>JAABUP010000534.1_pt1 | contig 83127 bp, 87 predicted proteins | sample 5559201 | NCBI WGS metagenome assembly JAABUP01 (sample SAMN10711887, study PRJNA513373) | rock metagenome | isolation source: Antarctica rocks | place: Antarctica
GGTGGCGCTCATGTCTGGGTCTCCCGCAGGGGCCGCTGACCGGGGATCGATCTGGTCATGTGCCGGAAGGACGGGACCCGCCTCGGCGCTGACTCGAGTCCGGGGAGTGACGGAACCAGCACGACCACCGAACCGTCAAGACCTCACTACATGCTCAGACGACGAGCTAACGCCCCAATGGGAAACCCAACTTCATGATCCACCGTGGCGGCTATTGGGCTTACCTTGGCTGCACCCCATGCTCGCAGGAATCTCCCGTACTCCGGCCGCACCCCTACAAGCCGTCAACGTGCTCGGGTCCTGGCTGCAGTACCGGCGGTAGCGCAGGGTCACGGGGGCGAGCGCCGATGCATCAGCCGGTCCAGCAACCCGGGTTTACGGTGACCGGGATAAGGGCGGGCAGCGCCGACTGCGGCCTGACACCGGCCACACCGGCGGGCCGGAGGGGATGCGAGCGACGATGCCCACACTGTCCTGGTGCAGACCGCGGCGTACTGTCCGTCGGCCCGGGTTCCCCCGAGAGCGAAGCTCTCGTCGGTGATCGCGTGGTCGAGGTCATCGACGGCGCAGGTCAACCAGGTCAGCCCGGCTGCTGGCGTAACAATTGGCACCTTCATCCTCCACGTACGTCGCTTCTTCGGGGGCTCGCGTGGGGCGACCCGGCGATCAAGTCGTCGAAGTCGCCGTCCTTGATCTCGGCGAGGAACGCGGCCATGTCGGCGGTCGGGAAGATCAGCAACGGCCCGTCGGGGTGCCGAGAGTTGCGGACGGCCACCGCGCCCGGGGCGGCGGGGGCGAGTTCGACACAGTTGCCGGCGGCTCCGCTGCGACCGCTCTTGCGCCACACCATTCCCGCGGGCCCCGCACGTGAGTTGTGCATCTGACCCATGCCACCGCCCGCCTCCGTTGCATATGCGTATGCACCGCCGATCGAAGGTAGCACCGGCGCTCGGGCGCCGCACGTGCGCGGAGGTGTGTCGTCGCCGTGGCCACCACCCCACACCACATGGGTGGCCTCAGGGAGCGTGAGCTACCGCTCGGCGAGCTTGAGCAGGAACTGTCGGGTCTGCTCAGGGGTGAGGGCGTCGATCGTGAGGCGGTCCATGACGCGGGTGTAGGTCTCGACCTCCGCGCGCTTGTCGAGGTAGAGCGCACCGGTGAGCTGCTCGAGGTAGACCAGATCGGGCAGTGCGGGCTCCGCGAAGCGCAACATGGCGAACGAACTCTCGGCGGCGTACCCGCTGAGCGAGTACGGCAGCACCTGCAGAGTGACGTTGGGCAGCGTGCCGAGCTCGATCAGATGCTCGATCTGCGCGGTGAGCACCGACGCTCCCCCGACGGGCCGATGCAGCACGGCCTCGTCCACGACGGCCCACAGGGTCGGGGCGTCCCGCCGGCCCAACAGCCTCTGGCGGCGCATCCGCACGGCGATACGGGCCTCCGCGGAGGGATTGGAGTTCTCCGGACGACCGCCCGTGACGACCGCCCGCGCGTAGTCCTCGGTCTGCAGCAGCCCCGGCACGAACAGCAGCTCGTAGGTCTGAATCCTCGAGGCGGAGACCTCCAGGCCCACGTAATCCTCGAACCAACCGGGGATCACCTCGCTGTAGGCGTGCCACCACCCGTGTTCGTTGCTGCGCCGGGCCATCTCCAGCACGAGCTCGCGGTCCGCGTCGCTGTGGACCCCGTACATGGTGAGCAGGTCAGCGACGTCGCGCTCCTTGAACCCCACCTTGCCCGATTCGAGGCGGCTGATCTTCGACTCCGACCCGCGGATCGCGAAGCCAGCGTCGGCGCGCGGGATCCCGGCGGCCTCGCGCAGACGGCGGAGTTGGGCGCCCAACACGATGCGCCGCGCGGTCGGACCGGTGTCCTCGGAGGGCCGACCGGACACGGGGCCACCGCGAGGAAGAGGATCGCTGGTCGCCACGCTCGCTCCTACCGGTGCCGTCACCGCATGCCGCCGCGCCGTCGTCAGCCTCGCGTGTTCCACGGGGTGTCGTGTTCGCGGGCCAGAGCGTACCCGCGACGCCGGTCACGGGTGCGCGACCTCGACCCCGCCTGGTCAGACCCTGGATAGGCTCTAGGGGTGCGGGTCAACCGTGATCATGACTTGAGCGTTCTGTGAGGACAACCGATGGCCGCTGCGAACTCTCCCTTCTCGCGTGAGTCGACCCCCGCCTACATCGACCCCACCAAGGCCAGTATCGCCCGAGTTTACGACGCGGGCCTCGGCGGCAAGGACAACTACGCGGTGGACCGCGAGGTCGTAGACCGGCTTCGGCAGGTCGCGCCCGAGATCGAGCCGTTGGCCACGGAGAACCGGGACTTCCTAATCAGGGTCACTCGCTTCCTCGCCGGCCGGGCGGGCATCTCCCAGTTCCTCGACTGCGGGTCGGGGCTGCCGACGGTGGAGAACACCCATCATGTCGCTCAACGTATCCAGCCGGGTGCGACGGTGGTCTACGTCGACAACGACCCGACCGTCGTGGCGCACGGACGGGCACTGCTGGAGGAGAACGAGCTGACTCATTTCAGCGTCGCCGACATCTTCGACCCACCACAGGTCCTCGGCCATCCCAACATGCACAGGTACCTGGACTTCTCCCGACCAATCGCCCTCTTCCAGATCGGGACACTCCATCATCACGACGGTGCGCGCAGCCCGCGCAGCATCATGCAGGAATACGTCGAGGCCCTGCCGTCAGGTTCTTACGTGGCGGTGAGTCATTTCTTCGACCCCGAGGACGAGGACAGCGAGCTGTCCCGCAAGCTCGAGCACGTGTTCACCAACAGCCCACTCGGCACCGGGCTGTTCCGCACCCGGACCCAGATCGAGGACATGTTCCCCGGCCTGGATATGGTCGAGCCGGGATTGGTGCTGTGCGCCGACTGGTGGCCGGACGGCCCCCATCTGGCACCGCTGGTCCCCGCCCAACGCTGCATCGTCGGCGGGGTAGGGCGCAAGCCATAGAACAGGAGCCACCGACGCCGGCGCTCCGCACGGCTGGTGCCGACCCGCTGCTGGCCCAGTCCGCGATCGACCGACTCCAGTCCGCCGCGTTCGAACTCTTCGTCGAAGGCCACAGCTACCGGCAACGCCAGAAACCCACACAGAAGGCCCGGGCGGTCGAGCCGGCCCAGGACGAGCGCGGCGTCCCGGGCGGCCGCGGGGTCCGTCTCGCCCCGCAGCGGCCAGCGGGCCGGCCATGGCCTGGACCTCGTTCGACCCGAGCGCCGACCAGCGCTCATTCAGCGTGCTGACCAGCGACTACGTCGCCCTGGTCCTCCTGCGCCCCCTGCTGGCCGAACTCGCGGACGAGGCCCCCGGGGTGCGGATCAACATCGGGGCCGCCGCGCCGGACACCGAGGACCGGCTCCCACGAGGCACCGCCGACCTGTTCATCTGCCCCACCGAACTCGCCGGCCCCCTCAACGAGCTGCCCCACACCGTGCTGTTCGAGGACCGCTACATCCTGGCCGCGGACCGGGACAACCCCGATGTCGACGATGACCTCGACATCGACCGATTCGCCCGCCTGCCCTACCTCACCGTCCACGGAGCGACCCCATCCACAGTCGAGACCCAGCTCGACGCCCTCGGGGTCCCTCGCCGCACCGAGGTCACCACCGAGACTTTCGTGATCGCTCCCCTCCTGCTCACCGGCACCCGGCTGGTGAGCTTCGTCCAGGAACGCCTCGCCCTGTCGGTCGCCGCGCAGGCCCGACTGCGACTGGTCCACTCCCCGGTCGCATTACGACCCCTGATCGAGGCCATGTACTGGAATCCCCGCAACTCCGACGACCCCGGCCACCGCTGGCTACGGACCCGGCTGATCCAGCAAGCCGAACGCATCTGACTGTCCTCGCCCGGCTCCGCAACGGCAGCATGCCCCGTGCGGTGGGTCGAGTCCGGCACCAGCGCCGACGGTGTCGTCGAGTGGCGGCCCACGACTTCCTGGTCGAGACCTTCGGTGTCAGCCGCCGGGGTCCATCGCAATGGCGAAGGCGAGGTTAGGTCGCTGCCTCGGCCGTCGCCCGGTGGCTGGGGTTGATCGCGGTGTCCAGGCGGCGGCGCCACATCTCGATCAGGACGGCGCCGAGGACCGTGGGCGCGAGCCAGGGCACCAGTTGCGCGATGCCGGTGACGGGCCCGTCGACGGTCAGCGCCACCACGATGAACGCGGTGGACAGCGCGATGTAGGAACCGCCCTGACCGTGGACGTAACCGTGGCTCCACCCGCGGAAGCGGCGCCCGGCGGATTCGCGGGCGAGGACGGCGAGCGCGTAGGTCAGCGCGGAGATCGGGATCAGCCACCACAGCTCGGGACGGTGCTCGACGACCAGGGCCACCGCCGAGAGACAGACAGCGAGAACCACCAGGCGGTAGGCCCCACTGGCGCGGCCGGTGCTGCGCTGGCCGGCGATGAACCGTCGGGTGTCCTGGTGCATCGCGATCGGGCCGAGCAGCAGCCCGAGGGTGCCGACGGTGACGTGGGCGATGAGGAGCACGGTGTGGATCACCTCCGGCCGCCATCGACAGCCCAGTGTTCGGCCGACTCGCCTCTGTCGCGCTCGGGACGAGGCGCGTGGGTAGGCGCGGGCGCCTCGTCGACCTCGTCCCTGTCGGGCCGGCTCCTTAACCCGTCCTCCCGGTAAGGAGGTTCCCCGGGTCCTGGGTCGCGACGGGTGCGGCGCAGCAGCAGCACCCCCATCAGCACGACCCACGCGGTGATGACGGTGGGGAAGATGATCGTCAAAGTCTGCGTCAGCCCGGTGGACTCGCCGAGATAACCCTGGACGACACCGACGATGATCGACCCCGCCCCGGCGACGACCACGACCCATCCCAGGATCGCGGGGTAGGCCCGGCTGCGGACCACGGCCAAGCCGAACAAGATGAAGGTGACCCCGGCGAAGAGGATGTTGAACAGACCGACGAGGGCGAAGTTGATGCTTTCCTCGACCACGACCAGGCCCAGGGCGATCGCCCGACCGTCGGGCGGGGCCACCACCGCGGCGTCGGCGAGGTGTTTCGCCGACAGCCCGTCGAGGATCACCAGGACCAACCCGACCGTGATCCCGCAGACCGCCGCGATGTACCCGAGCCGGGCAAGCGCCCGGGCCGGTTCGGCGGTGATCGCGTCATAGATGGCGACCAGACCCCCGAGCATGAGAATCAGCCCGAACACGATCGTGAGATGGACCGGCATCCAGCTAGCGCTGCCCGCGATCGCCTCGGCCACGCCGAGGGGATCGCCGGTGGGGGTCTGCGGGTGCAGGAGGTTTCCCACCATCGCCAACAGCGAGCCGGCGATGCCCGCGATCGCGCCGATCCGGACCAACCGGCGGTCTGGGGGCCGGTGCTCTGTCATGGTTTGTCCCCTTCGCCCCGGTGGGCCCGGCGACGACCAGCCGGTGGGTCGCCTTCTCGAGCAGCGCTGCTCGATCGTCGCTCAACGAGAGCGAGCAACTTGTCATTGCAACGTAGCATGATAATGTCGGGTTGTGACGGGTGATCTGAGCTTCGAGCTGCACGCCCTGACGACCCGGCTGGACCGGGCCGCCGACCGCATCCTGCGGGCCGAGCACGGCGTGTCCTACCGCCGCTTCCTGACCCTGCTGACCGTCGGCGAGCTGGGCGCGGCCACCCAGCGGGCCCTTGCCGACCGGTTGGGGATCTCCGAGCCCTCGGTCAGCCGGATGACCGGCGTCCTGGCCGAGACCGGGCTGCTCGACGCGCCGCCGGACCCGGCCGGCGGCAACCGCCGGCAGCTGACCCTGACCCTGGCGGGCAAGGACTTGGTGGAGCAGTGCCGCGAGCTGCTCGAGCACCGCTTCACCGACCTGGTGCAACGCAGCGGCGTCTCCTACACCGATTACGCCCGAGACACCCGACTTCTCATCAACGCCCTGAGCGCCCCGCGCGCCCGCGCACACCGATGACCGGAAGGGCCTCCCGTGGCTGAGCGCCGTCGGCCGGTCAGCGCCGCTCGAGCATCACCACGGGGATCACCCGGTCGGTCTTCGTCTCGTAGTCGGCGAACCCGGGGTACTTCTGCTTCTGGGTCTCCCAGATCGGGTCGCGCTCGGAGCGGGGCAGGTCGCGGGCGTGCGCCGGCACGGTGTCGGTACCGACCTCGATCGAGATGTCGGGACCGTCGACGATGTTGAGGTACCAGTCGGGGTGCTTGTCGGCCCCGGCCGCGGAGGCGAACACCGCCCATCCGTCACCCACCGGCTGGTACATCATCGGGTTGATCCGGTCGGCCCCGCTCTTGCGCCCGCGGTGATGCAGAAGCAGCAACGGCGCGCCCTCGAACTGCCCGCCGACGCGACCGCCGTTCGCGCGGAACTCTTCGATGACCTGCTGGTTCCAATCGTGGATATCAGTCACGGCAGGAGAGTCAACCGCATCAGAACGGCCGGCGTCGCGTGGCGGACGCCGTCTCCCCCTGAGCGCGTTGCCCGGCGTGACGCAGGGTCTCCGCCTGGCGGTCGCCGTTCGTCCGGCCCCTGGCCGGATCGAAACGGTCGAAGACCAGCGGGTTCGGGTGCGGGGCGCGGGAGACGGTGGCTGTCGCGAGCCGCCCCGGGACCCCACCCGACCGGACGAGGCGGTCCCAGGCCTTCGCGGCGGGCTTGCCGAGCAGGACGACCTCGCGGGGGACGGCGTCGGCGAGGCTGAGCAGCTCGGCGAGATAGGGCCGCGCCCGCACCACCTCGCGCATCAACGACCGCGGTGCCATCGCCGGGTTCGACACCCACCACGGCACGACGTTCCACTGCAATGTCGAGGAGTGCTCGAGCTCGGCGCGGTCAGCGGCCCGGTAGAGGTTCGCCGACACGGCGTCGTTGGAGAAGCGGCTGACGAACCCGGAGCCGTCCTCGGCGTCGGCCGCCGGCTCGTGGAGCAGGACGAGGACCCGGACGCCGTCGGACGCCGCGGTCGGGTCGAGGTAGGGGATGTTCTCCAGCGTCGTGTTGCGCAGGTGGTCGACCCAGCGGTTGAGCCGTCCCGCCTCGCCGTCGTGGCGGCGGGCCCACCAGTAGGCGTGGCGCTCGGGAGCGAGCTCGCGGCTGAACAGCTCCCCGCGGCGTTCGGCGAGCTTGTTCCACACCATCGCCATCGCGGGCTCCCCTCCTCGGTGCCCGTCCGACGATAGGTCAGCAAGGCGCCGTCAGTACCTGTCGACCGTCACGGGGATGCCGCCGACGGCTCCGTCGACGAAGCGGTCGCGGACGACGTAGTCGCAGACGAAGAGCCGCGGAGACCGCTCCCAGGGCCGCGGCTTCCGGGCGTCCGACGTGATGTCGATCAGGTAGGTGACGGTCGCGCCCTCGTGGTCGACGCAGAGGACCGCGCGGTCGCCGGCGCGGGTGAGCCGGTCGCACGCCCACCAATGGCGGCCTCGCACCTGCATCCCGGGCGCGACGGACGGGAGGTCCCGCCCCGTGCGGTCCAGGCACCGGTCGGGTTGAGCGACCCACAGCCAGTACCGAGGTTCGACGTCGTCCATGGGGTGCTCCGGGGTCCGACCGAGGTGACCTGTCGCTCAACGTGACGGATCGCCGGCCTTCCCGTGACGCAGCGTGTCAGTCATCCGGTGGAGCGAACCGTGCGGAGACGGCACGTGGGTCGCGCCCGGTGCGGGGGACTCGGTGCGGGAGACGCCGTCGCCTACCGGCTCGCCGTGCGCCGGTACTGGGCGTTGGCGAGGGGCGCGAAGACGGAGATGATGATCACGACCCAGACGAGCGTGTAGAGCTGCGGATGCTGGAGCGACCACGCGGTGGAGACGTAGGCGTTCGGGTTGGGGTCGACGTTGCCGAACAGATCGCGGGCGGCCTGGGCGACGGCCGAGACGGGGTTCCACTCGGCGAAGACCCGCACCGGGCCGGGGAGCGTGCCGAGGGGGACGAAGGTGTTCGCCACGAAGGTCAGCGGGAAGATCACGATGAACGAGGCGTTGTTGATCACCTCCGGGCTGGGGATGAGCAGCCCGACGAATGCCATGACCCACGAGATGGCGTAGGCGAAGATCAGCAGCAGCAGGAAGCCCCACAGCGCCTCGGGCACGGAGGTGCTGATCCTCCAGCCCACGATCAGCCCGGTCAGCGACATCACGACGAGCACGATGACGTTGTTGACCACGTCGGAGAGCGTGCGGCCGGTCAGGACCGCCGAGGGCGACATCGGAAGGGAGCGGAAGCGGTCGACGATGCCCTTCTGGACGTCCTCGGCCAGTCCGGCACCGGTGTTGGTGGCCCCGAAGATGACGGTCTGGGCGAAGATGCCGGCGATGAGGAACTCGCGGTAGCCCGCGCCGCCCCCGCTCGGGTCGATCGCCCCGCCGAAGACGTAGGCGAACAGCAGCACGAACATGATCGGCGAGAGCGTGGTGAAAACCAGCAGGTCCGGCACCCGCTTGATCTTGATGAGGTTGCGCTTGGCGGCGACCGCCGAGTCGGAGACCACGTCGAGGACACTCATCGCGACACCTGCTGCGCGGCCGGTACCGGGAGACCGCCCGCCCCGTCGCGGTCTGCCCCGTTGTCCTCGGTTCCCTTCCCGGTGAGGGTCAGGAAGACGTCGTCGAGCGTCGGCCGCCGCACCCCGGCGTCGTCGACGGCAAGGGTCGCGCCGTCGAGACGGTCCAGCGCGTCCCGCAGCACGCCGACGCCCCCGGAGATCGGCATCGTCAGCGACCGCCGGTTGCGGTCGAGCGTGGGGGCGTTGACCCCCAGCGGCGTCACCAGGCGGCTCGCGTCCTCCAGCTGGGCCGGGTCGGTCACGGTGAGCTCCAGGCGTTCCCCGCCGATCTGGGCCTTGAGCTGGTCGGAGGTCCCGCGGGCGATGACCCGGCCGCGGTCGATCACGGCGATGTCGTCGGCGAGGACGTCGGCCTCCTCCAGGTACTGCGTCGTCAGCAGCAGCGTCGTGCCGTCGGCGACGAGCTGCTGGATCACCGCCCACATGTCGGTGCGGCTGCGCGGGTCGAGACCGGTGGTCGGTTCGTCGAGGAAGAGCACCGGCGGGGCCGCGACGAGGGCGCCCGCGAGGTCGAGCCGGCGGCGCATACCGCCCGAGTAGGTCTTGGCCGGACGGTCGCCGGCGTCGGTGAGGTCGAACTGGGCGAGCAGCTCGTGGGCCCGTTCCCGGCTCTTGCGGCGTCCCAGGTGGTAGAGACGCCCGATCATGTCGAGGTTCTCGAAGCCGGTGAGGTAGGCGTCGACCGCGGCGTACTGGCCCGACAGACCGAGCCGGCGGCGGACCCGGCGAGGGTCGGCGAGCACGTCCACCCCCGCGATGGTGGCACTGCCCTCGTCCGGCTTCAGCAGCGTCGTCAGGATGCGGACGATCGTGGTCTTCCCGGCGCCGTTCGGCCCGAGCAGGCCCAGCACCGTGCCCTCTGCGACCTCGAGGTCGACGCCGTCGAGGGCCGTGACGTCTCTGTAGCGTTTGACCAGGCCGGTGGCCCGGATCGCGATCGACATCCGTGGGGCTCCCCTGTCGTGGTGGCGCGGGCAGGTAACCAGCGTCCCCGCCCCCACGCAACGCGAATCCACGTCGACCACCCGGGGTTCGTGGGTCGGTACCCTTCCGCGCGTGGATCCCGCGCGCACCCTCGCCGGCCGCGACGGGCTGCACGACGCCGCGGCGGCCAACGACGTCGACGCGGTCCGCCGCCACCTGGCCGCGGGCGTGCCGGTCGACCCCCTCGACGCCGACCGCTGCACGCCCCTGCACGCCGCCGTGCGGGCCGGAGCCCTCGACGCGGCCGGCGTGCTCGTGCAGGCGGGTGCGGACATCGAGGCCCGGGGTCGGCGCGAGCTGCGCACGCCGCTGCAGCAGGCCGCGTTCTCGTGGCGACAGTCACCGGACGGCGCGATGATCGCCCTCCTGCGCGGCTACGACGCCGATCCCGCCGCCCGCGACGCCCACGGTCTCACCGCGGCGGACGTCGGGTACCGGCACGCCGGTCTCCCACCCGCCCTCGCCGCGAGGCTGCGCTGAGCCCTCCCTGACGGTAGGTGCCGTGGAACCTCCGATCCGTCCGACGGTGTCCTCGAGGCTCTCGGCGTGGGGAGCGGGGTGGTGCTGCGGTCAGCCGTGGGCCCCCCGGGCCGCGACGGCCCAGCGGTCGACGATCCGCCCCTGACACATGACGACCAGCTCGTCGGCGAGGTTGACCGCGGAGCACACGTGGTTGGGGACGACCCGAAGGATGTCGCCGGGCGCGAAGGTGTGTCCGGCCCCGACCGTCACCGTGGCGTGGTGCTCGGAGAGCGCGACGACGCGGGCGTCGGGGTGGTCGGGCAGCCGTCCGGCGCCGGTGGTCCACGACGGTTGGTCGGCTCCGAGGACCTTGCTCCCGGCGTCGAGGACGACCCGGTCGGCGGAGCAGCTCACGACGGTGGCGACGGCGGAGAGCGCGACCCGCTGCCAGCCGCAGACGCCGAGCTCTACCTGCTGGGCGTCGTGGAAGACGTAGACCCCGGGCCGCAGCTGGCGCGACTCGACCGCGTCGCTGACGCGGCCCTTGTCGTCGAGAAACTGGCGCCCGGTCGACGGGACGCCGACGGTCTGCGCAGATCCGAGCCCGTGTGGCGGGCCAGGAACCCAGTCGATCTCGTGCTGCAGGACGATGCCGGCGCCCTGGCCCGGCCTGGCCCGGCCCGGCCGGGGACGCGACGCCGAGCCCGGGCGACAGACGTCGTCACCGAGGTCGCGCTCGGGGGAGGCGACGACGTGGAATACCGTCTGAACGCGACCGGCCGTCGAGCTCCTCGAGTTCCCAGCCGAGGTGCACCGCCGCTCCGTCGTCGCACGGGAGGACGCTCCAGGTGTGGCGGGTCCAGCGGAAGATCGCGTCCTGGCCCCACGTCGCGCCGAGGCGCAGGGCCTGCTCGTCGGAGAGGCCTTCGGCGACGACGCAGGTCTCCTCGTGGGAGCCGTCAGCCGCACCGGTGACGGCGACCCACCACTCGACCTCGCCCGGGAGCTCGGCGACGAGGCTGTCCTGACGGCGCTGGTTCTCGTCCGGGCTCAGGCGCTCCGGGCCGGGGTCGAACGCCGTGATGACGTGCACCGCATCCGCGGCGAAGGGAAAGCGGCCCTGACCGCCCGGCTCGGGGCGCGGTCGCAGCAGGAGCCCGCGACCGTCGACGTCGGCGATACACAGCTGAGCCTGGGCGTACTCGTCGTTGCGGGCATCGCGGTCCTGCTGGGTCATGGGGTTTCTCCCCACCGATCGTATCGGGCGGCGCCGCGTCGGCGGGCGGTGCGACGATGGCCGAATGGTGGGTCCGGCGGAGGGGCTGACCCGACTCCGTGCGGCCGCGGAGGCGGGTGAGCTCGACGCGTTCTGTGCACGTCACCGGGTCCGGTTGCTCACGGTGTTCGGCAGCGCCGGCCGGGGCGAGCCCGACGCCCGGGATCTCGACGTCGGTGTGATGTTCGAGCGTGGTGCTCACGTCGACCTGCTCTTGGTCGTCGCCGACCTCGGCGCGCTGACCGGGGCCGAGGTGGACGTGGCCCATCTGAACCGGGCCGGCCCGGTGCTGCGGGAGCGGGCACTCGTCGGCTCGGTCGGCCTGTTCGAGAGCGAGGCCGGCGCGCTGGCGACCTCGGCGTCGGCGGCGACCGGGGAACGCATCGACACCGACCCGATGCGGCGCCTCGACCTGGAGCTGCTGTCCGAATGACCCCTCGAACGCTGGACTGGCGCTCGGTCCGGCCGAAACTGCGGAAGATCGACGAGCTGCTGGGGTTGCTCGAGGACTTCGGGCAGGTCGACGCCGCACTCCTGGACACCGACACGAGGACGGCGCTGGCCGTCGAGCGTGTTCTGTCCCTCCTGGTGGAGCTCGCCTTCTCGGTGAACAGCCACGTCGCCGCAGCCCGGCTGCAGCAGACCCCGGACAGTTACGCCGAGTCGTTCACCCTCGCCGCCCGCGCGGGAACGATCGCGCCCGAACTCGCACGACGGTTGACCCCCTCCGCCGGGATGCGCAATGTCCTCGTTCACGCGTACCTGGACATCGACCATGAGATCGTGGCCGCCGCGGTCCCGCGCGCCATCGCCGAGTACGCGGAGTACACCCGCCAGGTCGCCCGGTGGTTCAGCGACCTCCCGCAGGAGTGACCCCCGGAACGGGTGGGTCGACGTAGATCGTCTGGGCGTGGCCACCCAGTCCGAGAGCTCCGCGCGACGCCGAAGCGGCTCGGGCAACGGTTTGTCGGGGGTGCCCCCTACCCTCACGCCAGGCCCGTCGAGACCCGAGGGAGGCGCGGTGCACACCGCCGAGCACGAGGGCTTCATCTATCTCACCGTGCCCCATCAGGGGCTCTACCGACGGATCATGCTTGCCTTCGTCGCGGCGAAACGCCGGTTCACCGTGCACCTGCGGCCCGAGGATGTGGCCGAGGTGCTCGAGCCCGTGGTCGACGCCGAGACTTACCAGCTCACGCGGATCGGGGAGGCAGTAGAGGAGGCGCTCGCCGCCTACGACGAGGCCCTCGGTCGTCGCGGGGCGTTGCAGGCCGTCGCCCTCACCGACATCGCGACCCAGCTCCGGGCTCTGCACGGACTCGCCGGGCAGGACGCGCCGGGGTTCAGGTGTCGTGCGGTCGGGCGAAGGCGTGCAGCCGTTGGCGCACTCCGCGGGCCAGGCCGGCTCCCACCGATGGGTGGCGTGGTGGTGTGCCGGGGCGGCGGGCGTAGCGGGGGGGCATGCCGAGCGCCACGAATCGCTGGAGGTAGTACGGCGTCTGCGGGGTCGGGTGTCCGGCGGCCAGGGCGTCGAAGGTGCCCACGTCGAGGTGTTCACCGGCCGAGGTGAACGTGATCATCAGCGAGTTCTCGAACGCATACCAGGTGGAGGGGTAGGAGAACACGAGGTGGATGTCGTCGCCGTCCCGCTCGACGGTGTAGATCGGGTTGATGCGCAGCTCGCCCGCGCCGTGGGGCGGCGTCGTGAACTCGCCGTCATCGCGGAACAGGGTGGTGTCGATGGTGGTGATCAGCGACAACCACTTGTTCTCGCTGAACTCGGCGGGATCGCGCGGGGTCGCGAGTCGGGGGCCATGGCCCGCGCGATATCCGGCGACGAGCTCGTCCTCGCTCACGAGCCGGAAGGGGGCACCGCGCACGAGGTCGACGTAGCCCTGCGGGTCGCGCTCGTGCTCGCTGTCGGTGGGCTCGAGGTTGGCGTTGCCCACCCGGTCGAGCAGCACCGTGTCCGCGGCCGCGACGCGGCGCAGCTCGTCCATGCACTGCTGCTGGACGTCGAAGAGATGGAAGGCGTCGGTGCACACCGCGGCCGAGAACGTGTCGTCGGCGAAGGGGAGGTCATCGAGGCGGTCGGCGCAGACGAACGTTTGCCGTGGGGCGATGTAACGTCGACCGCCCCACAGCTGGAAGAAGTTGCGGTCCAGCCGGACCGAGGCCACCGGGTTCTCCCGGACCCCAAGGTGATACATGAGGTGGCCGAAGCCGCAGGCGAGGTCGAGAACCGGTCGGTCATCGTGAGGGAGCGCCCGGAGGAACGAGAGCGAGGACAGGTATCGGGGCTGGCCGTAACGGATGTAGAAGTACGGGAAGAGCTCGGCGCTGATCCGCTCCGAGGTGCGCTGGTAGCACAGCTCCATCCAGTCCTGCGCGGTCAGCGCGTCGATCTCGGTGAGCATCGCGGTGACCTCACCCCGGCGGGCTTCCAGTGCCATCCGCGGCCACAGTCCGCGAGTGAACGGCAGGCGGAGGCCGGCCTTGTCGGCGAGCCCGAACGGCACCGGCGGGGGGAAGGCCAGCATCTCCAGGAGCGCATCGACCCCACGGTCGGCCCGCAGCAGCCCGACCAGGGCAGCGACGTCGGGGCCGGCGACCTCCGCGCGGCCCGTCATGTGGTCCTGAACGTCGACATGACCGCGGCGTAGCACCGGGACACCGTCGAGCACGGGGTAGGCGCTGCACCCGCACACGAGGACACCGAACATGCCCTCGTCGAGAGGCTGGGTCGGAGTCGGCTCGAACCTCAGGACCGCCCGACAGCTTGGGCACCGCAGCTGCACTGAACAGAAACCGCCAGAACCCGAACGGTCAACATCAGATGACTCGGTCATATGACCCCTAACACACAAATCACACGGCGTTCTCGCGTTCTGGTCAAGGAACGTAGACCTCCCCGACCCAGGCTGGCTGCGGTCGGGGCTGCCGCTGCCGCCGACCACATCAGCGTGACCCGCGATGCCCCTGCGCCAGCTCCGGACGAGCACGTCCGGACGCCCGTGGACGGGCCCACCGGTCACGGACCCGACGGCCGAGGCGGGTGGCGACGAGGCGGCTGCGCACGACCGACACCAGCGCCCCGATCGCCAGGCGCACCGGGCTGGGCCCGGCCCCCGGCACCGGCGCGGTGCCCGTCCGCGCGGCCTCGTCGACGGACGCCGCGAACTGTTCGAACACCCGTCGCGATACGTCGCGGGCGAGGGCACGGCCGAACTGGGCGACGCGCCCGGAGAGGTGGACGTCGGCGTCGGCGGACAGGGTCGTGCCGCCGTCGTCCCGGCCCTGGGCGGCCAGACGGATGACGGCCTGCGTGCTCGAGCCGCCGGTGTCGGTGCCCTGCGCGAGGACCCGCATGCGGTACCCGGTCGGGTCGTGCTCCACGACGTGCGCGAGACCCTCGAACGAGAGGGACACTGGTCCGAGCGCCACCGTGGCGCGCCCGCGGTAGCGGTCGTCGCCGAGGTCGGCGGTCATCTGCGCGCCGGGCAGGCAGGCGGCGAGCTGGTCGAAGTCGGCGAGCACGGCCCACACGTCCTCGACGGGCGAGGTCAGCTCGCTGGTGACCTCGACGGTGACGGTCGGCGGCCCAAGAGGCGCGGTCACCTCGACGGGGAGGTCGGCCTCGGGGGCTGTGGTTCCGTGCGGCGAGCCGGTCCCGGTGGCGGTGCCGGAGCGCCCGAGCAGGGTGCGCGGTCCGCAGGCCTGCAGAGGGGGGACGCCGTCGGGATGGGTCCGGGCGACGTCCGCGACCGCAGCGAGGATGCCGCGGTAGCCGGTGCACCGGCACAGGACGCCGGACATGTCCTCGGCGAGGGTCTCCTCCCGGTAGGTGCCACCGGCGAGCAGGTCGTAGGAGCTCATCAGCATCCCCGGCGTGCAGAAGCCGCACTGCAGCCCGTGGTGATGCGAGAACGCCTGTTGCAGTGGGTGCTGGTCGGCGGCGGAACCGAGGCCCTCGACGGTGGCGATCTCGGCGCCCTCGCACTGCACGGCGAACAGCAGGCAGGCCCGGGCGGCGTCGCCGTCAACGAGCACCGTGCACATCCCGCACACGCCGTGCTCGCACCCGACGTGGGTGCCGGTGAGCCCGAGGCGGTCCCGCAGGACGTCCGACAGCGTGGTCCGCGGGGCGAGCGACAGGGTGACGGGGCTGCCGTTGACGGTCATGGAGACGTCGACGGTGGCGTCGGCGGCGACCCGCAGTCCGGTGTGCGCGGTGCGTCCGGTCGTGGTCATCGTGCGGCCTCCCAGGCCCGGACGAGCTCGCGGGCGGCAAGCACCCCCAGCAGTCGGGCGCGGTATCCGGTGGAGCCGTGGGAGTCCCCGGAGGTGTCGACGAGCTCGGCTGCGAGCCGGTCGGTGGCCGGGCGCAGCCCCGCCTCGGTCGAGCCGGTGGCGTCGAGGCCCTCGCTCAGCAGGTGGGTGACGTCGCGGACGACGGGGCGGTCGGAGACGCCGAAGGCGACCAGCCGGGCGTCGGACAGCGTCCCCCTGGTGCACCGCACCCGGGTCACGACCCCGGCGAGGGCGAAGTCCCCGTGCCGGCGGGCGATCTCGGCGAACCCGAATCCCTCCCCGGGCCCGGAGACCGGGAGCCGCACGGCGGCGAGCAGCTCGTCGGCACCGACCACGGTGGTCATCGCGCCGGCGAAGAACTCCGCCGCGGGGACTTCCCGCGGCCCGGACGGCGCCGCGACCTCGAGGACGGCGTCCAGGCAGGCGGCGACGGCCGGCAGCTCGGCGGCGGGGTCGGCGTGGGCGAGGCTTCCGCAGACCGTGCCGCGGCTGCGCAGCTCGCGGTGTCCGACGAAAGGCATCGCCCGTCCGATCAGCGGGACCGACGCGGCCTCCGAGCAGCGTTCGACGCGGCGCTGGCGCACCGCGGCGCCGATGCGGAGCTCGCCCCCGGTGACCTCCAGCGCGTCGAGACCCGGCAGGGCCGTGATGTCGACGAGCGTCCCGGGCCGGCCCAGGCGCATGGCCAGCACGGGCACGAGCGACTGACCGCCGGCGAGGACCTTGGCGTCACCCTCGGCGAGGACCGACACCGCCTCGTGCACCGAGGCGGGCCGGCAGTAGGCGAACGGTGCGGCCTTCACGCGGTCACCGTCCGGTGAACGTCGGGGTGCGCCTCTCGGCGAACGCGGCCACGCCCTCGGCGAAGTCGTGGCTCGAGCGCAGCATCGAGTAGGCCTTGCGCTCGAGCTCGATGCCCGAGTAGAGCGGGGCGTCGATCCCGCGGTCGAGGACCTCCTTCGCGGTGCGCTGCGCCAGCGGGGAGAAGCCGGCGAGCTTGGTGACCATGGCCTCGAGGGCCTCGTCGAGCGCCTCCGCGTCGGGGTGGCACTCGGCGACCAGGCCCCAGTCGGTGGCCTCGACGGCCGTGATCCGCTTCGCGGTAAGCACGTGGTGCTTGGCGCGCGAGAGCCCGATCAGCCGCGCCAGGCGCTGCGTGCCCCCCGAGCCGGGGATCATGCCGAGGTTCATCTCCGGCAGCGCGAACCGGCTGCGCTCGGTCGCGAGGCGGATGTCGCAGGACAGCGCGAGCTCGAGTCCGACGCCGAAGCAGTAGCCGTCGATCGCCGCGAGGACCGTCTTCGGGCTGCGCGACGCGGCGGTGATGTTGTGACCGAGGTCGGTGAAGTCGACCGGGTCGACCTCCATGAACCCGGCGATGTCGCCGCCGGAGGAGAAGTGCTCCCCGTCGGAGCGGATCACCACGACCTGCACGTCGGGGTCGCGGTCGATCTCGGCGAACCGCTGCGCGACGAGCTCGCGCATCTCCCACGTGATCACCGTGTAGGGGCCGTGAGCGAGCGTCAGAGAGGCGACCGCTCCGTCGTGGCCGCGGTCGAGCCGGACCTCGCCTCCGATCAGTGCCATGGGCTCAGTTCCCTTCGGTGAGGAGCTGGTGCAGGACCTCGCCGTGCAGCGGCAAGGAGTCGATCGCCACCCCGGAGGGTGCGAGGGCGTCGGCGATCGCGTTGGCGAACGCGACCGGCAGGCTCATCGAGCTGCCCTCGCCGCACCCCTTCGCCCCCAGCGGGGTGAGCGGGGACGGGGACTCGACGTGGTCCGAGACCAGGTCGAACGCGGTCTCGGCGCTGGTAGGGCACAGGTAGTCGAGGAACGTCGCGGACACGGGCTGGCCCGCGCTCGAGTAGCGGAACTCCTCGTACATCGCGCCGCCGAGCCCGTGCACGAGCGCCCCGAGCACCTGTCCCTCGAGGAGCACCGGGTCGAGCACGGTGCCCGCGTCGTGCACCGTGGCAACGCGGTCGAGGGTGATCTCCAGGGTGTCCGGATCGATCCGGACACCGACCATCTCGGCCACGAAGCCATAGCAGAGGCTGGAGTTGATCCTGTCCTCCGCGGTGGCGGCCACAGCCTCCGGCGGGCGGAACTCGCCCTCGGTGGCGAGCCGGGCGGGAACGCCAGCCGGCAGGGCGCCCGGATCCCAGTGCACCAGCCCGGCGGCGTGGCGGAACGCCACCGACGCCCCCGAGCGCGGGTCCCGCACCTTGCCGTCGGTCAGCTCGAGCGCCTCGGCGTCGTCGGGGTCGAGACCGAGCAGGACCGTGGCCGCCCCGCGGACGGTCTCGGCGATGCGGTCCACGGCGGCGATCACCGCGCTGGTCACCAGCGGCGCGAAGCGCGAGGAGTAGCTGCCGGAGGTCACCGTCCAGGGTGTCGACGCCGTGTCCATGTCGACGGTGGCGCGGACCTGCTCCAGTGGGAGCCCCAGACGCCGGGCCGCGACGCGCCGCGCGACCGTCGCGTGACCCTGGCCCTGGGGGACCGAGCCGAGCATGACGGTGAGGACGCCCTGCACGTCGACCGAGGCGCGTGCGATCTCCGTGGACCCGGACTTGTCGCGGCCCGGCCTGCGGTCCTCGGCCGGGGTGGCGAGGCCGACGTAGCCGATGTTGGTCCCGGACGGGTCGACGACCAGCGCGATCCCGATGCCGTAGTGGGCGCCGGCGTCGCGGGCCTCGCGCTGGCGCGCCCGGAGCTCGTCGTAGCCGCCCTTCTGCGTCATCGTCTCCAGCGCCGCGACGTAGTCGCCGGGGTCGTAGAGCCCGCCGGTGGGGGTGCGGTGCGGGAACTCCCGGACGAGGTTGCGGCGGCGGACCTCGACGACGTCGAGCCCGGTCCGCGCCGCGATCGCGTCCATCAGCCGCTCGAGCCCGAAGTAGAGCTGCTGCCCGCCGAAACCGCGGTTGAGGCCGGTGGGGGCGCGGTTGGTGACGGCGGCGCGGGCGCGGATCGCGACGGCCGGGATGTTGTAGGCGCCGGTGATGTTGCCGAAGCAGCGGTAGAGGGTGCTGGGCTCCGGGGGGCGCAGGTAGGCGCCGACGTCGTCGATCAGGTCGGTCCGCAGCGCCCGCACCGAGCCGTCGTCGTCGACGGCCGCTTCGAACGCCATCACCCGGCCCGCGCCCGAGGAGCTGGCCAGCAGGTGCTCGATGCGGTCCTCGCTCCAGCGCACCGGTCGCCCGGAATGCTTGCTGGCCAGGGCCATGAGCACGACGTAGGGGTAGATGCCGGACTTGATGCCGAAGCTGCCGCCGATGTCGGCGGGCACGTGCAGCCGGAACCGCGACGTCGGGATGCCCAGGGCGCCCGCCGCGACGGGGACCATGGTGAACGGGCCGTGGAAGTTCGCCCACGCCTCCACGGCGGGACCGTCGGCCTGCTCGCTCCACTGCGCCAGGACGCCGTAGCACTCCATCGGCACTGAGGAGTAGCGCGGGAACGTGTACTCCCCGCACACCACGTGGGCCGCCGTGTCGAAGGCGGCATCGACCTCGCCGAAGGAGAAGGTGCGGTCGGTCGCGACGTTGGAGTCCGCGTCCTCGTGCAGGCGCACCGCGTCGTCGGCGAGGGCCGCGCGGGTGTCGACGACGAGGTCGAGCGGCTCGTAGTCGACCGTCACGAGCTCGGCCGCGTCCTCGGCGACGTAGCGGTCGGTGGCGACGACGACCGCCACCGGCTCACCCACGTAACGGACCCTGTCCACCGCGGACGGCAGGTAGGGCATGGGCGCCGACGTGGACAGCGGGAAGGCGCGGACCGCGGCGCGGACCTCCTCGGGCCCGATCACGGCGGCGACCCCCGGGTGGGCGCGGGCGCGGGCGAGGTCGACGCTCCGGATGCGCGCGTGCGGGTGCGGGCTGCGCACGACCGCGGCGACGAGCGTGCCGGGCAGCGGGTCGAGGTCGTCGACGAACCGGCCGGCCCCGGCGAGCAGCGCGGCGTCCTCGTCGCGCGACGGCGTCCAGGTCACGGGGCGGCCTCCCGGGTGGCGGAGCTGTCGGCGAGCGGCTCGTAGTCGCCGGCGGTGAGGGTGCGGCGCAGGGTCTTGCCCACCGCCGAGCGCGGCACGGCGGGCACCGCGACCACCCGCTTCGGGCGCTTGAGCGAGGGCAGGGCGGCCTCGGCGCGGGCCCACGCGTCGGTGGCGGCGACGGCCTCGTCGGGGCCGACGCCGGCGGCCGGGACGACGAACGCGGTCACCGCGTGGCCCCAGCGCTCGTGGGGCAGCCCGACGACGACGACGTCGTCGAGGGCCGGGCAGCGCACCAGCGCGGCCTCGATCTCGTCGGGATAGATGTTCTCCCCACCGGAATTGATCATGTCGTCGATGCGGCCGGCCACCCAGAGGTCGCCGTCGTCGTCGGTCACGGCGAGGTCCCCGGTGAAGTACCACCCGTGGCGGACCGACTTCGACGTCGCGTCCGGCCGCTGCCAGTAGCCGCCGAATGCCTCCGGGCTGGACATGGAGACGATGGGCCCTGCTCGTGCTTGCCCACCATGTCGTCGGCCGTGGCGTCGGGTGTCGGCTCGACCAGCCGGACGCGGCTGAACACTCCCGCTCGCCCGGCGCACCCCGGCTTCGCGGCGACGTCCGGCCCGACCGTGAACGTGTAGATCTCGGTTGATCCGAAGTGGTTGACGAAGGACTCCGGGGCCACGGACTCGACCAGCTGCTCGGCGAGCGCCGGGGCCATCGCGGCCCCCGCGTAGGCGAGGCGCCGGACGCTGCGCAGCCGGGCCGGGTCGCTCTCGCGCAGCAGCGACCAGTACATCGTCGGGACGAGGTAGAGCGAGGAGATCCTCTCGGTGGCGAGGAGCTCGGCGGCCTCCTCGGCGTCGAACCGCGGCTGGGGCACCCACGTCCCGCCGCTCACCACCGCGGCCACCAGCGTGCGCAGGCCCATCGTGTGGAAGAGGGGCATGACGCCGAGGACGGCGTCGCCGGGGCGCCCGCCGGTCTGCAGCAGGTGCGCGACGGAGGAGGCGTGCTCGGCGCGGTGCGTGCGGGGCACGCCCTTCGGGCGCCCGGTGGTGCCTGAGGTGTAGAGCATCACGCTGACATCCCCGTCGGTGGGTCCGGGCGCCTCCGGGAGGGAGTCCGCCTCGTCGGCGGCCCGGCGGTCCAGGTCGTCGACGTCGAGATGTACGAGCGGACGCACCCGTGGATCGGCGACGGCGGACGCGATCCGCTCGCCGGTCCACCGGTCGAACACCACGACGGCGGGCGCGGAGTCAGCGAGGCAGTAGGCGAGCTCCTCGGCCCCGAACCGCGACGAGAGCGGCACCGCGACCGCGCCGATCCGTTGCACGGCCAGGTGCAGCGACGCCGCGGGCTCGCCCCCGGCCAGGACCAGGGCGACCCGGTCGCCGCGGCGGACTCCGAGGGCGACCAGGGCGCGGCCGAGCCGCGCGGTGCGGGCGTCCCACTCGGCGTAGGTCAGGGGGTGGGGACCTCCGACGGCCCGCCGTCCCGGACAGCGCTCCACGGTCCAGGCCCACGCCGTCGCCACGTCCACGCTCGGCCTCCGATCGTGCTCGCCGCACACCGTCTGATTCGGACCGTATGGTCCTGACCCCGGAAGGGCAAGTGGGTCGGTAGGGTTCGGCCTCGTGGCCGACCGGCTGTCCCCGACCTCCTACGTCGTGCTCGGCACGATCGCGCTGCGCGGACCGTCGACCTCCTACGACCTCAAGCGCGCGGTGGGCCGGTCGATCGGCTACTTCTGGCACTTCCCCCACGCGCAGCTCTACTCGGAGCCGGTACGCCTGGCCGAACTCGGGCTGTTGAAGGCCGAGACCGAGAACGGGGGCCGCCGACGCCGCACGTTCCACCTCACCGAGACCGGGCGTGACGAGCTCCGGGAATGGCTGGCGGAGCCGACGCCCGAGCACTTCCAGATGCGCGACATCGCAGAGCTCAAGCTGTTCTTCAACGAGGTCGGCGAGCCGGACGACGTCGTGCGCCTCGCCCGCGAGCAGGTACAGGCGCACCGCGAGCGGATCGCTGTCTACGAGGACATGCAGAAGCGCTACGACGAGATCGACGTCGTCGCGCGCCGCATGGTCACCCTGCGCCTCGGTCTCGAGATGGAGCACGCCGCGCTGCGCTTCTGGTCCTCGCTGCTGGAGCCTGGACTGGACGCCCGCCCCCGAGTGAGGAGTGCGCGGTCTCCCCGTCGGTCAGGAGTCGGTCGCGAAGGCGACGACGAGCATCATGAAGGACGCCGAAGAGGCCCCAGGTGACCGCGGTCAGCCGTCCACGCCGCCGTGCCGACGGGGTCAGGCCCCAGGATGCCACCCCGATCCCGCCGAGCGTGACGAGGACCGAGAAGAGGGCGACGACGCCTCCGGCGCATGCCGCGGAGCTGGTGCTGCACGCCGCGAAGTTCGAGCCTGCTCCGCGCTTCAGGTCGCCGAGGGCGTGGCGGGCCGCCTCCGCGAGGTCCCCGGCCCGCTCGAACCGCCGGCCCGGGTCCTTCGTCAGGGCCGCGGCGATCACAGCGTCGAACGGGTGAACGTCCGCTCATGGTGCGACGGCCGGAGAGGCGCGGCGTTGAGGTGCTGGCACATGAGGCTGACGAGGCTGGCCCGGCGGAAATGGGCCTCGGTTCGCCGGTCATCTCCGCCGGGAGGCGCTTGAGCGCGACCCTGCGCGACTTGCGGGTGTCGATGGCGCGGAAGACCTCGCCCGTCCCCCACGCCCGAGCGCCTCGAGTTCGTACGGACGCCCGCGGCGTTCCGTCGTGCCGGTCTCGTGCGTAGCGTGCACCGGGAGCCAGCCGACGCACGACACGACGAGGTGATCCCGTGACCGACGATCTCCGCGTCCCGGACTACGCGAGCTGGGCCGCAGTCCGCGAGCGGGTCCGTTCGGCGGTGCCCGAGGCGTTCGCCGAGGACGGCCCGACGAACCTCGTTGACGGCGAGTGGCGCTCGGTCGGGCGGGCGAGCGAGCAGGTCACGCCGGTCGACCGGTCGGTGCTGGGCCACACGCGCAAGGTCGACGCCTCGACCGCGAGCGACGCGGTGAAGCGCGCCGCCGCGGCCCACCGCGAGTGGGCGACGGTCGACCTCGATGAACGCCGTCGTCGGGTGGCCGCGGCGATCGACGCGATGGCCGACGTGCGTGACGACCTCGCGCTGCTGCTGTGCTGGGAGATCGGCAAGCCGTGGAAAGCGGCGTGCTCGGACGTCGACCGCTGCCTGGAGGGCGGGCGCTGGTACGTCGACGTCGTCGAGGACATGCTCTCCCGCGACGTCGAGGGCGCCCCCTGCTCTCGAACCCCGCTCGAGGGCCCGGTGAGCAACATCGCCAGCTGGAACTACCCGATGAGCGTGCTCGTGCACGCCGAGCTGGTTCAGCTGCTGGCGGGCAATGCCGTCGTGGCCAAGACGCCGTCGCAGGGCGGCGCCGTCTGCCTCACCGTCGCCCACGCGCTGATGGCCCGCGCGGGCCTCCCGGTGACGCTGCTCTCCGGGGACGGCTCGGAGCTCTCCGACGCCCTGATCCGCTCGCCGGAGATCGGGGCGCTCGCCTTCGTCGGTGGCCGCTCCAACGGCGGTAAGGTCGCCGCGCAGCTCGCCGACACCGGCAAGCGGCACATGCTTGAGCAGGAGGGCCTCAACACCCTCGGTGTCTGGGAGTTCTCCGACTGGGAGACCCTCGGCGGGCTGCTCACCAAGGGCTTCGAGTACGCCAAGCAACGGTGCACCGCGTACCCGCGTTTCGTCGTGCAGCGCGAGCTCGTCGACGCCTTCCTGGCCACCTACCTGCCGGTAGTGCAGGGCATCCGGTTCGGGCACCCGCTGGCGACGGCGACCGAGGAGCTCCCGACGCTGGACTTCGGGCCGCTGATCTCCGCGGCGAAGGCGGCCGAGCTCGACGACAGCGTCCAGGACGCGCTGCGGCACGGGGCGGTCCCCCTCTACCGGGGCGGCACCGGGTCGGGAACCTTCCTGCCGGGTCAGGACACCTCCGCCTACCACGCGCCCGTTGCGATGCTGGCTCCGCCGGGAGCCTCGCGGCTGATGCACGAAGAGCCGTTCGGGCCCGTCGACTCGATCATCGTGGTGGACACCGAGGCCGAGCTGCTCGCCCAGATGAACGCCTCCAACGGAGCGCTCGTGGCTACCATCGCGAACGACGACGAGGCGTCGGCGACCCGGATGGCCGAGCAGGTGCAGGCGTTCAAGGTCGGCATCAACAGGTTGCGGTCGCGCGGAGACCGCGAGGAGGCCTTCGGCGGCTACGGCGCCTCGTGGAAGGGCGCGTTCGTGGGCGGCGAGTACGTCGTGCACGCGGTCACCCAAGGACCGCCCGGGGAGATCCTCTACGGGAACTTCCCCGGCTACACCCGCTACCCGAAGGGCGGCGCCTGAGCTCTCGGACGAGTGGCCCGCCCACCCCGTTCCTCCCTCGTCACGACTGCTCCTCGGACACGACCTCGTACCAGGTCGTCTCGTTCGAGCCCTCCTGCAGACCGTTCATCCGTTCCCGGGTCTCCCGGAACGTCTCGTCTTCGTGCCAGGCCTCCCACGCGGCGCGTGTCGTCCACGTGCCGACGACGGTGCGCTGGTGGGGCGCCTCGAGCGGGATGAGGAGCTGGTTGCTGATCCAGCCTTCCCGCTCGGGGGCCGAGTCGAGCCGCTCACGCATCGCGGCGTCCCACTCGGGTTCGGAGCCCTGCTTCAGCGTGATGTGCGTGATCACGGTCATCATGAGCGTCCGGTTACCCCGTGGGGACGCACAGGGACACGTGCGCGATGTGGGTCGAACCGTCGTGCCGGTTCGGTGAAGGCTGGACGCACGAGGAACTCGTCACGCACGCTCCTCGGGTGCTCGTGTCGTGAGGAGAGGTCGATGCTGCTACCCCTCGGCACGACGCAGGGGCGGTCGACCTGGACCGTCACCGCGCCGGACGGGCGAACCTTCGCGGTGTTCCTGCTGCCCGGCGGGACGCTACGGGTGACCGACGCCCAGTGCCCGCATCGCCGTGGTCCCCTCGCCGAGGGACGGCTCCGCGGGCCGGACCGGTTCGCCTCGGCCGATACCATCACCTGCCCGTGGCACGGGTATCGGTTCTCGCTCGAGACGGGAGCGTGCCTGACGACCCCGCGGTACACGCTGGCGGTGCATCCCGTGGTGGACGTTGCCGGCGAAGCGCGTGCCGACGTCGGGGAGCCCGGGTGAGCCCCTGAGGTCCTACGGATCCGCGCGCCGACGACTACCAAGGCGCCACCGTCGGGGTCGACGCCGCGCGGATGTGGCCGACTGGAGCGGTGGGGTGGCGAGGGGTCGTGGCGGGTCTCGTCGTCGCTGTTCTGGTCGCTCTCGTCCTCGTCGGAATGCGTCCCTCGTCGACGCTGGCGGTGCCACCGCTCGCGGTGTCTGCCTCCCCGACGACGGCAGTGGAGAGGGCGACGGCGTCGGCGCCCGGCTGGATGGTGGGCGCGCATCCGCTACCGCTGCGTCCCGACGGCTACGGGCAGGTGCTGCCGACCCCGGTGGACCTTGTGGACCGCCGGTTCCCCACACGGGATCTCCTACTGGATTGCGTCCAGGGAGCGCAGGGCCGGGCTCTCGAACGCCGCAGCGGTCGCGCGGACGGCGTCGTCGATCTCGAACCGGTAGAGCCGGGCAAGGAGCCCCGGGAATCTCGGGAGGAGCGCCGGCTCGCTGCGGCGCAGTGCCCGCGCGAGCTCGACCTCGCACAGGGTCGACGACGCCCACGGCGTCTCCGAGCGCTGCCCCAGCCAAGCGACGAGGGCCTCGGACTCGGTCTCCCGCCGCACGAGCTTCACGAGGGCGACCGCTGGAGGAGTTCCCCCGCCTCGCGGTCGTCGCGCACCGGGCCCGACGGGACCGGGAGCGTGCCGAAGATCGATGGTGGCTTCACGCGTCCCGCCGCGACGAGCTCGGCGAGCGGAGCGGGGACGATCGGTGACAAGTGGGCGATGGCCTGCCCGCGCTCGGTGATGACGACGTGCTCGCCCTTCTTGACCCGTGCGAGCAAGATCGCCGCCACCGTCCACCACGGATCCCCTCGTCACCGGGCACGATCACCCGACCCCACGGAAAGGCCGACGATGACCGTCCTCCCCGCCCTGATCGACGCCCTGCGCAGCGGTGCGGTCGAGGTCGTCGACCTCACCGCGCCGCTGACCGAGACCACCCCGGTGCTCGAGCTGCCGGAGCCGTTCGCCAACACCAGCCGGTTCCGGCTCACCGAGCTCAGCCGCTACGACGACCGCGGCCCCGCCTGGTACTGGAACGACATCCACACCGGCGAGCACACCGGCACCCACCTCGACGCGCCCAACCACTGGGTCACCGGCCGCGACGGCCTCGACGTCTCCCGGGCGCCGTTGCGCACGCTCGTCGCCCCGGCCGTCGTCGTCGACAAGAGCGCCGATGTCGCCGAGAACCCGGACTTCCTGCTCGAGGTCGCCGACGTCGAGGCCTGGGTCGCCGAGCACGGCCCGCTGCCCGACGGTGGCTGGCTGCTCTACCGCACGGGCTGGGATGCCCGCAGCGCCGACCAGGAGTCCTTCACCAACGCCGACGCCGACGGCCCGCACACCCCGGGCGTGTCCGCGGAGTGCGCGCGCTGGCTGGCGCAGGAGGCGCCGGTCGCGGGGTTCGGCACCGAGACGGTCGGCACCGATGCGGGCGCCGCCGGCGGGTTCGACCCGCCGTTCTCCTGCCACCATTTCCTCATGGGCGCCGGCAAGTGGGGTCTGACCAGCCTGCAGAACCTGGCGACGCTGCCGGCGACCGGCGCGCTCGTCCTGGTGTCGCCGCTGCCGATCGTTGGGGGCTCGGGGAGCCCGGCCCGGGTGCTCGCGCTGGTGGAGCGATGACGGTGTCGGCGGGCCGGACCGTCGCCGAGGCGGTCGGGGAGACCCTCGCCGCGCTCGGCGTCGCCCACGCCTACGGCGTCGTCGGCAGCGGCAACTTCGCGGTCACCAACGCCCTGCGCGCCGCCGGGGTCGGGTTCACCGCCGCCCGCCACGAGGGCGGGGCCGCGACCATGGCCGACGCCCACGCCCGCACCTCGGGGGCGGTCGCGGTGCTGAGCGTGCACCAGGGGTGCGGGCTGACCAACGCGATGACCGGGATCGGGGAGGCCGCGAAGAGCCGGACGCCCCTCGTCGTGCTGGCCGCCGACGTCGCCGGCTCCGCGGTCCGCTCGAACTTCCGCGTCGACCAGGACGCGCTGGTCCGCGCCGTCGGCGCCGTTCCGGAGCGCATCCACACGGCCCATTCCGCCGTCGCCGACACCGTCCGGGCCTTCCGCGTCGCGCGTCAGCAGCGACGGACCGTGGTGTTGAACCTGCCGCTGGACGTCCAGGCCCAGGAGTGTTCGACGACGGTGCCGACGACGGCGATCGAGCCGTGGGGCCCGACCAGGCCCGACACCGCGTCGGTCGCCTCCCTCGCCGCGTTGCTCGACGGGGCCGGGCGGCCGGTGTTCGTGGCCGGTCGCGGTGCCCGGGACGCGGGTCCGGAGCTGGTGGCGCTGGCCGCGTCGTGCGGGGCGCTGCTGGCGACGTCGGCGGTGGTGCACGGGCTGTTCACGGGGGAGGAGTGGTCGCTGGGGATCTGCGGCGGGTTCGCCACGCCGCGGGTGGCGACGCTGGTGGCCGAGGCTGACCTCGTCGTGGCCTGGGGTGCGTCGTTGACGATGTGGACGACGCGGCACGGCGCGCTGATCGGCGACGACGCGACCGTCGTGCAGGTCGACGACGACCCCGCTGCTCTCGGCGCGAACGGGCCGATCGACCTCGGGGTGCACGGCGACGTCGGGGAGGTCGCCCGCGACGTCGCCGCCGCCGTCACGGGGTCGTTGCCGGGCTACCGGACCGTGGAGGTCGGCAAGCGCTTGGCGGCCGAGGGCCGGTGGGGCACGCCCGCCGACGACACCTCCGGGCCCGGGGGCATCGACCCCCGGGTGCTGTCGGCGCGGCTCGACGCGCTACTCCCGCAGGAGCGGACCGTCGCCGTCGACTCCGGGAACTTCATGGGCTACCCGGCGGCCTACCTCGCGGTGCCGGACGCGGCGGGGTTCTGCTTCACCCAGGGGTTCCAGTCGGTCGGGCTGGGGTTGTCGACGGCGATCGGGGCGGCGATCGCTCGGCCGGACCGGCTGACGGTGGCGGCCCTGGGCGACGGGGGCTTCCTCATGGGGATCTCGGAGCTGGAGACCGCGGCCCGGCTCGGGCTGGGGTTGCTGGTGGTGGTCTACGACGACGCCGCGTACGGCGCCGAGGTGCACCACTTCGGCGGCGCCGACCACACGACGGTGACGTTCCCGGACCGGGACCTGGCGGCCGTCGGGCGGGGGTTCGGGTGCGACGGGCTGGTCGTCCGCTCGGTCGAGGACCTCGACGGGATCACGAGCTGGCTCGACGGCCCACGCGACCGGCCGCTCGTGGTCGACGCGAAGGTCGTCTCCGACGAGCCCGCGTGGTGGCTGGCGGAGGCGTTCCGCGGTCACTGACCCGGGCGTGCCGTACTACATCGGTACGACGTCTGCGGCGGCTGCGGCTGTCGGCCGGCACCGACGGATCCGACCCGTTTCGTCGACCACCTCGAGGCGCTCGGGGCGGTCGTGCCGGGAGACACCCTCGTCCTCGAGGAAGCGGCCGAGGTCGTCCCGGGTCAGGCTCTGCACCCACCCCCGGGGCGAGGACGACCAGCGCGCACGGTGGTCTCGATGCTCATGGCGACGTCCTTGTCAGCTCATGGTGAGGCCGCCGCTGACGCTGAGGGTCTGCCCGGTGATGTAGGAGGCCTCGTCGGAGGCGAGAAAGGCGACGGCGTGGGCCACGTCGGACGGCTCGGCGAGCCGACGGAACGGGATGGCCCGGGTCAGCCCCTCGCGCAGCTTCGGGTTGTCGCCGCCCATCGAGGCGAACAGCGCGGTGTCGGTGGGGCCGGGGCAGACGCAGTTGGCGTTGACCTGGTGTCGCGCCATCTCGCGGGCGATGGTCTTGGTGAAGGCGATGATCCCGCCCTTGGCCGCGGAGTAGACCGATTCGCCGGACGACCCGACCCGTCCCGCGTCGGACCCCAGGTTCACGACCGACCCGGACCCCTGCTCGACCATCACCGGCAGCACGGCGTGGCACACGTGCAGGACGCCGTAGAGGTTGATCGCGATGACCTTGTCCCAGTCGGCCGGGTCGGAGTCGACGAAGGGGCTTGCGACGTCCCACCCGGCGTTGTTGACCAGGACGTCGATCCGCCCGAACCGCTCGAGGACCTGCGCGACCATCGCGTCCACCGACTCCCGCGACGTCACGTCGGCGGGCAGCCCGACGGCGGCGTCGCCCAGCGCGTCGGCGGTCTCCTTCGCAGTCACCTCGTGGACGTCGGTGACGGCCACCGTCGCCCCCTCGGCGACGAGCTTGGCGGTGATGGCGCGGCCGATGCCCTGGCCGGCACCGGTCACGATCACGATCTTGTCGTCCAGCTTTCCCACGGATGTCCTCTCTGGGCTCGACGCGGCGAACGTGCGGTCGGCGTCGCGGTCCTCACGATGGAGGGCGGTGGATCCTCAGTGGTGCGTGACGTGGGCGGCGAAGTCGGGCTCGCGCTTTCTCGGCGAAGGCGTTCGCGCCCTCGATCCCCTCCGGCGACACCGCGTAGAGGTCGAGGGCGGACATGGCGAGGTTCGACAGGCCGGCCTGGTGGTCGGTGTCGGCGTTGAACGACTGCTTGAGGAAGCGCAGCGCCGTCGGACTCTTCGCGCCGATCTCCGCGCCCCAGGCCTTGGCCTCGTCGAGGAGGCGCTCGGCGGGGACGACAGCGTTGACCAGGCCCCAGCGTTCGGCGGTCGCGGCGTCGTAGAGGCGGCAGAAGTACCACATCTCGCGGGCGCGCTTCTCGCCGATGACCCGCGCGAGGTAGGCCGAGCCGAAGCCGGCGTCGAACGAGCCGACACGCGGCCCGGCCTGGCCGAAGCGCGCGGTCTCGGAGGCGATCGATACGTCGCAGAGCACGTGCAGCACGTGCCCGCCCCCGACCGCGAGCCCGTTGACCGCGGCGATGACGGGCTTGGGGACATCGCGGATCAGCTTGTGCAGGTTGCCGATCTCGAACATGCCGCTCTCCGTCGGCCCGTAGTCGCCGGTCTCGGCGCGCTGTTTGACGTCGCCGCCGGTGCAGAACGCCTTCTCGCCCGCGCCGGTGAGGACGATCGCCTGCACGGCGTGGTCGGCCCAAGCGCTGCGGAACGCCTTGATCAGCTCGTCGACGGTGCGGCCGCGGAAGGCGTTGTACCGCGCGGGCCGGTTGATGGTGATGACGGCCGTGGTGCCCTCGACCGCGTAGTCGACGTCCTCGGAGTCGCTCATGGCGGTGACCGTGCTCGCCCTTGACCCACGGGTCAATCGTCGAAGGAGGCCCTCGGGACTGCGTCGGAACAGCTGCGAGCGTTGTCCACCTCGCCGTTCGGGTGGCGCACGCGGATAGGTGTCCTCCATGCCCGGGTCGACGATCTCCTAGCCTGGTGCCTCGGGGCAGGGCGTCGGGTAGACCCGGGTCGTCGGCTGACGGCTCAGACACATCCCCGTCGAGCTATAGGAGTACCCGTGAGCGCGGTGCATTCCCGCCGGACCGCCGGCGAGACGGTGAGCCGAGCAGGACAGCGCCGCGCCGCGTCCAGGGACGCGGCCCGAGCGGTGCTGCCGCTGACGGTGCTCGCGCCGGTGGTGCTCGTCGTCGGCTTCGTGGTCGCGCAGGGCGCGCAGCTGCGGGCCTACGACCCGATCGAGCAGACCGTGAGCACGTTGGCGGGCCGCGGCGCCACCGACCGGTGGATCATGACGACAGTCCTGCTGGTCACGGGCACGATCTACCTCGTGGTCGCGTCGGGCCTGCGGCCCCTGGGGGTGATCGCCCGGCTCCTGCTCGGCCTCGGCGGAGCCATGGTGCTCGCTGCCGCTCTCGCGCCGCAGCCCGCGGCCGGGAGCTCGGCGGTGCACATGACGAGCGCGACGATCGCCTGGGCCGCGTTCGCAAGCTGGCCTCTCGCCGCGGCGGCCGGCTCGGGCCTCCGCCGCGGGCTGCGGCTCGGCTCACTCGTCGCCAGTGGCGTCCTGGTCGTGTTGATGGGCTGGTTCTGTGCGCAGCTGTGGAGCGACGGGACGTGGCTCGGCGTGGCCGAGCGCGTGCTGCTCGTCGCGCAGACCGTGTGGCCGATCGCGATCGCCGCCTCCCTGCGGGTCAGCCCGCTCCGCGTGAAGCCCGAACCGGTCGCCGAGCCGGTGCCCGTGGCTGACGAGGACGGGTCGTGAGGCCCGCCTACCTCCGCGCAGCCGCCTCTTGCACCCTCCGGTCAACCCGTCGGGGAGGCCATGCCGCCGTACCGGCGGAGGGCCTCGACGAAGTAGTAGTCACCGAAGACGAGCCCGGTGTCGGCGTTGCCGTCGGGCGCGTTCTGGGTGCCATGGAGCAGGACCGCCTGGCTGCTGTCGGTGGAGAGGTAGGCCGGGGACGACAGGCCGGCGAGGAGTCCGCGGGCGCCGTCGAGGTCGCGCCGGCTCCGGGCGGGGTCGGGTTCGAGGCGGCTGAGTTCGACGAGACCGCTCGCGGCGACGGCCGCGGCGGAGGAGTCGCGGGGCTGCCCGGTCGTGGTGGGCAGTGAGAAGTCCCAGTAGGGCACCTGGTCGGCGGGGAGGTGGGCCAGGAAGTAGTCCGCCGCGGTGCGGGCGGTGGCGAGGAACTGCGGGTCGTGGGTGTAGCGGTAGGACGTGGTGAACCCGTGGATCGCCCAGGCCTCGCCGCGTGACCAGGTGGAGTCGTCGGCGTAGCCCTGGGCGGTGTACTTGGAGATCACCGCGCCGGTGCGTTGGTCGTAGTTCACGACGTGCCAGCTGCCGCCGTCGGGGCGGAAGAAGTCTCGGCCGGTGGTGCGGGCGTGGGTGGCTGCCATCTCGGCCCAGCGCGGGTCGCCGCCGTGCTGAGACGCCCAGAACATCAGTTCCAGGTTCATCATGTTGTCCATGATCGTCTGGAACCGGGTGGTGTCGTCCCGGGCGTCCCAGGAGCGGAAGGCGCCGACCGTGGGGTTGTAGCGGGTGGCGAGGGTGGACGCCGCAGTGAGGACGACGTCGCGTGCCCGGGCGTCGCCGGTGAGGTCGGCGTCCTGACCGAAGGTGTCGAGGATCTGGAAGCCGATGTCGTGGCTGGAGTCGTCGGTCTTCGCCGGCTCGAACCCGGCCTGCCGGGTCTCGGCGCGCGCCTGCCACACCGGATCGCGGGTCAGCGCGTACATCTGCCACAGCGAGCCGGGGAAGAAGCCGCTGGTCCAGTCCGTCGGCCCGGTGGTCATCCAGGCGCCGTCCGGGCCGGTTCGGACGGGGTAGGCGGTGGGCGGGAGCCACTCGGCCGTGGTGACGAGGCGCTGGGCGACGACGTCGAGGTCCCGTCGCACCGTGTCCGCCGAGAGCTCGGGGGCAGCGGCCGCGGGGGTGGCCGGGGGAGTCGGCGCAGTCGATGGAGCGCAGCCCGCCGCGACCGCGACCGCGAGCGCGACGATCGAGAACCGGACCACCCCCCGGCCGGCCGCTCCCGGTACCCGTCCGGTGCTGTTCGTCATCGTTCCCCCCGGATCGTCCCCCGGAGTCGTCCCCGTACGGGTGTCGCGGGGAGACCTGGAAGCGTTAACGGCGACCAAGATCGGTGTCCGTGGAGCGAACGGTCGCTGAGTGCATCACTTCGCTCCACGATCGCGGACTCGACGGCGAGGCAGGAGCCAGTCAGGTCAGGGAGAACTCCTGGGAACGAGGAACTTCGCATCGAGCGAGTCCGCCAGCCACGTGTCGTCGTTGCCGCGACGGAAGACGACGCCCTCCTCGGCCGCGGCCCGGGCGTCGACCACGAACACCACCGGCTTCCCGCCATGCCTCGCCCCGACCCGCCGGGCCGTGTCCTCGGCGGGGGAGAGGTGGACGAACTGGCGTCCCATCGGGAATAGCCCCTCCTCGACGATGTGCGCGGTCGCGCTGCGGCTGGTGCCGTGGAACAGCATGGCCGGCGGGTCGGCGAGCGGCAGCTCCACCCGTCCCTCGACGGAGTGTCCGTAGCGGGCGCGGATGTGGTCGCGGTCCAGCTCGAAGCGCTGCTTGCTGCCCGAGCGGACGACGTCCTCGACGTCGGCCCGCGACACCTCGTTCCCCGGCGCGCGCAGCCCGCGGACCAGGGTGTCGACCAGCGTCCAGCCCTCGGGGTCGAGCTCGAGCCCGAAGCGGGCGGGATCGTGGCGCAGCGCGCGCGACATCCTCTTCGACAGGCGCACCCGGTCCACGGCAGCGAGCGTGCCACGGCCACCCGGGACTCCGACGACCTCAGCCGAGGTGGAGCACCTGGAACGTGGTGGGGAGGCTGTGTCAGCCGCTGATCTCGTAGGTCGGCACGACCATGGCGCGCCCGAGGGCGTGGGAGAAGAGGCTGAGGCCGAGGAACGCCGGGGTGGCGTCCTCGCCGACCCCGAGGTCGTCGGTGTCGACCGCGTGCACGACGAAGAAGTAGTGGTGCGTTCCGTGCCCCGGCGGCGCCGCCCCGATGTAGCGCCGCGCGCCGGAGTCCCCGACGAGCGTGACGGCACCGTGGGGCAGCAGTCCGGCGTCCGGGTCGCCAGCGTTCGCCGGCAACGACGTGGTCGACACCCCGGCTTGGTCCCTACGCGGCGACGAAGGCGGCCCTGGAGCAGCTCTCCGCGATGGCGTGCCTCGAGCTGGAGGGCACCGGGTCGTGGTGTCGAACCTGCTGCCCTCGCTCACGCGCACCGACTTCTCGCAGTCGCTGGTGGCCGGGGAGTCGCGCGACCCGTCCGCCCGCCGCCGGACGTGCCCTTCGAGGTGCAGTCGGCCGAGCACGTCGCGGAGCAGATCCTGGCGACGGTGGCGTCGGGCGAGACGCACGTGGTGCTCGGCTATCAGGGACCCTGACTCGACGACCCCGGTGCTTCTCACCCGCGGCCAAGACGGGAGGTGAGGAGGCGTCGCTCGGCCTCGTTGTCGGTCGCGGCGAGCGCGTTCTCGAGCGCCTCCCGGGCCTCGGCCGGGCGGCCGATCCGCTCGAGGAGGTCCGCCCGGATCGCGTGGAACAGGTGGTAGCGCGGCAGGTCGATCTCCTCGACCAGTACCAGGGCCGCGGCGGGCCCCGACACCTCGGCGACGGCGACGGCCCGGTTGAGCGCAACCACCGGGCCGGGCGCCACCGCGAGCAACTGGTCGTAGAGCGCGAGGACCTGCGCCCAGTCGGTCGCCCGCGCGTCGACGGAGTCGGTGTGGACCGCGCTGATCGCCGCCTGAATCTGGTAGGGCCCGGGCCGCCCGCGACGCAGGCAGCGGCGCACCAGCTCGTGCCCCTCGGCGATCAGCGCGCCGTCCCAGCGGGCCCGGTCCTGCTCCGCGAGCAGGACGATCGTCCCGCCGACCTCACGGGCGGGCCGGCGGGCGTCAGTGAGCAGCATGAGAGCGAGCAGGCCGAGCGCCTCCGGCTCGTCGGGCATGAGCTCGACGAGCACCCGGCCGAGCCGGATCGCCTCGGCGCACAGATCGGCCCGGGTCAGGTGCTCGCCCGCGCTCGCGGTGTGCCCCTCGGTGAAGACCAGGTAGACCACGGCGAGCACCCCGCCGAGCCGCTCGGGGAGGTCGGCCTCGTACGGCACGCGGTACGGGATGCGAGCACGGGCGATCTTGGCCTTCGCCCGCGCCAGGCGCGCGGCCATCGTCGCCTCGGGGACGAGGAAGGCCCGCGCGATCTCCGCGGTCGACAGCCCGCCGAGCAGCCGCAGGGTCAGCGCGACCCGGGCGGGCGTCGCCAGCGCCGGGTGGCAGCACGCGAAGAGCAGGCGCAGCCGGTCGTCGCGCACGATTCCCTCCTCGGGCGGCTCCGGGTCCTCGGCGGCGAGCAGCCGCATCGCCTCGGCCTGCTTGGTGTCCCGGCGCGACTCGCGACGAAGCCGGTCGAGCGCGCGGCGGCGGCCGGTGGTGACGATCCAGCCGCCCGGGTTCGCGGGGAGGCCGTCGCTGGGCCAACGATCGACGGCGACGCTGACGGCGTCGGCCACCGCGTCCTCGGCGAGGTCGATGTCGCCGAGGACGCGGACCAACGTGGCCACCGAGCGGCCGTACTCCTCGACGAAGATCCTTGCGATCTCCGGCGACGACGGCCCCGTCGGGTGGGTCACCTCAGCCCCAGTGGAAGGGACGGACCTCGACGGGCAGGGTGGTCGCCTGCGTCGAGCGCTTCGCCCACGCCAGCGCGGCGTCGAAGTCGGGCACGTCGATGATGGTCAGGCCGCCGAGGTACTCCTTGAGCTCGACGAACGGGCCGTCGGTGACCAGCACGTCGTCGCCCGAGGCCGTGACGACGGTGGCGGTGCTCGGGGCCTCCAGCCCGCCCGCGAACACCCACACCCCGGCGTCGCGCATCTCCCGCTGCACCTTGTCGACGTCGGCCATGATCGACTCGAGCCGCTCGGGCGCGGGCGGGGTTCCGTCGGCGGGGGTCCAGATGCTGAGCAGGTAGTGGGCCATGTCGTCCTCCGTGGATCGGTGTGGAGCGTCCTACACCCTCTCCACGAACGGCCCGACCGCGAATCGACAGCCGACGGCGGGCGCGACCGTCATTTCCTCGGAGACGTCGCGACGGTGACCGAGGACGCGGTCCGGACGCCACTGTCCACGCGTGGTGCTACGTCCGTAGCACTCTGGTTCAAGGACGCTACAGTGCACGCGTGAGCGAGACGATCAGCCAACGGGAGCTCCGCAACGAGAACGCCGCCGTGATGCGTCGCGTGGAGCAGGGCGAGAGCTTCACCATCACGCGCAACGGGCGCCCGGTCGCCGATCTCGTTCCGCGGCCCGCCGAGACGGCGCGGCGGCGGCCCTGGGCGGAGGTCCAACAGCGACTCGTGGCGCTTCCTCCGATGGACGTTGAGCGCTGGTACGCGGAGCGCGCCGAGGCCGACGAGCTACTCGGCTCCGACGACATCCTCGACCAGTGACCACGTCGGTCGGCTTCCTCCTCGACACGTCGGCCGTCATCGCGCCCGGGCGGGTCAGCCTCGGCGACCTGGCCGACGCGGTCCCTGGGGTGAGCTCGGTGACGGTGGCCGAGCTGGCGTTCGGGCTCGACGTCGACGATCCCGTCGAGCGTCGGGCGCGCACCGACCGCTTCTACGCACTGGTCGACGAGGTGGAGGTCCTCGACTTCGACCTCGGAGCCGCCCGGTCCTACGGCACGCTCGCGGCCCTGGTTCGACGCTCCGGACGCAACCCCCGGCCTCGTCGGCTCGACCTGATGATCGCGGCCACTGCGGCACACCGCGGAATCCCGCTCTTGACGCTCAACCCGGCCGATTTCGGAGGGCTCACCGAGGTGCTCACCGTCGTGTCGCCCTGAGCGGGGACCAGCTCGAGTGTCGCGATGCGGCGCTCCCGGGCGTGAGCCCGACGAGGAGCAGGCGCGCGGCGGGATTCACGACGTCGAGCGGTGCGACGCCACCTCGGTCCGGGCCTCACGGTGCAGGAGGAGCTCGGGCCGGGTCACGTCCGCGGGCGTGACCCGGCCCGGGTCACGTCCGCGGGCGTCGGAGTCGCCGGGAGATCGCGGAGCACGTCCACGAGTTGCGCGGAGCACCAGCGGGAGTCGACGAGCCCGCCCGCGCCGACTCTCACCGCGCAGCGGTGAGCGTCGAGGCGCCAGCCGGCCTCCATGTCGGCGAGCGCCGACCGAAGGGGCGGGGGCAGCCGCTCAACGCCGGCGTACTCGTCCTCGTGAGCGAACGGCAGGACCTCGAGAAAGCCAGTGGCCACGATGGTGCGCATCGATGCGGTGCCGGTGACGTAGAGGTCGGAGATGACCGCGACGGCGCGTTCGACGTCGGTGGAGTCCGCGCCGTCGTTGGTGAGGCAGCGGACGTACCAGCGACAGACGTCGGCGAGCAGCAGTGTCGAGAGCGGTTCGCCGTGGTCGGCGATGTGCTCAGCGACGAGGTCGGCAGCGGCCCGTGACGACCGGGCGATGGCCCGGGCGACGATCCGCGAGGAGATCTCGTCGATGTCGTTCCCCTCCCTGGAGATCGTGGTCGTCGAGGGTCCAGGCTGGTCCCCGTGGCGACGAAGACGGTGCTCGGGGTCGACATCGGGACGTCGTCGACGAAGGGCGTGCTGGTCGACCGGACGGGCCGGGTGCTCGCCCGCGCCGAGGTGGAGCACGCGACCTCGACGCCGCACCCGGGCTGGGTGGAGCACGACGCCGAGCGGGTGTGGTGGGCCGACTTCGTCGCGGTCGTTCGCGAGCTCCTCGACGGCCACGAGCCTCCCGACGCCGTGGGCGTCTCCGGGATCGGCCCGGTCCTGCTGCCCGCGGACCGCGCGGGACGTCCGCTGCGTCCGGCGATCCTCTACGGCGTCGACACCCGCGCGACCCGCGAGATCGAGAAGCTGACCGAGGAGCTCGGCGCCGACGCCATCCTCGCGCGTGGCGGGACACCGTTGTCGAGCCAGGCGGTCGGGCCGAAGTGGCGGTGGCTGCAGCGCCACGAGCCGGAGGTCTGGCACGCCACCGAGCGCTTCCTCATGGCCAGCTCGTTCCTCGTGCACCGCCTGACCGGGGAGTACGTGCTCGACCACCACTCGGCGAGCCAGTGCGACCCGATGTACGACCTCGACGCCGCCGACTGGGCCCGCGACTGGTGCGAGGTCGTTGCCCCCGGGCTGGAGCTGCCGCGGCTGCTCTGGTCCGACGAGATCGCCGGGAGGATCACCGACGAGGCGGCGCGCGACACCGGGCTGGCCGCGGGTACACCGGTGACAGCAGGGACGGTCGACGCGTGGGCCGAGGCCGCGTCGGTGGGGGTCTCTGCCGTGGGCGACACGATGGTCATGTACGGCACCACGATGTTCCTCATCCAGGTCACCGAGGCCGCCGCGCGGCACCGCAACCTGTGGTCGACTCGCGGGGTCTGCGCGGGCAGCCTCACCACGGCGGCGGGGATGGCCACCTCGGGTGCGATCACGGCGTGGCTGCGCGACCTCGTCGCCGGCGACTTCGCCGACCTCGTCGACGCGGCCACCGACGTCCCGGCTGGATCGCGGGGACTTCTCCTGCTGCCCTACTTCGCCGGAGAGCGGACGCCGATCTTCGATCCCGACGCGCGCGGCGTCGTCGTCGGGCTGACGACGTCGCACGGTCGGGCCGAGCTGTACCGCGCCGCGCTCGAGGGCATCGCGCACGGGGTGCGGCACAACCTCGAGGTGTTCGCCGACGCGGGCGGCCCGGCGTCACCGCGACTCGTCGCCGTCGGCGGCGGCACGCAGGGCGGGCTGTGGACCCGCATCGTCTCCGACGTCAGCGGCCTCGGCCAGGATCTCCCGGCCGAGACGACCGGCGCCGCGTATGGGGACGCCCGCCTCGCGGCCGCCGCGATCGGCGTCGACGACGTCGACTCCTGGAACCCGGTCGTCGACCGCGTCGAGCCCGACCCCGACCGGGCCGCGCTCTACGACGCCTTCCACCCGCACTACCGCGACCTCTACACCGCCACCCGCGACACCGCGCACTTCCTCGCCGACCAGCAGCGACGCGCCGACCCGTGACCGGGCCTCAAGCGTCCCGCGTGACCCACGCAGCGACCGCCTCGACGAACCCGCCGAGGTCGGAGTGATCCTCGAGGCGCGCGAGGACCACCGTGTCGTCGACGGTGACGTACTTGTGCACGAGGACGTTGCGAAAGCCGACGACCCGACTCACGGACCGGGCGAGCCCCGGGTCGAGGACGCCGTGGCGAGCCAGGACCAGCACGGCGTCGGCGTTGGTCGACGGCGGCCCCCAGCCCTCGGAGGCGCACAGGTGCTGTGCGACGTCCACGTACGCCTCGATCGCGGTGACGAACGCGTACTTGACGCCTCGCAGCCACGCGGGGTCGTCGCGGCGCTCCTCTCCGGCGGTCGACTCGTCGTCGAGGAACGCGAGGTCGTCGGCCACGGCCCGCAGCAGACGCTCGATGCGGACTTCATCGACCACGGCGCGCGCTCTCCAGGAACTCACGCCGACTGCGCTCCATCCGGGGCAGCTCGTCGGCATAGATCTTGCGGGTGGTCGCCACCCACCGCACGCGCGCGGGCGGATCGTCGTCGAACAACAACTGCCCGTGCGCCGCGATCCGCCCCGCGATCTCGAGCGGGGCACCGTTGAGGACGAGTAGGTCCACCCCTTCGGGCAGGTCGACCTCGAAGGAGGCGGGAGCGGTGCCGGGCCACCAGCCGGCGACGTCGAGGTCGGAGTCCGGACGGTGTGTTCCGGCGGCCCGGCTGCCGTGCACGAACCCGAATCTGGCCCCCGCTGCCCGTAGCGCTTCGACGACGCGGGCGTGCGAGGGTCCCGGGTCGGTCACGGGCGAAGTGTGGCACGACCGGTTGACCCGAGCTGGTCCTCACGCCTCGACAGTGACCACGAGCTTCCCGGCCTCCGAGTCCGTGGGCGCCCTCTTGGCGCCGGGACGGGCGGCGGCGCACGCGAGGGTCAGGGCCGAGACATCGTCGAACGGGTCGGGGGTCACCGCACCTCGGCGAACACCGTCGAGAGTGTGGCGGCCACATCCCGGGGGCGACCCGCTCGCCGGGGTGGACGAGGACGGCCGCGTCGGACCAGAACGCGACGACGCGAGGCGGTCGCGGCCGAGGTCGCCGGCGATGGCGCCGACGATGGCCGCCGCGGTGAGGGCCCGCTCGGCGGTCATCGACCCGGGCCGCGGGTTCGCGGCGAAGACCTCGAGGGTCGAGATCGAGATCGAGGTCGTCGCCAGCGCCGTGCCAGCGCACGCAGGCCAGCTTTCCGGACGTGAGCGCGTGTCGAGGGTGTCCTCGGGGCGCGGTCGAACTCCTCGACGTAGAGGAAGCCGCCCGAGCGCATGGCCTCGACCAGCGGGCCGGGGACGAAGGTGGCGGCCGAGTAGTCCTCCCGCAGCACCCGGGCGGGGCTGTGGTGGCCGACGAGCCGCGTCGGGGTGAGGTCGGCATTGCCCTCCACGAACACCAGCGGCACGTCCCACTCGGCGGTGATCGCGGCGAGGATCGTCGACTTCGACGTCCCCGCCGGGCCCTCGAGCAGCACGTCGCGCCCGGCCGCGACAGCGGCGAGCAGCAGGTCGAGCTCGCGGTCGCGACCCACGACCCGTGCTGCGACCCGGGCGCGGACGTCGGCGAGATCGGCGTCCGCGATATCCCGGACGGCCGTCACTTGGCGGAGAAGCCCGCGTCGACCGGCAACGTCACGCCGGAGACGTAGCGACCGGCGTCGCTGACCAGGTAGAGGATCGCGTTCGAGATGTCCACTGCCTCGATCAGCTCCACGGGCAGGAGGTTCGCCAGGGCGTCGCCGGCTCCTGGGTGCAGCGACAGCCACTGCTCCATCTGGTCGTTGACCACCATGGGCGTGTTCACGCCGGTCGGGTGGACCGTGTTGACGCGGATGCGGTGCGGCGCGAGCCAGTGGGCGAAGGTCCGCATCAGCCCGACGACGCCGTGCTTGGCCGCGGCGTAGCCGCTCATCGCACCGCCGCCGTCGCCTCCGCGCCCGGAGAGGCCCTGGGTCGAGCTGGTCAGCACGATCGCGCCCCCATCGCCCTGCTCGATCATCTGCGGCGCGGCGACCTGCACCGTGTTGAAGACACCGGTGAGGTTGACGTCGATGACGTCCTGCCACCCGCGCTGGACGTCCTGCTCGTTGCCGATCTGGTTGGCGATGCCCGCGTTGGCGAGCACGATGTCGACGCGACCGAGCTCGGCGACCCCGGCCTCGAACGCCAGCGCCAGCCCGGTGGGGTCGCGGACGTCGGCCTGCCGGGTCACGATCCGGCGGTCGAGGTCCTCGACCTGCTTCGCGGTCTCGGCGAGGTCGTCCGGCGTCGACATCGGGTAGTCGACGCTGCCGACCTGCTCGCAGAGGTCGACGCCGATGATGTCGGCGCCCTCCTGCGCGAGCCGCAGCGCGTGGCTGCGTCCCTGGCCGCGCGCTCGTCACATCGCGACCGTCAACGTCCGCAGGACGCGGAGCGGGACGCGGGGTGGGAGAGGACGGCCCGTGACCGCGGCACCGTACGATGAGAACGTGCCCGGAATCGTCCGCGTCGTCTCTCGTCGGGGACTCCACGACGAGTCCAACGACGTGGCCTACTGGCGCGGGAAGTCGCCCGTCGAGCGCGTCGCGGCGGTCGAGCAGCTCCGGCAGCAGCGACACGGGTGGAGCGATGCATCTCGACCGCGACTTCAGCGAGTTCATCGAGTGCTTACGCGCCCGTGAGGTCCGATTCCTGGTCGTCGGCGGCTACGCGGTCGCAGCGCACGGTCATCCCCGCTATACGGGCGATCTCGATGTGTGGCTGCTTGTTGGCTCCGAGAACGCTATGCGGCTTCTTCGCGCTCTCGAAGACTTCGGCTTCGGAGCGGTGGGCTTGACCGTCGACGACTTCATGCGGTCCGGTCGTGTCGTTCAGCTCGGATATCCGCCGTTTCGCATCGACCTCTTGACCTCTGCCGACGGCGTGCAATTCGACGACTGCTGGGACGAGCGCCTCGAGATCGTGGTCGACGGCGTCCCCGTGCCCTTCATCGGCCTCGAGGATCTTCGCCGTAACAAGACGGCGACCGGGCGGCCCCAGGACGTCGCCGACCTGGCGGCGCTCGATGACTGAGCGCTCCATACGGTCCGAGAACGTGGCAGCCGCCGACACCGGGTGATTCCCCGCGAATGCGTCAGCTCGACACGAGTCGATCAACGGTCCGTACGACGACGGCAAGTTCCTCCTCGAGTCCGCGCGTCGGTACGTCGCGGTGCACCTCGGCCACCTCGCTGGCCGTCTACGCCCAGGCCCGCGCCACCCCGATGAGATCGTCGACCTCCGCACCGGCGACCAGGAGGAGGTCAGCGGTGTGCCCGTGGCGTCGAGGACGACGACGTCGACGGTCACGTCCTCGAGGTCGACCGCCGAGGTCAGCGTGAGCTGCTGGACCGGGGAGATGCCGCTCCACGCCATCGCGAGGTTGACGAAGTCGAGATGCGCGACCTCCACCGCGACCGGCAGCGTCCCGTCGTCCACGGAAGCCCTCTCTCGCGTTGTCCCGGCCCACGACATTCCACACGACGTCCGTGACAGCTCGGATACCCGGCGTCACTCGTGAGTACTTTCAGTGACAGCCCATGGCGCACATCTACCATGGTCGCTCTGGTTGTCTACCATGAAGGAATGTCTCTCAACATCAAGAACGAGGAGACGCACGCCCTCGTCCGCGAGCTCTCCGACCTCACGGGCGAGAACCTGACGACGGCGATCACCGTCGCCGTGCGGGAGCGGTTGGAACGGCTCCGTCTGCACGAGGGCGCGACTGCGGCGCGCGCCGAGGCGCTCCTCGCGATCGGGTGCGACGCCGCCGGCCGGCTCGACGAGGCGGCCCGGACGGTTGACCACGGCGAGCTGCTCTACGACGACCGTGGGCTCCCCCGATGATCGTGGACACCTCGGCTCTCGTCGCCATCCTCCGCGCCGAGTCCGACGCCGCGACCTATGCCGCCGCGCTGGCAGGGACGACCTCGGCCCGCATCTCGGCGGCGAACTACCTCGAGACGGCGGTCGTCATCGACGGCGCGCGCGACCCGGTTGCGAGCCGGCGTGTCGACGACCTCCTCAGCGTGGCGGGACTGGTCGTCGAACCCGTGACGGCGGAGCACGCCGTCATCGCCCGCGCCGCCTACCGGGACTTCGGCCGCGGAAGCGGGCACCCCGCGAGGCTCAATTTCGGCGACTGCTTCGCCTACGCGCTCGCCCGGGCCACCGGGGAGGAGCTGCTGTTCAAGGGCGACGACTTCGTCCACACCGATATCCGGGCGGCGGTGACGGCTCCCTGATGGCCGTTCAGCTGCCGCGGATCCGCGCCGCGAGGTCGGCGGCGCGGTGGTCGGGCGGGCAGCCCTCGACGATGATCAAAGCCCCGGCGGCCGCGCGCCGGCGGTGTTCGGCGACGGCCTAATGGGCCTCGGAGGTGTACCAGCGTCGGGCCGTGGCGGCGTCGGGGAAGGCGATGACGGTGAGGTTCGCGTCCCAGCTGCCTTCGAGTACATCGGGCGGGCCGCCACCGTGGATGACGAACTGGGCGCCGTGGGGGCGCAGGGTCTCGTCGACCTGCTGCCGACCTCGACGGATTGAGCTGCCGCCGCGTCGACGGTCGGGCGCATCTCGGGGATCGCGCGCGTGTCGGGGGCGACCCGTGGTGTCGCGCCCGTGACCATCGTCCGGCACAGGGACATGGACCAGGGGATCGCGGTGCCCGGGACGAGGCCGTAGCAGGTGTCCGCCGTGACCAGCATCGTCTGTATCTCGTCGACGACCCTCGTCACCGCCCACATGCCCATCGGAGCCACCCGGACCGATTAGTCCACGACCATCCGGCTGGCGGCGTCGAACGCCCTCGGTGGCTGCAGTCTCTCCGCGACCGCGACACCACGGGGACTCGTCGAGATCATGTCGTCCTCCAGCCGGTCCGCGAGGGGCCGAGGGGGCCACTTGACGCGGAGGGCGCCCGACCCTTCCCCACGGAGGCCGAGTGTGCCCATCCGGCGTAGCGGTGAACACTGCGTGCAAAGATGTCACCGATCGTGACAAGCGCTCCCGGGCCGACCCGACCCCCAGGCCCACCGGACGGATGGACGCCACGGAGCGGGGCGCGACCTGCCCGCACCGATGCCGGAGCCCACCGGCGTGCGCGGAGTCGGGGAGGGGGCACGCTCGCCCGGCGACCGTGTGGGAGGCCCTGCGGTCGAGAGGAGAGCCGTGATCCGCCGCCGCATGATCGGGGACGCCCCCGCGTTGGTCGCCGTCGTCGAGATCGACCGCCACGAGCGGCGAAATGCCCTCGACGTCGCCCACCTCGAGGAGCTGCACGACGCCGTGGTCGGCGCGCACCTCGAGGGCGCCCGCACCCTTGTCGTCACGGGGCTCGGCAGCAGCTTCTGCGCCGGTGCCGACCTCGGCACCGGCGACGGGGTCTACGGCGACGGCTTCCGCGACGCGCTCTACCGCACCCTGAGCGCGATCACCGAGCTGCCGGTGCCCGTCGTCGCCGCGGTCAACGGCCCCGCCATCGGGGCGGGAACCCAGCTGGCCATCGCCTGCGACCTGCGGGTGGCGGCCCACACCGCCCGGTTCGCAGTGCCGACCGCCCGCAACGGGCTGGCCGTTGACCCCTGGACGATCCACCGCCTCGCGGTGCTCGCCGGGGGAGCGACCACCCGAGCCATGCTGCTGGGCTGCGACACCCTCGACGCGACCGATGCTCGCACCCGCGGTCTCGCCGACCGTCTCGGAGACCTCGACGACGCGCTGGCCTGGGCGCACGAGATCGCGGGGCTGGCGCCGTTGACCCTCGCCTACTCCAAGCGGGCCGTCGACCGGCTCGCCGGCTCTGCGATGGAGGACCCGGAGCTGGCCACGGCCTTCGTCGCGTGCTGGGACTCCGACGACCTCGTCGAGGCGCAGCGGGCCAGGGCCGAGAAGCGGGCACCCCGCTTCGCGGGGCGCTGAACCTGCCTCCCGCCCGCCGTCGGAACGCGACGGAGACCAGGGTGACGCCGCCCTCTTCGACGACCACCGCGCGGGGACGGCCGTCACAGGCGGGCACGAATCACGACGCCGAGGGGAAGCGGAGAAGAAAGATTCCCAAGATGTCGTCCAGGACCTTTCCTCGTTCATCCGGTTCCCAGTCCGGGGGACCGACGTGCCTGGTGAATTCCTCGCTCAGTATCTCCAGAACACGACGTCGCTGGTCCTCGGTCGGATCGGCCGTGTCCCCCAGCGAGGCCAGCAGCTCCTGGTCGCGGACCTCGAGAACGCTCATGAAGAGCTCTCGGTGGTTCGGCTCGAAGATGTCGAGCGAGGTGGTCATCTGTTCCTCCAGCCCGCCGCACTCCTGGCCCAGGTGGTAACGGTCTGGCCCTCCGGGGTCAGAACGACGACCGCATCTTTCCCCACGTATTTGAAGGTCCCGTTCGAGCCGTAGGTCGGTGGTTCCGTCGGGTGCTCCACGGCGTCCGCCATTGCTTCGTCGGATACACCTCGCCCTCCGTCGCGGCCCGCAGCTCGTTCTTCACCGTGTTTGGTCTGACCCGTGATCTCGTTCGGCGGCTCGGGACTTGGCGGTGAAGCCGGAGGATCGGCGTCGGTGTTCACCTGGAACGGCGCGACGCGGTCAGGGCCGGCGGCATGGAGGGCGAGGTCGATGGCGCCGGCCCCGATGAGCCCGGCCCCGGTGGCGACCCCCGCGATCGACGCCGCGCCGAGCGGAACCCCGCCGAGGGCGCCGACGCCGGTGGCGTCGAGGGCGACGCTCCCGACGACTCCTGCCGCGCTCGCGGCGACCAGACCGGCGCCGCCGAGGACGCCGGCGACGTCGAGGGGGTGGTGGAGGGCGGCGTTGCCGAGTGACGCCGCGGCGTTGCCGACCGCGGTGGCTCCTTCCTGGACGCCCTCCGCAATCCGCTCACCCATGTCGGGGCCTACGGGTGCGCGGTCGCGCGCCGCGCCGACGACCGCAGCGGCCCGGTCCCCGGCGACCGCCAGCTGGGCGCGGGCGTCGCCGAGGAGGCGCTCGGCCCTCTGGCGCGGTTCCAGCCCCGGGTCGGCGGTGGCCGGGTCGACGGTGGCGCCTGGGTCGGGGAGGGCGAGCAGCGACGCCGACCGCCCCTCGTCCCACAGCCGTACCGCGTCCCCGGCCTGGCGCTGCGCCCACTCCATCGTCGCGGCGTGCGCTTCGACCGCCCGCGCGGCCTCGCGGTGGGCGCCGCCGGCGTCGAGCCAGCGCCGGGGCTGGACCGCGAAGGTCGCGCGGTACTGCTCGGCCGCCACGCCACTCCACCCGGCCGGGGTGGCGACGCGGTCCAGGCCGCGCCCGGCCTCCTCGAGGACGTCGGCGTACGTCGTCATCGACAGGGCCGTCTCGTGCAGGACGGCGGGGTTGCCGGGGACGAGCGTGGCCAGATCAGCGGTCTCGCCGAGCTCGGCCATCAGCGCGCGGCCGGGTCCGGGCCGGCGGTCTGGCCCAGCATCCCGTTCGGCAGGCGCGCCGCGGTGGTCTCGACGACGGTGTAGGCGACCTCGGCGTCGGACAGTCGGGCGGCGAGCTGCGCGGCGTCGGCGACGAGGTTCTTCGTGCCGTACCGCCAGCGCTCGATGAAGCCGTCGACGGCCTGCGCGAGACCGGGATGGCCCGTGGCGGCAGCCACGGGCTCGAGCGGGGCGGTCGTGACCTGGAACATGGTGCGCTTGATCCCATCCGCGGCACCGCGCAACGCGGGGAGATCCACCGCATATCCGTCGGGCATGACACCCCCTTTTCCCGCTCGCACCATGGCAGGACCGCGCCTCGTCGTGGGGTCGTTCCGCAGAAACCCGCCCGGCGGGACGGATAGCGTGAGCCCGTGCGGACAGTTCGGCTGCGGGTGCAACTGCGTGACGTCTCGCCGCCGGTGATGCGGGTGCTCGACGTCCCCGCGGCCTCGACGCTCGACGAGGTCCACCTCGTTCTGCAGGCGGGGCTCGGGTGGACCGACCGCCATCTGCACGAGTTCTCGACGAGCGAGGTCCGTTACGCCGCGCGCGACGCCGACGACCCCGATGCCGAGGACGAGACGCGCGTCCGCGTCTCCGTCCTGCCGTCGACCTGGACCTACGGATACGACCTCGGCGACGACTGGACCCACGACGTCGAGGTCCTCGGGGCCGGCGGGGACAGCCCGGGCTGCGTCTACGGCGAGGGCGCCTGCCCACCCGAGGACTCCGGAGGCCCGGGTGGCTACGCGCACCTGCTTGCCGTCCTGGACGACCCGTCCGATCCCGAGCACGAGGACCTCCGCGAGTGGGCGGGCGAGCGCATCGAGTTCGACCAACAGCAGGCCGACGAGCGGGTTCGCCAGGTGCTCGGACGGGTCCCGACGGGGCCACGGCTGCTCCTCGACGCCGCGGCCGGCGGGATCACGCTGACGCCGCGGGGCCGGCTGCCGCGCGCGGTGGTCCGGGAGATTCAGGAGCGACGCCCCGAGTGGTACTGGTTCGGGGCCGGCAAGCAGGCGAATCGGGAGGAGGACCTGCTCCCTCTCACCAGGCTGCACGACGTCCTGCTCGAGACGGGGCTGCTGAGGGTGCGGCGAGGGGTGCTCACACCCGTCAGGGCCGCCGCCGACGAGCGCGAGGTCCTCCGGAGGCTGCGCGCGACATACGCGTCCGACTCGTTCATCGGCCTCTGCGCGCACCTCGCCGTGACCCTGCTCCTCGCGGAGGGCGCGCGAACGACCGATGAGCTCGCCACGAGGGTGTTCACGATGATCGGGTCGGGCTGGGACGTCGACGGTCGGCCGCTCACCGAGGACGACGTCCACATCGTGCTGTCACGGCTCCGGGGGGAGCTGCACGGGCTCGACCAGATCGACGTGCGTGAAGGTCGCCGTTGGCACCCCGGGCCGGAGGCGCGGTGGTTCTTTCCGTGGACGGCTCTGATCGTGGACCGGTGGTCGAGCGTGCGGTGAACGCAGCCGCTCACGGCGTCGACAGGGTCACCTCCCGTGGATGTCGGCGACGGTGCCGGCTCGCCAGACGCGCCGGACGTCGCGGGTGGCGGTGATGTCCGTGATCGGGTCGCCGCCGACCAGCAGCAGGTCGGCGCGAGCCCCCTCGACGATCCGGCCCCGGTCCGCGAGCCCGAACACATCGGCCGGAGTGGCGGTGGTCGCGTGCAGCGCGGCGGTCGGGGTCATCCCCGCCAGCACGAGCAGCTCCAACTCGAGGTGCATGGACGCCCCGTGCATGACGGCGGCGGGCTTGCCCGGGACGTCGTTGGCGTCGGTGCCGGCGAGAATCGTCGCGCCCGCCTCGAGGAGCCGTCCGAGGTTGCGCGCGGCGTTCTCGTACGACGCCCCGGCCGCCGAGCTCGTGGGTAGTCCGCCGCGGTCACCGGAGGCGAGCCCGTCGACGACGCTCGGGGGCAGGCCACCGGTCAGGCGGGGGTCCGCCAGCAGTTCGCGGACGCTGGCGTGGTCGGTGAGGGCCCGCATCATCGTCATCGTCGGCACCACGACGAGGCCCGCGAGGTCACCGTCGAGCGGGCCGTCGAGAGGGAGATGGGTGAGGACGTCCACCCCGGCGGCGCGTGCGGTGCGGGCCGCCCAGACGGTCGGGGCGTGGGCGACGGTGAGCAGCCCGCGCCGCCGACCCATAGCGCAGACCGCTGCGACGGTCTCGGGAGAGAGCGTCGGGCGGGAGACGTCGGCGTCGTGCTCCACGAAAATCTTGAGGTAGTCGGATCCCTCTCGGACGCGGTCGGCGACGAAGGTGTCGGCGTCGTCGGGTCCGGAGAGTCCCGGCATCCGCCAACCCGACGGGTCGGGCGGCAGCATCACCGCGGGCCAGCCGTCGACGGCGCCGGCCATGAGCCCGGAGCTGCGCAGGTCCGCCTCGTCCTCGCGGGACGCGGCGCGGGAGCGCAGCATCGCGGTGAACTGCGGCGGCGCGGAGAACATGTCGAGGACGGTGGTAACGCCGTAGCGCAGATCCTGGCCGAGGTTCCCCGCTCCGCGCAGGTGGACGTGGGCGTCGAGGAGGCCCGGGAGCAGCGTCGCTCCACGCCCGTCCACGACCTCGTCGGCACGGGGCGGCTCGCCCTCGGCGGGCAGCGTGCACGTGATCGTCCTGCCGGTGACGATCACCGTCACCACCCCGAGCGACACCGTCCCGTCGAAGACCTGCGCCCCGGTGATGGCTGTCGTCGACATGAACACCCTCCCCCGGACGCGACGTCGGTTCCTACGACACCGGGACGGTCAGGAGTCTCCACCCCCGCCAGGTGATGGCCGGCGAGCTACGTGCCGCTCACTCACCGGGCTCGAACTTGAAGGAGATGGCGAGGCGGACGCGAAAACCGGTGACCTGGCCGTTCTCGATCACGACGTCCTGGCGGATCACCTCGGCGACACGGAGATCGCGGACGGACTTGGCCGCGGTGTCGACGGCTACGCGTGCGGCGGCCGCCCACGACTCGCTGCTCACTCCGATCACTTCGGTGACCCGGTACACGCTCTCGGCCATGGTGTCGTTCCCTTCGGTCCAGGGCGCCGCGCACCAGCCCAGCGGCAGGTGACCCAGTTCACACGACGCGGCTCGACGCTAGCCCCCGCGGCGTGTTGCCGCGACCCCACAGTCCTACGGTGCCGGCATGACCACACCAGGGGCCCCGGTCGTCCTCGCCCTCCCCACCGCAGACCGACGGACCGCGCACGACTTCTACACGGCGCTCGGCTTCGAGGCTCCGGGCGAACCGGCCGACGACGGCGTTCCCGAGCCGCTCCGGATCGTCGTCAACACCGGACTCTGGCTGATGCTCATCCCGACGGGCGGCTTCGGCTGGGTGACCGGTGACCACGAGGTGGCGGCCCGAGGCCACAGCGAGTGCCTCCTGAGCCTCCCCTGCGCCACCCAGGACGAGGTCGACGACTACATGGGCCGCGCCGAGCGGGTCGGGGCGCGCATCGTCACCCGCGCCGCGTCGCAGCCCTGGGGTTACACCGGCACGTTCGCCGACCCGGACGCGCACCTGTGGCAGGTGATCTGCGGGCCGGATTGGTCCTAGACCGGAAGAGGCTTGACTCTCACGCCGCGTGAGGCACGACGGTGAGGACCATGACCGAGATGGCGACCGGCGAGCACACGACGTGGACCGTGGGCCAGGTGGCGGAGCGCTTCGGCGTGACGGTGCGGACACTGCACCACTACGACGAGGTCGGGCTGCTGCGCCCCGCACGCCGCAGCTCGACCGGGTACCGGCACTACACCGGCGCCGACCTCACCCGGCTCCAGCACGTGGTGGTCTACCGCCGGCTCGGGTTCGCCCTGGAGGAGATCGCTCTCCTGCTCGACGACCCCGACGCTGACGTGGGCGAGCACCTGCGCCGGCAGCGATCCGCGGTCATGTCCCGGCTCGACGAGATGCAGGACCTCGTCGCGGCCATCGACCGAGCCCTGGAGGCGGAGATGAGTGGAGTGCAGCTGACACGCGAGGAGCAGAAGGAGCTCTTCGGCGAGAGCTTCAGCGAGGAGTACGCAGCCGAGGCGCAGGAGCGCTGGGGCGACACCGAGGCGTGGGCCCAGTCGCAGGCGCGGAGCGCGCGCTACACGAAGGAGGACTGGCGGGAGATCGCGGCCGAGGGGGAGGCGATCACGCAGGCGTTCGTGGACGCGATGCGGGGTGGGGTCGCGGCCGACTCCGAGCAGGCCGCGGACGTCGCGGAGCGCCACCGGTTGTCGATCGACCGGCGGTTCTACGACTGCAGCCACGAGATGCACCGCAACCTCGCGGACATGTACGTCGCCGACGAGCGGTTCCGCGCGACCTACGACGACCGCGAGCCGGGGTTGGCCGAGTACGTGCGGGACGCGGTCCACGCGAACGCCCGCAGGTCCGGCTGACGACCCGAGCGGTCAGCGCGGGATGGGCGCCGCGAGGTCGACGAGCGGGCCGAGGCCGAGACGGACCATTGCCGGCTCCTCGTGGTGGGCGACCCGCTCGTACCGCCGCCCCTGGACCAGCTGGTACTCGGTGAGGGTGACCGGTGGTCCCTGCTCGACGATCAGGTAGTGCTCGATACCGGCCTCCGCGTAGTCCGCGAGCTTGGTGACCCGGTCGGTCCGGTCCGATCCGGGCGAGACGACCTCGACGACGCCGACGACGTCCGAGGCCTCGCACCGGCTGCGGGCCACGGATCTGCCGCGATCACGACCTCGACGTCGGTGAGAGCCGTCCGCTCGCGAGGCAGCGCCTCCTCGAACGCGAGGAGGAATCCGGAGACGATCCGCTGGTGGCGGAGCGAGGCGCGCGGGGAGACCTGCGGCACCCCCTCCACCAGCTCGAACCGACCTCGTGTGTCCTCGGGGAGGGCGTCCCAGGCCGCGAGGTCGAGCAGGTGCTCGGGCCAGCCGTCCGCGAGCGTCCCCGTCATGACCCGTCACCTCCTTCGACGCCGCCGAGCGTGCCACGGATCCAGGTCGCCGTACCCGCGGTTCCCCAGAGGCGGCACCGGAGCACCGGGCGGCGCTGTCGGACCCCTCGTCTAGCGTGCCGTGGCGTAGTCCGGATGCGGCGGACGAGGGGTGGGTTGATGCTGCACGTGCATCGTGCCGAGCGGTCGGACCGTCTGGCGGAGGCCCTGGCCGACGTCCTCACCGAGCCGCTGGCCGACCCGTTCGCGCCGGAGATCGTGTCGGTGCCCACCCGCGGGATCGAGCGGTGGCTCGCCCAGCGCCTGTCCCACCGGCTCGGGACGAGTGCCGACGCCGAGGACGGCGTATGCGCCAACGTGGTCTTCCCGCCCCCGGCCGACCTGGTCGCCGAGGCGCTCGGGACCCCCGAGGACGACGCGTGGCGGCCAGAGCGGCTGGTCTGGCCGCTGCTCGAGGTGGTCGACGGCTGCCTCGGGGAGGACTGGTGCGCGCCGCTCTCGATCTACCTCGGAGGCGACGGGGACGAGACCAGGCGCGGTCGCCGGTTCTCCGTGGCGCGCCACCTCGCGCACCTGTTCGCGCGATACGCCGAGCACCGGCCCGAGATGGTGCGGGCCTGGACCGCGAAGGAGGACGCCGACGCCCCGGACGACCTGCGGTGGCAGCCGGAGCTGTGGCGGCGGCTGCGGGAGCGGGTCGGTGTGCCCTCTCCCGCCGAGACCCTCGAGGAGGCGTGTGCCGCTCTCGAGGCGGGGGGGAGGAGCGCTACCTTCCCGCCCCGCCTGTCCCTGTTCGGCCCGACGCGGCTGTCCGCGATGCACCTGCGGGTGTTGCAGGCGCTCGCGGCCCACCACGACGTCCACCTCTGGCTGCCGCACCCGTCGCCCGTGCTGTGGGAGCGGGTCGGCGCCGCCCGGGCCGTCAGCATCCGCCGCGCCGACGACCTGTCCACCGCGGTGCACCATCCGCTGCTCGCCTCGCTCGCCCGCGACGTCCGCGAGCTGCAGGTCCGTCTCGGCACCCTCCAGACGATCGATCACCACCACCCGACGCTGGCCGCCGAGCCGACGCGCCTGCTGCACCGTCTCCAGCGCGACCTGCGGGACGACACCGCGCCGAGCGGAACTCCCGTCGAAGCCGACGACAGCATCCGCGTCCACTCCTGCCACGGCGCCGACCGTCAGGTGGAGGTCCTTCGCGAGGCAATCCTCGGCCTGCTCGCCGACGACCCGACGCTCGAGCCGCGGGACATCGTGGTCCTCTGCCCCGACATCGAGACCTTCGCGCCGCTCGTCACGGCGAGCTTCGGCGGGCACACCGAGGACGGCCCGGAGGATACCCAGCATCCCGGCCACCGTCTGCGGGTCCGTCTCGCCGACCGCGCGCTCACGCAGGTCAACCCGCTGCTCGCCACCGTCACCACGCTCCTCGAGCTCGCCGACGCGCGGGTCACGGCATCGCAGATCCTCGACCTGGCGGAGTCCGCGCCGGTCCGGCGCCGGTTCCGCTTCGACGACGACGACCTCGAACGGCTGCGCGTCCTCGCGGCCCGGGCGGGTGTGCGGTGGGGCCTCGACGCCGAGCACCGGCGCGCCTTCCGGCTCGGCGGGTTCGCCGAGAACACCTGGGAGCGCGGGCTGGACCGGCTCCTCCTCGGCGTCGCCATGAGCGAGGACGATCAGCACTGGCTCGACTCCGCATTGCCCCTCGACGAGATCGACTCCGGCGACGTCGAGCGGGTCGGACGCCTCGGGGAGCTTCTCGACCGGGTCCACGACGTTCTCGACCGGCTGCGCGGGGAGTACCCCCTGCAGCACTGGACCGCCGCGCTCCAGCTCGGTCTCGACGCGCTGACCAGCACGACGCCGCAGGACACGTGGCAGGTCGGGCACGCGCGGGCGGTCCTCACCGGCGTGCTCGACGACGCGGGCGGGTCGGGCGGACCCCTCACCCTCCACGACGCGCGTGCCGTCCTCGCCGAGGGGATGCAGGGCCGCCCGACCCGCGCCAACTTCCGCACGGGGACGCTCACGGTGGCGACGCTCGTACCGATGCGCTCGGTGCCGCACCGCGTCGTGTGCCTGCTCGGCCTCGACGATCAGGTGTTCCCCCGACAGACCCGCCCCGACGGCGACGACGTCCTCGCCCGGGACCCCCGTGTCGGGGAGCGGGATCCGGCCAGTGAGGACCGTCAGTTGCTGCTCGACGCGATCGGCGCGGCCGGCGAGCACCTCGTCGTCGTGCACTCGGGTGCCGACGAGCGCACCAATCAGCCGCGCCCGCCCGCCGTGCCGGTCGGTGAGCTCCTCGACGCCCTCGACGCGACCGCCTCGTTCGCCGACGGCAGGTCCGTGCGCGAGCACGTCACCACCAAGCACCCGCTCCAGCCGTTCTCGCCCCGCAACTTCCGCCCGAGCGCCGCGCCCAGCTTCGATCGCGTGCAGCTCACGGGTGCCCGCGCCCTGGCGGGCGGGCGCCGGCGGGCGCCGGCGTTCCTCGAGGGCCCGCTCCCGGCGAGGACGAGCACCGACCTCGCCCTCGAGGACCTCCTGCGCTTCGTCGAGCACCCGGTGCGGGCCTTCCTGCGCCAACGACTCCTGATCGTCGCCCGAGGCGAGGAGGAGGAGCCGGACGAGGCGCTGCCGGTCGACCTCGGCGGCCTGGCGAAATGGCACGTCGGCGAGCAGCTGCTGGCCGACCGGCTGTCCGGCCGCGACGTCGCGGCGTGCATGGAGGTGGAGGTGCGCCGCGGCCGGCTCCCTCCCGGCGCGCTGGGCGACCGGATGCTGCGCGGGATCGGGCAGAAGGTCGAGCCGCTGGTGACCGGATCGGCGCCGTACCGGTCCGTGGCGGCCCGGGACGTCGACGTCACCGCGGTCCTCGACGACGGCACGACCCTCTCCGGGTCGGTGGCCGGGGTGCGCGGGACGACAGTGCTCACCGTCACCTACTCCTCGCTCGGACCCAAGCAGAGGCTCCAGGCGTGGGTGCGGCTGCTCGCGCTCACCGCGGCCGATCCGGAGCAGCAGTGGTCGGCGGTCGCCATCGGCAAGGGCGCGGACGGCCCGGCCCGGTCGGTGCTGGGATCCGTCGACCCGCCGACGGCGCGGGCGGTGCTCTCCGATCTCGTCGCCCTGCACCGCGAGGGCCTGCGGCGCCCGTTGCCGCTCATGACGAAGGCGTCGGAGGCCTACGCGCGGGTCCGGGTGACGGGCACGCCGACGAAGGCCTTCGAGAGGGCCTCGGACTGCTGGACCGGTCGCCACACCCCGGAGCGCGCCGACCCCGCGCACGTCCTGGTCTGGGGATCGGGGCGAGCCCTCGAGGACGTGGCGGGGTCGTCGCCGGATGCCGAGCACACCGAGCTCGGTGCCCTGGCGATGCGGCTGTGGCGGCCGTTGATGGCGGCCGAAGGGGGAGCGGGATGACCGCGCTCATGCCGGCGAGCAGCGCTCCGATCGAGGAGGCACCGTTCGACCTGTGCGGTGACCTCCCCACCGGCACGACCGTGCTCGAGGCCAGCGCAGGCACGGGGAAGACCTACACGCTCGCAGCGCTCGCGGCGCGCTACGTCGCCGAGGGGCACGCGACGCTGCCGCAGCTCATGCTCGTCACGTTCGGTCGAGAGGCCACCCGGGAGCTGCGCGAACGGGTCCGCGAGCGCCTGACCGACGTCGAACGGGCCCTCGCCGATCCGGACGCGGCCCGACGCCACCCCGACACGGTGACGGCGTCCCTCGCCTCGGTCGACGACGCCGAGGTGCGGCGCCGGCGGGTCCGGCTCGCGGAGGCCCTCGCGCACTTCGACGCCGCCACCATCGCGACCACCCACCAGTTCTGCCAGGAGATGCTCGCCGGGCTCGGCATCGTCGGCGACACCGACCCCGAGGCGCAGTTCGTCGAGCAGATCGACGACGTGATCACCGAGGTCGTCGACGACTTCTACGTCCGCGCCTACGGCCGTGCCGACGCGCCCGAACCACACTTCGCCCGCGAGCTCGCGCTCGGGATCGGCCGCGCGGTCATCGGCGACCCCGAGGCCCGGATCGCCCCCGGCGTCGGCGAGGCCCTCGACCGCGCGGCGGGGGTCCGGGCCAACTTCGCCCGCAAGGTCCGCGAGGAGGTCGAGCGACGCAAGCGCGGCCGTCGGCTCTACACCTACGACGATATGCTCACTCGGCTCCACCGTGCACTCACCGACCCGCGTCTGGGCGACGCCGCGTGCCGCCGGTTGCGGTCGCGCTTCTCGGTGGTGCTCGTCGACGAGTTCCAGGACACCGACCCGATCCAGTGGGATATCCTCCGCGTGGCCTTCCACGGGACGACGACGCTGACCTTCATCGGTGACCCGAAGCAGGCTATCTACGGCTTCCGCGGGGCCGACGTCGTCAGCTACCTCGCCGCGCGCCGGTCCGCGGGCACCCACGCCACGCTCGCCACGAACTACCGCAGCGACGCCGCCCTGCTCCGCGCCCTCGACACCCTCTGGAACGGCACCGCCCTCGGCGACGAGCGCATCGTCGTCCGGCCCGTCGCCGCCGCGCACCAGGGTCGCCGGCTGCACGGGGCACCCTGCAACACGCCCCTGCGGCTGCGCGTCGTCCCGCGCGCCGGCCTCCGGGCGAACTGGGGCATGCCCGCCGTCGACGCCGTGCGCGACCGGGTGGCCGCCGACGTCGCCGCCGACACGGCCGCGCTGCTCGCGGCGCCCTCGACCTGGACCGGGCGCGACGGCACCCGCGATCTCGGCCCCGGGGACGTCGCTGTCCTCGTCCGCACCAACGCCCAGGGCGCGCTCGTTCGCGACGCGCTCGCCGCTGCGGGGGTCCCCGCGGTCTTCGGCGGCACCTCGAGCGTCTTCGCCACCGTCAGCGCCGCCGACTGGCTGACCCTGCTCGAGGCCGTGGAGCAACCCGGACGGACCACGCGGATCCGTGCCGCCGCCGTCTCGTGCTTCCTCGGCCGCACCGCCGCCGAGCTCGACGCCGACCCGGACGCGGTGCTCTCCGAGGTCGGGGAGCTCGTCCGGCGCTGGGGTGCGGTGCTGCGCGACCGCGGCGTCGCCGCCTTCCTCGAGACCCTCTCCGCGCGCACGGGGCTCCCGGCCCGGCTCCTCGCCACCGCCGGGGGCGAGCGCCGGCTCACCGACATCCGCCACATCGGGCAGGTGCTGCACGCCGAGGCCGTGGCCGGCTCGCTCGGCGTCGTGGCCATCGTCGAATGGTTGGCCCTGCGGATGGCCGAGGCGCCGGGCCGGTCCGCCGAGCCCCGGCCGGCGCGCAGCCGGCGGCTGGAGTCCGACGCCGACGCGGTCCAGGTGCTCACCGTGCACAAGTGCAAGGGACTCGAGTTCCCCGTGGTCCACGTACCGTTCGGCTGGGACCGCTGGGTCGCCGACAAGCCGGAGCAGGTACTCCACCACGACGCCGACGACCGGCGCGTCCGGGCCGTCGGCGGGGTGACCGACCCGGGGTGGGCCGATCACGTGCGCGGCGCCCGGCGCGAGGAGGACGGCGAGGACCTGCGCCTGCTCTATGTCGCGCTCACCCGCGCCCAGGGACAGCTCGTGCTGTGGTGGGCCCCGTCGAAGTCCACGACGGCGTCGGCCGTGCACCGGCTCCTGTTCGGCCGGCCCGAGCCCGGTACCGACCTCGTCCCCACCATCCCGGTCCCCGACGACGCCGCGGTGTGGGAGCGGCTCGCCGGCCTGGCGGGGCCGGAGATCGCGGTCGAACCGGTCGACCGCCGCCCCGCCACCCCCTACATGCCCCCCGGTGACGCGGGCACCGGCCTGGTCGCCGCCCGTTTCGACCGGGCACTCGACCTCGCGTGGCGCCGCTCGTCCTACTCCTCGCTCACCGCGGCCGCCCACGAGGCGCCGGAAGCGACGAGCGAGCCGGAGGAGGACGCGCTCACCGACGAGGCGGAGCTGGAGATCGAGGCGTCGACGGGCGCCGCGATCGGGTCCCCGATGGCCGATCTCCCCGTCGGTGCCGCGTTCGGCGTCCTCGTCCACACCGTCCTCGAGACCGCCGACACCACCGCGCCCGACCTCGCCGGCGAGCTCGAGAGGGTGGCGGGCGAGGCGCTCGCGCGGCGTCCGATCGCCGACGTGGACCCGGCGGTGCTCGCCCGGGCCCTCGTCCCGGTGGTGCAGACCCCTCTCGGGCTCGAGCAGCTCCGGCTGCGCGACCTCGGGCCCCGCGACCGGCTGGCCGAGCTCGACTTCGAGCTCCCCCTCGCCGGTGGCGACCGTGGCGGCGACCCCGCGACCGTCACGCTCGCGCAGGTGTCGACGTTGCTGCGCCGCCACCTGACCGCCGAGGACCCCCTCGCGGCCTACCCCGACGCCCTCGCCGGGCTCGGTGAGCAGGTCCTGCGCGGCTACCTCACCGGCAGTATCGACGCCGTCCTGCGCACCCCGTCCGGGCGGTTCGTCGTCGTCGACTACAAGACCAACTGGCTCGGGCCGATCGGCCCCACCGGCCCCGAGCCGCTGACCTCCGCGCACTACGGTCCCACGCAGCTCGCCGCCGCCATGATCCGCGCGCACTATCCGCTCCAGGCCCTGCTCTACGCCGTTGCGCTGCACCGCTACCTGCGGTGGCGGCTCCCCGGGTACGCGCCCGAGGAGCACCTCGGCGGTGTCCGCTACCTGTTCCTGCGCGGTATGTGCGGGGCGGGTTCACCGGTTGCCGGAGCGCCCGGGCCCGACGGTGCCGTGAGCGGGGTGTTCGGCTGGTCGCCACCGCCGGAGCTCGTGGTCGAGCTCTCGACCCTGCTGGACGGAGGTGCGTCGTGACCCTGCTCGCCGAGGACGGCGTCCGGATCGCGACCACCGCGACGGGGTTGCTTCGGGAGTTCAACGACGCCGGTGTCCTCGCGCCGCCCGACGTCCACGTCGCCCGCCGACTCGGGCACCTCGGACGTGAGGGCGACCAGACGGTGCTGCTCGCCGTGGCCCTCGCCGTGCGGGCGCTGCGCGCCGGGTCGGTCTGTGTCGACCTGCACGCGGTCGACCGCACCGTGCTCGGTCCGGACGACGAGGTGGTCGACCGTTCCGACCTGCCCTGGCCCGACCCGACGCCGTGGCTCGCCGCCTGCCGGGCGAGCCCCCTGGTCGGCGGGGAGGACGATGCCGGTCGCCCGCTACGTCTGGTCGGTGGGCTCCTCTACCTCGACCGCTACTTCCGGGAGGAGGAGCAGGTCCGGCTCGACCTCGCCGCCCGCTCGGCGGCGCCGCCTCCCGTCGTGGATGCGGTGCGGCTGCGGGCGGCGCTCGACCGGCTCTTCGGCGATGTCGGCGCGGACGACCGTCAGCGCATCGCGTGCGCCGTGGGCGCGAGCCGGTGGGTCGGTGTGGTCGCGGGCGGTCCGGGCACCGGGAAGACGACGACCGTCGCGCGGCTGCTCGCGGTCCTGCGCGACCAGGATCCCGCGCTCCGGATCGCCCTCGCCGCCCCCACCGGCAAGGCGGCGGCGCGGATGCAGGCGGCGGTAGCCCGGGCGGTGCTGCCCACGCAGGATCGGGCGCGGGTCGGGAGCCCGACGGCCTCGACGCTGCACCGTCTGCTTGGCCCCCGCCGCGGGTCGATGTCGCGGTTCCAGTACGACCGGCATCGCCGGCTCCCCTACGACGTGGTCGTCGTCGACGAGACGTCGATGGTGTCGTTGACGCTCACGGCCCGCCTACTCGAGGCGGTGCGGCCCGACGCGCGGATCGTGCTCGTCGGCGATCCCGACCAGCTCGCCTCCGTGGAGGCCGGGGCCGTCCTCGGTGATCTCGTGCGCGCCTTCGGGACGCCGTCGGCGGCCCTCGGTGCGGCCCTGGCCGGAGTCGGGTGCACGCTTGCCCCGGACGACGACGCCCTGCGTGGCGTCACCCGGCTCGACCGCAACCACCGCAACAACGCCGCGATCGCGGGCCTCGCCGCGGCGATCCGGGCCGGGGACGGCGACCGCGCCGTCGCCCTGCTGCGCGAGGGGGCCCCGGACCTGCTGTTCGTCGAGTCGACGTCCCTCGAGGACCGGGCACCGGCCGGACTGGACGAGCTGCGGGCGGCGGTCGTCGACGCCGCGCGGGCGACCATCGAGGCGGCGGGCGCCGAGCGATCCGAGGCAGCCCTGACGGCGCTCGAGACCCATCGGGTCCTCTGCGCGCACCGGCGCGGCCCCTACGGCGTCACGCGCTGGGCCCACGAGATCGCCGACTGGTTGGGCGAGGCCGGTCTCGCGGGGGTCGCGGCCGGCGAGTGGTACGCGGGGCGCCCCCTTCTCGTCACCGCCAACGACTACGACCTCGGGCTCTACAACGGCGACACCGGTGTCGTGGTCGACACGGCCCGCGGACCCCGCGCGGTGTTCCCGCGCGGCGACGCGCCGATCGTCGTGGCGCCCGTTCTCCTCGACCAGGTGCAGACGGTGCACGCGATGACGGTGCACAAGGCGCAGGGCAGCCAGTTCGCGGCGGTGACCGTCGTGCTGCCACCCGCGAACTCGCCGCTGCTGACCCGCGAGCTGCTCTACACCGCCGTGACCCGGGCCGAGGTGCAGGTGCGGGTCATCGGGTCGGCGGACGCCGTGCGCGCCGCCGTCGGCCGACCGATCAGCCGGGCGTCGGGGTTCGCATGCCGCGCGTGAACGGACCACGGCGTCGGAGTCGATCCGTTCCGTGCGGCCCTCCGGTGTTGCCGACCTCGCTGACCGGGTAGAAGTGCGGCCATGGAACCCGGTGCTACGCAGGAACCGAACCCGACGCCGCGCTTCCGCAACCCCGCCGCGGAACCGGACACCTCGCCCTCCAAGCAGAGCGAGCTCAAGCTCAACGTGGGCATCGGGATCCTCGGCACGGTCCTCAGCATCTTCAGCGCCGTGATCTTCTTCGTCATCGAGGAGCAGCTGATCCTCGGCATCGTCTTCGTCGTCGTCGCGCTGGTGGCGGCCGCCATCACGGCACGCGTGTACGGGCGGTTGAAGAAGGGACGCGAGTCCCGAGGCGGCGAGGGCTGACCCCTGCAGGAGGGCGCCGCGGGGTTCTTCCCGGGGTCGAGCGTGCGGTGTTCCTGTCGTCCAGCGCCAGCAATGCTGCATCGCTGACACCGGGACGGTGTCAGCGATACCCACGGAACCCCGCCCACGCGAGGCGGCGGTCGCGGCGGGGGTCGGACTCGACGCGGTCAGTGACGTCCAGGATCCGGGTGAGGCGATCGGGCGCCTCGTAGGCGGGCCAGTGGCTCGCGGGGCGACCGTGGCGCGCGAAGTGCAGCCAGTCGCGCTGCATGCGTTCGGACAACGCCCGGAAGGCCCTGCGCCCACCTAGCGCGGTGAGCACCCGCCCCGCGCGGGTGTCGATGAGGCCGAAGACGCCGTAGAGCTCGGTGCCGTGGGTCGCGGCGAGGCCGAGCAGGCGCAGCAGGCGGGGGGCGAGGTCGAAGCGGTAGGCGAACACCGGGGCCCCGGTGTTCGTCCCGTGGGTCTCCATCACGTGCACCGTGGGGTACCAGAACATGAAGTCGCCGCCGAGGTCGCGCCGGTGCGGGGTCCCCCGGTACGCGGCGAGCACCTGGTCGCGGCGGTCCGGCTGGGTCGCGGCGAACATGGCGTCGGCACGCGCGTCGCTGACCAGAAGGTCGACCTTCATGCCCGGGATCTCGAAGAGCCGCCCCTCCGTGGAGTTGGTGCCGATAAGCAGCGGCACCGGGTGGCTGCGCCCGGCGGCGAACGCGTCGAGCGGGGCCTCGGGGAGGAGGTCGCCGTCGACCGTCGGGGCGGTGACCAGCACACCGGGGGTGTCGTCCGCGACGTGGCGCAGGACCCGGGAGGCCCGCAGGAGGTCGTCGGTCGAGGCGTCCTGCAGGGCCTGCGCGGGGTCCTCCGCGCCTCCCGGCAGTGCCGCGGCGAACGTCGCCGCCCACCCGCGCGCCCGCTCTCGCGAGTAGGCCAGGCCGGGCGCGGAGCTCTCGGCGATGGCGCGGTGGAACAGGCCCTGGGCGGAGGGGACCGTCAGCAGCGTCGTCACCGAGGTCGCGCCGGCCGACTCGCCGAAGACGGTGACGGAGTCGGGATCGCCGCCGAAGGCGGCGATGTTCTCGCGCACCCACCGCAGCGCGGCGATCTGGTCCCGGAGCCCGAGGTTGGACTCGATCGGTGCTCCGGGGTGGAGTGGTCGGAGAAGTCGAGCCAGCCCAACGACCCGAGCCGGTAGTTGACGCCGACCAGCACGACCTCGCCGCGGCGTACCAGGTCGTACCCGCGGTATGTCGACGCCGACGACGCGCCGACGACGAACGCCCCACCGTAGAGCCACACCATGACCGGCCGCGGGATCGCCGCCGGGGTGGCGGGCACCGTGACCGAGAGCGACAGACAGTCCTCGCTCATGGGCGTGTGCTTCCCGGCGCCGATGAACTCGCCGATGCGTTCCTGCACCGGCACGGGGCCGAACTCCGCGGCGTCGCGGGCCCCGGTCCACGGTGCCGGGGGAGCCGGCGCGCGGAAGCGGTGGGAGCCGACCGGGGGAGCGGCGAAAGGGACCCCTCGCCAGACGTGGACCCCGTCCCGGGCCACCCCGCGCAGGACCCCGTCCCGGACCGTCACCTCGGGCCGCGCCCGGCCCGCGCCGCCGTGACCCGGGGTCGCCTCTCGTGCTCGCACCCGGCCACCCTGCCGTCGCCCCGCCGGCCCCGCCGCTCGGGGTGGTGTGCGCTCCGCCATCCAACGCAGGCCATCCGACGCGCCGGGCCCGCTCCGCCCACGCCGGCACCGTCAAGTCACCCTCTTCGGGTTACTTTAACCCGAATGTTGCAGTGTGTTGCGCTTGACCAGTACACCATTCGGCCTATGGAACCGGAGGTGACATCTGCGCTCTGGGACGTGGAGGCCGCGTTCGTGGCCCATCGTGTCGGCGGCCGGCGCGACACGCCCACGGCCTCGCTGGTGCGCGTCGACGACGTCGACCCCGCGGTCCTCGTGCCCGCGCTGGGGGTCACCGCGGGGGACGCGGAGGACGTGCGGGCGTTGACGCCGTGGCTGTTGCGCACGGCCGTCACCACCGACCGTCTTCACCTGGCCACCGCACTCGACCACATCGCCTCGTTCTGGCACGGATGGACGCACACGCAGCGCGAAGCGGTGCGCGACCTCGTCGCCGCCCTGTGGCGCACGCTGCTCGACCGCCACCCCGGAGAGGTCTCGGCCGTGGCCTTCCTGCGCGCCGCCGCCGCGCTCGGCGACGGTCCGGAGCGTCTCCTCGCGATCTGGGAGTACAAGGACATCGCGTCCGCCGACCACCACCTCGCCGATCTCGTCGTCGACGCATTCTCCGGTGCACGCGTCCACCCCGAGGTGCTCGCCTGGGCCCTGGCCCCGCCGCAGCGCGAGCGCGTCCGACGCGCGTTCGCACGGGACGGCGACGAGCCGTGGGCGGCCGACCTCGCCGCCGCCTCGGCCCTGCTGCCCGACTGACAGGATCGACACCGTCCGGCGTGGGAGGCTCGCAGCGCAGGGTCGGGCGAGGGTCCGGCCGATGCCGCGGAGGAGGCCCATGTCGGACGCGCAGCCGGAGCCGGACCCGCGTGCCCGGGTCGTGCCCGCCGCGGCGCCCGGCGAATGGCTCGTCGCCGAGCTGGTTCGCCGCGGTGTCGACGGGGTGGGCCCGTGGCAGTCCGCGCGAACCATCGGTGACGCCCACCTGGCCGACGCCGACGGGGACGTGGCCGTCGCGGTGCGGCGGCTCGTCGGCACGCACGTCCGCCTCGCCGCGAGCTCGGGCCTGCTCACCAGCCTCGGCGGGGCGGCGACGATGGTCGTCACCGCCCCGGCCGGGATCACCGGGCTCTACCTCGTGTCCACGCGGATGGTCGCGGCCATCGCCCACGTGCGCGGGCACGACCTCGATGCTCCGGTGATCCGCAGCGCCGTGCTCGTCACCCTCCTCGGGCCGGACGGCGTGGACATCGTCGCGCGCACCGGGATTGACCTCGAGCGGGTGTCGCTGCTCGCCGGCCTGCGCCGGCTGCCCGACGAGGTGCGCGAGCAGCTCGACCGGCGTGTCGGGCGGCGTCTGACCGCGCGCTTCGGCCGTCGCGGGGCGCTGAACCTCGTGAAGCTCATCCCCCTGGTCGCGGGGCCCGTGGGTGCCGGGGCGGACGGTCTGGCCGCGCGGGGGATCGCCACGTGGGCCGACGTCGCGTTCCCCGAGGTCCGCCCCACGCCGTAGTGCGGAGCGCTCTCACCTGACCGGGCGGTTCGGGAGTCCCCGCGCGCCCGATAGGGGGAGAGGCGTGAGTCGTGGGGCAGTCGTGACGCGTGTGGGTGGCAGCGTCGCCGAGGTCCGCGACTTCAGGACGCGCTTCGGAGGCACACGTGATGGCTGGGCGAGCGCTGCGAGCACAGGGACCCGGCCGGGTCCTCGCTGCGGCGGCACTGTCGATGATCTCGACATTCGGAATGTCCCTGATCCCGGCGGCGCCCGCGGCCGCGCAGGTACCGACGATCGCGGGCGGTGTCGAGGTGAGCGCCCCCGCACCGTCGATCCCCCCGTCGACGCTGCCCGAGGTCGCCCCGGTCGACCCGGTGATGGAGCCGGTCACCCTGGGCCCGGCCGAGCGCGACGGGACGGGGGTCCGCGAGGCCCGCGACGACAAGCCGCTCAAGCTCGTCGCGGTCACCTGGACCGGCGCGGCTCCCGACCTGGTCGAGCTGCGCTCCACCGACGCCTCGGGTCGCTTCGGCACGTGGACCGCGCTGGACGCGGCCGGCTCGGAGCGCGACGACGTCCCGGCCGGTCGCGACGTCGCCGGCGGCACCGACCCGATCTGGGTCGGTGAGCGGACCGCCGTCGAGGTCCGGGCGACCCGCGCGGGAGCCTCGGTCACCGACGAGATGACGATCCTGCGCATCGACCCGGGGACGTCGCCCAACGACGCCGAGATCGGGCGCGTCGGGCGGGCGGCCGCAGCCCCCTCCTACGTGACGCGCGCGCAGTGGGGCGCCGACCCGAGGCTCGCGACGTGGCAGCCCGAGATCTTGCCGACGGTCCGGGCGGTCACCGTCCACCACACCGCGGAGTCCAACGACTACGGCCCCGGGGACTCCGCGGCCATCGTCCGCGGGATCTTCGCCTACCACGCCCGGACCCAGGGCTGGGGCGACATCGGCTACAACGCGCTGGTCGACAAGTTCGGCACGATCTTCGAGGGTCGCCAGGGCGGCATGGACAAGGCCGTTGTCGCCGCCCACGCGGGCGGGTTCAACCGCGAGACGTGGGGCATCGCGATGATGGGCAACCACGTCTCGGTGGCCCCCACCGCCGCCGAGCTCGAGTCGGTGGCGCGGCTCGCGGCGTGGAAGCTCGCTGGCCGCGACCCCTACCAGACGATCTCGCTGACCTCGAGCGGCGGCGGCACCTCGAAGTACGCTAAGGGCCGGGTCGCGCAGGTGCCGACCCTCTTCGGGCACCGGGACGTCGGCAACACCGTCTGCCCCGGGGACGCCGGGTACGGCGCCCTCAACGGGGTGCGCGACCGGGTTCGCGTCCTGGCCACCGGGACGACGGCGCCGGCCGCCACCACCCCCCCGGCGACCGCGACCCCCGCTGCCACCAGGCCCCCGACCCAGGTGTACGGCCCCGGAGAGCCGGTGATCCGCGAGGGCCCAACCGTCGGCAACCGCGGCTGGTACAACCTCTACGCCCGGGGAGCCGTCTACTGGACGCCGACCACCGGTAGCTGGGAGGTCTACGGCGCCATCTACTCCTACTGGTCCGCGCGGCGCTGGGAGAGCTCGCAGTGGGGCTACCCGACGAGCAACGAGTACGACATCCCCGGAGGCCGGCAGCAGAACTTCGAGAGGGGTCGCCTGCGCTGGATCGCGGCCACGGGCCAGGTGTCCAGTCCGGCCTGATCCCGATCCGACCCGTCCCGGCCGGTTCCGCTGCTCGCGGGCCCGGCCGGGGCGCGCGAGGATCAGCCCGTGAGCGAGGACCCCACGAGCGTGCGCGACGCCGCCGTCGCGCGGTTCGTCACCCTCGTGGCCGGCGACGCCCGGAGCGGCGTGCCGCTCGACACGGCTGCCCTCGAGATCGCCGCCGCGGCCGACCCCGGCTCCGACCCGCGCCCCGAGGCGTTGACCGAGCTCGACCGGCTCGCACGCGGGGTCGACGACCTGGACGACCTCGTCCGCCGCCTCTACTCCGACGAGGGGTTCACCGGCGACACCGAGAACTACGGCGATCCGCGCAACTCCTCGCTCGCCCAGGTCCTGCGCCGCCGCCGCGGCATCCCGATCACGCTCGCGGTCCTCGCGATCGAGGTCGGACGGCGGGCGGGCGTGGCGCTCCAGCCGGTGGGTATGCCCGGCCACTTCCTCGCCCGTCCGCCCGGTTCCGCCCGGCACCTCGACCCGTTCACCGGGGACCTGGTCGACACCGCGGAGTGCGAGGCCCTCTTCCGCGCGTCGACCGGCGCCGGTCCCGCCGTCCGCTTCGGTCCCGAGTTCCTGCCCGTCGTCAGCACCAAGGACGTGCTCGTGCGCATGCTGGCCAACCTGCGGGCCGCGCACCGCAGGGCCGGGCACCTCGGCGAGCTGCGGTGGGTCCTGGAGATGCGCCTCGCGCTGCCCGGCGTCAGTGCCGTCGAGGTGCTCGAGCTTGCCGAGGTGCGGGGACGGCACGCCGAGTACCGCGCCGCGGGCGCCCTCCTCGACACCTGGGCCGAGCGCCTGCCCGACGAGGCGGCGCGCCTGCGCCGCCAGGCGCGATCGTGGCGTGCGCACCTCAACTAGCCGAATGCCTGGGGCGTGGCCCGGGGGACAAAGGTCACCACGCGGGCTTCTTCCACGGCTGCGTGGACCGCCCCGCCGACCTCGAGGCCGAGGCGGTCCGCGTCAGCCACGGACAATTCAGCGTCGACCCAACCTTCGACCTCGAAGCGCAGCGTTCGCCCCGTCCAGCGTGCTCGGGCATGGGCATGCGAGACCCCATCGACGCCGCCGGCTGCCGCCTCTGCGGCGACGAGCACGCCGGCATCGACTCCATCGAGCAGCCGGTGGACGATGTCGGTGGTGATCCCGTAACCGACATGACAGATGAACAGGGTCACCACCAAGCCCGCCACCGGGTCGGCCCAGCGCCAGCCGAACGCCACGCCGACAAGGCCAACGAGAGCGCCGACCGAGGACAGCGCATCCAGCCAGGAGTGCTTGGCGTCGCTGATGAGGGTCCCGGACTGGATGCGCCGTCCGATCCGCAGCTTGTAGCGCGCGACGACGTAGTTGCCGACGACACCGAGCACAGCAGCAGCGATCCCGGCATCAAGACGGCTGGTGCCTTGGTTCGACAGCAGCTTGTGCACGCTCTCGACGCCAGCAAAGACTGCACTGGCCCAGATCACCACGGCGACGCCGAGGCCGGCCACGTCTTCGGCTCGCTCCCAGCCGTAGGGGTAGCGCTCCGAGGGGGTGCGGCGGCTGAGCCGGAAGCCGAGGAACACCACGGCACTGGTGGAGACGTCGGAGAGGTTGTGCAGGGCGTCGCCGAGCAGACCGACCGAGCCGGTGAACACCGCGATGACCAGCTCGACCAGCCCGGTGAGGGCCAGACCCACAGCGCTGAGACCGACGGCCCGGTTCGCTGCCTTTCGCTCAGCGGCGTCGTCGAAGTCGGTGACAGGACTGGCTGGCTCCCGTACTCCGGTGTACTCGTGCACCGCTACAGACTGCCCCAACGCAGCACGGCAATCACGGGCCGGTGCGAGACGGCGAGGACCCGGGCGGGGCATGGTCGGGCACCCAGGAGCCGTGGAATCCGGCGGGAACGCCGCGGGGCAGCGCCACTGTCGCCACGGCGCGCGTCACGTCGGTGGCGTCGAGGACCAGCAGCTGCGAGGCGCTGCCGTCGCGGCGCGTGACGATCGTGAGGAGCCAGCCGTCGTCCTCGGCCCGCCCGGGCACCTCCGACGGGACGAACACCGCCTCGCCCGCCGCGATGTCGGGCCCGAGCTCGTGGGCGGTGGTACGGCCACCGCCGCCCTCGCCGAGGTCGAGCTTGACCACGGCGTTGACCCGAGACGACGACGCGACCGCGTAGCGGTAGCGGGCGGACCGGCCGACACGGGCGTCGTCGAGCGTCGGGAACTCGACGCCGCGGTCGTCGAGGGGCGTCTCGGTGACGGCGCCGGTGGCCGGGTCGAGTGTCCAGCGGTGCATGCGGGAGCTGCCCGTCGAGGCGGCTGTGCCGGCCGGGTCGCCGTCGAGCGGCATCGTGGGCTCCCCGTCCCACATCACCGCGACGTCGGAGGGGGAGTAGCGGGCCCCGTCCACCACGATGCGGCCCTGCGCGTCCTCGTACGCGGTTCCGACGTGGAAGACATAACAGGGGTCGATCTCGAACCACCGCACGATCGACGCCGCGTCGTCGGAGCGCATGACGCCGAGGCGGGCGCCGTAGGCGTCGTCCCAGCCGAAGGGCATCCCCGCGGCCATCCGCTCCCACTGGAAGGTCATCGGCAGGTCCAGCCAGACGACGTGGTGCGCGGTGATCGCGAAGTCGTGGGTCATGGTCGGCGCCCGGACCTCCACCGGCCGGCTCACCACGAGCTCGCCCGCGGCCGAGAGCCGGTGGTAGGTCAGGAACGGCGGGAACGGCGAGTAGCCGAAGAAGTGCAGCTCGCCGGTGTCCGGGTCGGTCTTGGGGTGGGCGGTCATCGCCGTGGTGAGGCGCCCGCCGAAGTCGCAGGGACCCCGGGTGCCGAGGGCGCGGTCGACCTCGTACGGCAGCCCGTTCTCCACCAGCGCGAGCACCCGGCCCGCGTGCGCGACGACATGGGTGTTCGCCGGCACCGCGGTGAGGTCGACGCCCGCCTCGGAGAGGAACGGATGCCCCTCCAGCGCGCGCGTGCGCACCCAGCGGTTGCGATACCACTCGGCGCGCCCGGCGTTCAGGCGTACCCCGTGCAGCATCCCAGGACCGGTGAACCAGTGGCCGGGGTCGCTGCCCGGCAGCGGGTTCGGTCCGTTGCGCAGGTAGCGGCCGACGAGCTCCGGGGGCAGCGCGCCCTCGACCGGTAGGTCGACGGCGTCGATCTCGTCGAGGACCGGGGCGTAGTGGCCGTGGAGGTGTACGGGACGGGCCGCAGCAGAATCGGAGAGGGCGGACTCGAAGGTGGCGGTGGCCGGGCGGGGCATGGGACCTCCTGGGATGCCGGTCGAGCCTGCGGGCGCCGTCCGTGCGCGTCAACTCGCGGGACCCCTTCAGGCGCCGTCCGGCTCGGCGTCGAGGCCCTTCTCGATGGCGTAACGGGTGAGCTCGACGCGGTTGGTCAGCTGCAGCTTGCGCAGCGAGTTCTGCACATGGTTCTCGACGGTGCGGTGCGAGAGCGTGAGCCGGGACGCGATCCGGCGGGCCGAGAGACCCTTCGCCACCAGGCGCAGCACCTCGGTCTCCCGCGGCGTCAGCGCTGGCTCGTCGGGGGACGGATCGGTCCTCCGGGCCGCGGTCTCCTTCGCCCGGCGCCGGAACTCCCCGAGCACCAGGCCCGCGAGGCCCGGCCCGAACACGGCCTGGCCCTCCGCGGTACGGCGCACCGCCGCCACCAGTTCCTCGACCCCGGCGGACTTCACGAGGTAGCCCGACGCCCCCGCGGCCACGGCGTCGAGGACGTCGCCCTGCTCGGCGCTCGCGGAGAGCACGAGCACCCGCGTCTCGGGGAGCGCGGCGCGGATGTCGCGGGTCGCCTCGGCCCCGGAGGCCTGCGGCATCTGCAGGTCCATGAGCACCACGTCCGGGCGGACGGCGGGCGCGATCCGGATCGCGGCCGCCCCGTCGGCGGCCGTGGCGACGACCTCGAAGCCGCGCTCGGCGAGGTCGCGGGCCACGCCCTCGCGCCAGATCGGGTGGTCGTCGACCACCATCACGCGCACGGGCGCCGTCATCGGCCGGCCTCTCGCGGGACGCGAATCTCCCACTCCGTGCCCGCGCCCGGTGCGGTGACGAGCTCGGCGGTCCCGCCGAGGTCGCGGACCCGCCCCCGGATCGAGGACACCACCCCCAGGTGCCCTCCGGCCACCGCCTCGGCGAGCCGCCCCTCCCCGATGCCGCGGCCGTCGTCGCGGACCGTGACGGTGATCGCGTCCTCCTCGTCCTCGACGAACACCCACAGCCCGGCGTCGGGCCCGGCGTGCTCGTCGGCGTTGGCGACCGCTTCGCGGACCACCGCGACCAACGCCGCGACCGTGCCGCGGGGCGCCCGCACCGGGCCGGGCGGCAGGGCGAGGCTCGCCCGGGCGGGCAGCACACCACCCAGCTCGGCGGCGAGATCGGCGGCGAGATCGGCGGCGTCGGGGTCGTCGGGGTCGGCGCCCTGCCGAGGGGGACCGCTCGTGATGAGACGCCGCAGCGAGGTCTCCTGCTCCCCGGCCAGGCGCGAGAGCTCCGCGCCCCCACCGCCGATCTCGACGCCGCGGCGGCGCACGAAAGACAGCACCTGCAGGACGCCGTCGTGGATGTGGCGGGCCAGCCGCTCCCGCTCGGCCGTGGCCGCCTCGGCGGCGATCGCCTCCTGCAGCCGCCGCGCCGACCGCCGCATCGTGTTCGCCGCGAGGCCCACCGCGAGGCCGACCACCACGAGCAGCTGGACGTCGGAGAGCAGGTCGGCGTCGAACGTCTGCCGCACCGCGATGAGGGCCAGGGCCGACACCAACCCCGCGGCGAGCCCGGCCCGCGTGCCGTACGCGACCGCCACGGCGAGGACGGCCCCGGCCGACCACACCGTCGTGATCACCGGGGCTCCCTCGGCGATACGGGCGGGGGACTCGACGACGGGGTGCTGAGCGTGGCCGCCACAGTGAGTGCGAGGTCGGCGAGGGTCAGGGTGCGCGCGCCCCGCAGGTAGCGCACGGAGGTGAACGCCGTCCATGCGGCCATGGCGACCACGACGCCGAACGCCGCCACCGGCAGCGCGTACGAACCCCCGAACCGCACGACGTTGACCACGGCGTAGACCAGCGCCACCACCCGATACGCCACCATCCCGCGCCACAGCGGCGCGAGCATGGCGTGCACATCGACGGTCGGGCCGCTCCCGCCGGGTCGGCCCGAGCGGCGGCGCGACGCCGGGACCGGAGCGGCCCGGGGCGCGGCGGCCATCGCATCCTCCCGGTCGTGGAGCAGTCGACAGCATGCCCTACGGATCCCACCCGCCACACCGGACGAGCGAGATCCGGACGTGTCGGTCGTGATGACCGGGCCGGGCGGCGTTCGTCCGTCATCGTGGCGCCGACCAGGAGAAGGAGAGCGGCGTGCTCGACGAGGTCCGCGAAGGGCGTCGGCGCGGCGCGACGATGGTGGTGCTCGCCGGACGGTGGCCGTCCCGGATGACGATGGCGTGGGTGGAGGAGTCGGGCACCGCACGCCTCATCACGGCGGGGGAGCCACGACGCACCGACGAGGATGCCGACGACGACGCCGTCGAGCTCGCCGCCGGCGCGCTGCGCGCTCTCGTCGACACCGCCGGCGCGACCCCTGAGCGGCTGTGGATGATCGGGCCGACCGCCGCGGACCGCTCCTACTTCCGCGGTCTTGCCGACGCGGCTGCCCTGGCCGAGCTGCCCCCTCCGTCGTGGGTGCCGCTCCCGGTCGCTCTCGTCGGCGGCCGGCTCGCCGCCCGCTTCGGTGCGGCTCGGGTCGGTACGTCCGGCCGGGGCGGCACGGCCGTGGTCCTCGACGCCCGGGGCGGCGGAATCACCGCATGGCCCGTCGCGACCGGTGCCGACGCTGCGGAGGTCATCGGATGCGGCCCTGTGGAGGTCACCGACCGCGTCGACGAGCTGATGACGGGCGTGGTGCGGGCGACGCTGGGCCTCTCGGCCGCCGCGCCCGCGGAGGGAACCGCGGGCCGCCGTGACGCCGTCCGCCTGCACCGGGGCGTGCGGCAGGCCCGTCGGCGGCTGGCCACCTCCGACGTCGCCGACGCCGCGGTCCGGGTGGGCGAGCGCACGGGCTTCGTGGAGCGCGCCGTGTTCTCCCAGCTGGTGGTACACGCGGTTGCCGAGTGCCTGGCCGAGCTCCGGGTCGAGGCGGGCGCGGAACTCCTCGGCGACGCGTCCGGTCCCGTGGCCGGGGTCGTCGCCGGGACGGCCCGGGCCGTGATCACCGAACCCGGGGGTCCGCGGGAGGCCCTGCTCGGCGCGGGCGTCCTCGCCGGAGCGACCCGGTTCGTCGGCGCCGCGCCGGCCGCGGAGGCCGCGGCTCCGCCCGTGGCGCGGCACGCGCCTTCGGCGTCCTCCGACCCGCGGCGCGCTCCCCGCCCCGCCCCGCGCGCGACGCCCCGGCCGACACGTCCCTGGTGGGCCGTGCCCGTCCTGGCCGCCGTGCTCGTCGTCGTCCTGCTCGGCTCGATCGGCGTCCTCGTTCTCGGACCGAGCCCGGCGGGCTGGGCGGTGCCGTTCGCCGCGGTGCCCGCCGGACCGGCCGTCAGCCCTTGACGGCCTCGACGTAGGCCGCGGGGTCCTTGTCCTGGAAGTCCAGGCCTGCTGCGCCGGCGTGGTCGGCCGCGAACTGCTCGAACTTGGCCCCGAGTTGCTGGCGGAACGCGAGTGTCGTGTTCTTCACGAAGGGGGCGAGGTCGTCGCGCTCCTCCTCGGACATGTGGTGGTTGTTGGCCTGATCGGTCTCGTCGACGGCGTTCCACCACGCCTCGGTGCCGACGGTCTCGGCCATCGCCTTGCGGGAGCCGGCCCGGATTTCGTCGTGGTCGCCGATCGCGTCCTCGGTCGCGGAGGCCTCGGAGTCGTCGGCGCGGGTGGCCATCGACGGGTAGAAGTGCTGCTCCTCGGCCGACGCGTGCACCTCGAGGTGGCGGGCCAGCGCGTCCCACACGCGGCCGGCCTCCTCCGGCTGCTCCCGCAGGCCCGCCAGGTGCAGGAACTGCCGGCGGAACCAGTCGTGGTCGTCGAGGATCATCTCGGTGATGTCGGCGGACATGGGCCCGTCCTTCCTGGCGTGATGATCGATGCGCCCTCGGACGCCATCGCCGGGGAGCTACCCGGGCGACCCGGACACGAACCCGAAGGGTCGCCTCACCACCGCATCCGAGCGGCCCCGACGGGGGCGTCCGCCCGGTGCGGGCGGACCGACCCGCTGCCGTCGACGAACCACACCTCGGTACCGGCGGCGGCGAGGTCCTCCGAGCCGTAGGTGGTCAGCGTCCGGTAGCGGCGGGTCTCCGGGAGGGCGATCACCACCCGGGCCCGCGGGTGGGCCCGGCGCCGCACCGCCGCCGCGCTCGTGGCCGCGGAGAACCAGCCGTCCGCCGCGACGGCCGGATGCACCCGCGCGGCGTCGGGCGGCCAGCCGGTGACCTCGACGTGCACGTCCTCGCCGTCGAGGGTGACGACGAGGTCGTGGGCGGAGCCGTCGGTCGACGCGGTCCGGATGGTCGCGCCGCGACGCGTGAGCCACGCGGCGACCGCCGCGGCGACGTTCACCGTCCGCGACCACGCGAGGTCGAGGTCGTGGACGGGGACCCGAACCACGGACGCGGCCGCGCGGACGGGATCGGGGGTCGGGTCCTTGGCCGGTGCCTCCTCGACAGGAAGGGCCTCCTCGACAGGAAGGGCCTCCTCGACAGGAGGGGCCTCCTCGACGACCGGGCCGCGGCGGACGGCGCGGTTGTGGATCGGCCGGGTCCCCACCCGCTCGAGCTCGCCCGTCGCGGCCATCTGCCGGCACACCAGGTTCACCTTCTGCGGCCGCAGCCCTGGGTGTGCGTCGGCGAGCACCGTGCGGATCTCCGCGTCGGGCAGCCCGCCCTCCGTGGCCGCGAGGAGCCACAGGATGTCCTCGCGGAGCCGATCGGCGGAGTCCTCGGGGGCCGGGAGAGCCACGGCTCGCTCCTCCTCCCGGTCGCCGCACCCGCCCGCGACGAGACCCCAGGTGTGACGACGCGCGGAACCGCGTGCGTGACGTTTTGGTGATCAGTATGGTAACGGGTCATGCTCGCACTGACGGAGACGGCGGCCGAAGCGATCTCGAACATCCTCGAGACCAACGAGATGCCCGAGGGATCCGGCCTCCGCATCGCCGCCACCCCCAACATGCAGGAGGAGGGCCTCGAGCTCTCCGTGTCGCCGACGCCCGGCGCCGACGACACCGTGCTGGAGGGCGGCGGCGCCGTCATCTTCCTCGAGCCCGTCGCCGCGTCGGCCCTGGACGACAAGGTGCTCGACGTCGAGCGGGTGCCCGAGGGGGAGGACGAGGGCGACGAGTTCCGCTTCGCCATCACCCCGCAGTCGGAGCTCCAGACCTGACCGGAGCTCCAGACCGGGTCAGATCGTGGGGACCGGTCCGCCGACCCTCGTGACGAGGTCCCCGCCCTCGGTGGCCACGAGTTCCACGTCGCGCACTCGCCCGGCCGCCCGGACGTCGGTGAGCACCACCCGGAGCGCGTCGAGCGCCGCCGGGACGGCCTGCACCGACAGGCTCTCCACCTCGGTGCGGATCGAGAGCTTCTGTTCCGACTTCGCCTTCCGGATCCCGGAGATCACCTCGGAGGCGACGTCGAGGACACGGGTGTCGGCACCGTCGGTGGCGGGCAGCTCGTCCCGCGTCGGCCAGGCCGCGCGGTGGACCGAACCCTCCTGCCACCACGACCACACCTCCTCGGTCACGAACGGCAGCACCGGGGCGAACAGGCGCTGCAGCACCCGCAGAGCCAGGGCGAGCGTCGTCCGCGCCGAGTCCCGCCCCGCGTCGTCGAACTCGCCGTAGGCGCGGGTCTTGACCAGCTCGAGGTAGTCGTCGCAGAAGAACCAGAAGAACTGCTCGGTGGCCTCGAGGGCCACCGCGTAGTCGAAATCGGCGAGTGCGTCGGTCGCCCGGGTCACCGTGTCGGCGAGGCGGGCCAGCAGCGCACGGTCCAGCGGGGTGGAGACCGCCGTGGCGTCGGCCGCCGCACTGATGGGTTCGGCCCCACCGACGCCGAGGATGAACTTCGACGCGTTGAGCAGCTTCATGGCCAGGCGCCGCCCGACCTTCATCTGTCCGCGGTCGAAGGCGGTGTCGACGCCGGGACGCCCGCCCGCCGCCCAGTACCGCACCGCGTCGGACCCGAACTCCTCGAGCAGGCCCAACGGGGTGACGACGTTGCCCTTCGACTTCGACATCTTCTTGCGGTCCGGATCGAGGATCCAGCCCGACAGCGCCGCGTGCGCCCAGGGCAGGGAGTCGTGCTCGAGCGCCGAGCGCAGCACGGTGGAGAACAGCCAGGTGCGTATGATGTCGTGCCCCTGGGGGCGGAGGTCCATCGGGAACACCCGGGCGAACAGATCGTCGTCGATCGACCACTTGCCCGCGATCTGCGGGGTCAGCGACGACGTCGCCCAGGTGTCGAGGACGTCGGGATCCCCGGTGAACCCGCTGGCGACGCCGCGCTGCTCGGCGGTGAACCCGGGCGGGGTGTCGGTGGTGGGGTCGACCGGGAGCGCGTCGTCGGTCGGGGTCAGGACGGCGTCGGCGATGACCTCGCCGTCGGTGTCGAGCCGGTACCATACGGGCACGGGCACGCCGAAGAACCGCTGGCGGCTCACCAGCCAGTCACCGTTGAGCCCGCGCACCCAGTCCTCGTAGCGATGGCGCATGTAGCCGGGGTGCCACGCCAGCTGCCGGCCACGGCCGAGCATCATCTCGCGGGTCTCCGCGTCGCGGCCCCCGTTGCGGAGGTACCACTGGCGACTGGAGACGATCTCGAGGGGCTTGTCGCCCTTCTCGAAGAACTTGACGGGACGGGTGACCGGGCGGACGTCGCCGTCCAGGTCACCCGTCTCCCGCAGCGCCACGACGATCCGTTCGCGCGCGGAGTGCACGGTGGCGCCCGCGAACTCGTCGTAGCGTTCCCGGCCAGCGTCGGAGGTGATCCACTCGGGCGTCTCGCGCAGGAGCCGGCCGTCGCGGGTGATGACGGTGCGGTTGGGCAGATCCAGCTCGCGCCACCACTGCACGTCGGTGAGGTCGCCGAAGGTGCAGCACATGGCGATGCCGGCGCCGCGGTCGGGCTCCGCCGCCGCGTGGGCCAGCACCGGAACCTCGACGTGGAACAGCGGTGAGCGCACCGTCGTCCCGAACAGCGGCTGGTAACGCTCGTCGTCGGGATGGGCGATCAGCGCGACGCACGCGGGGATCAGCTCGGGGCGGGTGGTCTCGACGAACACCGGTCCGCTCCCGGCGTTGGCCGATGTCGGGTGGAAGCCGATCCGGTGCCAGGCGCCGGTGTGCTCACGGTCCTCCAGCTCGGCCTGCGCCACGGCCGTGCGGAACGTGACGTCCCACAGCGTCGGAGCCATCGAGACGTAGGCCTCGCCGCGAGCGAGGTTGCGTAGGAACGCGCGCTGGCTGATGGCCCGGGCTCCTGCGTCGATGGTCTGGTAGGTGTGCGACCAGTCGACGGACAGACCGCCGCGGCGCCAGACGGCCTCGAAGGCCTTCTCGTCGTCGGCGGTCAGCATCTCGCAGAGCTCCACGAAATTGCGCCGCGAGATGGGGATCTGCTGCTTTCCGGGCTTCTCGGGGGCGGCGAAGTCGGGGTCGTAGGGCAGGCCCGGCTCGCAGCGGACGCCGTAGTAGTTCTGGACGCGGCGCTCGGTGGGCAGCCCGTTGTCGTCCCACCCCATCGGGTAGAAGACGTGCTTGCCGCGCATGCGTTGGAAGCGCGCCACGACGTCGGTATGGGTGTAGCTGAAGACGTGGCCCACGTGCAGCGAGCCGGACACCGTCGGCGGGGGCGTGTCCACCGAGAACACCTGCTCGCGCGTCGCCGTGCGGTCGAACGCGTAGGTGCCCTGCTCCTCCCATACCGCGGCCCACCGCTCCTCGAGGCCGTCGAGGGTCGGCTTCTCGGGCACCGAGGGTGCGGACCGCGTCATGACGACGAGTTTACCGAGCCCTCCGACAGCGTTCCGCGGCCGGCGAGCGGACGTGGTCCGGACGTGGCGGCATCGGGGTGAACCTGCCGGGGAGTCGCCGGGACACGCCGTCGCGGGCCACCCCGGCCAGGTGATCACCGTTCACGCCGCGTGCTCCCCGAGACCACGATTCGCTCTGCCGCTACACCGTCGAGCACCCCGGGGGCCTCTCGATCATGACCATGGACCACTCTCCGCGACACCGCGCCAGCGGTCCCGACGGATTCGGGCGCAGCCCGTGGCCGCTCGTGCCGGTCGCGGTGATCCCCTCGCCCCGACGGGCGCGCGAGGACGCCGGGACCCCCGAGCCGGGGGGAAGCGGGCACGTGCCCGCGCCGCGCAGGCCGCTCGTGCCGCTCCGGGTACGCCCGAGGGTCGCCGCACCGGCCGAGATGGTGGATCCCCAGCCCGCGGCCGCGTCGGGGGAGAACGGCGAGGCGGGCGTCGGGGGCCGGTCGTCGCCGCGCCATGCGGAGCCCGACGGACTCGCCGACGTCGCCGATCTCGAGACGGTGACGAGCACGCCCGCCCCCGTCGTGTCCCGCGGGCGTCCGCTGGACCCGAGCGGGGAGGAGATGATCCGGGTTCCGGGAGCGACACGCCGCAATCCCCCGGTGTGTCGCTCCACGAGCCCGGATCTCCGGACCCCGGATTCCGGTCCGGGGGAGGCGGCTGCTCCGCGGGCCCCGACGAGTGCTGCGAGGGGTGTCCGCACACGCTGTCGATCGTGGGCGCTGGGTGGCGTGGCGATCCTCGTCGTCCTCACGGGTGCGGCGGCGGTGACAGTGCTCGTCACCGGTGCGCTGGCGTCACCGGTGGCCGCTCCCCCGTCCCCCTGGGCCGCGGCCCCGGCGCCCCGGGAGGCGGCGGTGGGGCCGGTGGCCCCCGCGCCGGCGCCCGCGGAGGCGAACACGCTCGCCGGTCCGACGGGGACGGCCGTGGCCGGCGACGGCCGGCACGTGGTCGGGGTCGACGTCGCCCCGGGCACCTACCGTTCGGCGGGCCCGCCGTCGGGCGACGGTGGCTGCTCCTGGTCGCGTCGCACGACGTCGAGCCGGGGTACCGAGGCTGTCGTCGCCAGCGGGGTGTCGCGGGGCCCGGCGACGGTGACGATCCGCCGCGGTGACACGGCGTTCGTCACCCGGGGATGCGCCCCGTGGACGCGGCAGCCGGGCTCGTGAGCTCGGACCGCCGCTCCGGGCGGCCGCCCGGGCGTGGGCCCCGGGACGGGTCACCCCGAGGGCGGCCCCCACCGCACGACGAGCTCGCCGCCCTCGTCGGAGACCGAGTAGGCGGTGACGTCGGCGACGTCACCGCCCGACACGCACGCACCGTCGGCGAGCCGGAACTGGTGGTTGTGCAGCGGGCACATCACCACGTCCTGGTCGAGCAGCCCGTCGGCGAGCGGGCCACCGCGGTGCGGGCAGGTCGCCCGCAGCGCGTGCAGCCCTCCCGAGCGGGGGCGGAAGACCGCGACCGGTTCGTCGCCGACGAGGAACGCCCGCCCCTCGCCGACCGGGATCTGGTCGACGGGTCCGAGACGCGCGGAGACCACGCCCTCCTGCTCGGCCACGTCGGCACTCACGATGTCACCTCCTGCCGGCCCGCGCTCTCCCGGATGGGCACCTGCGGCAGCCCGATCAGCGGCAGCGCGTCGTGGAACTGGCCCGGCACCTGCTCGGACTGGTCGGTCGCCCACGGGTCGGCGTACATCTCGACCGTCTCCTGCATCCGGGCGTCGAGTCCCTCCGCGATGCCCTCGGTGTCGTCGACGACGACCGCGATCAGGTAGTCCAGACCCATCCGCGGCACGAAGTCGTAGGTGCGTTCGAGCCAGTTGGCGTTCTCGCGGTAGTACTGCAGGAACCGCCCGGTGATCGTGATCGCCTCGTCGCGAGAGTCGACGGTGGCCAGGATGTCGCCCTTGCGTACCGACGCTCCCGCGGCGCCGCCGACGTAGATCTGCCACTGGCCGCCCTCGACGGCCACCAGACCGACGTCCTTGACCATCGACTCCGCGCAGTTGCGCGGGCACCCGGAGACGGCGAGCTTCATCTTCGCCGGGCTCTCGATGCCCTTGAAGCGCTCCTCGATGTCGATCCCGAGCTGGGTCGAGTCGCCGAGGCCGAAGCGGCAGAAGTCGGTGCCGACGCAGGTCTTCACCGTGCGGAAGCTCTTGCCGTAGGCCCAGCCCGACGGCATGTCGAGGTCGGCCCACACCTCCTGCAGCTTCTCCTTGGGCACCCCGAGCAGGTCGATGCGCTGGCCGCCGGTCAGCTTGACCATCGGGATCCCGTGCTTGTCGGCCACGTCGGCGATGCGCCGGAGCTGGTCGGGCGAGGTGACGCCGCCGGACATCCGCGGGACCACGGAGAACGTCCCGTCGCGCTGGATGTTGGCGTGCACCCGGTCGTTGATGAACCGGGCGTCGCGCTCGTCGGCGTGGTCGGCCGGCCACATCATGCGCAGCAGCGCGGTGAGCCCCATCTTCGACCCGACATGGTCCCTGCCCTCCGGGGCGAGCGCGGCGAAGACCGAGGAGACGCTCTTCAGCTCCTTCTCCCGAATCGCGGACATGAGCGCCGGCTTGTCCATCGGGATGCCGGGGACGTAGTAGCTGTCGGCGGGGTCCTCGCCCGCGACACCTCCCGCCGCGGCCACGGCGCTCTCCACGACGTCCTTCACCAGCCCCTTGCACGACCCGCAGCCCTTTCCGGCGCGCGTCGCGTTCATGCAGCCCGACACCCTCGTCTCGCCGTTCTGCACGCAGGCGACGAGGTCACCCTTGGAGATGCCATTGCAGTTGCAGATCTGGGTGTCGTCGGGCAGCTCGGCGGCGGAGGAGGAGTCGTCGGCCGCGCCGAGGTCGAAGAGCAGCTTGACCCGCTCCTCGGGCAGGGCCGAGCGGCTGTCGAAGGCCTGGGTCAGCGCCGCGACCTTGCGGACGTCGCCGACCAGGGTCGCCCCGACCAGCGTCCCCTCCCGGATGATCACCGTCTGGTAGACGCCACGGCCGGTCTCGGAGAACTGGACGAACTCGTCGGAGGGCTTCTCGGGGGTCTTCAGGCCCATCTGCGCGACGTCGACGCCCGCGACCTTGAGCTTCGTCGCGAGGCGCGAGCCGTGGTACTCCGCCTCCGGCTTCGCGCCGGAGATGACGTCGGCGAGCACCGCCGCCTGCTCCCACAGCGGGCCGACGACGCCGTAGACCTCGCCGCGGTGCTGCGCGCACTCCCCGACGACGAAGATGTCGTCGTCGTCGACCGAGCGCATCTTGTCGTCGACGACGATCGCGCGCTGGGTCTCGAGCCCGGAGGTCATGGCGAGCCCGACGTTGGGCCGGATGCCGGCAGTGACGACGACCATGTCGCAGTCGAGCGTCGAGTCGTCGGTGAAGCGCACGCCGGCCACGGAGCCGCCGCCGCCGCCGAGGAGGATCGCGGAGGTCTTCACCCCGAGATGCATGTGCATGCCCCGCTGCTCGAGCTTCGAGCGCAGCACCTTCGAGGCCTCGGCCTCGAGCTGCTGGTTCATCAGCACGTCGGTGGGGTGCACGATGTGGACGGCGAGGCCGTGGGCCTGCAGCCCGGCCGCCGCCTCCAGCCCGAGCAGGCCGCCGCCGATGACCACGGCGGTCCGGTGCTCCTTTACGTGCGCGAGCATCGAGGTCGCGTCGTCGAGGCTGCGGAAGCCGAAGACGCCGGGCGTCAGCGTCGTCCGGTCCGTCCACATGCCCTCCATGGGCGGGAAGAACGAGCGACTGCCGGTGGCGAGGACGAGCTTGTCGTAGCACGTGACCGAGCCGTCGTCACCGAGGACACACTTGCCGTAGCGGTCGATCCGCACGATGCGCACGCCGGCGTGCAGCGTGATGCCGTTCTCGGCGTACCAGTCGATGGGGTTGAGGAACAGCTCGTCGGAGTCGTCGAACCCCTCGCCGTCCGGCTCCCCCGCCTCCTCGGCGTTGGCGAGCACCTCGGAGAGCAGAATGCGGTTGTAGTTGCCGTAGGGCTCGTCGCCGAACACCCGGATGTCGAAGAGCTCGCCGCCCCCCCGGGCGAGGATCTCCTCGAGCGCCCGGGCGCCGGACATGCCGTTGCCGACGATGACGAGACGGGTGCGGGTGGGCTGGTCGGTCGCGCCGCTCCCGGGCGCGGACCTCTCGGCGGTCACGGGCTCAGACCTCCACCAGGCCGAGGTCGACGACGAGGGTGCCGCTGCAGCCCTCCGGCGCCGAGAAGTGGATCTCGACGGTGCTGCCGGCGAGGAGGTCCTCGACGACCCGCAGCGAGACGTGCATGTCGCCCTTCGCGCCGACGGGTAGCCAGCGGGCGGGCGCGCCGTCGAAGGCGAGCACGACGGTGGCCATCTCGTCGGACGAGTTGCCCGCGCGCAGTAGAGGACCTGGCCGGTCACGCCCTCGGGAACGGTGTAGGTGAGCGACGGGTGGAGCAGCGCCGGCTTGTCGAGACCGTGGCCCTCGAAGGCGAAGGCGCCCTGCAGGAAGCGTGGCGTGGTCATCAGGACAGGTCCTCCCGGGACGTGGTGGACGGTGCGGGGTCGGGGGGCTGGCGGGCGTCGGTGGCGGCGCTCAGCGCGACGGCGCAGGTCTTGAACTCCGGCATCCGCGACGCCGGGTCGAGCGCGGGGTTGGTCAGGTCGTTGACCGTCGCCGTGCCCGAGAAGTGGAACGGCGCGAATACGGTGTCGGTCCGGATGTCGCCGCTGAGCCGGGCGCGCATCCGGGCCTCGCCGCGTCGTGTCCGCAGCACTACCTCGCTCCCGTCCGCGACGCCGAGCCGCGCGGCGAGGTCCGGGTGGATGTCCACCAGGGCCTCGGGCTCGGTGTCCATCAGGGCCTTCGTCCGCCGCGTCTGCGTCCCCGACTGGTAGTGGCTGCGAGTGCGGCCGGTGGTCAGGCGGTACGGGTACTCGGCGTCGGGCATCTCGGCGGCGTCGCGGTGGTGCACCACGTGGAACCGTGCGAGGCCGTCGCGGGTGGGGAAGCGGTCGCGGAAGAGGCGGGGCGTGCCCTCGTGGTCGGCGCCGTCCTCGCCGCGGGCCGGGCAGGGCCAGAAGACGCCGCGCTCGGCGTCGATGCGCTCGTAGGTGATCCCCGCGTAGTCGGCCTTGCCCCCCGACGACGCCCGCCCCAGCTCGGTGAACACCGTCTCCGGGTCGGCGCTGAAGAACTCGCCGCGACCCAGACGCTCCGCGAGGTCGGCCAGCACGTCGAGGTCCGAGCGGACCCCGTCGGGGGGCTCGGTCGCCTGCGTGCGGTGCAGGACGCGTCCCTCGAGGTTCGTCATCGTGCCCTCCTCCTCGGCCCACTGGGTGCAGGGCAGGACGACGTCGGCGAGCTCGGCGGTCTCGGAGAGGAAGATGTCGGAGACGACCAGGAAATCCAGCGCGGCCAGTCGTCGTCGCACGTGCGCCGAGCGCGGCGCGGACACCGCGACGTTGGACGCCATGACCATGAGCGCGCGGACCCCGCCGTCGGTGCCGAGGCGGTCGAGCATCTCGTAGGCCGAGTACCCGGGCTGGGGCAGCTCGTCGGGATCGACGCCCCAGACGCCGGCGACGTGCTCGCGGGCGGCCGGGTCGGCGAGCATGCGGTAGCCGGGGAGCTGATCGGCCTTCTGGCCGTGCTCGCGCCCGCCCTGGCCGTTGCCCTGCCCGGTCATCGTCGCCCAGCCCGAACAGGGGCGCCCCGGGAGGCTGAGCGCGAGGGCGAGGTTGATCCACGCGAGCGCGGTGTCGGAGCCCTTGGCGTGCTGCTCGGCGCCCCGCGCGGAGAGGATCATCGTCGCGCGCGACTCGGCGAGCAGGTGCACGGTGCGCTCCATGGCCGTCGCCGGGACGCCCGTGATCCGCTCGACTCGGTCCGGCCAGTACTGGCGCACCGCCCGCGTGACCGCCGACCAGCCGGTTGTCCGTTCGTCGACGTACGACGCGTCGATGAGGCGGTGCTTGATGGCCAGGTGCAGCAGGGCGTTCGCGAGGGCGAGGTCGGTGCCGGGCACGGGCTGGAGGTGGACCTGCGCCTTCGCCGCGGTCGCGGTGTAGCGGGGGTCGACGACGATGTGCCGCGCGCCCCGCTCGCGCCCGGCGTCGAACCAGCGCATGGCGGGCGGCATGGTGTCCGCCGGGTTCGATCCGACGAGCAGCACGGTGTCGGCCCGCGCGATGTCGGAGAGCGGGAACGGCATGCCCCGGTCGACGCCGAACGCCTTGTTCGCCGCGGCGGCCGCCGAGGACATGCAGAACCGGCCGTTGTAGTCGATCGACGCGCTGCGCAGCGCGACCCGGACGAACTTCCCCGCCTGGTAGGCCTTCTCGTTCGTCATGCCGCCGCCGCCGAAGAACCCGGCGGCGTCGCGTCCGTAGCGCTCCTGCGCGTCGGTCAAGGCGGTGGCGACGCGGTCGAGCGCCTCGTCCCAGGTGGCCTCCCGGAACGGCTGCTCCCGTCCGCCGTCGCCGTCCCGGACCAGCGGCAAGGTCAGGCGGTCGGGGTGAGCGAGCAGCTCCGCGGAGGAGATGCCCTTCTCGCACAGCCCACCACGGTTGGTGGGGAAGTTCGCCCCCTCGACGGCGAACCCGCCGCCGTCGGACTCGTCCCGCGGCGTCAGCGTCATCCCGCACTGCAGGGAGCAGTACGGGCAATGCGTATGCACCGGCGCGAGCGAGAGGACCACGCTTCCCCACGCTGCGTGCCGCCGATTGCCGGGCGGTTACGTCGGCGCTACACCTGGGCGAGGCGCCGCTCGGTACCGGCGCCCGCCCTGAGGACCTCCGCGACCAGCTCCACCGAACGGCGGCGCTCCGCGACGTCGTGGATCGACGTGGTGATCATGAGCTCATCGGCGTCGGCCTCCTCGACGCGGCGTCGCAGGTCGGCGGCGACCTCCTCGGGGGTGCCGACGCTGACCTTGCTCCGCATCGACTCGGCGATGTGGCGCTCGGCCGAGGACCACGCGTGCGCGGCGGCCTCCTCCGGGCTCGGCAGCGGGCCGGGGTGGCCGCTGCGCAGTCGCGCCATGGAGAGGGCGTTGGCGTCCGCGAGGGCGCGAGCACGGTCGGGGTCGGGGCTGCAGATCGCGGCGGCGGCCAGGATGACGTGCGGCTCCTGCGACCCGCTGGCCGTGCTCGGGCGGAACCTCTCGCGATAGATGCGGGTGGCCTGCGCCGGGTCGGCCCCGCCGAAGTGCCCGGCGTAGGCGAACCCGGTGCCGAAGTGCGCCGCGGCCTGACCCCCGTAGTAGCTGGAGGCGAGGATCCACACCGGCGGCAGCGGCACGTCGTCGGGGATCGCGGTGATGCCGGCGAAGGGATGCTCGGGCTCGAACCCGTCGACGTAGCCGAGGAGCTCGGCGTACTGGTCGGGGAAGTCGTCGGCGGTGAGGGCCTCTTGGGCTCAGGCGGTCGTAGCATTTGATCTTGGGGTTCGGTGGGGAAGGATGCCCCGTCGTGCGCAGGATGTTGACCAAGGCCGACCGGGAAGAGATTTCCCGCGG
>JAABUP010000535.1_pt1 | contig 83043 bp, 117 predicted proteins | sample 5559201 | NCBI WGS metagenome assembly JAABUP01 (sample SAMN10711887, study PRJNA513373) | rock metagenome | isolation source: Antarctica rocks | place: Antarctica
ATTGCGGAGGGGAGGGGAGGGGAGGGGAGGGTCTGAATGGTCATCTTGTTGAGAGCTCAGTGATTGAAGCACATGCGTAGACTGCCATCCTTCTCTCTGACAAACAAGACTGGTGTTCCAAAGGGCAATGAGCTGGGCTCAATGATGACTCTCCTGACACCCTCTGCTATCTGACGTTGCACTTCTGCATCCTCTGCAGGATTGAGCCAGGGAATGGGCTTGAAATGGGCACACCTGACTCTGTAGGAACTGTGTTTGCCGCATCGCTTTCAAGAGGCAGCTCATGGTATAAGCTGGTATCAACACTGTGAGTTTCCAGAAGTGTAAGACACTGTGTACTTAGAAGTGAGTTCCAACACAGCGTATTTTGCATACTTGGACAAAACTGCCAGTTCTGCATACTCCCAAAAACCCCTGTAAAGCTGCGAGTTGTCACACATATGTACAGTTTGAAAAACTCACTGTTATTGACTCTAGTTTTGGAACTGGTCAGGGTAGTCCCTGTTGGCATGGGAGTTTCATGCTCATCAAACCCAACAGTCATCGTTGCGGTCATCACAGCGTTGAGCACGTACATGTAAGCAAGGCCTGTTGTTTGCTATGGGCTCTTGCACTGACTCCTAGGATGCAGTCTGTACATGAAACGAGCAATGGGAGATTTCCTACTCTGGAGAGTGGCAGTGCAGACATCTGTTGCTGACAACGGGAGCCTTGATGTACGCCACATCTGCTGGCAAACTAGGCTGATCTTAGAAATGCAACAACATAGAGCTGAATGGAAGAGAGCTGTATGAGCCTACAATGACTGTGCATGCTTGGAGTCCCTAAGAGCCAACTCAGCTTACTCTGACAGACTCCCACTGGCAGCCATCATTATGCACAGGTAGTGCACATGTGCGCTTATTTGTGTGATGCACAGGCATGCGGTACAACTGCAAGATGTTGCAGTCCACCCCGTGTGATGAGGACTAGTTCCCCAGTCCAGTAGTCACTACTGGTAGTAGTACTGGTGCCGTTTATGGCACTCATCTAGGGTTTATGCTAAACCCTATGTAGTGTCTGGTCTGTGGTACAGCCGTACTGTGCTGTCAACCTTGAGTTGCATCACTGCAGCAAGTGAGCCAGAAAACAATTCAGTCACAGCGCGCAATATTGCCGGCAAGGTCATTACGTGTGTATTAAGACCAGCCAACTTGTGATGATGGTTGACTGCTGCTTGCATTGGCATTGCTGCTCTACGGCATGGCTGAGCCTTTGCATTGCACAGATCAGGTAGGCAAATGCAATGTGAAGTGCCAGTATAGAACAGACAAACCCCTCTGTGTCCGTACTAGACACTAGTCTTGGCTGATATTGTTGCAGCTCTGCTGCTGTTGATGGGCAAGGTACTAAATGACTGTGCAATACAAAATCAGATTGAAAATCCTGTGCCTAACTCAGAAAGATACAGGGAGGGAGGGTGGGCCAAAGCTTATTGACCCAACCCTGCTACCAGGTAAGCCTTAACTGTATTTGTGCTGACGCCAAAGCTATGCAGCATACCGCTACCGTGCTTTTGCACTGCAGCTTATCTGACACTACCTTGCTCCACTATTGTTGCTCTGCAAGTGTCTCATCATTGGTGTCTTAACTAGTGACATCGTTTTCAATGTCAGCCTTGCAGTACGAGTGACACTATCACCATATTACATCAGTCAAGTCTGACCTGGTCATATAGATTGGCAATAAATGACTCTGACAAATGCAAAACAGGGTCAGATTGAGAACCTGTGCATCCCAACTCCCCATATACACATGTTTATATATGCAGCTGCATATCACATATGCTGCTATGCACTTACCTCAGACTGCCACATATCTCCAGCCTGCCCTCCGTGTATGCAGGGTCTTCTGTTTCTAGAGCCCTCTGCCATCAGCTCCTTTTATGCTCAGCTGTGCTCCACCACTGCCAATCCAGCACCCAGTCCAACCATGTATCAGCAAGCCAGCCTGCATTACTACACAGCAGGACTGCAGACAGCAACAGCTCCCCGGCAAAAAGCAGTAAAAGCCTCCACCAACAAAGCACGTCATGTAGCAGTCACAGAGCTGACAAGCTGGCTAAAGCAGCTCAACCTGCCAAACAAGTCCATGCAGACAGCCATGCCAGAAGACATACTGGTCTTCCTTGGGCAACAGTGGTTACCCAACCATGCAGGGTCAGCTACCAGCTCAGCTGAGCTCATTAATGATCAACATTGCAGCACCCAACAGCTTAGCCACTGTCAAATCACACCTCAGCAAGAATTTTGAGCTGCTGGGAAGGACAGGAGACTGGAAGCACAACCAGCAAGGAAATCCGGTGGAGAGCCTTCACCTCAGAGAACTTGTCAAAGGCTACAAAAAGCATGCTGCAGAGCTTGGCTACCAGAAGAGGGGTGCTGTCCCCCTTGAGGAGGCAGACATGATCCAGCTACTACAGCAGCTGTACCTTCAGCAACAGACCCTCACAGGCACATATCAGTTGCTACCACTGAGAGATGGTTTCACTTTCAGCCTACTATGGCAGTCATGCTTCAGAAAATTCAATGCTGACGGCATTAGACTGCAGAACATAGCACTACCTGCTGGCGACCTTAGCAATGCCTTTTCTACACTTTTCCACACTTCAGCTGCAACCAGGAGCTCAGCTGCGCTTCATCCCAGAGACTACCAAAAACTAGAAAGGAGGACACTGAAATGTCACCTTGACTTGTGATATCCTCTGCTTCTCTTCCTGGTTTGTCATGCCCATATAGCAGCAGCAGGACAGCCCATCACCAACTACATCACCAGACCCCGCAACAGCTCTGGCAAGGTCTTCATTGAAGCCTCAATGTCATCCTCAGCCACCTGGTTGCGTCTGACCAAACATGTTATTTGTGTGCTACTAGATTGCAGCCCCTGACCATTGGCAGCAGGATTTGACATGTACCCCATCTGGTCTGGAATAGTCAGCATGCCCCAACAGGTTCAACTGACTCCTGCAGGACTCCCGTGCCTGTGTGTTTGGCTGTGGAGCTTGATGTAGACAGAGAGCTGGTCTGAATGCTCACGAGTGCCATTGGTGCTTCGCACTTACAGTGGAGTTGTGCTGGTTTATATGCGGTGTGTGTTGAACAGCTGTGAAATATATATATTCGTAGTCTATTCGTAGTATATATACTGATAGGTTGTGTGTGTACTTAAAAAAACAGTTTTTAATGAGGTCTGATACAGCTTCAAATGGTGTGTGTTCCAGGGTTTCAGGCTGCCAGTTTCAGGCTGATCAGAGTCAGTAGTCAGCAAGGTACTTATGTATGAGTGTGAAACCTCTGTGTCCCTTCCTTAAAATTCCAGTCGGACTGGAGGTTCTGGCTCCAGTACTGGTTTATTGGAGTTTTCAAGAGTGGCAGCGTTCAACCAAATTTGCTGATTTAAATAAGCAAAACTGCTACCAAACATAGAGACATCAGATTTGGTAACCCACCATCAGACATGGCCAGGTCTGCTGGGCTGATTGTATCATACTGATGTAACCATTACATGCAGCGGTTTAAGAAAGTCATGCCTCAAAGTATTTATGAAGACAGCTTTGTGGTGGGAGTGCAAGATGGTGTTCCTAAAGCGTTTATGCTTGGGACTCGTGACTTCTAGCAGTGCACAGGTAGCAATGCACACGTATATATTCGCCTAACCTTCAGACCCTGTATGAATTGCACGATGATATTATGAGGACTAAAGATATGATGAAGGCTTTGTTACAAACAGTGTGGCTGAATGAGGAAGACAGATGAATGCAATGCGGAGTAAGCGAAGTTGTCTCGATTGACCGCGAGAGCATATTCCAGAGTTTGGTGCGTCTTAAGGACGCGGAAAAAGTAGTATGTATCATGCTGCGAGATTACCGAGCTGTATGTACAGTGCAACTCAAATTCAGGTACAAGGACCCTAGCTTGCTGGCAGCAAAATTTCGCAGTCGAAAACGGCTGTAAAGTTCATCGCAACTGAGGGTGCTAGAAGGGTGAGCCTCGTCTTGTGGAGCGCGCTGGCTGTGGTGGAACCTGCAAACAATTGCGTCACGACTCACCTCATACTTACCCCACCCAGCGTTCAGACTCATCCGATCTGAGGTCGGACAGTACCATACGCTCCCGTGTCTAAAAACACACACTGCTGTTTATAAACACACCAGCGCTGCTGAACGCTGGGTTGATGACCCCTCAGAGGCTCGCCTTCCTCGAGTTATCCTGCCGAATACCGTACCTTGCCGAACATCCTGCCTTGTTGTCTCGCCCACCTCGTGTCTCCGGTTGTCTTCCGTTGCTCGTCCCTTCCGTTGCTCATCCCTTGCGACTGGTATCAGATTTGCAATGTGTGCTTGTGTCTACTCTTGACCTAGCAGCTGATGAGCTGGCATTGTTGAGCTGGCATTGCTGAGCTGGCATTTCAGAACACGTCCCAAAATCGACCGTAGTACACCGTAACGTTTGTATTACATACATCCACTAAGTATTGTATACTTCGTAATACTTACATGTACGGCGTAGCGTGGGGTAGCCAAGATGAAATCGAAATGTGCCTACGCTATGGGCACATCGATGCAAGGCACGGAAGGCAGCTGAGAAGGCAGCAAGAGAGAGGGGAGGCGCGCGTGGGCGACAACTAGGTGATCGGCTAAGATGAAATCGGCAGGAGAACTCGAGGAGGGTGAGCCTCTGAGGGGTCATCAACCCAGCGTTCGGCGGCACTGGTGTGTTTATAAACAGCAGTGTGTGTCTTGATGCAGTTGTCGCAGGTTCCACCACAGCCAGCGCGGCCACATCAGGAAGCTCACCGTCCCAGCATCCTCACCCTCGCGACGAAATTTTACAGCCGTTCTCGACTGCGATATATTGTCACCAGCAAGCTAGGGTCACGTACCTGAGTTTGAGTTGCACTGTATGTACACCTCGATTATCTCGCAGCATGATGTATACTACTTTTTCTGCGTCCTTAAGACGCACCAAATCCGGAATATGCTCTCGCGCTCCTGAACGGAACTTGTGTTTGCATGTGAGGCAGTTTTGCTCACTCCGCATGCGCATTGCACTGATGAGTGCATGTACATGTGCAAGTCTTTCCAATTCATCTATTGGCACATGCATGCATTCTCCCCATGGGCCCCCCATTTGGCCAAATTGAGCCACATTTTATGCGTAACAGTGCCTTTACGTCCTCGATATCATGTTGATATCACGATCACATCAACATTATGCAATACCTTCAGGCAAATATGTACAGGTGACATCAATACATTACATACAAATGTGTGCTGCATCAAAAGTCTGCATACAGGACTGGCACTGCTTCAGCAGAAAGCTTAGAGTGAATGCAAATGGCAGTGTTAGCATGCACTTGCTGCTGTGACCGTCGCCATTGAAACTGCTTGTGCCGCAAGGTGCAACTGTAAGGCTTTGGCTAAAGCAAGTGAGAAAGGCAAGAATTTCACATCAGCCTGGTTTTCCTGCAACAATGCTCACCAAATGCTGTTACTGCCCTGATTTGACTGAGTTGCATTTGCCTCTGCAGCTGCTGTCGCTGCAAACTATGGCGCTGAGTTTCCGCTGCATGAAGCTATGTTGCAGGGCTTCACAAAAACCCTTCTGCGCTAATTAGGTTGACTTTTCCAGACATCGGCACCTGTGAGCTGGGCTGTGAGCTGAATCGGGCGTCGCATCACCCCTGCTCCACGTTGGCGCGCACATGGAAGTGCGGCATTGCTGTTGCATTGCCGCACGCCTGAAGTGACGACGCAGTGCTCGACATCACTTGCGATCGCACGTGATCAGCAACTTCGGTATGGCCACAGCGAACACGGCTCAAAAGGCGGACCAGCTTGTCAGCACAAAAGAACCTTATGAAGAGCCAAAAGTGCCTAAGAAGATGTGAGCCGCTGCAACCAGTTTCCGAGCTGCTGCCTTGTGGCACTGGCGTTAACCTTACTGCTGTGCTAACGCAGCAAACAAGTCCGCTTCAGCCTCATGTCCCCAGGCGAAGTCGTGAAGACTGGCGAGTTGAACGTGTACCAAGGCCAGCTGTTCCACGTGAGTACCTGCCAGCCTTGACATTTCCTTTCAGGCTATAAATCTGCAGGAGAGCGTCATAATCTCAGGTGTTGAGCTCCCTGCTGCTTGCAGTTGGCAGACAGAACACCATTTGCTGGTGGTCCTCTTGATCCCCACTTGGTGAGGATGCGTCTCTGCTGTACACTGTATGCAAACAAAGGTTTAGCTACGCACAAGTGTACTTTTGCAGGGCATCAGTACCAAGCAAGCACTTTGTCAAACATGCGGCCAGAAGCTGACGGAGTGCACTGGCCATTTTGGTACGCCAGTTCCAATTGTTGCCTTACACACTCTTTAGGGTACTCCAGCTACTGTCTTCAGCCTGGCAAGCCTGAGCTTCTGTTGTGCAGGGTACATCAAGCTGGAGCTGCCAGTGTTCCATATTGGGTATATGAAGCCAACGCTGCAGATCCTCCAAGCCATCTGCAAGCACTGTTCGCATGTCCTTCTGGACGCAGATGACCGTCGCAAGTACCTTAAGTAAGACTGCACAACCTTTTCCCACACAAAGTGTCTGGTCCGTATCAGCAACAAGGTGCCACATAAGCAAAGCTTTTGCATATCATCACACTGCTGGGCAAGAGATCAGATCATCAGCGCATGATTCATTGCTTTGGGTTGCATTGTAAGAGTGTTCACTTTGTCATGCCAGCATGTTGTGAAGTTGACATCTGCAAGCCCATTCTTTGTTGAATCTGACTGTTGCAGTTGTTGACTTTGAAGACGCCATGGCTGAGGCTGACAAATCACGATCATGCTGGTTGCAGACGCATGACCAGTCCTAAGCTGGAGCGCACACAAAAAGCTGCAACATTCAAGGCTGTTGGAGATAAGTGCAAGCGATGCAAGCTGTGCCCATGGTGTGGCTCAGTCAACGGCACTGTCAAGTAAGCTGACACTTAGACATCTTGTGTTACACTGCCTCCCCATTCAGCCTGTGTCTAATCATGGTCACCTGCTTGATCAACATGCCTCAAAGGTTGTCCTGTCGGACTGATATGCCAAGGCAGACTGGGTACAATCTGCTGCATTGCAGGAAGGCAACTGGCAGCTTGAAGTACTTCCATGACAAGTATAATTCCAAGACCCAGTTTGCAGAGCATCAGAAGTATGTGGAAACTTTTGAAGAGGCAATGCAGTATAATGAACAGATCAGGCCACATGTCAACAAGGTAGTGGGCTTTGAAGCTGCTATGCATCATTGCTGAACCTTGGATCATGCTTGTGTCACAGTTCCTGCCAAGCTCAACCTTGCACGCTGCAGCAAATCCACCTGACTTTGTCTCCTGTTTGTCACAGATGTTGCCAGGCCTGTATGTACTGCTACAGGGCAGTGGTGTTGCCATGTATGCAAGTATATTGGCTCATCTCTGGGCGTTCTGCTCATCCTCACGTATGGGAATGGTATAGGTTGCTGATGACTTGAGCCCCTTGCGGGTGCTAGCCCTCTTCTCAGCCATCACTGCAGAGGACTGCATCTTGCTGGATGTGGCAGACAGGCCAGAGTATCTCATCATGACACACATCCCAGTGCCACCCGTCTGCATCAGGCCCTCAGTGGAAATGGACTCTGGGCAGGGCAGCAATGAGGATGACTTGACAGTCAGACTCAGAGTGCGGTTTCCCCCCTTTCTGTCACCTTCGTGACACTCACCTGCCAACTTGCTCAGCCTGTCTTGTAAAGGTGTCCTTGCCATCTGCTCGCCATAAACAAATCTTGCAATGCAGTCACTCTTGGAACCCACATTGCCTTATCTTGTGTAAGTGGTGCTTAGGAAGCAGTCAAGTATGCACCAAGTCATCATCTTGAAGTGCACCCAGCCAGGGTCATGAGCCTACGAACGCATACCAACCCTTTGGGATTGCAAGAAAGTGTAAAGTGCAGGACATCATCCTGTACAACAATGGTGTGCGTGTGGATCTGGAGAAAGGAGCAGGCATCGAGCAAGTGATGGAGCACTGGGACATGCTGCAAGTCAACTGTGCTGCCTTCATCAACAGTGACCTACCAGGCCTGCCGCCAAACCACTCAGCTGTGCCTAGCAAACCCACCAGGTACACTGCAACCCGCCTGGGCAGCCCGGTATAATACTTGGCTTCTCATTGAATTGACGCCGAAAGGTGTAGTCTTTTCTTTTCTACACTGCAACCCCCTGGTGGACTGCAGGCAGACCCTGGTACTGTGATCTTTGCCTCTTACATGTCTTGTGCTGAGACATTTCAAACAGCTGGAGATAGCTGCCTGGCTGACAATCTCTGCTGATTGGTAGACTTGCACACACAGCAGTCCTGTATAGTACAAACTTGGCAAAAGACTGGGTGCCGTGCAAAAGGGGTCAATGTAGGTCCACAACAAGTGTAATCAGCAGGCTTGACTGCTGGTTTCAGGGGCTTTGTGCAGCGGCTGAAGGGCAAGCAGGGGCGCTTCCGTGGCAACCTGTCAGGCAAGCGTGTGGACTTCAGTGGCCGTACTGTCATCTCCCCAGACCCCAACTTGCGGGTGGATGAGGTGTGTGTGCCCAAGCTGGTGGCTCAGATCCTCACCTTCCCAGACTGTGTCACTGATCACAACGTTGAGAAGCTGCGCCAATGCGTGCTGAATGGTGAGTCATTCATCGCTGCCTGCTGCATCATGCTGATCACAGCCTAAGTTTTCATCTTAGCCACAATGCTCCAGCCTTGTTTGTGAGGAAACCACCTTACTCCCACTGCTGCAGCTGGTAAATTGGCACAGCAGCACAGACAGTGCAGCTGAATGCTCTGTAAACCCTGCTGCAGCAATGAATGCAGATGTCTTTGGGACCCTTGCAATTGCCACTGCAGGCTCTTGCATCATAGCATGCGTGCTTCAAGTGGCGTCCACACCAACACGCTCAGAGGAGGCAGCAGGCTTGAGCCTGCTGTTGTGCCTATCAGTCGTAGTAGTAGGAGGCCTCCAATCACATGAAAGGCTTGGGTTTGATTGCAGGGGTGGCTTGCTGGCCTGGCGCCAACCATATCAACATGCTGGAGGGCGGCAGGTGGTTCCTCAAGTTTGGGGACCGCCGCAAGCTAGCAGCAGAACTGAAGGTGGGGGATGTTGTGGAGCGCCACCTCATGGATGGAGACATTGCCCTCTTCAACAGGCAGCCCTCCCTCCATCGCATGTCCATCATGGCTCACAGAGTCCGAGTCATGCCTTGGAGGTCAGCTGCCCTCTGCCCTCTGTCCTTCCCTTGCATCTCTCTTGTGCCTGCACAATTACAGATGTATGCTGCGATCAGAAGCTTCTGCTTGTGTGTGGGGACCTTGATCTGTATGTAGAAACGACGTTCAGCCCGTGTGTGTTGCATGTTGTGCTGATCACAGCCCACAGAGGTCCCGGTAATGGGGTGTAGCTGCATATTTGCACCAGCAAACTGTGTCTTTGTCAGCCATTGGGTTTGCCAAAGGTTTGAGCGCGTTTGCAAAGAACACAGCCCTTGTCAGCCCATGCTGCTGACTTGAGTGGGAAATCACCCAGGTTGGCCATCTGAAAAAGCGATGCTGCAGTCAATCATTATGAGAAACTAGGCTCAGCTGTTGTCCACTGCTGTGAGGACATGATGCATGTGAGAGTCATTATCTGTCTGTGCAAGGGGCCAACATTATGTTGGTTTCTGGCCATTTTCAAGGCTCAGCCGCTGTGCGTCCAGAGACACAGTCATAGAGTGATACTTGTCCCCGGGTACATTATCTCGCTGTGATGTTTGCTGCAGGACTTTCCGCTTCAATGAATGCGTGTGCAGTCCCTACAACGCTGACTTTGATGGCGATGAGATGAACCTGCATGTTCCTCAGACCCAGGAAGCCAAGACTGAGGCGAGTGAGCTGATGGGTGTGATGAACAACCTGTGCACACCCAAGAACGGAGAGATTCTCATTGCAGCCACTCAGGTGCAGCTTACACACACCCAGCTGCATTGCACAATCTGCCACAGTAGCCCTTGACCTGCACCATTGTCTGTAGCCCTTCAGCTATGTAATATGATCAGCAGGCACCACAGAATTGCAGATAGACCCACATCTTGGTGATCGGTGTTGTGCCGGTAGGTGGCACTCTGTTTTGACATTTCACAAGGTTTTGACAATTGGGAGGGGGAAAAAAGGGAGAACAGAGGCAAAAGCAGACAGAGCAGGCCAGATCCACCAAAGGATTAGGACTTCCCCTTTCCCTTTGGGCTATGGTCTATGGTCATTGCTCCGGGCTGCCGAGTTTGACCAGCTGACCATGCTGTGCAGGACTTTCTGACGTCTGCCTTTCTGGTAACTTCAAAGGACTGCTTCTACAGCAGGAGTGAGTTTGGGCTTCTGTGCACATACATGGGAGATGCAGCTGAGAGCTATGATCTGCCGGTGCCCACCATTGTGAAGCCTGTTGAGCTGTGGACTGGCAAGCAAATCTTCAGCGCCATGGTCCGCCCTAATGCAGCAACCAGGTGCAGTTTGCCTTAAGATGCTGTGCTGTGCTGTGCTGTGCTGTGCTGTGCTGTGCTGTGCTGTGCTGTGCTGTGCTGTGGCGTTTTGAAGTGGCTTTCAAAGCACACCATCATATCGCCACCAGGGTTCTTTGTGTTTTGCGGGGCTATGCTGCAATTGGACAAGGACCAGTAGTAATAGCCTCTTGACATCACAGTATTTGGTAGTGTCAATGCCAAGTGCATGTTTGCATCATTATACACAGAAAGCAATGCAGAAGTATACAGCATCCACAACATGTGTAACCTTCTATGCACAGGTCGTGCAGAGTGCCCGACACCCAAGTCACCTCACTAGGCCATAGTTGATGATAGTGTCACCATGAACACCATGCTATTAGGTTTTTGTTTGACAAAGGCACTGGGGATGCATGCTTATGCGTTATGCAATGACTTTCCAGGGTGTATGTGAACTTGGAGACAAAGGAGAAGATGTACAGCGGAGGGGATGTTGAGCACATGTGCCCCAAGGACGGCTATGTCTGCTTCCGCAACAGCCAGCTGCTGTGTGGCCGCCTGGGCAAGGCCACCCTTGGAGGTGGCAACAAGGCTGGCCTCTTTCAGGTGACACCTCATGCCTCAATGCCACATGGTCATGTTCATAAGGCAATCATGGGCGTCTTACAGTGGGCCTGCCAGCCGGCCATCCTTCTCTGCTCAGACATCACGCATCTGGCTTCATCACAGTTCATTGAAGCCCTATTTCACCAGGCTGCACTCATTGCTGCTGATTCTGAGATAACTGATGCGCATAGACATGTTATCTATGTTGAGATGACAATAATATCACTTAACTCCAGACTAACAATGATAGACTGTTGTCCAAGTATGGCTCAAACTCTGGGTAGTAACTGTTGATAGCAGCCTGCTGAGGGGTCAGCACGCTTCATTGATGAATGAATGTCGTCACCAGTACCGCCAATTGCGGCCAACTCTGAATGACCTTGAGCTCGTGTCTCTGCAGGTAGTGCCCACACATTGCTCAGCACTGATGGCAAACACCTGCATGACCCTCCTGGCCACAATCTCTGCCCAATCCACCAGCAAAAGCAGCCTCTGCATAGGCAGTGGTGCTGACTGATGACAGTCAGTCAACGCACATGGGCTGCTGAGCTCTGCACATGCCATGCAGGTGCTCAACACAGACTACTCAGCCCTGGTAGCAGCCAGCTGCATGAACCGCTTGGCCAAACTCAGCGCACGCTTCATCGGCAACAGGGGCTTCTCCATCGGCATTGATGATGTCACTCCAGCGCCAAGGCTTGTGGAGAAGAAGCAGCAGACAGTGAGCACAGGGTACGCCAAGGTGCAGGAGTACATCAAGGACTTCAGCAAGGGGCGCCTCAAGCTGGAGTCTGGCTGTGACTCAGAGCAGAGTCTGGAGAAGGTGGTTACTGATGCCTTGAACGATGTGCGAGAAAAGGCTGCCAAGGTGGGGTTTCACTTGGGTTGCCAAGCTCTGTGTGTGGCTGTGACTTACTGCAAGGTGACAGAGCACATGTACATGCCCGATCTTGCTATCTGCATTTGTCTGCTGGACAGTGTATACAGCTTGCATGGCTTTCAGCAAAACGTGGACAAACCTTTATAACATCAATGCAAGTCCCTGAGGTGAGGATCTTGTTTCCTGTGCTGGTGTGTTGCAATATTGGCCAATACAACTGTTGTAGCAGAAGAAAGCTCAGCATCATCAAGCTGTTTGCCAGCCTGCCAATCTTGACTGCCCTTCCTACAGCATCATTGCAGGACAGCGCTTTACACCAGTTGGCCCTATCTGCCATCACGCCTTTTCTTGAACTGAATCTTGCTCAACAGAAGGCCTTGTGCTGTCACATGTCAGACTCACCTGTGCTTTCAAGCCATGGCATCTAATGAATCACAACCTGCGCCACACCCACGACCATACAGCACTAGGCATGAAGACAGGAAGAATGAGTGAGCTGCAACATGTCATGGGGTGTATGCAGGTGTGCATGGACACGCTGCATTGGCACAACAGCCCCCTGAACATGAGCCAGTGCGGCAGCAAGGGGTCCCCCATCAACATTGCCCAGATGGTGGCCTGTGTGGGCCAGCAGAGTGTTGGAGGCAAGAGAGCCCCCAACGGCTTCAAGGTAGCCATTCACACCTTTCACCACTTGCACAATGCACCACTTACACAACTCACCACTTACAAATCATACTACTCATACATCTCTTGTACCTGTCAATCAACTTCCTATGTACGATGTATACCACATGTACACACATGTCACACTACCACTGTGTTTCAAAGCCTCTCATTGCCAGCAGTGCTATCCTGACAACAAAATCAGCCTTGGCCTTGGCTTTGGTTACTTCTGCATTCCCTACTGCTTATGGCACTCTGTACAGCTACAGCCTGCCTGTTGAACAATGATGCTTGCCCTATCATGCTGCACACATTTTGCAGCAACCAGCTTGGCTCATGCTGCTTGCTGTATCTGACAAAAGATACCACCATTGCCACAAGCCTCTCTTGCTGCATTACTGCCCCAAGCAATGACATGCACTACGGTCACGGCAACAAGCTGATGACTTACACGCCTGCACTGGCATGTTTCTGACACACCTTGTAACAACTGACTACAAGACAGATGCAGAGACATGCAGCACTTCTCAATCCCGAAGTGTCTATACTAATTCAGAAACATCATCTCTACACTGGAATCTAAACTCAGAAGCGTCTGTGGACAGCAAAAACGCGTTTCTACACTGTGTAGATGTTTTAGCACTTCTCATGTTGGCTGCAGGACAGGAGCCTACCCCACTTTCCCAGAGGGGACAAGACCCCAGAGGGCAAGGGCTTTGTAGCCTCCTCCTTCTACACGGGCCTCAGCGCCACCGAGTTCTTCTTCCACACCATGGGTGGGCGCGAGGGCCTGGTGGACACAGCTGTCAAGACTGCAGAGACTGGCTACATGAGTCGCCGTCTCATGAAGTCACTGGAAGATCTGTACACCCACTATGACGGCACAGTAGGCCTCTGCAGTTCCACATGCATCTATGCAAACTGATTGGGGCTGAGTATGTTCGCATGCATGTCTGTTGTGCCAGAAGTTGCTGCGGTTGTCATGTGGTCCTCAGCACACATTGCAGCAAACATGTGTTTTATCACCTCTGAACAGGCCTATGATGGTATGTGACCAGCGGCTTGACTGTGCCATGTGTATAAATGCCTGTCTCTCAGCATGGCATCAGCTGCAAGCCAAAGCTGCTGCAGCCATTGATGTGCAGCTTCTGCTTGATTTCCTCACATATTCCACGTCTTCACACATTCCATTTCCTCACAAGTCCAATTTCCTACCAGATCGGATTTCCTCACACAAGCTTGCCCATGCAGGTGCGCAACTCTGCCAGTGGCATAGTACAGCTGACATACGGAGACGATGGCCTGGACCCAGTCAGCATGGAGGGCAAAGACGGAACCCCTATCGACTTTGTCCGGACCCTATCCCAGATCAAGGCCTCCACCCCCAATGAGGCTGCCCCGGGGGTGGCCCTGGCCGCAGCCGCCGCCCCCCTTCCTGGAGAGCTGGTGCAGCTGCTGGAGCAGCGACTGCAGCTGAGAGGGCTGGTGGAAGGCAGTGACAAGTACAGCGGCCTCTTCATTGCCAGCCTCAAGGAGTTCATCCTCAAGCAGGTACTTTGTTGACTACAGACTCCTGTGTAGAAATCCAACGATAACTCCAAGGCAACATATTTTGAAGTCAAGGTTCAAAGTGAAGATTACCAATGTCTGGCAGGGTGTTGTGATGGGTTAAGGCCAGTTCCAATGTGACTAGTACCCAACTGCAAGTACTCAAATGTGAACAAGGTTGTGTGAGCTGATTTGGTGTAAACAAGGGAAATCGCAAGCACGGTCTCCACAAGAGGCAACTTGTAACGCAGTGATGTCTGGCAGGTGCAAACAAGGCAGCAGGCTCCTCAGTCCGGCCTGACCACAATCATGTGCTACCTGCACCATCAATTTCTGCCACCTGTGCATCTTAAAATTCTGCTCTGCTCCAAGCTTGCACGCAAGACCATGTGCTGAGTAGCTCGCATGCTCTCATGCTGTGTTGTCTGCCTGGCAGGTGACCAGACTGAAAGGGGTACGGGAACGCTTGGGGTTGCCCGCAGAGGAGCGGGGTCCTGAAGAGGTGGAAGTTGCTGCTGGTGTGCATGGCCTGTCCCAGATAGAGCTGGATGCCTTTGTGGACCTGGCTGTGCAGCGCTACCAGACCAAGCGCATGGACCCTGGTAACACCCTCTGCAGCCACCTCACTGCGTTCACAGACCTTTACTGCTCATCAATGCCTGTTAACACCCTCTGCAGCCAAATGACTGTATCAAGAAGTTTGCCCATCAATGCCTGATGACCCAGAAGCACAAAACACACGGTGACTTGAGCTTTAGCAGCACGTGCTGGCAGACATTGTTTGTGTGATACGCATGCTTTTGTGCCATCTTGGCTTGTGTATAATAGATGAGACCATATGCAGAAATGTGCGTGTCAGGAGTATTGCTATTCTTTGCTGGCTGCATGCCAGGGTGCATGCAGTTAAATGCGTGTGTGCTGTGCATGCAGGGTCCACTGTGGGTGCTTTTGGAGCTCAGAGTATTGGAGAGCCTGGTACTCAGATGACCCTGAAGACTTTTCACTTTGCCGGTGTGGCCAGCATGAATGTCACGCTTGGTGTGCCGCGTATCAAGGAGATCATCAATGCTGCCAAGAACATCTCCACCCCCATCATTACGGTATAGTCATAATTAGGAAGCAGCATCAATCATTAGGACAGATTGCAAATCATTCAGATCAGAGGACTTGTGGCGTTAGCCTTTAGCTGTTGCAAGTACGTTGGTCTGGAGTTGTCATGGCTGCCTGGGCAGAGCCTTTCTGCTGACTGACTGTTATGCTGCCTGCACAAGTTGCCATGCCTGTCAGTATGAGTAAAGGCCAGCGTGCTGTGCGGCAGTTGGTGTGGGGCATCACTCCAGCCATTGCTGCATGTATCAGTGAATGTCATCATCCCTTAGATGTACCTGTTATCTGCGATACTTAGTGGCAATACAAAGAGCGCTGCCCACACTCAGTGGGACAGGCAGTGGGGTCCTACAGAGGAGCATGCCTGTCAGCAGTCTCACTGAGAAGGCGCTTACTTATGGCTGGTGGACTGCTGACATGCAGGCCGAGCTGTCTGTGGACAACAATGAGACCAGTGCTCGCATGGTGAAAGCCAGGCTGGAGAAGACGGTCCTTGGGCAGGTGACAGCCCACATCAAGGCAGTGCTGCAGCCTGCTGCCGGCTTCATCAGCATCCGCCTTGACTTGGAGGTCATTGCCAAGCTACAGCTCTCGGTCACGCCTCATTCTGTGGGCACTGCCCTGCTCAAGCAAAGCAAACTCAAGCTCAAGACTGACAACATCAGGTGCGGGATTGGTTCAGTCGTGATTGGCCGATTGTACAAGGCACACCCTGTTGGTTGCCGGCATAGTTTCACATTCATGCCAAGGCTAAGACCTAACCCCATGAGGGAGTATCGGCTCTTGTGATCAGGCATGGGATTTGCCTATCGTTATCAGGCACAGCTTGGAAGAGTGCATGCCTGACCCTGATGGCAACATGTCTCTTCCTGAGCATGCTGTCAACTTACACCAGAAAGCATGTCTTGCTGATAACAAACACCATATGAGCTGGGATACGGAATGGTGAGTTGGTGAATGTGCAGAGTGAGTGGGGGTGACAGTGTAGAGATTCACCCAGCGAAAGCGGCCGGCAAGAGCATCCTGATCACCCTGCAGCTGCTACTGCAGCAGGTGCCGCAGGTCATTGTGCAAGGGATCCCAGCTGTGGACCGTGCTGTTGTCAACAAGGACGAGAAGACTGGAAAGTGAGCCTCTTGCCCATGTGTGCTAGACATCTCTGGGCTGCTGAGGGCTCATGCTGGAACGAATCAGTTGCACTGGCTGTGTTGCCATGTATATGCCCTGTATACGTGCACTTTGATGTGCTGCATGTTGCTGAGACCACGATACAGATACCAAGCTGGGCTTATGAGTAGACATCCCTCTAGGCTTGGCTGTCTATAGCATCAAGGTGGCTGCCTCTCAACCCTGATATGCTTGCCCTTTCCAGTCCAGCATTGCTTGCCTCTCAACCTGTGATTGCAGATCAAGGGACAAAAGCTTCCTGCATTGGTGTCCTGAGGCTCCCGGTCTTCTCCACTGCTATCCGTAATGTAGCTTGTTGGCTTACTATGCATGCTCAGCTGTTCAGCACGTTCCACCTGTCCATCAGCTTTTCAGCATGTCCCGTCTGTCCATCAGGTACAAGGTGTTTGTGGAGGGGCATGACATGCAGAGGGTGATGGGGACTGTGGGTGTGCTGGGGCTGGAGACCACATCCAATGACATCATGGAAGTGTGGAAGTACTTGGGGGTTGAGGCAGCACGCAAGTGCATCATGTCAGAGATCCACAAGACCATGTCCTCCCACGGCATGTCCATTGATGCCAGGCACACCATGCTGCTGGCTGACTGCATGACCTCTAAGGTACCTAACCCATCTCCACAATGTAGAAACACGCTTTTACTGTCCCCAGGCGTTTCTGAGTATGGATTTCCAAGTGTAGGGATGACGTTTCTGAATTGAAATAGGCGTTTTGGGATTGAAAAGAGCTTGAGCTTCTTGCACACAGAATGACTCACAGGAATGTTTGTGACTGTCTGGTCATGAAGTACATTGTGTTGATGCTGAGTGTCTTATAAGAGTGCTTATGGCTGCCTGGTTGTGGAGTCTGCTGTGTTGTTGCTGTGGTTCTGGCAGGTGGCCATGGCCTGTGGCATGTGTATGTGCTGCTCAATTGATGATGCTGAGTTGTTGTGCCCCCTTTTGCGTGCAGTACTTTGCATCCAGAAAGTGTACACTGTGAGGCTGTCTTATTCGCATAATGCAAGTGCCTGTCGCATCTCAGAGGCCATTTTAGGTGTGAAGCCATACCATGCAAATCGATCTCCCAATCAATGCAAGCATGCCTGTGCATAAGCGTACATCTCAGTGTACAAACTACAGACAAGCTTTGAGTCATTTGGATATGGGCATGCACACTGAATTTTACATCTTGCCAAGCTTGCTTGACAATGCAGGCTTGATAAGATGTTCTTGTATTCACAACACTGAAGATTCACAATCATGTGTTTGTGATGCAGGGAGAGGTGCTTGGCATCACCAGATTTGGCATTGCCAAGATGAAGGACAGTGTTCTCATGCTTGCGTCTTTTGAAAAGACAACAGACCATCTATTTGACGCCGCACTGCATGGCCGGGTAGATGACATCACAGGTGTGAGTGAGTCAATCATCATGGGCATCCCCATGCCTGTAGGCACTGGCCTGTTCAAGATCCAGCACCAGAGTCATGTCATGCTGCCACCTCCCCGCTCATTGCCTATACTGGCATGCTAGTGATGTTGGCAGGTGGGGTAAAGCTCGGACCTTCCTGCTGCAGGCACCTGTGTCTCATTAGTTATACACAGAATAGAATGTGCAGGACATGCAGGCTCATAGTCACAGCCTGAGGACAATAGTGATGGTTGCAAATGTATGAGGTTCTAAAAGATGTCGTTGTTGTAGGCGTTAGGTAGTCATAGGTCAGGTTCTGTTGTAGACATGCAGCGGGCATTTGTAGGGCAGTCAAGATAGATACATTTCATTGTTAGTTACTGTCAGTACTTTACACAAGATGTCTTGGATGTGTGCTTTCCTCTTAAAATGAATTGTTAGATAATGAACTTGTTACAAAGGCAGATATGGCCAGAACTTTGGTCACTCTGCGTTCAATAAACACTCAACAAAGTTTTTGACACATGGAATTCCAATGTGAGAAAGTTGTTCCCATTTGGAACTCTACGACTGTATTGACTTGTACTTGAGAAAAGCTGTAAGGTCACGGGCTTCTGACAATGATGTCTGCGCTACATGAAGCAGCGGAAAGCAATGTCCTAAGATCAGTCCTAAGATGAAATGCATGTGTGCACTCACAGTCACAGAGAGTAACCACAGCAGTCATGTGTCACACGTGCGTGGCAGAAAAGACGAAGGACTTTATAAAGCAGAAACGGGAGACGGAATGAAGAGAGGAATCATTGCTGCGCGCGGATCAGTGACTGGCAGGAGCGCACTGTACGAGACGGGAGGGCATCCTTCTGGCGTCTTCCTGCTTTACAGATCGGCTTGTCGCGAAAATCGCAGATGTGCACGCGCGCGTGAAACACGCAAACTTCTTTTCGTGCCGGTCATCTGCCACCAACAAGCACTGCACAGACATTATTGCAATAACGAGTTGAACGGATGCACTGCGTCTGCAATAGCTTGAGCGTCAACATATCGAGCCAACTTGATCAGATCAGCCTGCGGCAAACCGTCTCTCTGAGACGCAGAGGCTTGTTGCAGCTGCCAGTCATGTTACCTGGCATGTCGCAGCCGTATCAGGTCCAACTTGTGTGAGATTAAAAGCATTCACAGTGGCCGATGTCCTCACGTTTCGCCCCCAACAGTTTCCAATACAATACCAGAGTTAGCCTGGCCTTGTTGCCATGTCTCGTCATACTAGCGGGGTTTGGGGGCACTGTCTCCATCTGTGTTGGCATGGTAAGCATTTGACAGCCACTGGCATGCTTTGAGGAGTGCAATGCATTGAAAGATAAGCAAATGCTCTTTGCAGGTGGGATCCATGGTGATTTACATCTTGGACGCACTGCAGCATCGAGAAGCTGCGCTTATTGCTGTTTGGGTGTGCTTGGGTCTCATGAACATGAGCTTTGGGTTGACAGCTCTCTTCTTCTCAGACACTCGCTCCATCATGACACCAATTCTGACGTCAGTTATGAATGGCATCACTCTATTTCTGACTGGTGAGCAGACTTTGCTAGATCAATTGCTCAACACAGACGCAAACAACATACTGTACCCATGTCTAGTGCATTCATGGCCAAAGCACACACTCCGCATGCAGTAATGGTCCTCTGCATGACACAGCGGTAAAACTGTGAGAAATATGGCATTGCATTGCCTCCTTATGCAGTTACGGCATTGAAGCAACCCATTGGATTAGCACTCTCCCATATTTGGCTCAGCTTTGCATGCAGTCAAGGTCGACACCTGTGGCCTTTGGCATGGGGAACTACATCACCCTGGTGCAGAACCTAGTGATGATACAGAGTACTCCCGTACTGCAAGTAGCATCAAGATACTGATTGCCACAACACAAAGTGCATACCCTGTGTAAGGAATCTGCACAGTCAAGCAAAAGCACAGAAAATCAAACCCCAACTCTTGCTGATCAGGGAGGAGCATGTACTTGTGCAGGTGTGTGGGCCACTCTGCAGTTCAAGTGGGTGCAGCTGCGGTACCCAGTGGTGGTCCTGGCATTTGAGAAGCTGCTACTGGGCGGCTGCTTGCCTGTGGCTGCTACTGTACAGGTCTGGGGGGTGATTGCAGCCCTGGGTCTTGCTGCTGCGCCCTTCTACCTCACAGTCATCCTGGCCATTCTGTACTGCCTCTTTGCCATGCCACTGGCGTCATCCTTTGCTGGAGGATCACGCAAAATGAGCATAGGTCAGCTTCACCCTAGACAGGTCATTTACATGCCTGCCAGATGACTGATATGAGGCAAACCTGATGCATGTCACCTGTTTGTGTCCCATATGCATCTGTCTTGATGCATGCTATATAACCAAGTGTTGGATGCATTGGTATAGTGTCAAAGGTCGCCTGTTTCTTTATTGCATGAGTATGTCTGCAAGGCACATCCCGTGCGGTGTTTATTGTCCTGCTTGGCCAAGATCCTTACATGCATGGTTGGTTTGTGGCAACATGTCATGCCTGTGTGAGTAGTGTCCCACCTAGGCCTGCAATACAACGCCACTACCCTTACCAGAATCAGTGCATTGCTTGAAGCAGAAGCTTTTCTTGACTACATGCGACAACCCCAAGCTTGTACCTATTGCTCAAACCCACTGGGGCAGGGTGCATACTTGCCCCAGGGCAAAGGCGCATAAATCCCCAAGAATATATTCTTTGCAAGTACAGGAGGTGGAAACGTGCATGATTGGAGTGTTCAGGGGAGGCTGGAGGGGTGCATAGGGGCCCTGCTCTTCAGCCTGTTGCCTCCCCTGCTGTATGCAGTCACCAACCTGGGCCTGCCCTCTGACATGCAGCATGTCTGGAGCTTGTTGCTGCTCACCTCAGCACCTCTGCTCATGCTCACTACACTACAGGTCAGCTTGCGCACCACCTCTTGCATGCACCTCCTTTCCTGCCCTATGTCACGCACATGCAACCAACGCACCGCCTGGGTGATACCATCATGACTGCGTCTTCCTCTCGTGTACTATCTCACACAGAGCCGGCAGGCTGCTGTGAGAGTCTTTGCCAGTTTAGCCTGGACCGGGCGTAACCAGAACTGCATACAGCCCTGTGGCGGCAACCACTGTGATGATGTTGATGTAGGCAAGATGCCCTTTCCAACTCCCACATGGCCAATCAAATTGCAGCTAGGTATTCCCAATTGGGTACTATGCTTGGTGGCTTACTTCCAACAGTGCTCATGCACTGCAGGGTGGGTTGTGGTGGCTGACGTCAGATGCTGGGCACCACAAGGCTGCCTTCAGACTGGTGCGGGTCCTGGCACTAGCAGGCAGCCTCATCGGCCTTGAAGGCCGAGTACTGCTGCCGGCCTTTGGGCACTACCTGGGCCTGCACTACCCCTGGAACTACATCGCCATCTCTGCTGCCCTGTTTGGTGCCAGCTCCTTGATGCTGCTGCACTTTGAAGGTGCAGCACCATCCCTCACCGCCTGTGTGGTTTGACAGATTGTGGCTATTCTTAGCAATGGAAATTATTAAAACGCGGGCAGGCGTCGGTGCATGCGACGTAATCCAGGTGCATGCAAAGAGGCTTGTTCAGAACATCAGGAGTGTTCACAGCATCACGGGCTGTGTCTGCCTGACAGACAAATGTACCAAGGGTACCTCACCAATCTGTATCAGCTTTGAAGCGATCTTTCCTCGTACAAGCAATGAAGGCAGCCCTTCAGTTGACACCTTTTGATGTAGAACAATCTGATTGATGAGTTTTGACAAATGCATGATTGCAACTACCGCATGAAGCAACGGGCAGTACATACGGCAAGCAACAGCGTATATCCTCCCGACATTCTTTTTGAGCACCCACCAAATTTTGACAACTACAGGAAACACGTTGGCTGTGAGCACATCTACACACTAGAAAACTCTGGTCTTACACATATCTGCTGCAGGAGTGTTGTCAGGAGAGCTGGGCAGCAGCCTGGGGGGTGCAGCCCTGGTGATGTCCTGTGGGGCTGGCGGGGTAGCCTGCGGCCTGCCAGTCTGGCTCATGCCTGCACCCCTGCTGGCAGGCAGCGGCATAGCCCTCTTCTATGACTCAGGCACCATCAGAGACTACTGCCTCTTCACAGCTGGGGCCTTTGCCACTGGCGTCTGGTTCCTGCATAACCATTACTGGTTTTTGAACATTGAGATTCAAACGCACGGGCTGAGATTCCTGTGCCAGGTCATCCTGGCAGCTCTGCTGCCTGCTACGCTGTTGCCTGGGCTGATCATAGGCAGAGGGTCTGGGGCCTTGGTGAGCCTGCTGATGCTGGCACAGGTGCGTGCTGTGCTGTGCTGTGCTGTGCTGTGCTGTGCCCTGCTGTGCCCTGCTGTGCCCTGCTGTGCCCTGCTGTGCCCTGCTGGGCCCTGCTTGACTGCTTGAACTGCTGAACTTGTCTGATGTCTCCAACTGCATACGCTTCTTGACACTCTCCGGCAAACAGAGTCGAGTCATTGCAAAATCACACTTTATTGACATTGAAAATGCCAAAGATTTGAGACTCACAGCCTCCTGTCATGCAGGCAGGTTTAGTGGCATACCTGGAGGGGCAGTTGCATGGGGGTGCCCTTGAGGAAGGGCGGCAGAGCTATCCAGGCTACTTGGTGGTGGCCACCTCTGCAGTGGGGCTACTGCTCAGCAGCAAGGCCAAGGAGGGCGGTCTGCTCAACAATGCAATTGCGGGTCTCCTCAACAGCATCTATGTTGCTAAAATGGCCTTGCTCGTCCTTCCACAGGCAATCAATCCCTCCTCATGTCTCATGACATCACAATGACATTGCTGCTATGCTGTTCTACCGCTCCAGCTCTTTAGTGATCTTGCTGTGCGAGCCCATGAACATGTGGAACGTGCCAAATGATACGTGTTCGCAGCATGACAGCTCTTTGTCTCAGCAGGCATCATCATGCTGCATGACAGCAATGTAACATTCCATGTGTCACCAGTCCACATATGTTTCACAGTATGTGATATCTCATGCAGGCGCATCTGGGACCCATCATGGCAGTTGTGGTTGCAGTCACAGCACCAATGCTGACAGATTCCAAGACAAAAGCCAGCACCGGCCCTGTCCTGCCCACACCACTTTTCCTCCTCTTCACCACAGCTGCTTTGGCCTCAGCACGCCTGGTGCTCTTTGACCTGCTGCTGCTGTTCTTGGGCTACCCACCAAGCGCAGGGCTCCTGGCAGGGGCCAGTCTGGTCGCCCTTGCCCTGGCTCAAATTCCTCTGCTGCAGCAGCGGTACCCTCATTCGCAGTCTGCCCGCCGAGCCATGGCAGCGGTGGCCACCTTTGGCGTCTTGCTAGCACTGCTGCGGCCACCGCTGCCTGAAAAGGTGGGCACAAGCCTGCGTTATTTGCCTGCTACATGTGCCGCTTGTGCAAGGACAAAATGGTCAATGGTCACAGACAGATCTTCTGTCAGGTTCCAATTGCATTTCACACAAGCATGCACACCTTGAAAGCTTGACTTTGTTCAAGCCATTGTTTGGCTGACCTGTCAAGGCACCTTGACAGGCATCACATCTCTTCAGGCTGCCATTTTGCTGTGTGAGGGAGTTTGTCTGTGAGTTGGCATGTTTCAGCCATAATGCCGTCCTCAAATCAAGTGTCACCATAACAGCACAAGCTCAAAACAGTTGTTGCGCTGCAACCTCTGCCATCACAGAGCCTTGCAGCGCTGTTGACACCTGCCATTCAACCTACGCCAACAGCTGAGGGCCAACCAGCATTAGCCCTGCAATTGTGATTTGGTTCTGTCAGGGTTTGCAGTGTCTCCCAGCCAAATGTGCAGCCTATGCTTAGGCATGTGGGAGGCATAGCACCTGCCAGAAGCAGCTTTTCCTCAGCAGTCTGCTGCATGCAGGGCTTTGCCATATGTCCCAACCTGCCTTTTGGTCTATGCCCACGCTTATGGGATGAGGAACACATGCCAGAGGCTGACGAAGATGATGCCAGGCTGTATGGCAGTGATGAACCTGGCAGCAACCCTGGAGCAGCATGGCTGTTGGTGTTAGCTGGGATCATTGGCTTGGCAGCCTTGGTGCCTTCAGGAGGCAACACTGCTGCCAAGCGCTCAAGAAGCTGCGGCGCTGCTGCCCTGCTGGGGGTCCTTGTGGGGTTGTACTTGGCCCTGCAGCTCTTCCCAAACCAGCACCTGATACAGGTGGGCATCGGTTGCACAAACAGCTTGCTTGCTGTTGACATTCTAATCTGTTCTGGATGGTTCAGCCTCACAGGAATGCTTGCAAGCGCGTGCCTGAGCCATTGCCTTGTTCTGGACCGGACATTGCTGCAGCTCTTGCACTGGAGCATGTTTTTGGCTGTTGCGCAGCTATTGCTTGCATGTTTTCAGTCATGACTTGCCTCTGCCAGTTACTGTGCTCTGCACAGTTTGCACAGCCAGCAGCAGCTTAGCAATGGCAATGGCCAGACAGTCTATTTGGTCCACTGATCTGCTGCTATCAGGCAAGCTTCTTCTCATGCACATGTCTTCATACTGCCAAAACACACATTGACGGTGGTGCTGATGATCTGCAGGCAATAGTGTGCATAGCCAGCAGCAGCTTGGCAGCAGCTGTCGCTACGATACAGATAGGGGGTGGAGGCTCTGGTCTGTTGGCCTTCCTGGTCATGGCATGGGCCTCTCTGCTCCCCTTGGGCTTGTTTCTTCAGGCTGTACTGCCCCTGCCCCCGCCTCAGGGCCCCCTGCCATATGGCGGGCTCACCCCCAACTTTCAACATGAGCGTGCTCAGGCCTACAGGTGTGCTCAAGCCTGGTATATGCATGGTCCTTAGCATGACGATGCTCATTCAGCAACACGTCACAAGTTGTCATGTCAGCTCAGCATGCTTCAGAGGATAAGTAACGCTTTATCTGTCACATGCACAAATGATGGTCACAAAGTGCCCATATGTGCAGGCGACACATGCAGTGTCACTTGACCTCTGAAGCATGTTGAGCTTACATGACAATCTGTGACGACTACCCATCTGCATTACAAAGTTTGTTTCTGCCCAACTTGTGTGGCATAGATTTCCACCAGTTCTTGGTAGCAGGGTTTGGACCGAATAGTGATACAGCAAACATCTTCAGGATGCTGAGTTTGTGACGCTGCAGGACGTCATTGTTGGCAGTATATGCTCCTCAGGCCCTGTTGTTAGCCCTGGCAGCCAAGTTGAGGGTTTCCAAATCAGGCAATATGGCTCGTCCCCCTCGCCACCCCTCATACGCCCCCCGCCACCTACGGGCCGATAGGGCAGCAGGCTTCCTGGGTGCTTGCTTGCCTGGCGGCCCTGCCTCTCAGGTCTGACCCTCTTCTTCTGCATGCTCATTGGCCGGTTATGACGGTCTCAATGCTATGCAATTGTTCCGTATCCTAGGCAAATGGTTGACATCGCTGTTTGGCTTTGTTGTCTCTTGAAACATTCAGGTAGTGCATCAGCTGGCAGGCCCATGGCAGCCTTGTGTGTCCCAGACCATTGGCCGTGCATTTGAAGGCTCATCAGCTGGATAGTGACTGCTTGCGTTTCAGAATACAAATCAGCTGTGCACCACTTTACTTGGCATTTGAAGTTGGCAAGTCAGACATGACACACATCAGCTTTGATCAATGCTATAGGGATGGTCTATGAGTGACAATGCAATGGCTGCGGAGGGGCTTGGCTGGCTGCCCACGACAGGCAACCTAGCTTGCCTTTCCTGGCTCTGCATTGCCCTCTACCTCAACTGGCAAGCCCAAGGGGCTCCTGACGAAGCCATCTTCCTGTTAGCCCCAAGCCTTCTCCTTCTGAACAGAGACCCTCTTCTTACGCCTGGTCTCAAGCCATCACGACGTTACGCCCCCTGTAGCTTGACAGTAACTCTGTACCTGGTGGTCTCAAGCCTGGTCAGTGTGGTGCATGCCACCTGGCTGCAGCCTCGGGCTCTGGTGCTTGCACATAAGCAGACACCTTTCTATCTGCTACTCAATCTGGCCTGCCTGGCGGCTGTCCTGCCCACTCATCTGGCCTTCCTCCAGGTTTGCCCCTCTCACGCTGCATGTGCAAAGCAAACTGATGCTGCTCAAGCTGATACCACACCTGACTGACTCTGTATTACAGCAGTCCTACCTGGCACAGATGTGTCAGCGTTCAAGAGCGTGTCAAGCCAGCTGTTGGACTTGCAGTTGCCGTGCACACTTGGCAAAGCTCTGCAGTGGTGATGGTGCTGACAAATTGTGCAGTGCTTGCTGTGCCAATGACTAATGCCTGTGCTGCTGAGCCTATTGATGCCTGTTGTCTGATGATTTAGACAGTAGAGCTTGTAGAGCTAGCACGTGGCCGGCTCAGCCACATCTACAGACGTGTGATGCCAGGCATACGTCTTACAGCAGACCAGTGTGTTTCACTTTCATATCAGAGTGACTGCATTGTTTTGCTGCTGCTGTGCAGTTCCTCTGGAAGCCAAGTCAAGCATTGAGCACATGGCATTATCTGACAACTCCACTCAGTGTCCCAGCCTTCTTCTTGTCTGGACCATATGCCACCAAGCTCCTGGCACTTTCTTCATTGGGCATGGCAGCATTACAGTTTGGTGTGATGCGCTTTACTCAACAACAGGGCATGAAGCTTATATGAATGATGTAGTGTCAATGAATGAGGTATGCTGTGTTTGGTAGTCTGCCATTGACAGCACTATGAGCCTCATGCTCATCAAGGGCATCATGGGTTGCTGGGTGTACCATATGCAGAAGCTACATGTATACAGTGTGCGCAACTTATCTTTCACAATCAGACGTTGGTTCTGCCTCATGCATGTTTTTGGATGCAATGGCGCAAATGTCAGCGTGTACATGTGTTGGCAAACTAGGAGGGTGCGTGCAGAGAGTCATTGGCAGAGTGTCAAAAGATGAATTGGCCTTTTGCAGCCGTTTGTAGAGAAAGTGCAGAGATACTACTGCAGGTGGAGAATTGTGTGCAGCACCGCATGAAATTTCCTGCACTAACGCATTCCAGCATTAATGAATATTCCTGCTTAGCTACAGATGAATTCAGCAATTAGAACAGCGATGTCAACTGACTCGAAGTCTGTTGCAGAGCAGCGACATCCATGTGTATGTGAGTGAGTGGTGCTTACATGGAGCCTTTCTTGCTTGATCGTCGGATGTCTACCAGGTGTATTGACTTGCGACAGGTCAACCTTTGCCGTGGTTCTTGAGCTGACAATGAGCAGTTTGAATCGCTGTCACGTGATCCCACAGCTGCTGCCAGAACTTCCGAAGTCCATGGTCAACATCAGCTCTGCGTGTGTTTGACCCGCGCAGACGGTGGCATCGCACATGCACTCTGCGTGACGAGCAGTATGAAAACATTCAGCCTGTTCAACAGGTCTACTGTGGTGCTGTTCAACTACACTGGTGCGGCTGACAGACTGGTCTCTGCAAACGCTGACACGCTGAAGAGATAGTCCATCATGCCCTTCACAAGCTCCGTCCCTTCCAACGCCACCGTCACGACTCCTGCACAGCGTTCAGGTCACCATTTCCTTCAATCTCGACGTCCGGCACTTACTCGCGAAGCTCCGAGTCGCGGCAGCCTGCTTTATACCCAGGCTTTGCAGCTTGCAAGATTGCAAGATCAAGAGGCAGCAAGAACCGCATTCGAAGAATGCTGCAGGGAAGATCCCGACAACACCAAGGTGAGAGCACGTCACTGTTCGCATTGTCTTTGTTGTGCTTAGCCCCGAAAAGTCATTCATTGAAGAAGCAGGCTCTTGCCTTCAGGCTTGGGTGTCCTGGGCCCAGTTTGAGAAGCGTGTCAAAAAAGACCATCAAGACAGGTTTCAAAGTTGCAGACAGGTCCTTCAGCAAGGGTTGACATTGAACAGGACAAGTGCTGCTTTGATTCAGGTACTTCATGCAGATTTGCAACTCAAGATCAGTTGCCTGTTCTGCAGTCTGTTGCTTCTGCAAATGGCTGAGCACTCCTGATGTGGATGTTTGGTCACGCAGGCGTGGGGGCTGATGGAACTCCAGAAGGGCAACATCCTTGCTGCAGTGCTGCTGCTGGAGCGGTCTGTGCAATTTGAGCCTAGAAACAGTCCTGTACTTCGGTGGCGTGCAGTGCAGCTGGCACAGCAGACTGTGATGAGCCGGAGGCGAAAATTTGCCAATCTGTCCTGCCCAATTGGGGGTCAGACAGCCTTGTAGTATATGTCTTGACAGCTTCTCCTGCTGTTTGCTTGTGGGTTCTTTTTGAACATATGAGGAAATGCCAACTGGCATATCCATTTTGTGTAGTAATAGGCAAACAAGACTTTATAGGTAGCTTGTACATCAGTTTCCCAATTGCAGCTGTACGCATGCATGTTACTTCCCCTCTGTTGATGTAGCAGTCACGCTAGGCGCAATTTGACCTGTTGAGGTTTCTGTGTCATTTTCAAGTTCAAACTGTGTACTGTGTCAAGCTTTTCGCTTGATGTTGCTTGTTTCAAGGCTGAAAACCTGTGACGATGTAATAAGAGTTACCTGCTACACCACTGTGCCATAGGCAGGTCGGATGGTTGATTGATTGGCAGCGGGCTCTATACTGGCGTGGTCTTTCAAAATATGGAACCGTGGTATTACGAAGGCCAGTCCGATGTGCTGCCATGTGAGCCATACTTGAATGTCGTGAGGGACGGTGGCTTTCACTATGAATGACAAGTGATTTATGCACTGGTTAAAATACGATTCTGGCTTAACAAGGTGATACCCAGCACACAGCGTCAAAAAGTTAAAAGGAGCTGTCAAAGCACAGAACGTCAAAAAGTTTGACAACTGTCAAAGCTGAAAAGAAAAGGTGTCCATAAAATCATTTAATCTACAAGAGAGGCAATTTACACCTCAGCAACAGCTTGTCAACACTATGGTACATAAACATGTAAACTGCCTGCACATAGATGCCAAAGCCATATAGAGATGATCAGCAAACCAACAGGACAACACACTCCTCCACCAAGTCAGCAACGGCATAAAAGGAAGCTGGGCTGTGGCTCAACTACTACTCAAGAAACAGCATGTATAAGAGGTCTGAGCCGCTCCAGCTCTTGTTCTGCATCTACACCTTGTTCCTGCAATGCAGACTCTGGGGACCTTGCTGGACTGTGCTGAGCAGCATGCAAGTAGGGGTGCACCTCAAGCCACTTGACTACTGCCTCTGCACTGGACAAGCCACCTGCAGCAAGGCACAGCCCCTGTTCAGTACACCAGTGGACACTGACTGGTGCATGTGATACATTACACACCAACTGTGTAACTGTAACTTTGATGCAGATACTGATGTGTTGTGTATAGCCACAACACACTGACATGTATGTATACCAGCCTTTGCTTCTCAAACAAGGATAGGCACTGCACCTGTCTGTGCATCAGCAGAGGGGGAGGTGACATCAAGGGATGCCCCTGCGTCACCATCTATGGCAAACGGCAGGATGTCTGACTCTGACTCTTCTGCATGGAGCCCTGCCAGGTCGGGCTCCTGGGGGTAGGTGAGGCGGGGGGCAGTGCAGCTGGCACTGGAGCTGCCACCATGCCCTGCACTCCACACATCTTGCCTCTGTAAACCTAGCCCATGCAGTATGTATGCACTCCACACATCTTGCCTCTGTAAAAATCTGGCCAATGCAATCTGCATGCACTGCTTGAGAGCATGTGAAAAGGACTTGGCATACATTCAGTGTGCGTGCGACACAGTGATCCACCATGTTGACCAACATGCATGCCAGTGCTGTTGCGCATATTCTGAGGTCAGAGCATGAGGTTAGAGCACGAGGTCAGACTTTGTGTATGTCTCGAAATACCATGCAGACACAAGAGTAAAGGCTCTTCACAGATCTGTTGCCAAGAGGGCATCATAGATGAAGTTATGAGGAAGGCTGACCTGTTGCCGGCAGCACCAGGGGCTTGTTGCCTGAGAGGATTGGGTACAGGGTCCCTCCCCCTGGCTTCAGCATGTGCTTGGCTGCAGCGCTACCAAAGAAGCTAGAATCCAGGCTGTCCTGCATTGGGGACCCCACATTACCAGCCTGCAACATCATGGCGGTCTCAAATTGTTTTCTCTGATTATCCTGTTGACAGCAGCCCTGTATATAGCGCGACTGCAGCAACTTGGTGAAATGTTGCTGCCACTGAGTAAAGTCCCAATCTGAGCCCATACATTCTGATAGATCCAATACTGCCAGAGTCCAAGCTGAGGGTTTGTGTGCCGTGATCATCTGATGAGATGTACAAGTGAAACACATGTGCAAATGACAGAGCATTGATTACCTGCCCTCCCCAAATGCAACATAAATGCAACATACTGCCCAAGTCTGTCCCACCGGATATGCAAGACTGGACTTGCCCCTGCATGCTGTTGCATTGCTTGAAGGGTCAAGGGCACCATACAAGACACGCGCATGAAGTGAGGCAGACAGACAAACAGTGAGGCTGACCTGGGTTCCTGCAGCTGTGGCACTGCCTCCATCATAGCTGGCGGTGCGTGCAGCACCGCTCCAGGAGGGCCGCCTGATGACTGCTAGGGCACTGATGTCCCGCCCCGATATAGGAGGCGAAGGAGACAGATACGAAGACCGCATGCTTCCCTGCAGTGCCAACCGCAGCATGTAACAGCACTGCTCATGGACTGCAAAGCAGCAAACACTACACACCATTCTGCTTGCAAAGCAGCAAACACTACACACCACTCTGCTTGCGATGCTCTTTCTCAGCAGACTTGAGCCACAGCAGATGCTAACACAACAGCTTCAAACCAGCTTTGAGCAGTCTGTTCTTGAGCTGTCACGCTCGCTCTGCCATGTGTGTGTGTGTGCATCACTTCTGATTGAAAGCCACATGTTGCAAGCAGAATGGTGATTGATGCAATATGCGATACACATTGTCAGGCACGAAGGATCTGACCTGGCCAGCCAAGGTGGGTAGGGAATGTGGAGAGGGTGTGAAGGCAAAGGGCAGCTGAGGGCTGCCAGATGGGAGGTAGGGGAAGGTGGCAGAGCTGGTGCTGCTGCCTGCATCACTGCTGCCTGGCATGGGCTGATAGGCAGCATTGGGAGGCGTAGGAGGCAGCATCCCTCCTGCCGCTACAACACCAAGTGCAATGTCAGCAACCTTCACTTGCTTTTGGCGTGCCATTTTGGTACTGTGTCAAAACTCAAGGCAGTGTCGCTCTTTAAGGGCACAACTCTGTATGTGCATTCGCGTTCTTTTCCCCACAACATCCCTTCTGTATAGTTGTATTCTGCTGTGCAGCTGGCTGTCATGCAAGCAACTAACTTTCCAAGCAAGGCATTGTTGCAGGCAATTAAAGGCAAAGGAGGTTCCTCTCAAGACATCTGCACATGCTGCCATGACTGCCAAATAGACCATGCATCCCTGGCCATGACAGCAGGCATTCTCCAAGGCAAGTGGCAGCACTCACAAGGTGCCAGCTTTGCCAGCAAGCAAGGCAGAGCCTGCAGCAGCAAAGCCTGCCACAGCAAAGAAGGTGCAGTGGTGCTGCATGCAATGACGTCAGCAGGCATTCACCTGAGGAGGGACTGCCGCTCAGGGGTGGTTTGGTTGCCACGGCCTTCAAGAGGCCCACTTGGCGGTGGGCAGTAGGGGGCACAAAGCCAGTGGAGGCTGGTGCAGAAGATGGGGCACTGCCCTGACAGGAGGGGAAGCCATACTGGCGCACCATGACTGTCTCTGGGGGCCCTGCTGCTGCCCCCGTTGCACAGCCTGACCAGGCCCCTGTCCCTATGCTGGTCAGGTCATTGCTGGAGAACACCCGGGGTTTGCTGTTGGGAATACATACCTGCAGCAAGCACAATTCTGATGTGCTATGCTATGAGGGGACAGGTGGTACTATGCTCTGATGAATCGTCGAAGGCAGGCATGACACACAGCATAGGTGCAGCACTTTCGAGGATCTTATTGCAGTCTGTGCATCAGAGCATGATCGGGCATCTTGGTGTGACCTAAGCAGGGTGGGCTCATTGCTGTTGAGCTCTATCAGAGGTGATGTACAGAAGTGCAGCACGCCTCTGCCGTCTCTGCTGCACTTAAGGCAGCCACCGCTCATCAGAAGTACAGATGCTGTTGCCCCCACATCATGGGCCCTGATCTGGCATGGTTACAGGACCAAATTACCAAGGACTAATCTGAGCGCCGGTGATGCTGTACTGATGTAGCCTCTGTTGTGCTTGCTGTTCAGTGCCTCATGAACCAGCAGCAGATGCATTAGTAACACCCCATTCTGCCATGCGGTGATGCAATTGCAGCGTTGTGGTAATTCTGATGAGCACAAAACAAGCAGGCAAGGCCTGTACCACATGAGAGGGGCAGAGAACAGCTCAGATGTGATCAACAGGCATACCGGCTCAGTGCCAGTTGTCCGGTAAGAGGGTGTCCTGCTGGGCATGGCATGCGCAGTAGGGCTGTTAGAGGGCAGGGGCTGCTGAGAGAAGCCCTCTGGGCTGGATGCTGGACCGGGATCCTGAGTTGCCTCTTCAGGCAAGTCTGGGCGCCAGCTGGACAGGGGCTGAGGCTGAGATGGGGTTGAGGTGGTGCGCTGCATCCTGGGAAGCGAGGAAGGGGACATCTGGACCTGCAGGTTGTCATCAGGCATGGCAATCCACATCAGCAGTGCAAAGCTTTCACACAAGCGACAGGCCAGTATGGTTCACATACTGTTATGCTGTTGTGGACTTGACATACTGTTCTGTAGGACTGACAAAAGCGACCAAGAGTTAGGGCAGCAGCTTGCACCCAATGCATGATGTTGACATTGCAATCATGACCCACACCCGGGATGCAGATGAGACGTATGAATATCAATAGGCATGTTAGGGTCGACACACATGCTGCATGTTGTCATGACACAGTTACATTGGTCAACCCTAGCAACGTCCTTCGCAATTTAGCTTATATCTCCGCAAGTGATGCAGCAGTTCATGCAGTTGATAAGCTTGGCAGGGATGCGTACAAGCACATGCATTACCTGTTCCAATGATGGCACAGGCAAGCTGGGAGAGGGCATCAGGGCGGCATCATGGGTGCCGCTTGGCACACCAAGGGGCAGCCGCCCGCCTGATGCAAAGGGCGTGAGTGCGCTGGGGGAGGGTGGGGAGATGCGCACCACCTCTCGACTCCAGCTATGCCGCCGCAAACCTGACGATGGTCTCTGGGCAAGATCTGTGCGCTCTGCATGTGCAGGTACAGGGCCATCAGGCTATCAGCATAACATGTCAGCAGGCTTGGGGGGAGCACATATAATCTGGCCATGCAGCAGTGAACTGACAGTGACCAAGCTGAGAGTCTGCAATAGCTTAGACAACATTTGCAAAATGCAGCAGCAATATCATTTTGGTGCACATGTAGCACCTGCCACCACATCTCAAGATCAGAGCGTAATGTCGACAGCTGCTTCAAGCTGCAGCTGTGGGCAGCTTGCATGCACAACTGTAACAAAGGCGTTTGCAGGGTGGTGTACATGGGCAGGGCAGCACGTGCCTGCAGCAGCGGGGTTCAGTAATGACGATGGCCTCTGGCTGGCCTGCAATGATGCTGTCAGCCCTCCTCTGAGGGCTGTATGGGCCGTTCGCTGCTTGTCTGCTGGTTGTGCGCCCCTCACATAGTCTGAAATGATTTCTGGCTGGTGCTTTGGGCTCGTGGACTGCTCTAAAAAGTTGACAGCAGCCGCAGGAGCGTAATCTACTTCCATCCTAAACTGCCCGTATGGGGTGTCAAGTGGTGTGAAGCTGAAATGGCGGAGGTGAGTTGCCTTTGTGGCACCGGTATTGGATTGATGCCCTTTCAGGAGGCAGAAGCCCAAGCGTGCAGGGCTGCTAGAGTTTCTCTGCATGATGAAGTCATGAATACCATAAGAGTTCAACAGAATGTGCTAAGGTCTGCTAGCAGCACTGCTATGAGAGGATGCAAAAACAAGTGCATGACAGTTTCAGCAGCAGCACGCTGTTTGTATGCGATGCATGAAGCATGGCGCTGATGCATTTGCAACACTGACACGGTGCATTTTGTGTTCTAACTGCGTCAGGCAAACTTGGTGTTGAATTTTGATGGCTAGATCTTGTGACAGACAGTCAACACTAATGCCCACCTTGCAGGCTCTGTACATGCGGTAGCCTGGCAGTAAACGCACATAGCTGGTCAGGGACCTCAGCATTACCACCTGCAATAATGAGAAAGCTCAGATCCATCATGGTACTAGTTTACCATCTTCAACTGAGGGCAGCTAGAAGACACAGTCAGTGCAACAAGATGAACATAAGTTGAGTGTAATGTCACTCACAGCTCGCTTGTAGACAGCAGGAGGATCCAAGCGTGCAAGCTGAGCACGCCTTCTCTGCAAGTTGCCATCTTGCATAGCTGGCTCAAAGTGGAACATCCATCTTTCGAGTAACGTCGCTGAGGGAAAGGCATCAGACTGCAGACGTATGTCTTGCGGTTGCGATGAGCTATGCTGTAGGGGTGCTGATTGCTCTTCATAAGCTCCCCAGGGTCTCAGGTAGACCTGTCAAGTTAGCATGATCAGGCTTTGCAGCTACAGGCACTGCTTTGTATGAGCAGACCAACATGGCATCACAGCATTGTACCTCAATGAAGGCAGGGGTACCAGTGTCCTTGCGCCAGTGCTCAAAAACTTGAGTAGCCACATCAACCTCATCAATGTTCAAATTGAACTGCAGAGTACAGGGAAGGTGTTGAGTAAGTTGCAGCTGACAAGGGGGTAGGCAATCCATAGGCTGTTATGTACCCAAGACTTTCTGGCTTGTTGATGCACAGATGGTTTGTTCGGCTCTGATCTGGAGCCAAGCACAACATGAGCTGCCTTCACCAGGCACTCTGCTATTATCTGGTCAGTCTTCTGTCTGTCTGTGGGTGTTGACGCCATGCCAACTTACTCGGTGGCAAGCTATGACGATTCAGGTACGAATTTCACCACAAATTTGTCAAGTTATGCAGTCTGGTGCTCAAGGGTGCAGCGGTACGGATCCGTCGTTCATGCATGTTGTTGAAATTGCCTCGAGGAGCTCCTGAGCAAGCTGCTGTCACTGTGGAGCGCAAGCAATTGACAAATCTTATGTACGGACAGTGAGGATGTCGTTTACCGTGATGACAACTTCAGCGTGTCAAAGGGCAAAGCATGTTGATCTTGAAGGTTTCGTTTCGCTCTAGCTGGGGCGCCCTGAGAAGGCCCTTTGCTCACACAAAAGGCCCCGTCAAGTAGGGCAAGGCTTGCCCGGCAAGTCTAACCACTTCGCGCACAACAGGTATGGCTTTTGCTGGGCGCGCACCATCCTTTAGCTGCAGCGCGAGGCACTGCAGCAGTTGGACTGCGCTGGTTTGGTTTTGTAAAACTTCGAGCTTGGCGTGCATCGCTTACTGCTCAACAGATTAGCGTCAAATTGCGACGGCGCGGCCGCGATCACGCTGCACAGCGCATTGCCATGACCGGCTGGTACATTGGCGCGATTATTAATGTGGTGAGTTGCTGCCACACAGAACCACCGTCAGTGTTGTCAGCTGCCTACTGCAGAAAGAGTCTCCGGTGCTGAGAAATTGAAACATCTCACCTACTATCATAACAGCTTCATGGTGGATTTCGTATTTGCGCGCAACATTGCTAAGTCCTCCTTTGACTTTGCTGCAGGTTGGAAGCATCTTGATTAACTTGGGAACGGTATGTGGCGTAATAAGACGTGGTACTGACAAGAAGTCCAGCTGTGCCCCTGTACTGAATTGTTTGTTGGTTACAGAATGTCATGAAGCTGGGCCACAACAAGCGCTCAGCAGATTTGCCAGAGAGCAGCAGGCGCCCTATCAGGTGTTACTTTGCTACTAAACCTTGTCCATCTCAAGTCTTGCAGCCCATGACATGAAAGGTGTGTGTCTTGTGCAGGAAGTATAGAGAGTGGCAGTTCGGTGTTGGCCTTTTTGTTGTTGGGAATGCTCTCAATTTTATTTCTTTTGGTAAGCTTAGCTTAAAGTGGCCCCAGATGTTGTTTACTGCATCATGTCTTAGCACGCTATGCAAAGACTCACTATAATTGCTACTATTGCAGGTTTTGCTGCTCAGTCATTGCTTGCCGCATTGGGATCAATCCAATTCGTCTCCAATGTATTTTTTGCATGGTTTGTGCTCCATGAAAGGGTATGTCTCCTGGCCACATTGCTTTGTGTCTGATAGTGTCTCACCCTTATATACTGAAGCTTGTCTAGTGTAAATCCTACTGCACTAGTTTGGTTTAGTCTGTCATCTAGTAGGTCAAGTACTGTAACATCCCGCAGACATAAGTATGGCCATTACCTTCAATTCAAATAGCACTCAGCATGCATGTATGGACTGCTGTATGGCCTTCTGAATCAGGGTGAGGCATACCTGATACCTACCTGGCTCGTGCGAGAGCAAAGGCTGGCACAGCTCCAAATCAATCAATCAATCAATGCATGTAATTTGCAGGCAGACAGAAGGGTGATAGTGGCCACAGCCATGATTGTTGTCGGCTGCATAGTCCTGGTGGCATTTGGCAACCATCAGTCCAAGCCTCTGAACAGCCATCAGTTGCAGCACTTATTCCAAAAGTAAATCGCCTGGGATTCTTTGTGTTCTAAACAATGTAGAGCCAAGTCCGTCTACGTTGGCTGCACCATGCTGACACTTTGGCTGTGTGTGCAGTGATATATACATTGCCTACCTATCTTGGCTCTTGGCAACAGCAGGCCTAGCGTACATTGTGTACCAAATTGGTACCCAGAAGCTGAAGTAAGCACTTGTGCATGATTACCACATATGCACTTCCTTCTGTGTTGCATGCTAAGCTGCCTCAGCTATGACAAAGTCTGGTGGCTGCTTGTCTGCACCAGCTCATGATGGTGAAGAATATACCAGCATGGGCTGCAATGCCAGCTCTCATGCCAGCATATTCATCAGCAGATAGTTCACGTTGAGCACTGCTGGTGCCACTGTGCACTCTGTGTACCTGCCAGTAACCCAAAGCTCGACGTAAGCACAGCTTAGTTTTGTCAGACAGAACATCATCCGGTCTGCTTGCCAAGTCTGTCAGTAAATTACTAGTCATTGCTGTCATAAGCTGCTTGATTTGTGTGCAGGCGTGAGGGCTTGGGAGGCATGTCCCATCGCTGGATGAAGGCTCTGCCCATCAGCTACTCCCTGTTCAGCGGCATGATCGGCACCCAGAGCGTTCTGTTCAGCAAGGCCCTGTCCACGCTGATGCGCACCACCATAGACGGCCACAGCCAGCTCGGCACCTGGTTCTTCTGGCTTGTGCTGGTCCTCTTCCTATGTTGTGCATACTTCTGGGTTACCAGCCTCAACAAGGTTGGTCTCAGCATGGCAGCACCCACTGCTATGCGCATTATGTGCTGCTGCCTCTGCTGTGAATAGTGGTGTAAGTTTCTGTGGCATACCCATGCTGGCTGCATCTGGTTGTGTGTTCAGACTGCTCCTGCATTACTCTTGGGCTTTTGAGAGCATTTTCATGTTGCTGCTGGGGTTAATCTAAATGGTCAGTTGTTTGACCTTTGTGGTTGTCTTGAAGATGTGCTTATGGTTGCTGCAGGCATTGCGTCTCTTCCCAGCTGTGGTCATTGTGCCCACCATGCAAATCAGCTGGACACTGTTTTCGGTTGTGAGTGGAGGCATCTACTACCAGGAGTACCATGCCTTCACAGCCTTTACAGCTAGCATGTTCGGCCTGGGAATACTGGTGAGCCTCGTATCCAAGTTGATCACCCTTGTTTGCTGCATCACTTTCAAGACAACAGAGATCATTTTATGGTTGCTAACATGTTTACAAGTTTTGGACATGCAACAAGGACTTGATTCTGAGCGTCTCTCAAGCAGTGCCAGAGGTTGAGGTCTGTGCCCAAGTTGCCAATCATATGCTGACCTCTGCCCACATGTGTGCCCATTCAGATCATCTTTGTGGGAGTGTACCTGCTCTCTGGAGGTTCTGCGCATGACCAGATCACACCCTGCCCCCTTCCTGACTGCCCAGATGCTCAGTGCGACCCTGAGAGCCTGTGTGTCTCCCAGCAGCACATCAGCCGCACTGCTTCAGTTCTTGCTCTGCCAGGTTTCGGCTACATGCCAGGCTTCTTCTCCAAGCCCTTTGACTGTCAGCTTGCATCCCCTCGCTACGTCAGACTGAATGACCAGTCAGATCTGACTCTGAATGGAGTGGCACGCTACAACAGCGTGCCCTGCCTTGTTTATCAGCCTCCATTCCCCAGCCAGTCTCGGTCAGCTGAAGCTGCTGACTCTGACAAGGCTTCTGTTGCTTTTGCTTTGGCCAGGGGCCAGTCAGTCCCCATTTTGGTTAGACCTCATGACCAGACCCAATCACTGTCACCTAGTTCTGACCACTCGCTACAAAGCCTGCTTTCCAGCAGTAGACCAACAGCGGGCACTGCTATTGATCCACCACTCCTGCAGCCATCAGCTGACAGCCTGCTGGTGGACCCCCGCATTGCTGCTGTACCCAGTGTGACCTCAGAGCCAGCTCAGCTGCCTGTTGACAGCGCACCCACCCTTGGCGCCTTTGCTCCTGTTGTCTTCCGTCTGCAGTCCACCACCAGCGACGTGCTTGCACAGCTTCTTGCCGCAGTGCCTGGCTCAGACTCACAGACACACAATACAGCTGACCAAGGGATGCCCACTCAGGCCTCACGTTAGTCAGCTCTACTCAGCTGATGTATGTGGACTCCTGCACCACACTTGGCATGCGTGCTCAATGGTGGAGTCGTCTCACGTTCAAGTTCAGCTTCTGATTGTACAGATTGTCTTCTCTGGTGTGTTCCTGTTGACCCCTGGCAAGGAGGCATACAGGCTGAAAGCACATGAAGATGAAGATGAGTCGCCTATTTTGTCCAGTCCAAGGGCCAACAGTGGTCCTGTTTCAATCTCGTTAGTGTAGGGCGCTTCATGTTCCACCAGGTATGCCTGCTACTCCCAACAGAGCCTTCTCACTGTCATCCTGGATTATGCCAAGTCACATTGCTGGTAGCACTGTTCCTGCTCACTCTCATCGTCTGCCATGTTGATATTGGCTGTTGTTTGCCATGCCAATCTTTAGTGCTCATGCAATTGACCCGAAGATCTCACTTTGAATCTGACTTTTCAGGCGAATTATTTTGCACAAGGGATCAGGTTGAGGACCTTGGCAGTTGACCTGTGGTCCTCGTCTCCTCTGTCGCTCCTCACCACTCTCCCAGCAGATGCCATTGCTGACAGGCGTCTGACAGGTATAGCCTCCTCAGATCATAGTTCTGCTGCACAGTGTGCTTGTGCTGCCACACCTCGCTCAAGCTTGACATTTTGTCCGCTGCTGCTGCATGTCAGTGTGCACTGTGTTGATGCAGGCAGTGTTGATTAGCAGCCAGAGGAGACTTCACCTTTCCCACACATCCATCAAGACAGTAGAGCTGAGCTGTGAAAGTAGACAGAATGTTAATGGGTTGTTTTCTGTGCGGGACTAGTTGCTGAAAATGCAGCTGCTTGCTGCTGCTCATCTTAGTACAGCAAAGCGCTTGTCTGTCTCCGTTTTCTGATGACTGAGTGCACTCTTACAGGCATAATATTGAGTCTAATTCCGGCCCTTCCTTTGACAGTGCGATTCATGCAATGGTTTCCCAGTGGTATTGCTAAGTTGAACGCAAAGAAACTTCTAGCCTTGAAGCACACAACGTGTCGTAGTTTCGTCCATCAATCGTGTCGTCATCTGTCTCATCTTGCTCTCATTACATATGACGCAACTGTCACAATCTCACCACAAAGGACAGCGGCACACTGCATATGCTGTCCTATTGAGTGCAACATGACGTGCCAATGAGTCTGGAGTACACTTGAGTCTCGAGTACACAACTGCTGCAGCTATAATGAGCAACAGAGGCCATGCCACCAGCTGCAGCATGCCCTTTACAAATTCTGGATGCTGCTACATTGCGCACTGGAGTTTGGGTGACAGAGAATCATCCAAAGCGCCGCCGGATGTAGTCAGCAGACCAAGCGTCAGCAGCAGCATGAGCTGCCTGCCACAGGGGCTGCAGGGTTTTCTTCTCATGGCTGTCTACCAACCTATTTCCTGTGCTGACTTCTGTTTTGGAATTCACCCCACTGCGGAACAGCCACATAGCACGGCGCAGAGAATCATTCATGTCGCGCTGTCCTTCAAGTGATTGTGCTGCTGCAAGGATGCTGGGGATTTGCATCAACTCCTCCACTATGCTGCTGATGTGGAAGTCTACAGCTGATAGGGGGATGTCCCCGCGTCTGAGTGGTGACTGTGCCATAGCCAATACCCCACCTGCACCAACAAATCTCGATTTTGTCTGCTGCTGTCTCGAATGTTAGCAAGATGAAAGACTGCATGTATATGGCATCAGTAGAGCGTCTATGAATCAGTACAACCACCAGAATATCAGATGCGAGATACTGTGCCCAAGTCTCCTATCAGTAGTACAGCAATATACTTGTGACAGTCCACCATGCTTGCCACAGATGTCTGCAGGAGTCCGGTCACCTGGTGGCATGACCAGCCTGCTGTAGGTCTCCTGGATGTAGGAAAGCCATGTATGTCGGGGATCAAGGGCTAGCTGCTTGTCTTCATTGGCTTTTGCAACCTCATGATTTCCTGATGGCAATGCATGGGGACAAGCATGACCCTGGAAGAATCTACAAAAACGACGCAGCCAGTGGTGCACAGAATGGAATCACTCAGCAAGCACATGTGCATGACCCTGGCGTGATGCTGCAAAGTTACATGAACTGGCACCAAAACATAGCAGCTGATGCAATAGCGACTGTGGCACAATGCATGTCTGGCAGTCTTGTCTGCTAACCATGACGCAGCTGACCTGAGTTTCCAGGTGGCTGCAAAGGCCTTCAGCATGGCGACATCTCCAGCCATACCGCCATAGGCAGCACGAATCAGGATGCACCGTACCATCACTTCCTCCTGGGCTGATATGTTGGCAGGATCGCCAGCCTCTGCATCGTACATGCCTTTGCTCAACATGACTGGCGCTGTCTCATTGTTGTGTAAAGCATGCGCAGAGCAACCCCCGGCCCTTCAGCCCATTCTAGTGACACTGAACTTGCTTGGCTGATGTCACAGTATTGAGTGCTGTTGACATCACTTAATGCTGCTGTGCAAGCAGACACCAGCACAAGTATTGCAATGAGGCCAAGCAACAGCCTGACAGCTCACAAGACAGCTCAGCGCACCTGAGTCAGACGGCGCATCAATCTGGGTAGGGTAAGCATCCCTCACTGGGACTGAGGCAAGCTGGTGCACAATGCGCAGACAAGCAGAGGCTGCACTCAAGCCCAAGGCATAGCCTGCAGATCATCAACAGCTTCCCCTGCTGTTTTTCCCTTCAGCGTACTTGACAGTGACAGTAAGCGCATGGCAGGAGTGGAAAGCAAGCAGTCATAACAGCAGCAGTAGCAGCAGCAATGAAAGCAGTTGTTGTTCACCTTTAGCTTGAGCACACATCAGCCATACAAGGAGAGGCATGTCGGGATGCAGCAGAGCATCCTCCAAACAAATTATGGAAACTCGCCGCAGAAAGTCAGCTGGATTGTCCTTCATGAGCTGTAGAGCACATCTGCAATGATCCACAGCCTATGATCGCCGCAGAAGTAAGTTGAAATGACACCCGTGATCCAGTTCCCAGCTTGTTTTGCATCAGGAACTGTAGTCCAACACATCAAAGCTGATACCTTGCTCTGGTCTATGCACTGCTCTATGACATACTCTGTGGAGTCAATACAGCGATGCTGGATGATGCAGTTTAAGCGATGGAAGCCTGAGAGATTGTCACCTGACTGCAGGCGCAGCCCTGCACAGCCGGACATTCTTTTGCAAAGCGCTTTTCAGCAGAGATGGGCTGCCCTTGAATGTGCTGGGTGCTGAGCTGCCTGCTGTCAACTGGGCAAGATCTGCTTCTGATCCTGGAGGGACGTTGGTCTGCAGCTCTACTGTCACCTTAGCTTTGCCAGCAGATGCAGAAGCCAAGCCCACGCCCTGTAAGATGCAAGCTGACATCTGTGTGGTGGCAGACCAGACTGCCTGACAGCTTGGCGTGGAAGCAGCAGATGTGGCTGTGCTGTCTGGATTGCTGACAGAGTTTGCATGCGTTTGGGATGGGACAGCATCTGGTTTCTTGGATCCTTTTGTCCACCAGTGAGCCTGCCAGCTGTCATCTGGCAGATGTTTTAAGAAAAAGATAAGAACCTGGCTTCTCTCACGCTGCTCTGACATGAGGACAGAGAAAGCATTGCCAGCTGTTGGCGGAGCTGGTTGCTGGTGGCGGACAACTGATGTTGGCTGGCTACTCTCATGGCTCAATGCAGCCTGGAGTGTGTTCACAGCAAGCTGCGGTGAGAGTGCCCTGCTAGGCGCTGCGCATGCGCTGGTTTTTTTAACAGAAGGCAGTGCGCCCTTGCAATTTTCTGCATGGTTTTGCAGCAGTGCTCGAGGTACTGCTATTTCACACACGGGACAAGTCCTGAAAGAAGATGCCTGCAGGGGTAACGGCACATTTATTGATTTCTCAAAGACTGTGCGCCTATTGAGTTGCAAGCATTTGCACCTGGCCAGCGTCTTGATTGTTTGGTCTTTTGCGTTTAGCCGAACTGGTCAAGACCAAAAAGGCGTCCCTCCTTGGTGTAGCATCCATGACAACTGACTGCTGACATTAGGAGCACCGATCTCTCGATCAGGGATGCTTGACTACAGTGATCAAGCACGCACGCTCTCGTATCTTAAGTCCCCTCTGAGCCGTTAACACTGCAGTGACGGCTGACGTCTCCATCATGATCGGCAAGGTACTTTTGGGCTACTGCTTGACGCAGTCGCTCGTGATGTCCTTGATGCATGCAACTCGAAATTCAAGATCGCAATGACTAAACTTTGGTCCACATCTCAGCAATCATGTTGGAGTAACATTGCATCAGGTAGTCATGTTACGAAGCAGTTGTGTGTTGCTGAGCCATGTCTGTAGTAAAAAATTGCCACTGCACAGCAACAGCTTTGGATACAGTGCACTTTGCCAGGCTGGACGCTTTGCTTACATGGACACATTAGATGCCACAAAATGATCCAAATTGGTTCGAAAGCAGCGACACAGGACCGTCAATGGTGCTCAGCAACACAAACGCAACCTCTACTCTCATGCTATGCCGCTGCCAGGCCCTGACGTGCTGACCTGTGGCTGCACACATCAGAGCACATGGACACAATATGAACTCAAGCTGTAGCTGGCCAGCCTTGACACAAAACTCAGGTATGCTCGACACAGACAAGCATATGATTGACTGAGTGGCCAGATCAATCTGTAATCAAAAGAATACAAAGAACATTATTGAGATAGGTGTGACAATGGCTCCCAGGCCTGTATGTACTATCGTGCATCACCCGGCTAACTTGATGCACTCTAAATGCTGGTGTGACATATCGGTATCCTTTGAATTTCAAAAACGAATCCAGGCACCTTGGACCGTCAAACTTTGTCAAACAGCAGCTGAAATGATATCGTCAACTGTGCTGACGACTATCATGGGAGCATACAGAGCCATGATGCTAAGAGCTTGCTGATGAGAATTGTGACTGACTCCAGCACACGCATCAGCAACCACACGGACACGAACTCCAGCATCAGCTGCTGCCAGAGCTGTTGATAGTACACAGCAGTCAGTAGACACGCCAACAAGTACCACTTCATGTGTATGTGCTGTGGCTGCTGCAAGTTCAGGTCCCCATTTGCTGAATGTATGTTTGGACACAACATTTGCATTGTGGGTGGAGAACTCCTTGGTGATGTCCCATATAGGATCTGTGCTTGGTTGTAGCAAGAACGGCCACTGCTTATAGTAAGCAACCCATGCGCCATGTGGCTGGTCAGGAGCAACAAATTTAGTGTAGATGGTCCGTCCGTCAAACACAGGAAGCAAGCGCTGCACAGCTGCAGATGCACTGGCATAGCCAGGCACAAAAGCTTTGCTACTGGGATCACCAAAGACAAATTGCATATCTATAACGACCAGTGGTATGTCTGCAAGCCTTGATGAGCCCAAGTCGTCTGAGTGCAGGACCTGCAAATGTGGCACTTGGACACCAACATGATGGCAAGATGATGACAACCCTTGCTTCAGGGAAAGCTGCAATGTTGCTTTGGGTATTCAAAGGAAGCTATCCTGACAGTTGAGCGAAGCAGATGTTTACCTTTGTGCTGTGCACCTGCTCATGGGCAACTCCAGGGACAGTCTTCTGACTTGGACTGTGCATAGCAACAGCCTGCGCCGGCTCCAGGGCAAACTCAGTATAGTTTGTAACCACACCAACGCAAAACACCCAGCTAACAACGGCACGTCAAGTCTGCTCCTGCTCAAACTGCATGTCAAGGCGTGCAGTCACGCGCTGCATGGTTGCCAAGCATGCTGCTTTGAGTTTTTGGCTGCGTGCTTGCGCAGAGTCAATTGGTCAATCATCTCAACCCAGCTGGCTTCTGGATCCGCTTCGTTCTCTGCATTTCCTCGTGCTTGATTTAGTTAGGCACCCTGGACATTTCGAGTCGGTCTCTAGCCTAGGTCAACCGCAACTGCGCCTTGGGCACATTCCGCTGCCGTCGTCATTGATTTGGACGACACAGTAGGCTCCTTCGATCGACGTCGTTTGCTGGCTACAGCGCGTCTGGCAGCGTAATACTCATTGTTGCCGCAGACATAGCGGACGTTGTCTTGATCAACCAGTAGGAGAGTCAGGCGGTTGTTTCGCAGCTTGGGGCATCATGGGCAGGGCCTTAGGCAGGTTGAAGGGGGTTGACTTCTACCGCAAGATCCCGACGTACGTGCTTTACTACTCAAGCTGGTCGCGAGCGAGCTGTGCCTTTTCGCTGAGTGTCAAAGCTGTATTGTAGGGATCTCACGGAGGCCAGTTTATCAGGAGCTGGACTGTCTGTCATAGCTGCTGTCGTGATGGTGTTGTTGTTGGGCGCGGTAGGCTCAATTTTAACTTTTGTGCAACTGGAAGAAAGACTGATAGGTCAAGCTTTGACACTGTTATCTGCAGGAACTCAACAACTACTTGACGTTGGAGACAAAAACAAGCATGATAGTTGACCGAAGTGCCCAAGGAGAACTGCTTAGAATAAACTTCAACATCAGCTTTCCTGCCTTATCTTGCGAGTTTGCCACACTTGATGTCAGCGACGCTCTAGGAACGGTGAGGATATGTTATAACACACGTGTGCTCTTATCAACTGCTGCTTGGCACAGCAATGCAAAAGTCCACTTTAACCATCCTCTCTTGCAGAAACGGCTAAATCTGACAAGAACCGTCAGGAAGCTTCCGATCAATTCTGATTTGGAGCGAGTGGGTCACTACATCCATGATGACAGGGTGCAAGACATCAAGTATGATGAGCTGCCAGAGGTGAAGTTGTGTGTCATTCTCCTCTTGTGTGCTGCATCTTTCTGTTGCCCATTGGTCAAACCAAGAACATGCATTGTATAGCGTCTGACGGCTGTCTTTGTCAACCTGCAGAACTACACAGCTGATACCATCAACTACTCATCTCCTCTGTCCAAGGTTGACTTTGAGGCTGCAATGAAGAAGTATGACATAAGTGAGTGAAGTCCTATCTTATGACCTTGTCATAACATTTGTGACTGACTCATCTGAGCTGTTTTTGACCCGACCCCTATGCAAATGCTGAAGTCAATGCACTTACCGCATCTGTCTTGGCAAGCATGGTCATCACTTGCATGCCAAACATGTGATGCAGACTGCACGGCAGACTTGGCTCACACTTCTTCGGACCTTGTGATGCAGCATGCTGTTTTTTTTTTTGCTGTCTGCAGATGCCAAGCAGCGTCAGTCATGTGCATGCATTATATCGGCAGCAGCTGTCATCCACAGTGACACTGTAAAGTCTGCCTTACTGTGGAGAACATCTCCGAGCCAAAATCAAGTCTTGACAATTGAATGTTTCATGCAGTCATTGGCAACTTCTATGCTCCATGGTGCCCATGGTGTCAAAGACTGGAGCCCACATGGGAGGCTGTCAGAGAGGAAGTGCATACCAAGTATCCTGATACAGACGGCAGAATTCACATGGCAAAGGTACTGCGCTGCCGTCAATTTTGTAAAAGCAGGCTTGAACAGCTGTACTTTGTACGCAATCACAGTTGGCACCAGGTTTGCCGTTTGGCACCCAGCTGCAGATGTCCCTTGTATGCCACCAGCTTGATCAATCAATGCTCAGGTGCATGACATGTAGAGCAGCTGCTTGAACAACAGTCGCCTCTGCAACAGCAACCATAGCTATGGCATGCACCGTGTGCAGGTTGATTGCACCAAAGAGGTGGACTTGTGCCGAGACCACCACATTACTGGGTTTCCCTCCTTGCGGGTATTCCGGAAAGGACATGATGAAGTTATGAATCATGGCCTTCAAGAACATGAGTCCTATAAGGGTGAGACTGCTGACCTGTGAGCCGCGTCTGCCAAAGTCATACACAAGGCACAATAGCAACAGTCACTGCACGCTTGCAGTTGTCACACGGTTGTAGTGCTGTTCTGGATGCTGCACCAGTTATGCTCACTTGCCATGTTCAATCATAGGCTTGATCAGTGTATCTAAAAGGTGCGCTTTGTGTTAATTTGCAGGTGACAGGACTAAAGACTCGTTGCTGGCGTTTGTGGAGACCTTGGTTCCATCTGCCGGCCGGCCCCATTACTACGTCAGGTACTGTTGGCATCTCCTGCATTCCCCTGCAGGGTCAGCTCCCCTAGGCTGTGCTGCATCCCTCCTGTGCTCCTCTGTGTGTCACAAAGTTGTTGTGACGCCATGTCACCAATGCGCATCAGTCATCAATGCGCTTCTCTTGATGCTCCTGTTTGGTCAAGAGCTATGCCTGTTACAGTTGACAATGTCCACAAACATACTGAATATAAACAAAGCAAACCAGCAAGTGCCTGCATTGCTTTGCAGTGCTTCTGCCGATGGTCACACCTGTAGGCACTTGAAAAACACAAGTGTGAGTGTACCTGCAGAGGGATGCAGCGTGTGGCCAAGAGCGACGGCTGTGCCTTGTCAGGCTTTGTACTAGTCAAGAAAGTGCCTGGCACATTGCACTTCCTGCCCAAGTCTTCAGGACACTCTTTTGACTACCACTCTATCAACATGAGCCATCAAGTTGGGTACATGTACTACGGCAACAAGCCTTCGCCAAGGCGACGACAGGTAACTGATGTGATCATGCTGTACAGACAGTGTTGAACAACGGCAAAGAAACACTGTGCAGCTGAGTTGCTGCATGCAGAGAAAGCACAGTCACTGAGAGTCCAACATCCTCAGTGCAACAAGCAGACCTAAAAGGTGTCTGAATGTAGGCACTGGAGCTGTATCATCCTATGGGATTGACAGAAGACTGGGCAGACAAAATGCAGGGTGCCAACTTTTACTCCAAGAATCAGAGAACCACTTTTGAGCATTACATGCAGGTCAGGATAGGCTACTACTGCTCACGCAATGTGATTGCTGCAGCACATTCTGCCCAGTGTGTGAGTAAGTCTGTGACATGTAGCAATGCATGTGCTGTGTGCATACAGGTGGTGTTGACGTCTGTGGAACCTTCACAAAAAAACCATGAAGCTAGTTTTGACGCGTATGAGTATACTGTACACAGTCATCTATACAACACAGATGACGTCCCTACTGCCAAGTTCTCCTACGATATGTCACCCATACAGATAGTTGTCACAGAGAGGAAGAAGGCATTTTACCATTTTGTCACAACTACATGTGCAATCATTGGGGGTGTTTTCACTGTGGCTGGCATTATTGATGGCATTGTTCATGGAGCTGGCAGGCTAGCAAAGAAGGTAGATCTAGGAAAACAAGGGTAGTATCTACGCGATCAAGCACAGTGGGTATTGGACACCAGCTGTCAAGCCTTGCCTAACACTTGAAATGACATGCCTGCTTCCCGCTGTTGTCAAACCGTTGACGTGGTCTGCTGAACACATTCAGATGTTCATAAAAGTTCATTGCCATCCTGATTGCCCCGTGCTATCCGTGCTTTGCAATTCGAGCTGCCTCTGGTTTCGGAGCTGACAAAGAATTGCGAGTTGTGCAAGTTTCGCAGTGAACTTGCTGTGAAAAGGCTAAGCGAACACCAACGCGAGACACATAGCACAGACGAGCAGTAATCAGATACACCAGTGGCACCTTATCGGACAGAACGTGGGGCGCTCAGCCCGGCTGCGTATAACATCACTATAGCATGGCGGACGAAGCCAAGTGGTACTTCCTAGGGCCAGACAAGCAACCAATAGGCCCATATGACAAGGAAGGATTGGCAGGTAGAGGCCTAGCTGCATCTTGACAAAGTTGTTCAGGTGCAGTGGCTGCATGTGATCTTAAGCTGTCTTCACCTTGGTGTTGCGCCTGAAACACTGATGAACCATCAGTACCCACAGGCGTTTGGGCAGTGTCACAGCTTACTGCTGTAACGCTGTGCTGGGCGGAAGGCCAGGCAGAGTGGCTGCCTTTGTCAGACATTTCAGAGCTTCAAGACGTGCTTCAACAGCCTGCACAATCACCAGGTAGCACTTTACGAGCAATCTTAGTAATCCTTTACTTACTCTGAACCCTCTGACATTAATTGTGTTGATGTGTGAACTACAGCTGAGCAGCAGACTCTGCACCAACAGCCAGCCAAAGCAGCTGATCCACCATTAGATCCTGTATTGGCGGAATTCCAAGCTGAGATTGGAGCCATCGAGGCAGAAACTGCAGATGCAAACAGAGCAGAAACACCACCACCAGAACAGCAACGCTTTCAAGATGATGATGGAACTTCATATGCCTGGGACTCTAATCTGCGGAGGTTTGTCCCTGCCGGAGATGAGCTGCCAAGTGCCAGCTATGATCCTGCTGACATGGTTTATGAGGCAGAGGATGAGAAGATCCCTGCCATGCCATCTGTTCTTCCGGTAACTATGCCTTATGATTGGTTTCCTCTTCAACAAGATCCCGCATGTGTGTGCTTGAGAAGGTGCCTTGCTGTACCCCATATTTGCAACACCTCTTACACATGTCTCCTACTCGCTTACAAGATTTCATGTGGCGCTTGGCATGTCAAGGCTGTCAATGCTGCCAATGTACTTCATGCCCATATTCCTGTGCAGCAAATTGTGATGCTTGCAACAGCTGAGGCACTGACTCATGTTTCAGCTTAAGTTGCTGGCGTGCGCAGAGCATTCACACCTCCTGAGCACAGATTGGATATTGACGCGCCTCAACTCACCATTTTTCACAGGCTGGGTCAGTATGTTTCACATAACTAAAGCAACATTTGCAAAGCCTGTGCTCTGTCATCATGACACCACTACATCTGTAGGAAGAAGATGACTCAACAACTGCTGCCGCTGCTCCTGAAGAAGAGGCATCTGGCAGCAAGGCAAAAGCAGGGCCCAACAGCACAAAAGAAGGTGGCAAGGGCAAGAAGCGCAGTGGCGAAGACATCATCGAGAGGGAAAAGGAACGCTCTAAGAAGGCCAAGGAAGCCGCGACACAGAAAGCAGAGTGGTTTGAGCTGAAGCAGAACACCAGCGTGTATGTCAGTGGCTTGCCTTCAGATGTCACAGAGGAGGAGGTTGCTCAGGTGAGCACGCACTTGGCTTGCCCCTTGACTCACAGGAATGACAGCCAAGCAAGATCTGCCCCTTGAAGGCAATGGAAATTCAGTTTGTACTGAATGCTGATCTGCATTTGCCTCAACAATCATAAAAACAGTAATGACAACAATTCAGCTCATGATGAGCTAGGTACGTGCAGGACAAGTCTCCCAGCGCAGCCTGTCTTGTGCATCCCTGTGAAGTGTACTAAATCAACAGAGTTGACAATCACGCATGCCTCATTGTGGCTTGCGCAGTGCAACAGAAGTCCAGGGCTGTGTATATGCTGACGCCCTGGCATTTCTCAGTGAGTGCCATCAGAATCAGCTGAGAGGGGCCTCAACATGCACCTCCCCACAATGCACAGTCCTGACTCTGCTCATACCCTGACGCTTCACAACAAGCTTGGCATGGCTGCAGGTCTTCTCCAAGTGTGGAGTGATCAAGGAGGATGATGAGAGGCGGCCCCGAGTGAAGGTGTACAGGGACAGAGAGGCCGGCATGCCCAAGGGGGATGGCCTCGTCACCTACCTCAAAGACCCCTCGGTCAGTCTATGTCTGCCCCACAAGAGCTACCTCATGCATGCTCCTTTCTGGTGTGTTGATGCCGTCACAGCAGCATGACGCGCTTAGCAGCAGAGACTCACTTGGGCCACATTTTGAATGTGCACAACTGTGAGCTGCCATTGACACCAATGCTACACCCTCAACCCGAGCGGTCATGTGCATTTTCTCAACTGTGGAAACATTGGGCAATCACACCCAGCACTTCTGGTGTTTGATGCTTGCAGTCTGATATTGGAGGCTTTGCATGCACATGTTTGTGGACAGATGTTGACATGCGTGGCTGCTTCCTGCAGGTTGAACTAGCATTGAATATTCTGGATGGGGCACCTTTCAGAACAGATCCCAGTCAGGTCATACGTGTCCAGCGAGCCAAGTTTGAGCAGAAAGGTGGTGATTATGTGCCAAAGAAGAAGGCCAAGTCCAAGAAGAAGGTTGCTGGTGTGCTGTCCAAGCAAGAGAAGGAGTTGGGTTGGGGCGGATTTGATGACAAGCTTGCTGCCAATAAGGTCAACCTCACTCCAAAAGCAGAATAGACATGAACCTGAGTCACAGGTTTCTGCTTGTCATAGCAAATTTGACTTTGCATGGCACAGTGATGAGCGAAAGATGCTGTGGCCTTGACTTGTGTAGGTTTGATGCCGAGTTCGGCTACAACAGGCAGTGTAATACCAATATGGGTACTTAGTCCTTGTGCATATGCATCATGATGGTGACAGCTGCTGCACTTGCATGGTATTGCTTCATCACCGGTGTTGCCCACAGCACAGCATCTCTTCTCACACAGCTTGTGATGCTGCTCTTCTTGCTGCCAGGCAACTTTGAGCTGAAAATTTGAGATGCAACCGCTGTCCCCAAACAAGCTTTGCAGTATGTGTGGTTGTGCAGGTGACAGTAATCTTGGAGCACATGTTTCACCCTTCAGAGATGGAGGAGGAGGCAACCCTCCGGGAAGATCTAGAAGATGACATCAAAACAGAATGCACAAAGATGGGACCTGTTGAAAAGGTAGCGAGACATCAAACTGAAACTGCCTTATCAGTCCCTGTTTGTATTGCCAAGACTATTGGCCATTCACAATGTTTGCGCTTGAATGCAATGCTTCACTGCACTGGGCTGTGTGCTCATGGAGATAATGCAAGTATGCTGTACACCATCCCATGCTACTTACCACCATGCTACTTACCATGCTACTTACCATGCTACTTACCATGCTACTTACCACCATGCTACTTACCACCATGCTACTTACTGCTGATGCAGGTGCGAGTCTTCCACATGAATCCTCAGGGCATTGTCATGATCAAATTCAAAACAGATGACGCAGCAGCCAAGTGCCTGGAGGTGATGGAGGGGCGCTACTTTGGCGGTAGGAGGGTGTCTGCACGCATGTGGGACGGAATTGCCAACTATCATGTGAAGAAGACAGAGACTGCCGAGGAACAGCAGGCCAGGCTGGAGAACTTTTCTGAACAGATTGAGCGCAAACAAGCAGATGTGGCAAAAGTGGCGGAAGACTTGTCACAATCAGCTGTGTAGGGGAAGTCTAGTATGCTTCACAGTGTTTTCAGTGTAAGGCCTAAAAGGTACATGTTGCCTAATGAGGACTCATTGGGGGCAGCATGACTGCGTGGTGGGCATGCTTATTGCAGCTCCTCTTGGTCAAGCAAGATGCAATACAGCTGCAAAGATCAGAGGCATGGTCGAAGCATGACCCCACTGCACACTGGGACTTCAATGTACACTTTGCTGTCAAGACCAGACTTGCGATGAGGTTCTGTGCATGCATGCACCGACAGACACAATATACATGTCTCACCAAGCCATAAAGCAATCTGACTGCTGTTCCCAGTGAACCCTTGGTGCCATAGATCTGTAGTGTGTGATTCTGGATATCTGAATGCTGACACATCTGAGCCCCTCGCAAGCGGCCCTCAGTGCAATGCTGGTCGTTCCAGATTGCAATCAAGAACGTTGCTGCAGATGCAGATTATTGCTCATGACGTTTAAGTGACTCTCAGCTGAACCCTCCCATCAAGCTCTAGCTGCGGGATGGTGACATCGATTCAGCTTTGAAGCTGAACTCGAGGGCCTTACGTTGATAATGCCTTGGTGTGCCAAACAGTTTCAACCTACCTCTGAGATGCAATTTCTCTGACTGGGAGAGCCTGATATCAATCAATCAGTTTAAACTGATATGGGCCCACACATGGTGCAAACCCCGCATGCTTTACTGACTTGGCGTTGTCACACTGTTAGCCATCTCACAGGACTATGCCACTAGTGTGTCTTGTATCTGCATCTACTCCACAGGATTGTCTTGCTGTCTACAACGGGCAGTCTGTTTTGGCTGATGTCATCCACCACGAAGTGCCTTGTTGCATGCATTCTACGTCAACATCTGCTCTATCAAACAGCAGAGCATGTCTGACAGATCAGATGGCCAAAATTGTATACCAAAGATGCATAGTTCCTGATCCCACTCCAGGAAATGTAATGCTGTGAAGCTGATATGCACACATAAGGCTGACAACTGCATTTGATATGCACACGTGTAGTGAGAAGCAGCCTTGGTCTTGCTGTAGCCTATTTACCAAGAGGAAGAAGGTCAATTGTATGTGAAATACTCAACGCCTGTGCAATGCTGCCTGCTGGTGATGCCATCACAAAGCACACAGATTTGGCTGTGCTGACATTGTGTGACATAGCAGAAGAGCGCAGCAGATGTGCAAGCCAATTGTTGAATGCTCAGAGTAAGATGTAGATTGGCATGCATGCCAGGAAAGAACAGGGGTTTCCCTACTGTTATAGTACAACAGTGGGGAAAGTAGAACTTGTTTTGTTTGCTGAGCTTGCCATGTTTCAGGCTGCAGACGGGGTTGACATAGACAGCAGTGCAGACCTGTTGACCTGCTCTTGAAATACCAATTACAGGCAATGCGCTTGCTGTTGACGCCCCTGACTGCTGTCCAACATGCTGGGGAGCATGTCGATATATGTCTTCTCATGACTCAAGCTACCTCACTGGACTTTTTGGTATGTACAGCTGCAAAAACTTTCTTACAACTTGTCATTGCATTGCTGCAACTTGCTGCAGTTGAGCTTCAAGCAATGGCTGCAAGGACTATAAAGGCTGCAGCTTTTGCTACCTTGACAGCTGTATGGGCTGACAAAGGCTGCGCTGCAAATCACGGCTGACACGTTGGATTTATTTTCCACGGTGTTTGGAATGCAAGGCTTTGAGCTTCTCCTTGCCCATGAAAATAACGTTCCCCACCTTCTCAAACCTTTGTTTCTTCCTCTCAGCCTCCTTCTTTGTGGCAGGCAGGGGCACCTGCAGGATATGCAGGGTGGGTGGCAGGCAGATGCGGGTACAAAGCAGGTCATTTTTGTTGCCATATGCAGAGCAAGAAAGTAAAAGAACCGGTGGCTACCGTGGCAACGTGCATGCGGCGCTGGACCGCTGACCCAGGCGTGGCAGGTGCACGCAGGGCCTTGATTGTTGGGCTCGCCTGTTTGTCACCAAAAGCATCGTCATGCTGTGCTACGAATCGAAAGCACAAATCAAGCACATACCGGATAGCCGACGGTGACCTGCTTTCCAGCAGGAACGTTTTCTCCCTTTTGCCGTGCAGCCTACAGTGGCAGCATACAGATCGTGAGAAAGCCACGGTTGGTAAGCGTACCGTCCACGCAAATACGTGCATGTATCACACATTTGGCTCAGGGCTTGACTAATGCCCCCTTGTCTTGGTGGTCTCGGTTGGTAGCGCAACACTCACCCATCGATTGCTGCCTACGCAGTCAATCCCGTCAGAACTTCCGGTGTGGCCGGTTTGCTCCCAGGGCATGTTGCCCAACCTGTACAGTATACAAAATGGACGATTGCATGGCGTGTGTGAGTGGACGCAAAACCTTACCAGGCCTAACTTGACGTGCGTAGCAAGTCATCAAGTGCACACGTACGCAGATGCACGACAAACTTACCTCCGGCTCTGTGACACAGCAACAGGCTCCGGTACCTGAGATGAGAGGCCTCTGTAGCAGCTGGCGGAGGGTCGACACTGCGTGTCTGGTGCTGGAAGATGCTTGACACAAGTAGTCACGACCGCCGAAACTTCGCCTGAAGGTTGACTAACAAGTCGCTTAACAGTATGGATTTACATGAGTCAAGACAAGGCACGTGTTCTTGCCGCAGCATGCAAAGATGGCGGCAATATGCAAGCTGGCGGCAATATGCAATATGCAAGATGGCATTGCATATTGCTGTCGCACACGGACGCAGAGCATGCGTACAATGAAAATCTTTGCTCACAATTGTCAAGACCAGAGTCATAAAGCTTTCATACGTGCCTTACCGTCCCAACAGTGCCTGCTGCATCCCAACGGAACTTTGCTGCAGACAGCTCCTTTCCGCGCAGACTTTTACTGGGCGCCGCATCAGCGACCGTTGGGACAAGGCGCATATGGCACCGTGCACAGGTTTGTTTTCGAGCCTGAGTAAGCGTGCGCCGGTGTTGTTGCTGACCCACTGGCTTGTTTGGCAGGTGTTGGCAGATCTCAGGCAAGCAGTTGCTGCCATTTGCAGTCAAGCAAACAATGAAAGCACAGAATGCCAAGGATACAGCATGTACTATATCTACCGCCAAAACGGAGTGGATGAGGCTGCGGACCCTCCAGGGTGTTCTGGGGACTGTGCAGCTGCAAGCAGACCATTCTCCAGTAGTTGTGAATAATCAGGCATACATTGTGCTAAAGTAAGCTATGCGCTCTTCGCCTTACGGCATATCAGTTGTGAAACGCTTTCCGCTGACTTTGCCTTGTCCTGCATTTTGTTGCCGGGGTGTGAACTAGTTGATGCTGTTGAAGCAAAGGTCCAGCAGCCATATGACAGTGTCTGGATGCAACACCTTGCTCAACAGCTTTGCACGGTAAGGCATGCTGCAGATTACCCACAGCACATGGCTGAGACATTGTTACCCAACACAATTGCTTGTGTGTGGCAGGTGGTTGCCAACATGCATGAGAGAGGCATTGCTTGGAGAGATGCCAAGCCTCAGAATATCATGTGCACAGCAGGGCATGGCACTGATAATCCTCTTGTTGCAGTGTTTGACTTTGGCGTAAGCTTGCCCATGAAGGAGGGTGAGCACCCTGTTTTTGAAGATTCAAGCCAGCATATTGAACGCTCTTGCAAAACAGTCACCACATGCGATGTCTCTTTTGGGTTGATGCTATGCGCATATGCAATGCACTAAAAGCAATTGCAAGGTCTGCATGCGCATGCAGCCCACCTGTCACCATCCATGCATGACCAGACTTACGCATGTACGGCAAACACATACATCCTCAGGTGTAAACACAGCTGTTCGTGGCGCAGGTTGCAGGCTTTTGTTACAGAAGGTGGATATGGTGGGTACTCCTGAGTACATGTCACCTGAGGTCCTGCAGGGAATGGCCAGGAAATGGTCCAATCAGGATGTCAAGGGCCAATCATATGACGCAGCTGCTGCAGATGTTTGGTCGGTGGGTGCTGTCCTCTATGGGGCAGCTACAGGACAGCCCTTGCTGAACAGATTTGACAGCCCTGCAAGGATGGCTGACACAGAAATCAATGAGAATGAGCTGTCATGGGATGACTTGCAATATGTGATGCAGTGCCAGACAGAGCTCTTGGTGAGCAACACTGTTTTGCACTGCTCAAGCAACTCGTTATTTTCTTGGCGTTTCTTGATGTTGTGCCAGCAAGTGGTGTGTTGAAGACTAGGCTCTCCTCTGTGCATTCCCCTGCAGCTACTGTTACATACACTGCTATGTTGCCTTGGGCATTCTGTGTCATTGGCGACCCCAGCCGTGCAGATCAGCTGCAAAAGGTGCATGTGGGCCTCACACGTTTGAAACTTCCCACTGAATGTGCAGGAGGACAACATGGCTGGGAAGTGGGCAGAGCTTGCAGAGAGGACGGGCCAGTCTGTGCATGAGGCCAACTCCACCTTGGAGGCTTTCCTGAAGCCTCTACTACACCCTGATCCTGCGCAGCGCCCTACCCTAGCTGCCATGCTCAATCACCCATACCTGCAGCATGCTGGGCCCATCAGACCTCCTCTCACATCCGAGCCAGTGCAGATGTCATTCCCCAGCACGCACAGCGTGATGCCCACTGTACAGCCCCCTGCATTGCTGCTGCCAGAAATGGGGGCCTGGTCAGACTTGGAGGCTGTGCCTGGCATGGGCTCAGTGTTCTGGGCTCCCAAGTCACACTACCTCTATGCCACCATGCCAGGGAATGTTTTCAGGTGTGCCGATGCTGTCTGTGACCTTACACACCAAAGCATGATTTGATGCATCAGGGTGCTGTTGCCAACATTTGGTGTATCTTTGCAATGCTTTGCTACTCACCCATGCCATGTTGCTTTGCCTGCCTCAATGTTCAAGACTGTGCTTTTGAAGTTAAAAGACATGATAGGATGTCAGGATGTGCTTGGGACATGCCTGTCTCATGTGGTAGCTGCATGGGCACAGCTTTGTTGGTAGCTGTCCAAAGGAGCTTGCACCAGTACTTGCCAGATGCTGCCCCATACAGAAATCTTGCATGAGTGCAGATCTTGGGAGTTGACAGACGACCTGCGCTGGGAACGCTGCCTGCTCAAGAGGATCTGTCTGTATGAGGAAGACGAGCTTGAGCAATACAGAAAGCCGATGACTGATCCAGTCAGTACCAAGCAGCAGACATGTCTGTGGAACAGACTGTCTAGGTCGCGTCAGAAGAAGCAGCAGGCTGCTGAAGTGCATGCATTGGCAGTGGCAACGGCAACTGTTGACCTCCTCAGCTTGGGCACACAGGCACTGCAAGACCTGCGGAAGGCCAAGTTCATCCCGAGCACTGCATTCTCCTTTGTCAACAATGTGCACTTCAGCGTGTACAGGTAAGGCTTGGTCACAGTGCATGCCTGCCTCACTGTCATCCTCAGCATCGTAGTGTTTTTTGTCTACCATGTACATGTGAGCCTGTACACGTGTGGGTTGGTTACAATGCGTTGTGAGAGTGGGCATGCTGTCCTTTGGATCTCAATGCTTCTGCTCAAACCTGCCTGCATCATGCTTCTGTTCACACTGCCATGTTTTGATTTGTATCAAAGTAAATATTTCAAACAAGTCCTCAAGAGGAGTGGCAACGCGTCCTTCTCGTCCCCCAGATGTTTCTGAGTCTAGAATGGACTTTACATAGAACTATACTCATTTCAGGATTGAAAAGAGCATACAGCAGTCTCAAGCCAACGTAAGCACAGGAGCCTCAGTTCATTTGTCCCAGACAGAATGCACTCTGCATCTGAAACTTAGGTTCTTGCCGCTTGTTGTGAGACCTCCACCAGATCTTGCGCTGCCCTGTTGGAAAGGCTGTTCAGTGATTGCGTTACAGGCACACTCTAGCAATGCTTGGGCTGCATTTGTCTGCAGGCTTCCTGGTGGAGACATAAAGTTTCTATGTCAAGAGATTGATGACAGACGAGCTGAGTCACAGCCAGACCAGCAGCATGCGTTCAAGGACACAGCAAGACAACTGCTTGAGGTGTGCACAGGCTTAATGTCTTGTAAACTGCTGGCTATGTGCCAGGCAACGTGCTGTGCTGGTTGGCAACGTGTACCGAAGTAAAACCAGATCTTGTTGTCTTTGTTTGGCAACAGCTACTTTCTGCATATGCTTGGCACACAGGTGATGCTGCTGGAAGCCTAGGCCATCCCAGCAGCAGCAACATACACTGTACTGTTATGCATATCTGCTTCAAATTTTCTGCTGTATTGAAGGTGTCACAGCACATCTAGCTTAGGCTTCTGTTTCACAATTCACAACAAACACTCTAGGTTACAGACTAAGTGAAGCTTGACATGCCAGCTGCAAGTGCTCTGTGACCATGCTATAAGCAAATGGGAGCAAATGGGCCACTGACAAGGGTGTGTGTGTGCAGATGCTGGAGGGCTTGCATGCCAAGAGGGTGTTCCTGGGAGCCGTACAGCCTGAACGCATTTTGGTGGAGCCCAGCTTCTGCCTGGCAGAGAGCTGCCCTGGTACAGCAAAGCCACAAAGCCAATGTCTTTACAAATGTCACACAGCCTTAATATGCACAAAGTTGCACCTACTGTGCATGTACAAACCATTGTAAGCCATGGCACTGTAAAGCTAAAAACGCCTTTTGTTAGCTCTGTGAGACATGCATGGATGTTAGGTACTGTACCTCTGTGCATTGCAGCAATGCAACTGGTCTTGCTGTTGTTCATCCTCATGACTATTGGGCAGGCATCTGATCAACCCTGCATAGCAGCCCTTGCGGAGTGTTGCACCTTTGAGGTAGAAGGTTCCATGTACACGCAATACTGGTCATGCAGCTTTGGCTCCAACTTTACAAGAGCTATTGTATCAGTGTGCACATGCACATGCAGGTGACTGGCTGGAGACTGTATCCACAATGCAGCGCTTGGCACCTGAAGTGATGTTGAACGCAAATCGTGGCGGCCGTACTCAGCAGGACGTCAGCAGTGCTGAAGGAGACATGTGGAGTGCGGGGGTAGTGCTGTATGAGCTGGCAACAGGCAGGTTGCCGTTTCCTGGTTCGCTCCCGTCAGGCAGGACTCTGGCATTTCAAGATGTGTTGCCCCTGGAGGAAAGGAGGTGTTTGCACAAAAGCGTGTATGGTCAGCTGTGCAGATACGAGGTAGGTTGCCCCTATCTCTTGACAATTGTCAACCAAGAATGATGTTTGCGCTTTCTGGCTCGTGATGAGCTAGAAACGCTCAGGGCAAGTCTCGCCTGTCCAGAGCAGTTTGTTCTAAGCATCCCCATAAGGTCAATCAATAGGACGATTTGCCCTGCCGTTTGAGATGCACAGCGCAACTTCAGATGGCAGCAATCTGTCCTCTGGGCAACTTTGATGTGTCAGTGCTTATCTGTTTCTGTCTGTGCCACTTGGCATATGAAGGGCCTCTTGTGCCTAGAGGCATGATCCTGTTGAACCTGTGTATCACAACACAATCATGTTGTACACTGAGATGAAGCTATGCTGATGTGTAGCTGGCAACATAGGTTTTGTTGGTATTCAGTGCATCATTGCATACTGCCCAATTTAGCAACCAAAGTCTGAAAGTGTGCAAGCCTCCTCCTGCTCTGGACTGCCCGGCATTACCCCTCCTGCAACCCCTCAAGCAACCCTACTGCCCCCAGCTCCCCTTTCCCCTCCCCCTCCCCAATCTCCTCTGGATCTTATTGCAAAGAGTGGCAGCTGCACATTTCTACCCAGGCTTTTGTCGTGTTGCAAGTGAAATGTTGAGGGCTGTCACCTGTGATGCACTTCTACACAGCAGGCTGGGCTGACCTGCTTGCGCCATTCCTGCAGGCTGAAGGGTTCAGAGCTAAGGAGCTGGAGGCTGAACTGGTGAAGAGCATAGGGAGGCAGGGTGCTGATGTGGTCATGAAAATGCTGAACCCCTACCCCGATGGGCGCTTGACTGCCACGCAAGCCCTGCAGACCCCCTACCTCTCCAGGGGGGGTGCCCAGGTCATGCAGCCATCACAGACCGAGCTCACCCCCACAGCTCATGCAGACCGTGGTCACGCCAGACAGCAGCCGTCTGATGGGCTTGAACACATCGACGCACAGGCGCATGCAGCCGCTGCAGATCAGCAGCAGCTTTCTGTGCTAGTGGTGCATGACAGCCAGGACAGTGGAGCGCTGAGTGAGCATGCACAACTAGAGCTGTGCAATGGCAAAGGAGGTGCCAGTCAGGGTGCAGCAGTGATCAAAGCGTGCACAAAGACTGACCAGCCTTCTTGTAGTGAGCGTAGTAAAGTCAGTGGACAAGGTGTACAGAATGGCGGACACAAGGTGTCATTGGCAGCCCAGGCTGGCCAGTTGGGCGTTCCCCTCTTGCACAGGCCGCAAGATGGCGTTGCCAGTTGTATAGATGCAGCTGAAGAGCAGCCAGCCCTTGACAGTGCTGCAGAGAGGGTGAGTCAATTCATAGTCATGCCACCAAACAAGGTCCATTCCCTTTCAGCTGCCATATTAGGTCATTACACAAGTGCCAACTGTGTGCTTGCAGCCTGTTATCAATATTCTGCGTATGGCGTGTATAGCTGTGATGCTCATCCACAGGCTTAACATGCAGCATGTATTCTCACCTGCCTCACTCAATGGCACTGTTGCTTCATGGTTGCAAGCAATTGAGCTTGGCAGGCATCAAGTAGGCCCTTCTTGGGAATGCTTGTCATTGCTGTGTGTTATTGCAGGACTCACATGCAAAGCCTGGCCATGACAGCTCCACAGTCAGCTTGAAGCGCAGAGTGAACAGCTGGATGCACAGGAAATTGGAGGCCTGCAAGGATCTTGTCAAGTCTCCCCTTAAATGCTGTAGCTCCAAAGGGCTCAGGGTCAAGTAGAGCACACAAAGCCGAGGCAGCTTACGTTTGGCGTGTTGCTTGGGTCAAAAAGACATTGAGTGTTGCGCAGCATGTGTCCTGATAGCTAGGGCTTGTCAGAATGTATCAGGGTTTCCTGTTGGTGATAATGCATTGTGGCCAACCATAGAGCATGCACATTTTGTATTTTGCTCTGGCTGGTGCCTGACAGCATCAGCCTAATGTGTTAAGAGCGGTCTGTTATGTAGTTGCTTTATTAGCCTTCTCCATACTAGATCGATCACTGAGGCTGTCATAGAAAAGCTGAACTTCATAACGGCTCCTGCTTCATTGCATCCAAGCACATCAGAGTTGTAAGAACGCCTAGGGGGTAAAGAGCTGGTGAATGCCCTTTGAGAAGGCTGCTTTGTGTGGAAGGTTGCACCACCCCTTCAATTGTGAGCAATGAGTTTGGGCAGCCTGAACAGTTAATACCTGGATGGGAGCCACAAGACAGCTTCTCTGCTATCCTGATAAAAACCGGATGAGCAGCATGCCATGATGTGCGCGCATCACTTGAGGTCTGCAGCTTGCTTGTGACAATATGACTGAGTGGCGCATTGCATTGGACATGCTATGTATGATTTTTCATGAAATGTTATATGACTCACTTTGAAAGTGCTGTGACACATGATAGTCAGAAGCGCCTTTCACTATCTGTTGAGCTGTTGACCAGATCGCACACAGTGTCATGTGTTATCTGGATCACCCCAACTCACAGTGCAGCATGGTCATTGTCAAGATCGGTCAACATACTACTGCTCTCAAGTTAATAAAATTTGCCAACAGGTGGCACGCCAAAGGCATGCTTGGTACCAGCGTTGTGCCAATCAAGATGAGGACAACTTTGCAGCAAACAGAACCACTAGCCAACATACAGGGCACGTCCCTAGTGACAAGAGGGCCGGTGGCTTCTGATTCATCTGTGCCTACACACTCGCCTGACATGAGAAGAGGCTGATGTTGGCCTTTCTTTGCCCCCAAAGCTGTCTAATACAGCCAGGGTATGTGAAAAGTAGTGACAAATCAGGAATGTATTCTGTGCTTCAGCATCGAGCTTGCACACTTGTGAGCATGTAAGTGTCATGTAGCAGCTAGACTATCATCACATCATTAAGGAAGAAGCTCTGTTGACTCCCTGTAGATTTTTCAGCATAGATTTATGCGTTGCAGTGACTTTGTAGGCCACAGTACACATGGACTCTGACATGTATGGCTAGACAAGCTGCACTGCGACTAAAAAGAAGCTGTGGTTACGTGCAGGTGTAAATAGTGCAGTGAAGCATACCACAATAGCAGATACCAGCCTACATATCAACGTTGACTGTGATGTTTATTGATGACATACTAGCTGTGCAACTGATGACTGTAGCGGTCTCTCCCGCAAATAACCTTGATGTTTTCAAGGGCCTTGCGAGAGATCTGCTCCTGAGCGCCTGAACCTGCCTTCTGAACGTCTTTGCGTGGTTCAGTGTGCGGACTCCCACCCTGAACACGCTGAACACTTTCCTTCAGGAGCTGTGCACATCGGCACGTTGGTCCAGCAGTGCCTTGTATCACCCCTTCTCTGCGCACCACTTCGAGAGGGGCCTCACAACAAAATTGAAAGGCCAGACGGACACCTACTCTCACCTCAGCGCGAAAGTGGGAATCTTGTCCAGGACGTCATCGCTGGACAGACGGAAGAGTCATGACTGCTGATCCACTGCTATCAGTCATGAAATGACTAAATTAGTCATGCTGCCGCCCAGACTCGAGACACGCCGAAGTTGTTTGACACAAACTGTGTATAATTCACCATCACAACCATCACGGATAACACAGGTCTCAAGTAGTTCAACGAAAACGAGCAACGACAGCAGCACCGCCTGAGCTTGAAAACAGCATGGCGCAGTGATCAGCTTTGTTTGATTGCGAACCAGCTTTGACCGCGGCAGCCGGGTTTTCATTCGCACGTCCACACAGTAGTGTGATGACAACGAGTGAGTCCACTTCACTGCTTCGACTGCTAATTTGACTCCGAGTCCAACCTATGTGTGATGCAGTTTCTAAAGCTCGCTGGTTGGCACACTCTCCTGCAAAGAGGTATACCGAGCTCCTTTTTCTAGCCTACAGCCCGTTCTGGATGGTTTGGGCTCTTGGCGTTGTCGTCCCCTTCAAGCTGTATGAGGTGCCAGGCCTTGTACCACTGAGTGCACTCCTGTTTGTTCTTGCTACAAGCAAGAGCTACGCAACATCCAGCATTGTCTTTGGCTGTAGACAGCTGATACCGTCTGCAGGTGAACTGATATGCATGCGATGCTGGCTGCAGCATGCTGGGAAGAGTGGTTACATGGCAATAGGCTTAGGCGCTTCCTTACCTTGCATCATCTTGCCTTGGTTGCTGGAGCATAAAGCAGACAGGAGCAAGCCATGGTACCAGAAGTATTGGATCAAGGCCAATATTTGGATAGCAATATTCTCTTTCATTGGGAATTACTTCTGGACGCATTACTTCTACACAATACTGGGAGCTGAGTACACTTTTCAATCATGGAGACTTAATGAGGTAAAAGCGTACAACTGATCAAATTGATCATGGTACAGAGGACATACTTGAATAGGGGCCAGGAAAGATAGCTCTTGCTTCCTCACTACCTGACAGGCTGTTGTGCTTGCAGGTTCCCATCACGCTTTACTTCATGACCCATGCATACTTCTGCTTCTACCATGCCCTCTCAAATGTGGTTCTGAGACGGACGTTGCACGCAGTGCAAAGGTATCACACAATTGTGCAATGGCTGCTGCTGGCTTTGGTGGTCTTCATCTTGGCTTACATCACAGCTTTGATGGAGACAGTCACCATTGCGCACTTCCCATACTACAGGTTTAAGGTGACAACTCTGCTTGACTCCTGCCAACAACCTGCCACCCATGTCCACACCACTGCTGCTGACCATCACAGACACATGTCATGAACTACATGCTGCGACGTGTCTACGCTTCCAGATGACACCACTGGTACGCAACTGCGCAAGGCATCAGGCAAATGTGACCTTGGCAGCTATCAGCTCTGCAATCACTGGGGTAGAGGCTGGTGTGATGTATTTACTCAAGTCATGCCATGTGCAGGACCGATCAAGGATGTACACATGGGGCTCAGTGTTTTATGCTATATATTTCTGGGTCAGCTTTCCAGTCTTCTTCATCATGGATGAGAAGCCACGCAAAGTGTGGACAGTCTGGGAAGCAGCCAGAGACTCTCTGGCTTCGGGGATGGCTGTCACCATGTTGCTCGACTTCTGGCGCATAGCCTTCGCAGAATCCAAAAGCCAGAGTTTGCCATGGCTGTCATAGCATAGCTATGTTGCACGTTGAGGCAATTCTGCCGAGAGGTCCTCCCACCACCCAACACTACGCGATACTCTGCAGTCGCCTCTGCTATTGAAAGATTGGGATGACTACCCTGCGATTACATGCAAGGCGTACCTCGCGAGCTGTATCAGGTTAACCAGTGCCATCAACGCAGCATTGATGTCACATCTTCTGTTCTCGCTGATTTTGTTGCTGCCTCAGCTGGGGTGAGGATTCTTTCTAGGCTTTATGGACACACTGCTTGATTGACATGAAGGACAACTTGCCATGGAAAGGAACACAACAGCAAGTTGACAAATGCAAATAGACAAAAGCAATTTCATGAGCTGACACAGCAAGGTTTGCGGAATCAACAGATGTGACAACAAGCTGTCATGACGGCCAGGACAATACATGTAATGCACATGCACTGCCAATACAGCATCATTCGGCTAGCACATTTGGCTCATCAAACCCGCACTGCAATCCTTCCAATCATTACATGGCATCAGTAGATAGCAAACTAAAGCAGTAAGGTAAATATCATTTCTCCAGGCTGAGAAGGGACTTGTTCCCTAAGAGAAAGCTGAAGGAGTCACTAAATATGCTAGGGAAAAAAGTCCTGGCAGAGGTGGGAGCGCTCGCCTCGCTGTACAGCGCTTGGCCTGCCACCCTTCAGAGTTTGTCAGAATGGCTGTTCAAAAGGGTGACATTGCCTGGAAGATTCTTGTTGTTGCGCAAGGCCCACTCAAGTATGTTTTACGATGGCTTCAGGTGCTGTTGTGCTTGCCGTGTATTCTTGTGCATGTTTCCAGGCCAAGCTTGAATGCTTTCTGCATGCCAAGGGTGTATATTGTACACTGTGGGGGCATGTCACCTTGAAGACGTCGGTTGACAAGCAAACTACAGTAGAAAATCTTGTCCAGTGAGTCTGCATGCGTCTGGCACTGCAGTGTCAGCAGGTCTTGTCTGACCTGCTCCACAAGCTGCATTTCAAAGCCACTTCCATGTTGCTCTGGCCATATTCACAATGTGCATGTCTAGCTGCAGTTGCAGCACTATCAGCGTTCACAGATGCAACTTCCCAAGGTTGCACTAAGTTGCAGAGCCTGATAAAATGTCTGGATCGTGAGATCAGCATCACATAGCATGCAGTCAAGCTCATGGTCTCGATGTTGTCAATGCATAGGGGCCATTTTGGGGGCAGTGCAGAGGGGCAGGGCACTTCTGCAGGCTTTTTGAAACCTTGTCACCAGATTCTGGTCAAACACTTGCTCGAGCCTGGCGAGCGCGTCTGCCATCGCACCCTGCGAACAGCTGAGCTGTGTAGAGCATCTCACCAACGTTCAAACGCGAGACTTCGGGGTCTATTGCTTGTGCCTTTGTACTATTTGACCAGCTGCGTGGCAAAGGCTTTGATGACAGGCCTTTACAGCTTTCCCGGGCAGGCCATAAAGAAGTCTGGGCTCCCGGCCGGCCGAAAGGTCGTCAATGCAGGAAAGACATGTTTTGGCATGGCTGTCCGAGGGGCTTGCCTGCCGTACACAGTTCCAGTAGCCTGTATAAGAATCATTGGAACTACTGCTGGCTCAATAGCAACCTACGGGTTGGAGGCTGCCTGCAACGCTGTGTCAGAAATGCCGTTGATGGGAGAGGTACGCATTTCCCCGCAGCGCATTCATCGCAGCTCCAGCGCTGGTTATCTTCACGTTTGTAAGCTCGTATTTGCCCGTTTGCAGGGCAAGGTCCTGGCAGACCTGTCCGAGGAAGATTTGAAGGAGGCTTACCGGCAGGTTGGCTTAGACTTTCAAGTTCCTAACTGGATGTGGTTGGAGCTTCGTAATCAGGTGAGAGTTGCTGTGTCAGAGGTCAGCAGGATACATAAGCATATACCCTGTTGGGTGCTGCCCAAAAGCAATAATGCAGCAGCTCTGGATTTCCAAGGTATGACTTCAAGATTGACTGTGCAGGACCTCAGGAAAAGCGCAGAGCATGACTCAGCTTGTCGCATCCAGAAATGGTACAGAGAGCAGAAGCAGCGCAAGCAGTATGACCAAAATGTTGCCGCAAAAGAGCTGAGGCAGCAGGGGAAATACATGCAGACATACCTCCTGCAAAAGGTATCGAGTGTCAGCTTTATGCACAAGCTTGGCATCGGTTGCACAAATGCAGTACTCACCATATCTACCTGGAGAATGCCTTGATGTACAAGCCGTAGTGGCATGGAATGCAACCAGGTTGCAGATGTCAACAGTGTATCTGCAGCATCAGCATCTGCTACCTCCTGACCTGCCACTGCTGGCTTTTGAGAGACTTCGTGGTCCAGGTGAAGAACGCTGAGGAGCATGGCCGTCAACAAGAGCGGCTACTGACATCTACACAACAGTCGCATGACCAGCTGAAACAGCAAGTGCAGGACCAGGACCAGCAGATTCAGGTGCGGCGACAGCGTGCTGCAGAGGTGAGCCCCTCATCAAGCTTCACCCACCAGACTGCGTACAAGCATCATATTGCCTGCTCCATTCTTTGGATGCAAGGTCGTAGTGTCACAGCTCATTGTGTGACCGATGCAGGGCTGCAAAGCAAATGGATTGCAATGCCCACCTCTTGCTATAGGAATGCTTGCTTGCATGAAGCAATTGCGTTCATCCTTGCAATGCTCATCTGCAGTATGCTCTGACATGCCTGGCTGCATAGTATGTATGCAAAACATGTAACTCCACAGACTCACATCATCAGTTGTGGCGACAATCTGGCAACCCAATTAACATGCCTGTGACTCTTGCTTGCGACGTGCAGGAATCCAAGATGAAGTCGGCCCAGCTGGCCCAGCAGGATGCTGAGCTGGCAGCCGCCAAGCAGGACTTGGCAACTCACTTGGCAGCCCAGCAGGAGCTTGAAAGGGTAAGGCTCGCAACTTACGTCCACATTTTGCAAGGGTAAAAGCCTGCACCTTATGTCCACATTTCGCCCTGCAAGACTTTGAGTCTATTCACGCAAGCCATGAGGTGAACATCAACCAAGTTAGTGCTTGACATGTGCAGTGATTTTAGCTGAAGCGTTGTGCTGAATGCATCATGGGATTTGCAGGCAGCCAAGAACAGGTCAGACCAGCTGCAGAAGCAGCTTGACCAGAGGGACGCTGACCTGATTGAGGCCAAGGCACAATGCCTGAAGCTGCAGGAGGACCTGACTGTCAAGTGTGAAGAGGTGACTGCTGAAAAGCAGGAGAAAGCAGCCCTGCAGAGGGCTCACTATGCCAGTCAGAAGGCAAGTATACACATTGTTCAAACTTTATGCTACCCCCACACGCTCCTCCCACCTCCCCATCCCACCCTGGCTGCCATGATGTTTCATAGCTCAGAATGATATGTGGCTTATTGTGGCGAAGCTGGCACGTCACAACATCTTTGTCCCATGGCACCATGATCCTGCAGCGTTTTCGCATTTTGCTGTTGCATGCTTATCTGTATGTAACTTACCCTAAAGGTCTTACATCTGTTCAGACTTTGCAGCACCGGTTGTGGCAACAACCTGGCAAACCAGCTAGCATGCCTGTGACTGTTGATTGCGATGTGCAGGAATCTGAGACAAAGTCTGCCCAGCTGGCTAAGCAGGATGCTGAGCTGGCAGCCGCCAAGCAGGAGTCAGCCACCCGCCTGGCTGCTGACAAGAAGGAGCAAGCAGCCCTGCAGACGGCTCACCACGCCATTCTGAAGGCAAGCATACATTGCGCTGAAACCTGCTCTATCCCACATGCTCTTCCCCCCCCTTCCCCCCCCCCCTCCCCCCTGTGCCCCTTTCCCCACCCCATCTCTTGGCTGCTGTGGAATTGAGTCAACATGTGCTCTGGTGGCTCCCTGTGGCATCAGTAGCAAGCCATATTGAGTCCATTGCAATCCAAACGCTACAGCATGACTGCCAATGCAAAACTGCATTGCTAAGCATGCTGCTGTGATGTGTAGGCGCTTGAAGACACGTCAGCCCAGCTGCAGCAGCAACTTGCCCAGAAGGGCACTGACCTGTCTTCTGCTGAGCAAGAGCTCGCCCGTCTCCGGCAGGAGCTGTCTCAAGAACAGAAGTCCAAGCATGAGGCAACAAAGGTAAACCTTGTTTTGTGTCTTCAGAATGACAAGACCTTGCATATGGCAACTGGACTGTGTTACTGCAGTTGCTTACCTTCTGTCAAGATGTTTGCTGTGCCGACATATGTTCATTCCATTTCAGCATTGAGTGAAGAAATGAGGTGAACACTCACCAAAATAGTGCAGACCCCAACAAACACAAGCCGGCATCAGGATCCATGCAATAGCTGTCACTATCAGGCTTTCATGCTGGGCCTGTCACTGGCAAAAACGCATGCATGCTATTCAGAGTTACGACGCCAGCTGGACTTCACATCTTTTGCTTTGTGTGAGTGCATGACCCTTCTTGATGAGCCGTAAGACAGCTCGCTGTAGCATGTATTCGGAATGCCTAAGCTTAGTCAACCACATGTGCAGTGATTTTAGCTGAAGCATTGTGCTGAATGCATCATGTGATTTGCAGGCAGCCAAGGACAGGTCAGCCCAGCTGCAGCAGCAGCTTGTCCGGAGGGACACTGACCTGCTTGAGGCCAAGGCACAATGCCTGAAGCTGCAGGAGGACCTGACTGGCAAGAGTGATGAGGTGACTGCTGAAAAGCAGGAGCAAGCAGCCCTGCAGAGGGCTCACCATGCTAGCTTGAAGGCAAGTATACACTGCACTCGACGCAGCTCTATTCCCACATGCTCTTCCCCCGCCCTTCCCCCTTTCCCCACCCCAAGCACCCTGGCTGCTGTGGTGTTGAGTCAGGGTGGCTATTGTGGCTCACTGCGGCATCAGTGGCAAGCCTTACTCGGTCCATTTCAATTCAAATACTGCAGCATGACTTTCCATCCAAAACTGCATAGCTAAGCATGCTGCTGTAATCTGCAGGCGGCTGAAGACACGTCAGCCCAGCTGCAGCAGCAGCTTGCCCAGAAGGGCACTGACCTGTCTTCTGCTGAGCACAAGGTCACACGTCTCCAGCAGGAGCTGTCTCAAGCTGACCACTCGAAACATGAAGCGACCCAGGTGAACCTTGTTTTATGTCTTTGCCTTGACAACATTTTGCATATGGCAACAGGACTGTATTACTGCAATTGCTTACCTTCCATCAAGGATGTATGCTGTGCCGACGCGTGTTCAGTTCATTTCGTTTCAGCATTGAGTGCAGAAGATTGCTGCATGACGGTGCAAGATGGGTTTTTATGTTGATTGCAGGAGCGTTCAGTCCAGCTGCAGTTGCAGCTTCTGCAGAAGCAGCTTGACCGGAAGGCCACTGAATTGGGTTGTCTTCAGACCCAGCTGCCAGGCCTGCATGCAGAGCTTGGCATCATGACAAAGGCAAAGGAGGTAAATGCCCAGGTCTCCTGCAAAACAACCGTGTTGGACTGTTTTAGTCAAGTAGTTCATACTGCGCCAGCCAACTTCACGCTAAGTGGACTGGGAGTTCTGCTGTGCTATGGCTACGTCTGTTGGCTGTTTCAGCTTTGTCTGTTGGCTGTTTCAGCTTTGTCTGATGGCTGTTTCAGCTTTGTCTGATGGCTGTTTCAGCTTTTGGCGCTCTGTGGTGGGTTCATTGCTCCTTGTTCCAGTGAGTGTGTGATGAATCACCCTCCTTTGGTGTTCAGGATGGACTGGAACAGATCAAAAGCCTGAAGTCACAGTTGAGAGTGGCATTGTCTGACAGAGATGATGCACTTGAATGCATCCCAACTTGCTACACTTACCTAGATGACTACACTGCACGTACAGACAACACACTTTGCTTGTGTTCCATCCAAAAGACACACATATGTGGGAGCTCTGTTGACAACTTTACAATGTGATCATGGCCCTGACATCAGCTGCATCATGACTCTGACCTCTGTTGTGACCACCTGCAGGAGCTGACTGAGAGGAGGAACAGCAGGGCAGCCAAATCTCAGGGCAGGGGCCAGGGCCCTGCAGCACGCCTGGCAGCTTCTGGCACCTCACTACAGTCAGACAGAAGCAGTGGGCCCTCCAGCCCTGCCACCGCCCCTGATGAGAGGCCCAAGAGTCGCTCCGGTGTCTTCAGTCGGCTGGGCCCCATGCCTGCCCCCACAAGCCAGGCTTCTTCAGATCAGGTGGGTTGTCGGCAACTACTGGCTCAGCAACTGCTGGGTCAGCAACTACTTTGCTGAGCAAAACTCTACCATAGAACCAGAATTTGCTGCAAGATTGCTACCTTACCGATGTTGGATCACACCCCATGATGCAAGCTTCTGGCTTCACAACATGTCTACGTTGCTGCATGCTTTATGCCTTTTTCACCAGAGGAACTCAAAGTATGGTTTGATGATGTAGGGCGCTTCATGGTCAGATGATGATGGTGGTGAGGCCTCTGCTGCTCCACCAGGCTTTGGGCCCATCCCCTCTGCCAAGTCGGGTAATGGGGCAACCACCAGGCAGACCCATGGTCATCCATCAGGCATTGGCTTGAAAAACCGAGTGGAGGGCAGGGCAGCCCAAGCTCAGGGCAGGGGCCAGGGCCTTACAGCACGCCTAGCAGCTTCCAGCGCCTCAGTTTTGTCAGACAAAAGCAGTGGGCCCTCCAGCCCTGCCACCCCCCCTGACGAGAGGCACAAGGGTCGCTCCGGTGTCTTCAGTCGGCTGGGGCCAATGCCTGCCCCCACAAGCCAGGCTTCTTCAGACCAGGTGGGTAGTCAGCACCTATTGGGTCAGCACCTACTGGGTCAGCAACTACTGCAAAACTCTATCATAGTTACAGAACTTGCTGCAAGATTGCTACCCTACAGATATTGACTCACACCCATGGTGCAAGCTTCTGGCTTCACAACATATGTACGCTGCTGCATGCTTTGAGGAACTCAAAGCATGGTTTGATGATGTAGGGCACTTCCTGGTCAGATGATGATGATGATGATGGTGAGGACTCTGCTGCTCCACCTGGCTTTGGGCCCATCCCCTCTGCCAAGTCCACAAGCCAGGCCTCTTCAGACCAGGTGGGTTGTCAGCAACTACTGGGTCACCAACTACTGGGCCCAATGGCCATCGTGTGAACTTTACACACGTGCCTTTGCTATCTGTGCACCCTTTTCTGAACACTGCCGAGGCACTTTAACAAGTATGCACTGGCCTGGGCAGCGCAATGAGCATGACATGAGTTGCTGAAGCATGTGATAGCCTTTGACAGAATAAATGCTGACCAATGCAGGGGTTTCCCCAGCAGCACATCTGTACAAGTCCTATGTGAGGCAATGTACACATGCAGGAACACCACACATGGTGTGCGCATGCAGGGTTCTGCCAGCTGTAGTGGTGTCTTCTATGCCCCAGAGGAGTCTGACATGCCCCCAGGCTTTGGCAACCATGGTGGTGTCCTGGATGCCCCAGGGGTGCCTGACATGCCCCCAGGCTTTGGCAACCATGGTGGTGTCCTGGATGCCCCAGGGGTGCCTGACATGCCCCCAGGCTTTGGCAACCCTGGTGGTATTGGTGCCCTGAACGCCCCAGGGGACCCTGACATGCCCCCAGGCTTTGGCCACTGTGGTGGTGTTGGTACCCCAAATACCCCAGGGGAGCCTGACTTGCCCCCAGGCTTTGGCAACCCTGGTGGTGTTGGTGTCCCAAATGCCCCAGGGGACCCTGACATGCCCCCAGGCTTTGGCCGCAGCCTTCCAGCCAGCACTGGCAAGAGCAGGGGGCCAAAGCGCATGCCAAACCTTGCTGAGGCCTTGGGTGACAAGTAAGCGCTCATACACAACGCAGTGCAGACTTTCTATCTGCATACAGTAACAGGGACAGATCGCACAACAATATTGGATTTGACCACTTGCTTGCTGATGCAAAGACATCACGCAGTACCATGCAGATGCTTCTGTAGTTCACATAGCAGTCTTGAGCTGTAAATGCATTTCGTGCTTTCTTGCAGCAATTGCATGCGCTGCCTGCTCTGTGTGTGTGCGTGCGCATGTGTGTGTGTGTTTGTGTGTCTGTCTTTCTGTCTGTGTCTATGTGTGCACCATGACTGACTCTGTGTGTGGGGATCGCAGGCTTCCCTTGGTGAAGCACATGGTGCCAAAGTTGGTTGGCCTTGCCAAGCAGCTGGGCAAGCTTCATGAGGCCGGCCTAGTGCACCAGGCTGTGCACCAGCACTTTGTCCTGGTGAGTCAGGAAGGGAAGTGGCAGTTTGCCGAGCTTGAGAAGGCTGCTCCCAACGACAGCAGTCTAGACAAGTCAGAGTAAGCCCTCACTCGCTCTTGTTGCACATACCTGATAACAAGCCCATCATGTGTGCAGCAAACCAATGCAGAAGCTTGCCCAATTTATGTTGTACTTTTGCATACATCAGAGGGTCTGTGTAGCAGATATGAAAGCTGGTTCAGCGCACACTACCAAGAGTGCCACAATTCTGCTTTGTCAATGCTCTGGCTCACCTAGCTGTGTAGTGAGGCTGGTGTGGTGTTGTGCAGACTGTAATGTTGAGCGTCAACAGCGTGACGTTCAATTGCAGCTGGCTGCATTGGACTTGTGTGCACCAACTTCTGGCCTTTACCGCTTTGTTTTGTGCCCTCCCAAAGCCAGACAAAGGCTTTGGACTCTTGTGTCTTGATTCTGTCTGGCTGCAGACATTTCCCATGCACTCAGCACTATACGCAGCATTATAAATTGAGCTGGAGTGCGGCCTCTCACTTGCAGTGCATGCCTTACAGGGTCTATGATGGCACTGAGGCGCCAGAAATGGCACAGCAGCAGCACAGGTCGGGCTTCTACTATCCTCAGCCCCATCAAGACATGTGCGCCTTTGGCCTGCTGATGTTCTTTGTCTTCAAGGGCAAGGGCCAACTTCCCCATGAGCATGAGAAGGCCATACAGGAGGGGACCAGCTTGCTTTTTGCCAACAAGTTGTACAAGTCTGGCAAGTACACAGAGTGGAAAGAGCAGGTAATGTCAGAGGCAGCATCCGACCGCATGAATGACTGTGTGACTAGGCTGACCCTTCTTACTAAGAGAATTGTGCCAAGCCAGGTGCGCAATTGTAATCTGCTTTGCTGCTGTTGTGCAGATCGAGGGCACATTGAGGCTGCAGGGCAAGCTGAACCCAGAGTTGGTCAGCATTGTTCTTGGCTGCCTATCCCAAGACCCAAGGCAAAGACTTACAGCAGCAAGGGTTGTTGCAGACCTGACAGAGGTCATCCACAAGATGGGGTGGTGAATGAGCAGCACTTACAACTTACTGTTTCAAATCATGATTTGCAGCATGGATAGGAAGTAGACGTAGATTGGTCTTGTAGATAGTGGACAATGCTTTACTGACTGTGTTTTGTTGCTTTTTTTAAGATGTCACCTCTTTACAGTCAGTTGCACACTGAGCGTAATACAAACAATGTCTGCAGGCACTCAACGGATAATACAGTCATGAAAACAATCTAAACGTTTTGATGAATTTTTCCTTAGCTGATATAGGCACAACACCAGTTGGTTCTCTGTTCCAGTGTATCACCTATTAAGTGATGAGTGACTCGTTAACTGTGCTTGAATCCTCCAGACCCACTTGCACCCAAATGAATACAGCTGGATGACACAACTGTATAACATTTCTGTACTCATGGCCCGAGACCGAGGAAGGCCCGATCAAGGTAACCCACAGCTCCTCAATCATACAACCTTGCAGCGCTCTCGTGTTGCCTCTTAGCTCACTGCTTATGCACTTGCAGCAGCAACCCCAGCAGCTCTGGGGCATTGCCAGCTGCACAAGCGACCGCGAACCCAAAAGCAACAGCCAGCACAGATGTAAAGCTGCCAGCAGTGCAGTGGCAGTTGGGTCTGGACTAGACTTGTGACCACAGCTGGAGCTACTAGCAAGTTGTGCTGGCAACTCACATTTACTCTTGGCCTTCCTGATTCGACTCTACTTCACAGACTCTGCACATTCAGGCAATCTACTGAGTACCTTGCTTGTGCCCAAAGCAATGACGAGTTTGTATGAGGATGTGCCATCTGCCCAACTGTCATGCGGAAGAGTAGCCACTTGCATTAGCTTCTTGCACACATGTCCAGATCAGTCAAATCGTGAGTCAGTAACGACACGTGACAACCACACTCCAAAGGAACTTCCTGCGTAGCGGTGCTGTTTGGTGCATGCGTGCAGTTGCGCAATTGCAATCCACCAAAGCTTCAGCCCAAATCGTGCGACCTCGATCAATACAAAACGTGTCATCCGGATGTGGTGAAGTGCAAGTCTGGGTTGCAAGTGGACACTGCAGATCTGTCAGTTTAGACAGCCGCCGAGAAGCAGAGCGTACCAATCAAAGGCTCGTTTGTGAATACCTGGCGTCGATGCTGCTGGTCACTGCGTTCGCCGCACGAGCTGTACAGTATCCCGTCGACTGCGATGGCAACGGGTATAGTCTGGTCAAACTGCTGTAGCGCAAGTCCGATGATCCGCATGGGTGACCACTCAAGTCAATAAGTATGCGAAGTACCAAGCTCAAGACTACGGTTCTTGTAAACCTGGCCAGCACGGTGGAACGGATGGACGAACAGATACTTCCCGCGCTATACGCTTTTGTAGCACACTCTTTTCATGCCAGTCCGTCTCAGTTGGGTGCCCTGACCTTGAGCAGAGCTTTGATGCAAGCGATATCGTCACCGTTCAGTGGTCTATGTGGTACGCTTCTCGACTTCTGACATCTGCAGCCTTTTGGTGCAACAGGCTCAGAGTTGTCTAGCCTTGTTTAACTTGGTTGGTGCACCAGCAGCATGCACTGCACTGCACTGCACAGCACTCATTCATGCACTTATTGTGCAATGTTAACATCGTCTTCACAAAGCGATATTTCTTGCTTTGGCAGACGCTTCAGTGCAACATTTCAAACTAAGTTTGCGTTGCATAGCATCATTAATCTGCTAAAACGTATGGCAATGCTGCAAGTCCATGGTTGTGTTGCATAGCGTAATCAATCTGCTGAAATGTATGTTGCAAGTCCATGGTTGTCTTACACAGCGTGTTCAATCTCCTGAAATGTATGCTTGTGTTGCAGGGATTTCCCAGTGAATCAGTACACGCTGCCACAAGTCCATGGTGGTGTTGCATAGCATAATCAATCTGCTAAAAGGTATGTTTCAAGTCTATGGGGAATGTTGCAGGGACTTCCCAGTGAATCAGTACACGCTGCCACAAGTATGGGACGGTGTGAAGGGGCAGGTGGACTATGCAGCCAAGCAGAAAGAAGTAGAGGAGTTCAACAAGAGCCATGCCTGGCTCAAGAGGGGCGTCGCAATCACCCCCACCAGGTCTTCAACTCTGTGCCACATTGTTGTCATTTAGGGTTTTCTTGCATCATGCTAGGGTTTTCTCAACATCAATTTGACTACGGCACAGTTTTTTGTCATTTTGCGTTTTTTCCCCTCTTTTCATAGTCTGCATTCTGTGATCAACAGTGCTCAGGAATGAGCACCGCCCGTCTGTTTCACAGGCAGAAAGCAACGTGAGCTTTCCATGTGCATTTGACTCCTTTGAGATTGTATCGAATGATGTCACATCTTGGCTTCAGCTTCAAAACACAGCTGCATGTTCTAACTCACATCTCAATGTACTGCAATTGACATGGATGCTGCATGTCACGTCCTTACAGTGGCTTGCTATGTCCAAATTCAACCATCAACACACCAGCAAGACGTCTTTTGAAGCACAAACCGGGTAGATCCCAGCGTGGAAGCACTACAAATGGTATTTCATGATATCCAGTCTTGGTGTTGCAGGCGGCTTGACCTTTTTTGGGTGGGAAGGCTGGAGAGTTGTTCTCTTGTCTGTAGCTCTGGTCAGTATTGGCATTGGTGCACTGAACTGGTGGCAAGCCCATGACCCTGACTATACCCTAGATGGCAGTGCCAAGCTGAGCCAGGATGCCGTGCCAACCCTGAAGGAGGTTTGGCGGGAATCTAAGGATGTGATGTGCATACACACCTTTCTGCTCATTATCATTCAGGTGTTGCTTTCATAACTCTCATCTCTCTTCTGTTGAGGCTAAACATGGTTTTTGCCCGTGATCCATTTGGCCAGAAAGTCTGTCACAGCGTCTGTGAAGGTCGTCAATGTTTAGCACTTTCTGCCCTGAATTAGAAAGCGTGTCACAGTTTGCTACTCTCTCCTGCTATGTATGAACTGATGTTATGGCTCATATTGATCGGTCTTTATACTCGGGCCTCGTGTGAGTCATCATCGGGCTTCAGCTGATTTGTTGCACCCAACCTGCTGAAAAAGTGTCAGACAAGTATTTGGACGTTGCCAAGCTGTGAAACTTCAACTTATAATCACACAAGGGTTTGGCTCTGAAACTTTGGGCGCAGTGCTGTGCTGTGCTGTGCTGGGCTGTGCTGGGCTGTGCTGTGCTGTGCTGTGCTGGGCTGGGCTGTGCTGTGCTGTGCTGTGCTGTGCTGTGCTGTGCTGTGCTGTGCTGTGCTGTGCTGTGCTGTGCTGCGCTAAGCTCAGGACGCAACACGTATTCCACAGTACCATTCAAGATACTACACAGCTGAAATACTTAAACCACTTTCAAGTGGTACGTGTATTGTGATGCAGGGTGTCGTGGGTTCCATTCCGTGGACTGCACTGGTCTTCCTAACGCTGTACATGCAGTTGATAGGCATGTCAGACTTCCACGCTGGGATGCTGATGTCCATGTCACTTGGAGCTTATGGCATGGGAAACCTCATTGGGGGGTGGGTAGGGGATGCAGCAGCATCCAGATTCCCAGACCATGGGCGCATTGCTGTTGCCCAATTTGCTGAATTCATCAGGATTCCTATTTCCTGGCTGATCATCAAGGTGAGCTACCTCTAGATCTGCCACCTTGTGCATCCTTCGTTCCGGGCTTCTGCCTTGGGAGGCTCCCTTCATGATTGCTGAAAAGCGTAAACTTTTATTTTCTTTTCTTTCTTGTGCATCCTTCCTGAGGTTCAGCAGCTAATCAGCAAGGCATGCACTTACCAACAGAACCATTGGATAAGTATACATGTTTGCTTTGCACTGCTATAGGGACAAGGCCTGTACATTCATGCAAATTGCAACTGTGTGGAATGTTTGAGGATGCCTGTCCTTAGCTAAAAGGTGCTGAGTGAGCATGCAAGCTTGCAGTCCATCATCAGTACATCATCCGAAACACAATGGCTTCTGGCTGATATCCCAGAACAGTAGCCTTAGGATGCTTTAGGCTCCCGCAGAGGGGAATGTCTTGCACCCATCATGTTCCAAGAACCTCTTGAGTACTTGCACCCATCACTTCTTGCTGACCAAACCTCCAATGAATTTCGCTCCATCAAGCTGTAAGATTTGTCAGGACCATCGACCTTACCTGTCCTCCTTGGACCCGCTGCTATTCCTCTGTAGGTGCGCAAACCCAGACACATGCCCTGTCACACTCCAACATTTTTGCCTAAATGGAACTACTTATAGTGGTCTGTCATCCTTGGACCTAGTGTGCACCTGACGGCTGGTGAGATCAGAGACATCCTTGCAGATGCTTCTTTTAGCGACCAGGGAGTATGGGCCGTGCAGGGTCTTCCAGAGATTGGCAAACCCGGCAGTGTTGCCTTGTATGCATGTGCTCTGGTGGCCATGAACAGCCTGGGCAGCTGGGCAGGGCCTGCCTGCAACAACCCAGCCTTTGCAGACATTGTGCCCGCCCACATGCGCAACCTGGTCTTCGCCTTTGACCGCTGCTTTGAGGGCGCTGTTGCTGCCTGTGCCGCTCCCCTTGTGGGCATGCTGGCAGAGAAGAGATTTGGCTTCAAAGTGAGTCTGAGTATGAGTATGAGCGTGAGTATGAGCATGAGCATGAGCATGAGCATGAGCATGAGCATGAGCATGAGCATGAGCATGAGCATGAGCATGAGCATGAGCATGAGCATGAGTACGAGTATTGTTGTCTGATGCAAAAACAAGACACTGTACTCATGCACTAGCTCAAGCATGCTTTTTGGAGAGAGTAGTGTTCCTGGTGTGAGGGTGTCGACAACAGGAACAATAGCAATACCAATGGCGGGAACAACGGCAACACTGAAAAACATCATTGATGAACATAGGTGTGTATACTGTGCAGGGTACTGCAGCCCGATCAGGAGATCCCACAATAGATGTTGCAAAGGCCAGGGCGCTGGGCAGTGCCCTGGTGCCCTTTCTGGTTGTGCCCTGGACCTGCTCACTGATTGTCTATTCAGGTGCGTTCAGCTCTGGACATGACAACCTTACTTTGCTTATTTCAATGTTTCTGCAATGTAAAGAAGACTCAACACTCACAACACATCCAACACAAATGCAAATGACTTAGCATTGCCGACTTGCCAGCCTGTATACCGTGCACATAGTATGTACCAGGTACTACACAGAAATGGTCACTGTACACAGTCAGAGCACATGATTTCAACCTTGGCATGCCACATGAACATATGCATCTGACTACTGTTGTTGGCAGCAGTCCATTACAGAAGTGCCTGTCTTGTGGCAGGCTTGCATTTCACCTATCCTAAGGACAGAAAGGCCGCCTCACAAGCTGCCACGCCACCTGGCTCACATCATTTGCAGCTCCCATCCTCAGACTCTCACTCAGATGATGAGCAAGCCTTACGAAACTCAGATACAGATAATCGAGTATCAGTCAGAGACTCAGCTTCAAGCAACAGACCGGTGAAAGAGACATGCCCCAGTGAAGATGTCAACCTGGAGTCGCAACAGGAATTGGTACGTCTTTCTTGCCTGCATGTTGATCTTGACCTTGTACTTTGCTGCTATAAGCTGTAGCCAACATATTGAGTTGAGCACATGAGCGCTGAGATCACCCCAGGCCATATGCAGGGTACCCCAATACCCTGGAGCAAACCCTAGTGAAGGTGCAAGCAAATTGGTCAGTAAGCAGATTGCCTCAAAATTTGGCAAGAAGCAAATTCGACCTAGGACTCATGTTTCCTCAGCACTGCTTAGCAACCAGTCAGTTGTCATGCTGCTGTGGCCGTCATGTACAGTTTCAGATCTGGTAGCAGCACTTGTTTCATTGCAGGAGTTGCAACACCTGAGAGCTGGCTGCCTTGACAGCGTCACGTCAACAAAGTAGACCTACATTGGTACAAGGCACTTCAATTGGTGCAGAGGACCAAAACATCGCAGAGTTGTGTTTTGGTCATGCTTCTGCTGTACCTTGGGGGAAACAGAGGATGGTAGAGCCATGGTCAAAAGTGTCAGTGGCATACTGATAAACATTAGCTATCAGCAAAACCAAATGACGGTTTCCAAACCATGAACCAGCATTCAATCTAAGCAGCATGAGATCAGAAACTTCAGATCCAGGTGAAAAGTGTCATTAGGGGAGACAGTGACAACACAACACACAAAAGTACTTGATAGCAGACATAAAGTGGATAGAAATGGGAGTGTAATGCACCCCCGGGGTACTACAGAAACAAGACATCAGACCTGAGCATGTAGACAGAAGCGTGTCATGTCCCTGCTTGCACAGTCAGGTGCAACAGCATGCACAGTCACTGGCATACATTAGGGGCACCTGTGGCAGCACTTTTGAAGATATACAGACTACAGTTCAACATTTTGTCGAGTGAGTCTGCATGCGTCTGGCACTGCAGTGTCAGCAGGTCTTGTCTGACCTGCTCCACATGCTGCATCTCAAAACCACTTCCATGTTGCTCTCACAACATGCATGTCTAGCTGCAGTTGCAGCACTATCGTGAAGTTGCCTTCACAGATGCAACTTCCCGAGGTTGCACTAATTTGCAGAGCCTGATGGGATGCCTGGACCGTGAAGTTAGCATCACACAGCATGCAGTCAAGCTCATGGTCTTCATGTTGTCCATAGGGGCCGTTTGGAGGGCAGTGCAGAGGGGCAGGGCACTTCTGCAGCTCTTGAGTGGCTTTTGAAACCTTGTCACCAGATTCTGGTCAAACACTTGCTCGAGCCAGGCGAGAACATCTGCCATCGCACCCTGCGAGCATTCAGCAGAGCTCTGTAGAGCATCTCACCAACGTTCAAACGGGAGACTTCGGGGACTTTTGCTTGTGTATTTGTGCGATTTGACCAGCTGCGTGTACGTAGCAACTGCAAGGCTTGGATGATAGGCCTTTACAGCCTAGCGGGGCAGGCGGCAAAGAAGTCTGGGCTTCCGGCCGGCCGCAAAGTCATCAACGTAGGAAAAAGATGCGTTGGAGTGGCTGTCCGAGGGGCTTGCCTGCCGTACACGGTCCCAGTGGCCTGTATAAGAATCGTTGGCACCACAGCGGGTACAATAGCAACGTACGGATTGGACGCTGCCTGCAATATGGTGTCAGAGCTGCCGTTGATGGGAGAGGTACGCATTTCCCCGCAGCGCATTCAACGCAGCTCTTGCGCAGGTCAGCTTCACGTCTGTAAGCTCGCACTTGCCCGGTTGCAGGGCAGTGTCTTGGCGGACCTCTCCGAGGAAGACCTGAAGGAGGCTTACCGGCAGGTTGGCTTAGAATTTCAAGTGCCTAACTGGATGTGGTTGGAGCTACATCACCAGGTGAGAGCTGCTGTGTCAGAGGTCAGCAGGGTGCATAAGCATATACCTTGTTGGTTGCTGCTTAAAAGCAATCTTGCAGCAGCTCTGGCTACTCCAATGTACGATCTCAATATTGACTGTGCAAGATCTCATCAAAAGCGCAGAGCATGACTCAGCCAGGCGCATCCAGAGGTGGTACAGAGAGCTGAAGCGATGCAAGCAATATGAACACAACATTGCTGCAAAAGAGCTGAGGCAGCAGGGCATATGCCTGAAGGCATACCTCCTGCAAAAGGTATTGAGTGTCAGCTTGATGCACAATTTACGTATCTGTTGCACACATGCAGTGCTCACCATAGTGAATAATGCCTTGATGTACAAGCCATAGTGGCATGGAACCTGACCAGCCTGCAGATGTCAACAGTGTATCTTCAGCATCAGCATCTGCTGCCTCCTGACCTGCCCCTGCTGGCTCTGAGAGACTTCGTGGTCCAGGTGAGGAACGCTGAGGAGCATGGCCGTCAACAAGAGCGGCTACTGACAGCTACACAGCAGTCGTGCGACCAGCTGAAACAGCAAGTGCAAGACCAGGTCCAGCAGATTGAGGAGCAGCGACATCGTGCTGCAGAGGTGAGCCCCTCATCAAGCTTCACCCACCAGACTGTGTACAAGCGACATATTGTTTGCATTCCATTCTTTGGATGCAAGGTTGTAGTGTCACAGCTCATTGTGTGGCTGATGCAGGGCTCAAGAAGCCAATTGACTGCAATGCCAACCTCTTGGTGTAGGAGTGCTTGCTTGCATAAGCATCATCGCGTTCAACATTGTAATGCTCTTTTGCAGTATGTTCTTACCTGCCTGACTGCGTATTATGTATGCAACAGAAATATTTCCACAGACTCACATCATCAGTCACAACAACGATCTAGTAAGCCATATAACATACCTGTAACTCTTGATTGCAATGTGCAGGAATTCAAGACAAAGTCAGCCCAGCTGGCTCAGCAGGATGCTGAGCTGGCAGCTGCCAAGCAGGAGTTGGCAACACGCCTGGCAGCCCATGAAAAGTCTGAAAGGGTAAGGCCTGCACCTTATGTCCACATTTTGCGAGGGCAAAGGCCAGCAACCCATGTCGCCCTGCAAGACCTTGAGTTTATTCATGCAAGCCATGAGGTGCACATTAATCCAAATAGTGCTTTACATGTGCAGTGGTTTTAGCTGAAGCGTTGTGCTGAATGCATCATGTGGTTTGCAGGCAGCCAAGGACAGGTCAGACCAGTTGCAGCAGCAGCTTGTCCGGACGGACACTGACTTGCTTGAGTCCAAGGTACAATGCCTGAAGCTGCAGAAGGACTTGAGTGCCAAGTGTGAAGAAGTGACTGCTGAAAAGCAAGAGCAAGCAGCCCTGCAGAGGGCTCACCGTGCCAGTCAGAAGGCAAGTATACACTGCACTCAAACTTTTTGCTACCCCCACACGCCCCTCCCATCCCCCCCTCCCCCAACCCAACCTGGCTCCTATGATGTTGAACAGCTCAGAATGATATGTGGCCAAGCTGGCAAGTCACAACATCCTGCCACATGGGTGCATTTTGCTGTTACATGCCTATCTTCATGAAACTTAGCCTAAAGGCCTTACATGTGTTCAGACTTTGCAACACCGGTTGTTGCGACAAGCTGGGAAGCCATATAGCATGCCTGTGACTCTTGATTGCAATGTGCAGGAGAGTGAGTTGAAAAGTGCCCAGCAGGCTGCAGAGCTGGCAGCCGCCAAGCAGGAGTCAGCAAGACGCCTGGCAGCCCACCAAGACTTCAAGAGGGTGCGGCCTGCAACTTATGTCCACAAGTTGGCCTGCAAGACCCTGAGACTATTTCAGCAAGTCATGATGCCAACGTTCATCAAAATTGTGCTCTACACATTGTTCAAACTTTACGCTACCCCCACACGCTCCTCCCATCGCCCCATCCCACCCTGCCTGCCATGATGTTAAACAGCTCAGAATGATATGTGGCTTATTGTGGCGAAGTTGGCACGTCACACCATCTTTGTCCCACGGCACCATGATCCTGCAACGTTTTTGCGTTTTGCTGTTGCATGCTTATCTGTACGTAACTTAGCCTAAAGGCCTTACATCTGTTCAGACTTTGCAGCACCGCTTGTGGCAATAATCTGGCAAGCCAGCTAGCATGCCTGTGACTGTTGATTGCGATGTGCAGGAATCTGAGATGAAGTCTGCCCAGCTGGCTAAGCAGGATGCTGAGCTGGCAGCCGCCAAGCAGGAGTCAGCCACCCGCCTGGCTGCTGACAAGAAGGAGCAAGCAGCCCTGCACAAGGCTCACCACGCCACTCTGAAGGCAAGTATACATTGCGCTGAAACCTGCTC
>JAABUP010000536.1_pt1 | contig 82953 bp, 85 predicted proteins | sample 5559201 | NCBI WGS metagenome assembly JAABUP01 (sample SAMN10711887, study PRJNA513373) | rock metagenome | isolation source: Antarctica rocks | place: Antarctica
CGAGTCATTTTGAGGCGGAAAGGTGCAAGAATGAGTTGCATTGGGTTGGGTTGGATTGTGGGGGGGGTGGTTTAATAAGTGCTTTCGGGGGTTTTGAAGGGATGGTTTGAGTGTGTGGTTCTGACGTTTGGGCGAGAAGTCGATATGGATTCAAGTGTGTAGAAGGAGAGGGGGGGGAGGGATAAAAGGAAAGAAGGGGGGGAGTGGGAGTGGGGGTAGGGATCAGTAAGGGAATGTGTGAAGATGAGAATTAGGGGGGGGGGCTTTTGCGGGCTGAGAGGGGATAGAGGGAATAGAGGTAGTGGGAGTGGGTGGAGATGCGATGGGATGGTATGGGGGAGATTATAGGAGATTGGGTGATATAGGTATAAAGAGCTTACAGAAGCGTGTATATTCTAGCTAATCAGGCGGTATAAGTGTAGGAATGAAGGTGAATGGCAGAGGGGGGGTATATAGATGGAATTATCGTGGGTTGGAAGTGTGTGGATATGTGTTGGCTGGTTGAGGGGTGTAAGTATGAAGACAAAGCTGCATGGCATCTTTAGGATGGGGTTGGAGGTGGGTTGGCGTGAGGGGTGATGTGGATTGTAGGTATCTGTTGGCTGCTTGAAGGAATATATGGGTTGGAAGGGTGTGAAATGAAGGTGAATAGGAAAACATATTCTTCGAAATAGGATGGGTGTGTGGATGGGGCTGCAGTGGTGTGCGGTTGTGTGTATGTGTGTGTAAGTGGGTAGGTGGTAGGTAGTCGATGGGGTTGTTGTAGTTGGGAGCAGGTATAAGTGAGTGTGGGGATCAAGTTCGAAATCAACGAGGTCAGTTGGATGGTTGAGAGGAAGCGGTATTTCCTTCTGCTTCATTTTCTGTCTGGAGATTTGCAGCTGGGAATAAGGGATTGGGATCTGGTATGGGTTTTTAGGAAAAGGTGTTGGTGTTGGTGTAGCATCGACGGTTTTGAGGTGGTTGGCATTTGCAGTTTTGAGAGAGATGGGAGTCTTTTGCGTGGCGGATTGCCTGCCAAGTAGCATGTTTGATGATCGTGGAGAGGAGTTTTGATGTTTTGGACGCGTGGATTGTAAATCGTGGGAAGCGTGATGACAGAACTTTTGGTTTTGTTATGAAAGGGAGAAGTAGGGCAGTCCTTTGAATTTCGAACGTAGTTTAGTAGAAGGTGAAGGCCGAAAGTTTGTTGTGAAATTTTCAAGATGGCATTTGATGCTGTGGGGTGCGGAAATTGGAATACCTAGATGTCGTACTTCAATAAGGCCCCTTGAAGGATGACTGACGTGGATGATGAAGAGGGTGGGGAGGAGAGGTATAGATAGAGTCGCTAGATTTGTCGACGTCAATCTTCGGATATTGAGTGATGTTGATCGATGACATTTTTCAATCTGCGGTGGGTGGTAATGGAGACATCTGTCAATACTGCGCTTTCGGATGTTCTTATGGGCGTTACTCCCCCAAAGGAGGCGGCGGTCATAGGATTCTAGAACGCGTTTATTCTGTCAAAGAGACCTTTGTCAATCTCCGAGATCCTGAGGCTTTCCGTCCATTGTCAAGACCAGATCTGGGTTCTTTCCGGCTTGCAAGTCCAGCGGTCGTCTGAAAACCATATCCATCCCGACATATGACCAGCCGGCGACACTGTGGGTGTCAGACCGCTGGAGGTCTGGAAGGCATGAGGGTTCAGGGTTGTCACCATCAACCACCCCCGAGAGGGCAAAGATGATGCTCCGAGCTTTCGCCTTCTTCATGGCCCTAGTGAACACCGTCATTGAGCGGTGACCTGCGTAATTATAATGGAATCGAAAGGCATTCTGTGAATGATAAAGTGGTGTGATTTCAAGGTAGACCTGGCGACAGGTAAAAGCGATGGCCAATGTGAAAGTGACCCCGGCCACATCGCCCTCGCGGTGCAATTCTTCATATCTACCGCAGCGTAGAGTGCTTGGGGGAAGCATTCTTATCAACTCGCGGCGTAAGTGATGTCTTACTTCAATGGGATGGTCTGCAATAACAGCGAGCCTCCAGATGCAATTTCGAATCTCTGGTGGCAGGTCCATGATGCGGAAATGCTTCGGGTCCACCGCAACAGCATCCGGCTTTCGAGCCATGGTGACAAGACGGATGGTTTGAAAGTCTTCTCGCCGTTAATCTGAAGTCGAAGCACAGTATACAGGGACTCGAAATGTTTGATCGGTTTGATCGGTGATGTGAGTGAGCGTGGCAAGATATGTGTTGTTGAAAATCTTAGACTCGGGGCCCAGATGGTCATTGGCTGAGAGACCTGATGAGGTCCTTATAGGGATTCTGAAATATCGAAGATCAAGGTGAACGTTGAATAGCACAGATAAAGCATCCAATCCAGGATAGCCGGAAGCGTTACGATCTTGCATAGGATCCTCCCAGCATATTCCACGAACTTTCTACCATTCAGATGAACAACAGATATTGGCCTCTTGCTGACGACCGTGGACTTCCCAGTATTTACATATGTCTCGTTTTGATGGCAAAGTCTCAACGTCCCGAGTAGCACCGGTGGCCGTGGTACATGTTCGGAGTCTGGTGTATTTTGGTGTTCAGCTCAAATAGAAAGAGATGATAAGTAAGTTTGAAGCAGTAAAGTAGGACTACTTCGAGGTGAGCTTACCGGTAGATGAAGAGGATGGCGAGGATGCAAGGTGTATGATGCGGCTGGTGCTTTCAGATTCTCATTGATCTCTCACTTGTGACAACAAACGCCCATGAACTCTGAAATTTCAGCTGGGAGGGTGAGTATGTTGTTGGGATAATGCTAGGCATTATCATATGGCAATGTGTGGTAGTGAGCTGAAAATCCGCATGGTCTGGAGCGGCTTGAAAAATTATCACGTCGTACGTCTTGATGAATGCATGATTGTCTTTCAACAACAGCGACTTCATATAGGTCCATTGTGATCGACAGTTTCTGAATAGAATGTAACCAGCCAGCAGAGACAGCATGGGCTGACGTTACTATCGGTACCCAATCCAACACCAGACGGTATCCACATTAATGATTCAGGCCATCCTGCGGGCCTTTAATTGGCCAGAGAGCACGCTGTCCCTAAGCTATCAATTTTCACCGCCAACCCAGTCGTCTCTTGCATGACAGCCACTCAGAAACTGACAGATTGTCTGAAAAATTGCCATCTTAAAACTCACACATATCTTCAAATCGGGCTTCTCTCTTCTCAGGCTTTCCGTTTTACTCTCGAACCAATAACGCCAATATTCGGAATAGCGGCGTAGTGGAGGAAACCGCGGCAGGGTTTTGTATAGAGGGGTATCAGTCCACAGTAGACAAATTGATCCTACGCCATATCGAGCCGAGTGGTGAAATTGAATTCCTCAGCATAAGAGATCCAGATAGTCGGTACAGCTACATATCGCAGACTCGTCAGCAGTTCTACACATAGCTCGACTGTGGGTCTCGCGGTTATTGGGCCTAATAATGATGATATCGTAGCAATAGAAGTATGGGCGAGATTTTGAGCCCGCTGAACACTGCGTCCACACTAAACGCCAAACCAAGTGGTAGCGACGGTAACGATGCTGATAGCATAGGCAGATTCAGACAATCAGCAAGCTTCTGCACAGAGGAAGACCACTATTTCCAATTATCCGCTCCGGCTCTGAATGGTCAAAGTCCGGAGATCAAGGTATGACTGGTGCATGCTTCTCACAATGCTGTATGAAACTCGGCTGTCGTCCGCTAATAACATGCCCGCCAGGAGGAGGTTACCCTCGAATCACGAGCATGTAGATTAAGAACATTGTATGTTGGTGCTATCATTTTTCGATTTATGCATTAGCGAGTATAGTGCTTAAAGTAAATTTTTTAACATTGCCAGAACTAAGGAATGGATATGAAGGTCTATCATATGACTTTGAGTAGGTGGACCATTGCTTTGTAACTTCACAATACATCGTAGTATTATCTTAGGGGAGCGACTCTTTGGATGACCGCGAGATAAGAGAAACTTATGTATTGCTCTTTTCACAAGACAGAGACTCCATCAATCGTACATGGACTTGACACTTGCTTATTGTTGACCTCTAACAGGTGCCCTAGACTTGTGTACAAGACAAGAATATAGAAGAAGGCTTCGTTGACGTCGGTTTGATTGATCAGGGATGTCGGACTAAAGATTCGCCGACATATTTAAGCTAATCCGAACTGGGTGAGAAGTTCTTAGGCGGAAGTCTTATTGATCACATCAATATTCCATATCAGTATTGTAGTGGCGTGATGCGGCTGCTATTTTTTACTTCTCATTCTCCCTGATCTTACTTACAACTTCTTGCTTGCAGTTCGACCGATGTCCAGCGCCGCTATGGCGCTTCAGGCTCCTACAGTCAAGGTACGTACACGCCACCTACTGCCTTTGCCAGGAAGACTGACCTGCGTCTTCGTACAGAGCTTTGCCTCCCTCAGCCCAGATATCTGTATATTCTCGAGAAGTACTTTACTTACACCATGGAGAGCACGGCGCATGCCAACTTGCTCTGTCCATACCCCACGTGTTGCAGGACGGGGCTTCGCCGCGGTTGCTTCTTCCAGGTTCGAGACCATGGTAAGTGCAGGGTGGCTAAGTCCTACATGTTATATGCTGATGATGCCAGAATCGACCAACAGGCGAGCTCTGTAAAAAGGGTTCTCGCTCTGCAATTTTATCTACCTCTGCCATACCGGGCTTCAACCGAGCCCTCCACTCGTACCCAACACTACCTCCATTTCGTCTCGCTCGTGATGCCCCAATTGTGCAAACCAGCCTTCCAAGCAGGTGGCAACGAAGAACACTATTTGGTGTGGGCTCTTCACAGAACCTGCTTGCCCATATGGAACAAACTGCGAACAATAATCCTACGAGTGCTACGGCGCAAAACGCCTTTTATTCTGCTCTTTTACGAGCTGATATGCCAGCTATACTTGTGGAGAGATTCCAAATGGGACGCTATGCCTCGAATCCAGCTTGCGAGGCAACCTATCATCGTGCGCTCGAGAAGCTTGCAAGGACAGAGGGTGCCTCGGCGGTGGGAGGAGCCACACAGCTATCAGGAAGGAGTAACACGCCTAACGAGCAGCTGCATGCTATCGGTCAAGCTGTTGCTGCACAGATGAAGGGAGGACAAGTCGCAGGAGCCAAGGCTGGCAGCACTGGAACAGGCGAGAAATCAAGCCCACTCTATGTTGTAGTGGAGGAATCCATCGGCTCCTCGATATTCAAGTGGGTCAAGTTTGTTACCATCTTTGGATTCACCGCATACATTATGATGATCGTCCTACAGCTAGTGGTTGAGACGTCCGGAGTACTAAAGAAAGTTACTGGCTCAACAGCCAACGAGGCTCAACCTCAGCAACAGACCGTTCGATTTTCCGATGTTCATGGGTGTGACGAGGCCAAGGAAGAATTGCAAGAGCTTGTCGAATTCTTGAGGAACCCCGAAAAGTTCAATACTCTTGGTGGAAAGCTCCCGAAAGGTGTTCTACTGACCGGTCCCCCCGGTACCGGAAAGACGCTTCTCGCACGCGCTATCGCCGGAGAAGCTGGAGTTCCCTTCTTCTTCATGTCAGGTGCCGAATTTGATGAGATTTATGTCGGTGTTGGGGCAAAGCGAGTCCGCGAGCTGTTTGCCAACGCCCGATCGAAAGCTCCCGCCATCATCTTCATCGATGAATTGGATGCATTGGGAGGCAAACGCAACGAACGGGACCCAGCATACGTCAAGCAATCACTCAATCAGTTGCTCACCGAACTCGATGGTTTCTCCCAAGATACTGGTGTCATCATCGTGGCTGCAACAAATTTTCCCCAACTACTCGACAAGGCGCTCACTCGACCAGGCCGATTCGATCGAAACGTCGCTGTCCCTTTGCCTGACGTCCGTGGCCGGATGGCGATCCTCAAACATCACATGAAGAGCGTGCAGATATCTACCGACGTGGACGAATCCATACTCGCTCGAGGTACTACCGGTTTCTCTGGCGCTGAGCTCGAGAACCTCGTCAACCAAGCCGCCGTTCGCGCTAGTCGAATGAAATCCCTGAAAGTTGGCATGCTCGACTTCGAATGGGCAAAAGACAAAATTATGATGGGCTCAGAGAGACGAAGCTTCGTCATGCAAGAAAAGGACAAAATCAATACCGCATATCATGAAGCCGGGCACGCTCTGGTCGCTATGTACACACCCGGCGCGACACCTCTCTACAAAGTGACGATAATGCCTCGGGGCCATGCGCTCGGCATGACGTTGTCAATGCACGAAATGGACAAAGTGTCAATGGCAAAGAACGAATTCAACGCACAGATCGATGTTGCCATGGGAGGCAAGGTGGCAGAACAAATCGTCAATGGGGAGGACAACGTCACCAGTGGCTGTTCGGCCGTGAGACTCAAACCTCTTGAACGCCACGCTTAAAAGCTAATCGGTTGTAGGACATCCAAGGCGCAACCTCAATCGCCTACCAGATGGTGACCCAGAACGGCATGTCCGACACCATGGGCAACATCGACCTCGCCACCAATTTCGAGTACCTCTCCTCCGAAACCAAAGCCCAAGTCGAGTCCGAAGTCCGCCGCTTCATCGAAGACGGCAGACGGCGTGCCACAACCTTGCTCACGGAACGGAAGAACGAGCTCGATCTCCTGGCCAAAGCTCTGTTGGAATACGAAGTCTTGGATCTGGAAGAGGTGAAAAAGGTCGTCAAAGGGGAGAAATTGAAGAGGATGGCTGGGGTGGCGAAGGCACCGTTGAAGCTGCCGGAGATCGTGCTGCCGCCTGGATTGGGTGGCGGGTCGGGGATCGGGACTGGGAATGCGAAGGAGGCTGTGGGTGAGAGGGGTAACGAGGGCAGTGGTGGTGCTGGGGGAGCGAGGGTCTGAGGAGGGATATCACCTCCGCTTACTGTTTGTCATTCATTACCATCATGTTTTCATAGCGGAACGGCCATGCAAGCGATGTGCATCAGCCATATTGCTCTGGCGGGTGGGCGGCGTCTCAGGCGTGGAAGCAGCCTTCCCTCCCAGCGTTGTCTGTCGTGTATGTATGTACGAGGGTAGCATGCAACAAAAATTAGCAATTGTGAGGCATTGTTTCTTCTAGCGAAATTTGCATTCTTCGGAGGTTTATGTATTCAGAGTAAAGGCTGGGAAGTGTCGAAATCTGATAGGTAGTATAAGATAGGAGGGGAAGGTTGATTCGGTAAGTGAGGAGGTAGGTAGGTATAGATAGATAAATATCTAATACTGTAGTGTACTACGTTTGTATATATCTAGTACCCCCCCCCCCCCCATCTATAACGGGAGCAGCATTACAATTTGGTATTAATAGTTTATTTATTTATTATTTGATTGGTGTCGTGATGCTTTGCTATTCTATCCCATCCCATCCCATCCTATCCTATCCATGCGCGTTACATACGTTACTATATATTGATTAGATCTTCAAGAGTGAAATAAGCTAGATAGATACCTTAGATATGTATGTATATCGTTTACAGGCTTTGTGATGAAAGATCCATTTCGTATTGATGAATAAATAGGTCTATTCTATACTTGCGAAGCGAGTATATATCTAGGGGCCATAAGTCATGAGAGCTCTGAGCTGATATACTAGCGGTGCCGTGCAGTGCATGGTAGTCTCTTCCCTTCCCTTCCCTTCACTGTATCCCCAAGCGATGGACGTTATAACCCCGACCCTCTTATTCACCACTCCTGAAAGTCGCAAGTCCTTTCATGCACTAGGACTGGGACTCGGACCAGATATCAAATACCAAATAGGCGGTCTTTGGCACGTGGCATCATATCTCCAGATTTCTCCGACTCCGAGAGGTGTGGAGTCTGCAGGGGGGTTTTGATCGAGGATGTATGTAGATATGTGGATAGACTAGGTGGTTTCGGAGAAGATCTGTAGCTGGTCATTTTTCCATCCTCACGCGTGTTTGTATCCGATGGTGATGGTGAAGGGCGTGCTTATGGGGGTGGTTCTTTTGGTTGAATAACCTGATTTGGCGTTGTTTTGCTTAGGGATCTCTTGCTCAGGTGAGGAGCGGCTCATGTTGCTTGCGATTGAAGATGAGATAGGGTGTGTGTAGAGGCGTTAGATATATAGGGGTGGTAGGACGCAGATGTGGAGAGGCTGGGTTTGGATGCTATTTGGAAATTCCGCGTTGTAGGATGTGCAAATGGGTCTCGAGTGATATGAGCTTTGCGACAACGTATTTCGGAGGCCGGTCCTGGTATTATGCTGTTGGATTGAAATGTGCATGAATCCAACAGTCTGGATGCGAATCGATTGGTCTCCAATACACCTCTTGTCAAATCTGTAAGGACATCATAGAGCCTTTCCGGGCCTCAGGCTCTTTTCCTTGGGTATGATCCTAGTGCCGGGAACGTCGGCGCACTGACTGATAGCGCAGAGACTGTATTCGGAGAGACTGTATTCGGAGGGGATTGACAGGCTATTGGTGTAGCTGGAGGAGATTGCAAGCGTAAGATCTGACGAGGTAGGGTCTCCATTCAAGAAGGAAAATATCTGTATTCAATCCTCATTACTTTCGAACATATTTGTGTTCCCTCTCGGCCTCGAAGTAGGATTTAGACAGTATTGGCGGAACCCAAATTCTTCTTCCAGGGTCTGGTATGATGTAGTGGTGGTGGAATATCCCGAGGAACGTGAGCGCCTGGAAATGCCGTGTGTCGAATTATGGCAGATCTCAATCCGTCGAGTCTGCCCGTGCTCGAAGCCTAGAGCGAAGGCTCCCCTTTTTCAAAGATAATAATTTAGGGCTCATGTCTTCGAAGATGACGTTGTCTTGCAATCCCCTGAAGCATGATACATTAGCCTCCATTGTCGCGCAGAATCTCTCGAACTCCCTCCCATCTAAGCAAAGACAGTAGAGTCGATAATAAGGAGCACCCATGGTGTCATTAAGTCGCCTGTAGATTCAGGAATAGACACGTGCCGCACAACGAGATAAACTCAAACAGAGGAACTTGGGAGGACCCACCACATTTCTCATTAGGCTTTGTTTCTCTGGACACGGCGTGTCAGCACATACTGAAACATCGATCCGAATGTGTAATCCTTGCGTTGCAACAACATTCGGTGGACATCTGACATGTCTAGTAGCCATCATCAGCGGTCGATCCTTAGACTGGTAAAAGGGCGATCCCCCACGCTATCTTACGTTTGTTGATACGTCGTGCACCAGGCTTTGACAATATATCGCACATGGCCGCAGTCATAGGTTACTTTCGTGTAATCACCTAGACGTAGGATCAAAGTCAGCATCGCTGATCTGGTTGACTTGTTCCAGTACTAAAAGGTCCTTATTGGCATTCTGAATATCTGGATCCGAAATAAAGGAAAGAGTTGGGTAGGAGCGAACGTACACATATTATAATCGTCGGTTAGAGTAGGATGTGCTAGCTAGGAGGATGAAAAGCTCAGGACCACGACTCTGGTCCATGTGTTTGACTTAAGTCTTGACATTAATCCGTTTCCTATGAGGCCTGAGGGACTATATATCCGCGGGAGCGGATGGGCCTTTGACCCTTGCCCTTGGATATGGCCATCGCTGCGCTTGTGCTTTGGAAAGCTGGTATGACATGCGACCACCGGCAAGCTCGAATCTCCAGAGTGCCTTGGCAGAAAGCGCATCCCCTGGACCGAGTTTGGCTGCATTGATAGGGATCAGACAACAACGAGATGTTGGAAGATGACTAGGATATGCGTGGGGAGGGGCAGAGTGATGAGGAGAATAGGAAAGAGGGAACTGGCATGAGAACGTCAAACCCTGAAGGGCAACGTCTACCGGATGCTCCCGTTGGCTCGAACAGATGGCTTTGTGGCTCAAGCTGTGCCTCTGCAGGATTCGGATGACGAATCTGCCTGGGCAGCAAGCTCTGCAAGGATATCGTTCTTGTTCAGAGCCCGAGATTGGACTTCCGACTGTCAACGTTATCGTCTTTTCCAACGGGTCCGTTATCTGCAACATACAGCGGCGGTTCCCGAGCTGATTGTCAGACATGCATAGTCCTTGCAGGCTGCTGAAGTCTGGAAAGTCGTCGTCTCTGGAACTTCTGTTTTGGGGCATGATAGTCCTTGTTCCCCACTTGGTGGACCTGAAACTCCTCAGTAGAACGTTTCTAGCGCTGTGATGCAGCATCATACGGTCACATGCCGGTCGTCCGCGGCTTGGATGATGCGAAGGCCGCCATGATTGGAGATGCTGGCGCATCTAGTGGGTCCCAGACCATGCGTTACCAGTCCCATGGGCTCGTCGTCGATGCAGTGTGCTAACCGTAGTGGTCTGATTTGTGGAAGGTGATAATCGCCAGGGCGAACGGCCCCCTTCAGCATGCAACATGGGATGCAGCTGCTCCGTCTTGCCGCATATGGATGAGGTAGTTGAATACGCGAAAATCCAATTGAATTTCCTGACACCAGTGGCTTTTTCCCAGAGGACATCATGACGATCTCTTCGCTAGTCTCTTAGTGACGCTCATATCAGCCTTGATATCGTGGAGACATATGAGGAGAGTCAGTCGGGGTCAACTCTGCAGCACGCTGACGAGGACCCAAAACCGCGGCGACCATGATCTTGAAGCCCATCCAAAAACGTCAACTGTGGTGAAGAACCCAATGCAACTAAAGATGGCATAATCAAAGATGCTTGCATTCAACTCAGTATCAAAAATTGGCAGAAGGGTACCATATCTCGAATATTGTACAACATACAAGCAAATGCTAAATGGTGTCTACTCGCACAGGAAATTCATAAACAGCAACGATCGATCACGAGTCTTCGAAACTGTCTTCGGAATCGACCCATCCTCTCGACATTTCCACGGCTCTTTCCCACCTCTTATACATCTTAGCGCTGTCCTCCTTCGTGATCTGTCGCTGGAAGATTGTACGGTCCTCGCGGTTGATTTCCTTTAGTTCGTCGAACTCCTTCCACAGGTCTACAGCGAAGCCAGCGACAATAGCCGCTCCTAGTGATGTCGTCTCACGCATGACCGGTCGATCGACAGGAATACCTATGAGATCTGCTTGGGTCTTCGAGGATTGAGCTTGAGCCCTTGGTGGCGAGAACGAAAGAGCAGGGATACAAAGAAAGGAAACATACTTGCATGCATAGGTCCGAGTTACTCATGCCACCATCTACTGCCAGCTCAGCCAGTTTGTGGCCACTGTCCTTCTCCATCGCATCAAGGATCGCCTTGGTTTGGAAACAGGTGGCTTCCATCGTAGCTCTTGCAATATGGCCTTTGTTGGTATATTGTGTGATTCCAAATATGGTTCCCTTGGCGTCATCGATCCAGTAGGGAGCGAATAACCCACTGAAAGCGGTCACGAACACGCAGCCTCCGTTATCCGGAACAGTGGCTGCCAATTCGTTCACTTGATGGGATTCTTCGATGAATCCGAAATTGTTTCTCAGGAATTGGATGGCACTGCCGGCAACGGCAATACTTCCTTCCAGGGCATATACTGGTTTTCTTTTCCCACCGAAATGATACGCCACTGTGGCGAGCAAGCCATGGTCAGACAGTACTGGCTTTTCCCCCACGTTGTAAAGCAAGAAACAGCCTGTGCCGTACGTGTTCTTCGCCATACCAGGTTCAAATTTCAGTTGACCAACAAGCGCAGCAGACTGGTCACCAAGGCAACCTGTGATCCTGATGCCTTTGAGTGGACCAGAAGCGATAGCACCGAATGCTTCGGCGTCTGCACAGGGCACTATCTTTGGTAGATGCATTTTCTTAGGGTCAATCTCAAAGAAGTCGAGCAAAGATGAATCATATTCCAGAGTGTGAAGATTCACGAACATGGTCCTCGAGGCATTCGTTACATCCGTGACATGTACATTGTTTTCCTTTCCGTTCAGATTGTAAAGCAACCAAGTGTCAATGGTGCCAAACATCAGTCGGCCTGCTTCGTACACCTTCCGTACTTTCTCCAAGTTTCGAAACATCCATGCAAGCTTGACAGAAGATGGATAAGTTGACAGAGGAAGCCCGCAAATGTCTTGGAGACTGTGGGCGCCCTCTTTCTGCTTCATTTCCCGCACAATTGCGTGTGTCCTCGTATCTGGCCACGCGATAGCGTTGGAAACTATATCTCCGCTACCCTTGTCCCACAGAACTGTCGTTTCACGTTGCGTGGATAGACCAACAGCCTTGATGTCTGATATAAAGTGTCCCTTCCGAGTGAAGTCCTTTACAGCTTCGCCAATGCACTGCTCCACTGATTTGAAGATCTCAACCGGATCATGGTCTATCCACCTGCGGAGGGGTCAACACATATCCTTGGAACGGCAGAGTCGATCCGAAAATGTACCGACCCTGGATGTGGGTATATTTGCTTGAATTCCATCTGATGTGAGGCAACTGGAGCGCCTGTGCTGTCGAAGATGAGGAATCGCGTGCTTGTGGTTCCTTGGTCGATGGAACCAATGAACCAATTGTTGGGCTTCTCTTCGTGATGCGAGGGGACTTCCCTGTCTTCGGTGTCCCTCGAGACATGTTCGAGGTTGGGTAGATTAGCAGGACCAGCCATGGCGGAACAGTGTTGAGGCTTGTCTTTAGTGATGGACGACACGGACGAACAGAGGATAGTGAATGCTGGCTGAAGGGGCCTTGAGGAAAGCTGCTACCACTGCCACTTCACCTCCTGCATCGGCAATATGGACAGAGAGAGTTGAAATCGTGCCTAGACGTCCATACCCCGCTGTTGACATGTATAGCTCCAGTGGCTCGTTTCTTGGAGAGGTGGGGCTTCAGGTGTGGGGTTGCCTCGGGGGGCTTCAGCCATTCAGCACGAGCCACCGAGCGCCCGGAATATTCCAGAGACTTGAGCGTACATACAATATAATTTGATGAATAGGTTGGCAAGAGTGCTCTCGTATAGCTCTGAAGTTGTGCGAATGGGTAATAACGAATAATGGATTGTGATTAATTTGATAAGCGACAATCTACCTCGACGCTGCGCTATCTTATCTTTGGTACTTTACCTATGCACCCATGCAGTGTAGTGCAATGCAACGCTATGCCTCGTTATTCATCCTGCTTAAAACTCAATCCCTGATAACCAGTGGGAATTCATACAAAGTGAATACAACGACTACCTCGAGCAAGGGGTTACCGCCACGCCTTGGAAATGTCCTTGGAAATGTATCCTGACTGCAGAATTCCGTCCCCTATGCAAAGTAGCTCTTCCACAGCACTCCATCGAGGTCTTCCGCTTGTTCCTGTGAGAAAGCCTGGACACGATAGGTTTAGTACATTGCTTCATGTGCAGGGTAACTTGCCGTCTTGACATACCTTCAAATCTAATTGCCACGTGTCCTGCCTTGTCTTTTTGAAGTCGCTCAATATGCTCTTCACGCTCTTGCCCACCATTCCCGGGTCGTTGTTCGCCTTGTTGGCCAGCGTAGTCAAAACGCTGGGAATCCACGATGGTGGGGGTGACTTGTATGGGAACGCTTGCACAAGAGCTCCAAGACCGAGCACGGCTGCGTGTCGAGTAAGTGCGAGCTTGTTCTGTTCCGGCGTTGGTGTGCTGGTTCCTGTGCCAGGGTTGGAAACGCCATTCCTCGCCTTCCTAGGTAGGGGAGAGTCCAGTAGCATCTTGGTAAACTTCGTGTTGAACTCCTGCACCATCTTCGAACGCAAAGTCGCTGGAGAGCACTTGATCATGCCCGAGAGCGTGGTTGAGGCACCCAAGCGAACCTCCAATTGGCTGTCCTCCAACATCATGGCTACACAGTCCAGTAGAGCCTTTTGATGATCGCCCGAGATCAGGAAGAGGCGCCTAAAGTAAATTACCTGAATATTGATCAAAACGCGCAGGCGCTGGTGCCACAAGGGCGATGTTGTACCAATTCGTATTAATGAGTCGATTAAGGCAACATCTTCTCCGGCCCGATGTGGTATGTTTGGAATGTGCCTGAACACGTGGTACGCAAGACCTTGCAACTCTTGGTCCTCTTTAATATCCATCATGTATAGCAATTGCTCCATGAAAAGGTTGGGAAAGAATTGCAGGAGCTGGATGCATTCATGAGATGCTAAAGTAGTGTCGAGCCACAGCAGTAACGTCTTGCTTCCTGACGTATACGAAGAAGGGGTTTGCTGCCCTGGCGTTCGCTCCTGTCGCCATTGTTCTATACTTTCGAAAACCTCGTGCATTGTGTTGGTGAATTCTTCTGTGGGCTGGTACGGTCGTGTGCCTAGGGAAGACGCCTCTCTCTGGCTCTCTATCAGAGTCTGCACGTTCTTATATGATTCGTGGTATCGTGTACGGTATATTATGGACAAGCAGGTCCCCATGGCTTCACGCACCCCCTTATAGGGATGATCAATATGTTCTATGAAGTTTTTAAGGATAGGCTTCTCCAACTGGAAGTGCCATCCCAAGTCGTTAATACACTGAGCTAGTAGTCGAATCTTCGAGCTTTCCTTGAACGCCGCATTTGAATCCATGTCCAATCGGAAAGACGCAAGCCAATCTATTAGAGGCCACGACCGCCTCGGATCATGACCCTGTGTACATAGATGGAGGAATGTGGTCCAATAGGCGAGATTTTCTGGCGTTAGGCCATCCGAAAAGACCTGATGGACTATTGGATAAATAAACTCCCAGACCTTGGTGCAGTACTCCAGTGACGTGTCTTCAGTCGACGAGATCAAGGCCCCTAGGATCTCGGCTGTGGCTCGATGCTGGTGCTTGTCAGGGTTTGCAGTCCAGACCTCTTTCACCAATGATTGGATATCAGAGAAGGTAGCTATGGTCTGACCTGAGCGCATGAGGTCAAACGCGTAGTCCAATATCATTGCGCTAGTGACGTGGAACCGATCAGCCGTGGCGTCGCGCGGTTCTTGCTTTAGGTACGTAAAGAAAGTAGAGAACCAAGCTTGGTCGAGCAATTTGCCGATCTGGTTCCGAACCTTCGTCTCCGTGTCGTCGTACTCCAGGTCGACTCTAGGATTTGCTATCTTGGCAGGCATAGTCTTGCCCCACACCAGCCATCCAGGATGGTCATAGTCTGCATAGTACTCAGCTTCCGGTTGGGCAAACCTTGCGAGGAATTCAGAGGTCCAATTTGGGTCATCTCGACGTGTGGTGACTTGAATCTTCGCCGGAAGATTCTGCTTTTCTAGTAAGTAGTTCTCGTAACTGTGACTTGCGGATGCCCGCGAGTCAATTATTGATATCAAGGCGATGAAAGTTCCTGAGTAGAGTCCTCTTAAGCTAGGGTGCGAGTCTACCGATCCCTTCGTAACAAGGTCGATCAAGTTTTCTGATGCAACCCTATCAAATCGAAGGCCCATGGTGACAACTATCGCACCAGTGCGGCTGGCCTGTTTCCAGTGGGATTCTCTAGCCATGTTAACAAGTTCTTCAGATAAGACGAACTTCTTTCTCTCTATCATCTCAAGTTTGGAAGAGACTTTCTGCTTTCTCCTGGCGATGATTGCCTGAACATCCTCTTCTGGAGCTACAGCTTGGACGAGATCTCTATCTAAGATCACCATTCGTTCGAACGGTCGTCCCATTTCCATTATGGTTATTGTTGCACCCGCGCAGAGCCTCTGAATTGATGGCTTGTCCGCTGTGCTAGCCTTGATGAAGGTTTTGATTATACGAGGCGCATACCGCCAATCTCTACCAACAGTCTTGTTAAGTGAACCAAACAAAAGAGAGTACATTGCGCCTTTGATACGGGAAAATTCGTTGTCCTTCACACCACTCTCAAAAGCCGCGAGTAGTGGTGGAATGACTAGGGATCGAGACCCGATGATCGCTTTCAACGCAGCTTCACCAGCGCTCTGCGCATGCCTGCGGACGTCTCGATAAGAAGAGACTGACGATTGTGCAAGATCATAAAACAGTTGTTTGGCAAGTTCGGACTTGGGCCTTGGGTAGGAATTGTGACGAAGTCGTTGAAGGTGGTAGACATTTGCTCTCCGAAGAAGTAGGGGTCTTGGATACTCCTTGCGCGTTCCGCTCACCTTGTATGGATGAATGTCTGCTGCAAAAAGCCTGGTCACCCTGTCCAGTACATGGGCAGATCTTTCGATACCAACATCAACAAACCAGGACTTGAATGCATTGCAAAGGGGTTCAAAGCAGGCAACGTCGTCCTCTTGCTTTTCCACCAGAAATTGGTGTACCTCATGTAGGACTTGGCCGGTCCTCTCCCTGAAAGAGTGTAGATCAATGTAGAGCTTGTCGCCCTGCTCAAGTGAATATCCTGCAGGGTAAGTGAAAGTGGGCTTGACTTCGTCCTCGTCTGTAGCGCTAAGACTGGCATCGTCAGAGTCTTCGAGTTGTTGAACATTCACTGGATCCTCGGAAACGTCAATCATTTCTGCATTTTCGCTAGTGCCCCCGTCCTTGGGTGAGGATTGACAATCTGTCTTGGCGTCAAACAGCACAGAGACTCCTGATAGCAAAAGTCGTATAAGCACGAGGTTGCGAGAGACTTCATCGGACCATTCTTTACCCACACCGTCTCGGTTGATACTAGAAGTCCCAGTGGTGAGCGCCCGGAGTTGCTCAACAGCAGCGTCTCCTTGAGACTTGAGGAGATCGACGGCAAACTGAATCTCATCTTTGCTGGGAACGTGCCATTTGATTTGCAAGTCTTGAGGATCTGGACTCACTCCCCAGTCCTGTGGTCCAATCCCACGTGCAAGAACATCCGCCTCGTACAGAGAGTAATCGACTGTATAGGTACCTGTAAGACTGAGCAGTAGGTGGTGTATGAAGTTCGAAATGTGCGTGGTCGGCAAGCCTTGGCACTTCTGTTGCATGTACACGGTAATATCGAAAAGTTCTTGCCGGTGCTCAAGAACCGCATCGCCAATATGGACAACCGACATGCTTAACATACTGACAGCCCACACGAGCCCGCGATCTCTGGGAAGTACATCAGTCCCCGTATTTCGAGTCGATGCTGCCCCATTCTCGTCAATTTCTGTCCTAATAGATTGGATCAGTACAGGTACTAGTCGCTTGAGTGCTTTCGCTGGGTCGATCTTGCAAAGGGAGCTGCAGATAAACGCCATCGCGTCTCGGGCTTGATGTATGACATGATTGCTGACAAAATCAGCAATCTTATTGAGAGCAAGGTCGTACAAGTCCGGGGACAAGGAAGCTAGAAGCGGCGTGAAAGCGGCCGGTAAGGTATTGACAACATTCTCTTCTGGAGATCCAGACCTAGGTCTGGAAGCATCGGGCAGATTCTCCAGCAGCGTGAACACTTTACCGAGGAAGGAGCTCAAGAATTCCGCAAAGCTAGACGTTGAAGATCGAAGAATTAAATCCTCATCATTATCGCTGAGGCCGTCTTGATAATCAAGTTGAACATTTACACCCCCATCTTCCATTCGAGCGACCTCCGATGTGATCCACTCCATCGCAAGCATGCTACCGCTCACATCCTCTTTTCCTTTGGTGAGGTCTTGGAATGGAATACAGTAACATACTGATTGAAAGTATGATAATGTGTATAAGGTCTTGTCCAAGTCGTTGGCGTCTATTCCAGGAAGTGCAAGACCAAGCATCGTAGTGACATGACATCTAAAACCCTTGGTGCGTACCATTGTCCTTGAAAGTACTTGCAGAGCTCGTAGGGAGGAGGTAGTGCGGTGGACTTCAACTAAGCCCTGCATGGAGGGGTAGATCCGTTGGAGTGCCCCAGGAAGTATCAAGTTTGGCTCAAGGTACGCAAGGCTTTGCAAGCTTGACAAGGAAAAATTCATTGCGGTACCGCTCTTCGCGTATATGCCCATGAAGACGACGTCTCTCAAACATAGAACAAATCGTTCCTTCAACGCAACGTTAAGCTTACGATCCTCAGGTATCTCCATCTCTCCACTTTGCTCACGGTTCCAACGCATGACGAAGAAGTCTGTCAGATAGTAGACGAGCTGGGATAGGGGCTTAGTCCAGCCACCAGAGTTTGAGGGGTGGTAAAATGTTTCCACCGCTTGTATGAGACCCTCCAGGTTCGTCATTATAGAGTCGGACTCGTCCAGACAAGCTGGCGAGAGCGACATGACGATCCATCGAGCAATGTGATGGCTAACGGGATGCTTTTTTGCATCTCGTTCAAGCATAATCCCAAGCCCAGCGGCGAGATCGATCACCCCACTGTATGGCGATGTCGCTTGCCCGACAGGAATCTCGAGTAGACGAAGAATGGCGGTAAATATTGATGATGACTGCTCCTTCGTGTAAATACCATACTCTGCAAACGGGACTTGTGAAGCTGGTAATGAGTCTCGAGCCAGCCTCGAGAAGAGATCTAAGAAGGTTGTGTCAAACACCTTTGATCGGTTTACCAGCGACCATAGGTGAAAGAATGTGGGCAGATATTGTTGAGGCAACAGTTCTGCCGCTTCATGTGGGGGAGGGGCTGTAGGGAAAAGTAGATTGAGCAGCCCAGTAACCACATAGGCGCCTTCGATGAAAGACGTGGAAAAGTAAGGCAATATCTCCTCAAGCATTATTGGGATCTCTCTAGGGTCGAAATATAATTGAGCGAAAGTGCAAATCTTAGCCAGCGTCCGGTAATTGCGCTTCACGTTCTGTGTATGTATCATGCCCGATACTGACGGTAGTACAAAGACTTTCCATTCGCGAAAAAGCGGTCTCCAATCCAGTGTGAGATCGGTGCCAGGTCGTAGGTAGTGTTTCCGTCTGATTCAGTGAGCGTCGCTCATGTCTCTATGAAAAGGAGCATAACTCACTTTGTCAAAACCATGAACATGCTTGCGAACCTTTCCGCCGCGGTCATCCCTACACCAGGCGCAAGAGCAAGCTCATAATACAATCGGATGAGCCTGATCCTCTCGTCCTTTGTTGGGTCGAATTTCAAGCCGAGCCAATTCCTCAACTCCCTAGTCCAGTGTGTTGCCCCCACAGAGTAATCCCCTGCCTCTACGGCAATGTAAAGTTGCTTTAAAATTTCATTAAGGTTCTCATGTCTTTCGGCCTCGCTTTCAACCTCGTAAGGCAGATAACGGAAGTATGGGTATGTTCTTGGTCTATTCCTTGTCAATTTCTTGAGGTCTTCTGTGTCCTGGGAGCGTCTCGGTCCTAGCCCTGGCGATGTTGCCCGAGACTCGTTGGCTGCATCTTTTCCCTCCATCGATGATATCAGGTCAGCTAACGCTCCCGCGTCAATGTCCATGATTCGTAGTATGAGGTGAAGAAGGATGGCGAGGTGTGCAAGCACTCAGACTCATTGAATGGAGCGACTGTTCCGTAGGAGAGCCCTGTTGGAGCGACGACGTCAGCACAGGTACCGACAGTACATCCCTATCACGAGGATACTGAACGGGTATGGTAGTAATACGTACGGCATGGGTGTTTAAATTGAGCATGAGCTGGTGTCGGCTAGTGGCATTTCCAGTCGTCGTATGTTAATAGTAACTACAGCTGTAAGCGTGGCAGTTCTCCTCGAGGACACTGTCACCACTACGAGCAGCAAAAACGCAGCGGACAGTTGCTCAGTTTCAATAAGGTGTTTGTTGATTTGGGATCTAGCAGTCTGGGATATTCTATCACGTGCTTTTAGGATTAAGCTCCGATCTTTAGAAAGCTTGCACCGACACGCTCTGCGATGGAGGAGAGGACGTTGACAGAATACGAACAATTGTTAACGAAGCAAGAATTTGTCAGACCCTTTTATGTACCTGCAATACTCGAGTGTTTGGGATGTTGTCATTATATAAAGCTGACCAATGACTATCTCAGGCTCCAGTGTGTTACGCATACCCGCCCCACAGCCTTATCGCCGCCGTGCGAGGAACTTTACGCTGGTGGAAGAAAGTCTGCAAATAATCCTCCTTGCACAACGGCATAGATAACCATCCATATCGTGATCATCTTCGCAGGATTGAGATTCATTCCCATATAAGTCGTGTTACAATCTTCTAGGATCAATGACGCCAGCCACCAATACCAGACAGGATAACCAGATGAGATGCGAGTGATAACCTGGACGTGGTAGGTCGTAAAAGCCAACACTGCAAGTATGATTTGCGGCACTGCGTAGCGAAATGCTATGACTGGGGCCACATTCGATTGCAAGTCAACTGAGGAGATATGTGGCCTTGCGACGCCGCCTCCGCCCTGTATCTGTGCCGGATCAGAATCCCTATGGCGAATGTCACCGTTCCAAGCCCAGACTCCGGAATTTAGTAATATGTAAAGCATTGGTGCGGCGAGGAGGAACAAGGGCAGGTTGGAAATCGTCCAATACCTAAAAATACCGACTCCCCTGACCCAGATGGTTAGCGCCGGAGGTGTAAAGGGATTGAGTGAGCCTACCAGTATTCCTTTTGGACCCATCCATAGATGCTTGGGATCCACCCTGAGCACCATGGTCTAGCATTTTCCTTTGTGTCCCACCTCCTACAATACTCATCATAAGCCAAGTACTGAGGTACACACGCAATTCCAGCCATTAGGGCGCCTGAAACACATGTGACACATAGTCTCCGAATGCCAGACTTGATTTTTCTGTTTCTCAAAATCACCGTAATGCAGGCAATGGCGTCGTAGACGAGGGTCAAGCCGCTGAACAGGCCGTTCCCTCGGAAGGTAGTGGCTACGCCAAATGCGATGCCAGAAAAAAGTATGAGCATATCCTTGCATATTTCGGCTATATTCGAATGACCCTCAAGCGTTTTAGCATAGCAGTAGAAACCCAGGAAATTCAGGAATGAGAAGCAGCTCTCAGCACAGGGTGCAGACAAAAACATGCCCGCAGGCGAGATAATGTGAAGACTTGCGGCCACGAGCGCCAGTTGGCAGCGCTTTGGTTGGCATAATATGTAATATACAGTCAATGTGAGCTCATGCAGTATGAGGACAGACAAGAGATGGCAGATGTGGGACAACATCACTCCTGCAAGAGCTTCATTGCTGAACGAATTCGAATATCCCATCAGAGTAGGAACTACGAGTTTCAGTCTCAAGTATAGAAGAAAATGGATACAACAGACTCACTCCGGACAATGATCGTTATCAGCTTGGTAAACCCCCAACCAAAGGCCCACTCTTGCTCCCACATATATCCGCGTCGCGCAATTTGAGTAAAGTAGATTGCATCCCATCTTGTCAGGTTCCGAAGCCATGATTTCAGTAACCATTCTCGCCAGGATACTATATTCGTGATATACCCATCCGGGTACAAGAGTGACGTCGAAGTGTCATATCCCGAGCCAGGGCTGAGGATTACTATACAGGCTAGGAGGAGTTTCCAGACCGTGTAAGCGACTATCAACGAGGTCTTTGGATAATCTATGGGTCGAGCCCAAAACCTTTGTCCGTACATGACGCGTAGCAGCCATGTTCAGCAAGCAAGAAAGGGGACCAGACTTCGCGTAGAAGAACTCAGGGGCGGAACAGATCCGACGGACGATCGCTCCATTCATTCGTCTACAGGTCATCAAAGACTTACGAATTGTCAGGTTTGGCGACTAATTGGCCTTGTGAAGCTACACTTGCTGGCTGGCCGATACGTCCGGCGACTTACTCTCCATTACTAGAATCGCTAGTTGTTCATATCTAAGACTACTTGCAGCGCAGAAGAATAATCTTGGAATACAGGATTTCTCCACGATGACAGCCGGCACTACCAATGACAACAAGACCCTTACCACCCTGCCACCAGAGCTTTTATCTCAAATCGTTTCGCATGTTGAGACTGCCAGGGCACTGTCCAACCTATCGAAGACTTGCAAAAGGATTCATACATTCGTTCAGCAGGATGGTTTTCGAGTGTTCTCCAGGACCAGATTCCCATACTTTCAGCCACCTACCATATATTCTTCGTCATTCTGGAGGGATGCTGCCCATGCATTGACGACTCATTCACGGAATTGGGACCGAAAAGCCTTTCTCGCTTGGAGTATACATCATCCATCAGAGAATGGCCACGACGATAGAAGGCAGAGAGCTTACCTTAGAGCCGGTCAGACCATGGGCTTCGTCCCTGTGATTGATAGCTATGAGACATGGTATGGGGGCGATTGGAGCTCTAGGAAAGAGGTGGTAGCTTGGGGTGCTGGTGCTGGCCTGGTTATGCGCGTTAAACACATGGGAAGCAAAGCAAAAGACATGCGGTTAGCTACGAAGATTAGAAATCGCGGGGACTTCAATGTCCATGAGCACACCATATCATGGGATAAATTTTTGAAGAAGGGAGCTGTCGAGGGAAGAGATGATATTACTTCAGTGAACATTCGACCACAGCAGAACCTGAAAGACCCAGAACAAGTAATAGTCGGCCGAGCTAGTGGTAGTCTTTCTCTTGTAAGCTTACCGAGACTTAGACATGAGGGACAGGCTAAAGTGTTGGTATCTTACGAAACTGCAGGCCGTCCTGTGCGGTCTGCCACTACGACTCCAGGCAGCCATCGTCTTCTTGTCGCCTGTTTATCTGACTCCATTGTTGCTCTGTACCCTCTTGACTCGGCCCGGACTCACGTGAGTAACGCAGGGGAGACATCGGTGATTCCAACCGGCCACAGTGGGAGAACCTGGTCCTCTCGGTTCTTGAGGGATGATCGACTGGCAGTGGGTTTGGGACCAGCCAAGATACCCATACGTATCTACGACATCGGCCGAGGAGAACTGATGCCAAAAAGTGTATGTTCGCTAGCGCTATCTGATGCAGATGCAGATGCCCGCTTGGATATGCTAGAGGTCGACTCCGCTAGTGCTACATCGATTTATTCTTTAGCAGAAATACCTCTCTCTTCCTTAGCTGGTGGAGCCGAGGGTGATATTTTCTTGAGTGGGGGCTACGATGGATTCACTCGGTACGTTGCAAGCATCATATCTGAAAATCGGTGTTAGGTCTAATCTGTCTCAAGCCTCCATGACCTGCGCACACCTCAATCCACGACCGCTGTGTTTCTCGACCCTGTCGACACCTTTTCGCCAGTATATTCCCTTCTGCCGATTGGTACTGAGAGATTTGTTGCTGGGGGTGGTCGCCATTCAGTTATCAAGGTTTTTGATCTTCGTATGCCTGGAAGCAAACTGTATCATGCAGCAGATCTCGACCCCTGTTCCGCCAAAGGAAGCTCTCGTCAAAAGCAGGTTGAAGGTATGAACAAAACTGGGTGCTGCGATTACCATTATGAAGCGAAGAATAATCGCCGTGGCTGGAGCGCTTCTCTGAGACTCAAAACTAATCGCAGTCGACAAGACTCTCCCGTGTATGTACTTTCAAGACCTTCCCAGGGCTCCCCAAGCATTTTCGCTGGCATTGAGAGCCACATCGTACAAATGGATATGGTGTCCATCATGGATACATGCCCTGACCCAGTGTTTGCGAATGGCCCTGCTAAGAAAGGTGGTAAAGGTGCCGTCCGACGAGAATGGGATCCATATGGCGAAGTCGTTCCTATGGCCATGCATGAGCACGATACTGGACCAGTGACTTTAATGAAGCAGCGTGCTGAGATGGGATCTTCACAGCGCTCCATCAGACCGGGATTGGATGAAAGGTGGTCATAAGGTTCACAGAGATGTAGCAAGCAATTCTGGATCTCATTGACACCCTCTTCATTGAGTTTGCAAAACCCCATATCCTTGTGGAGCATAGTTCCTTGTGATTCACACCCTGGTCTTGGAAAGTATTCACTAGAAGCCTTACACAGAGCTTTTGAGATGGCCCAACATAGGAAGGTCTCGTCATATCTGATGACTAGGTGAGAGATGGACGTCTGATGAGGCCAAAACACGCATAGAGTCGTGGGATACTGAAGACAAACACGCCAAAGCTCAGCTACTAGCTCGCCTCACTCGACGGTAAATGGTGAGTTACTCATAAATGTCTTTTGTGCCGATGAGCCATAAGAAGGCTTCATTCACTCGATGTGTTCTTTTCGTTGCTACTCACTTCTATTCATTATCAGTCTCCGTCACTCTAAACACTTGCAGCATCTTACAACTATATAAATCCCTACACACCCCAAGTCTCCATCTCTTGATCTGTTTGTCTTTACAAACGGTCAAGTCTGACTCATAACCCTTTCAACTACTAGCATATATATATATATATATTCGAACCTTGGTTTCTGTCCTTGTTTGATCTCAACGCTGCTAATATCACCCTATTCAAAACGATCAGCGATACATCACCAACAATTTGATCCCTGCTATCATCTACCCTACATTAAAGCCGAACTGTAATGATCGCGGATGATGCTCCTGCGTACAGTCCTTCGTGGTGTGACGTGTTCCCGCAGTGCTTCCTATTGTTCTTCATTGATTCGTCACGGAACTGTTTGGAAGTCTTGGCGTTTCAGAGTGAATAGGAAATCGTCGTTATTGAGGGTTAACCAAGTACTTAAGGCGCACCTTCCTCAGACAACTTCAACATCCTTTCTTCAAGTTACAACATCTTCATTTTCGTTGTCTGTACCAATTCTTTTTTCAACTTCTTGTTCAACGTCGTCGCCCCCCTCGCGCATCGTCATGCCTCGTGCTTCTGGTGGTCGCTTCGTGAGTATTGCTTCAACGATCAACTCACCCTCACTACTGATTGGAAGAAGACTTACTATCAATACATCACGAGTACTTGTACCTCTGTTACGATCTGCCTTGCCCAGGTGGATCACCAATACAACATCATATCCGCTTTCGTCCCACTCAGTTCGTGCCGAAGGCATGGGAGGAAGAAACCGGAGGACCGGCTGTTTCAATGACCTCGTCGTTCCGAGATGCCGCTCATCTCACTCAATAGCAGGAGCGAGAACTTGATGTCGAAAATGCGAAACTCGAAGTAATCTTCGACCGCATTCTATCCATCATGGCCCAAGTATCGACGCCGTCATCATTTGCAACGAGGCAGCAGGAAGCAAGTTTGGACCTAGAAATCGCAGACCTTGCACAGAGTCGAGCGCGGCAGCCGTTTAAAAAGGGTTGAACGGGACTTATAGTTCATACAATTTCTGATTATTACTTTCCAGAAGCCGAAGTTCTATGGGTAATAATCTAGAGATCCAATAGTAAAACTTTGTTATATATATATCATGAACGATACGACACCATTTCGCACCCCTATGGAACGATTTCAAGGTTCATACCACGGCTACCATAGATTTCGCTGATATAGGTCTGAAGATGGTATATCAAAGTGCGTAGAGTCATCTGCTTCCGCAGGCTCGATGTCAGACCTGGTGGCTTGAAGATACTGGGCGCTTGCCAGAGAAATCAAAACCTGTGTGCCGTCCTCGTCAGCGAAAGAATCATGGCATTACCAGAGATGATTTGCACGAATTTGAATGAGATGGACTGCAAAGCGAACGCGAGATGGAGCGAAGAGATGATCCTGCGTGAAGAGCTTGACAAAATCATCTTAACAGAAGATCGGAAGCTGGAGACTACTGCTAACGTGTCACAGTCGTTGGCCATTTGAGTCAAGAATGCCAAACCATTTCTTGAAATGAAAATAGGCAAGCTCAACGATGCTGATGACGAGTTCGGGCAACAAGCCATGCCTAGTCCCTTTTTCAATCCTTTTACTTCGAAGACTTCCTAAACTCCATCTGGATCAGATGAAGGATCTAAAGTTGGACTTAGCGAGGTTCAGCAATGCATTAGCCGATGCATTGGCGATTCGACATTGCAAGCTCCTTTGCGATCGTGTTGGGACTGGCCTATGACCGATGGCCGCCGCTCCTCCCCGGCCCTGTTCTTGCAGGTAGACCCACGGGCAATCCCACCTGATCCTACCTAGAATAAGTATACTTTAACGGACACGATCGGGGCCTGGATAGTGAGACTCCAAGGTGCAATGGAAGCCGTCCACGGTTCGCAGGCGCTTGGTGAAGCAGAAAATTTCCTCAAAACGTACCCGCACGCCTATCATCATAGGGCGGTGCAAGATGAACGCTTCGGGCATACAGAAGCCTCGTATCGCAAAACAGTATATGCGAGCTCCCAATGAGTACGGCACTCGATTCACCGATCGTACGAGAACGACCTTAGGAGGGACAGATATGGTAGGCGTGTACCACATATCTAGGGACTGAGCTGCAATCCGATACCTTGAACGATACGGCGACTACATAGAGCTCATACCCACAAGGCTTAGGCTGCATACACGGTGCCTCCAACGCCAGCAACATTGAAAAGACTTGCACCCGGCACCACGACATCCTTGGAAAAGGTATCGCTAGCTTCAACTTAAACCATAGTCTATATAGCTAGATTTTTACCACCATCGCTCGAATAACGAGTATCTAGCGGAAGATGCAGTTTTCCCAAGCCCTACTACTTTACTCTTCGTCTACAAGACTATATCCCAAGAAGCAGGTTCGTTCCGATATACTAAATCAACTATCAAATTCCACAGGCTCCAGGCTCTACGCCATTTGACAGAACAATCTGCGCCCTCTAATTAAGAAGTCCATCACGAGTATCGCAGTCGACTATCGTGCCTACGGTCATCTATCGAACTCATTCGATCGGCATTAGAAGGTGAAACATGATAACCTCTAGGAGCGACTCTACTAAAGGATTTCGGATAACACTTCGCTACTCTAGTTATTCCTCGGACTACAGTTGCCTAAGTCTCCCATCTCGTTAGTCGATTTTGACGAGCTATACGCCAATGATATCGGGAAAGCATAGATTAGACCACTCTGGGCATCCAGGACGCGGGGATTCAGCCGGTATTGGCTCTAAATCCATACATGGCTTCTGGACTTTACTGAGTGCGCAGAGATGCTGATGAACATGGACGGCGTTGAAATAGCAGTCCAAGCTCTTGTGGAAAAAGTGCCTTACTACGCTTGACCTGTTAGATACGAAACACGTTCGGTAATTGCCGTTCGTCTGTGGGTCGGTTGTGCTTCGGGATAGTACCTACGGAAGAATGCGAGCTTGGGCAATGAAGAGGCAAACGCCCCAAACTTACTGGAAAGGTACGTCGATCGAGCTGTCGACTCCTTTGAACGGAAGTGGTAGGTACTCTAGCGCAGCAGAGAGAGCTGTGGGAAGCCACCACACCACGTTAGATATATATAGCAAGCGTGCTTTTGGTCAGTTGAAGCCACACGAGGCCCTGGGAAGGGCCTGAAGAAGGCGCAGGCGGACGCGGAAAACCAAGCGGAGATCGGTTCGTCGCTAAGTAGAGGCTTGATCTCACGATATTGTGGGATAGGACTATTGTTTAGCTGACTATGGTAGGAAATAATATCATTGACCTGACACATTATAGGAATAGAAATCATATCGTCCTCCTCTTTAGTTTTGTGATACCGCTTTGAAAACCGGAATGATATTGGCCTGCGTGCCAAATGGCAGTATATATAGAAAACATCATGTGAAATTGTGGATACAGTCCAACTCTCGGACCGAAAACTCACATTTCGAAACATTCTGGTCCCTTTTGAAACAATCTTGAGCGAGACAACCCAATATTGGATACCCCCACGGTATGTAATAATGTTCCTGCCGCCGGCAAGCACTTGCATAGAAAAGTACTTATCGTCGGATATTCTATTCGACGACGGGGAGACAGGTGGCGTGGAAATGAGTGATCTCTGGAAAGTGCTAGATTTGAGATCATAGCCTTGGACATAAACAATTATGATACCATCAGAGGAGTCTTCAAGGCTAGACAATAGCTGAGATCCTGTAAGATATATGACTTAAGCGACGTGGTGTGCTCATGCCCAAGTGATGCTCGTTGACACCGTTCCCAGTTCCCTGTCTTATTCCGAAAAGGAATATAGTACGTGAATGTCGGCTCTTAAGGAAGTACTTCGTTGAAGATGTGAGAGCTTGTTGTAGCCACTCACCCACTCATCCAATTTGTTCGTCATTTTGCCCGCCTGATCTGCAGAAATGTGGTGCAAGCTTTTGCCTCCGAACATCCCCAACTAATCCATTACCCAACAAACTCTGCTCAGAGATCCACCTCCACATTCAACAACGCAAATTCCTACACGATCTTGACAACCTACACTGGAGCCTTTCAGCGTTGCAGCAAATCACACCTGAAAAGCTGCGTCCACATCCATCCGCAACCCTTCTTCCGCAAGCTCAGCTCTGCCTACGGTATACACGGACACCTCTCAACCACACTGCGCACGAATCCGCAAGATGTCCATAAACTGGGTCATGCTCGACGGCCCTCAATCCTTCGTCCGCCTCCCCCGCGAGAAAGTCCTATTCACATCTCCCCCCCGCACATCCCTAACCCTCGAAACACCAAACTCCTACCCAGGCAAAGAACCCCTCTCCATCAAATCCAGCGACGGCATCGCCATCATCACAAACCAACGAGTATGCCCCACCCCCCTGCTCCCCCCACAAATCACTACCTACAGCTAACCACCCCCTACACAGCTAATCTACCTCCCAACCACCCCCACCCCAGCCCTCCGATCCCTCTCTGCCCCCCTCCTCAACCTCCAAGACACCCACGTCACCGCCCCCTTCTTCGGCCCCAACACCTGGGAAGGCCTCCTCCTTCCCGTCCCCGCCGGCGGCATCCCCCCGCACCACACCCTCGTCACCATAAAACTGACCTTCAAAGAAGGCGGCGCTTTCGACTTCCACAGCACCTATGAGCGCATACGGGAGACCCTCGTTCAAGCCGTGGATGTGGCGCGGGAGAGCGGGAGGCCTGTGGATGGAAGCGGGCTAGATGTTGATCTGGAGCAGTTGCCGGCTTATGAGGAAGCTACGGCTGGGGCAGGGCAGGCGCCGAGGATACAGAGGCCTGTGCCTATTTCTCCGAATGGGGGGAGGGTGAGGGCAGCGCCGGCGGCGAATAATGGCGTTGTGGGGTTGGGGGGTGAGGCTATCGCTAGGCCGGCTGCGCCGCCAGATGGACCACCGCCTGGGTATGAGGAGGCGCAGGGGAGCGTGGCGAGGGAGTTGGAGAAGGGTGTGGAGAAGGCGGGGTGAGGGTGGGGGATGAGATGGGTGTCTTCGGGGTTTCAGAGCGAGCATGGTGTTCCGGCGGTAAATGGTAATGGGGTTATGAGGACTGGACTGGGGATACGATGTGTGGGATGCTGGAACGGGTACGTTGCAGGCCTTTAATAGACTTTGACAGCCCGGTTCATCAATGTGAATATGGTATCAGTGCTTGACTGGAGCTATCAAAGCCGAAATAACATAGAGCGCATCTCTAGCAGTGGCCTAGATCTTAATAGCACCCTCCAGTGCCTTCCTCTTCTTCTCCGTCCGTGCGATAGCCTTCTGGCCCATGATACCTCCACCCCAGTGGCGCTTAGCCTCCTCGTACTTCTCCGAATAGCCCTCCTTGATCGTCGAGACCAACTTAGAAAGCTCTGACTTGTCTTCGCTACGGACCTCCGTCAAGGCTAGAACGGCTGCTGTCTGTAAAGATATCGTCAGGATCTACATGTGGCTTTCTAGGAAGCTGGAGGGATAACATACCTTCTTGTGGACTACGACACCTAATCTTGCCTTGCCTTTGACAATAGCATATGGCACACCCATCTTCCTGCAAAGCGCTGGCAAGAAGATGACTAGCTCAATGGGATCCACATCGTTTGGAATCAACACCAAGCCGGCCTTCTTGTTCTCGATCAATCCCACCACATGATTCAACCCATATTTGACGGCATAAGGCTTTTTGCTGACGTCCTCCTTTTTCTTGCCTTCGCTCACGGCGGTCGCCTCTTTCAGTAGCCGTTCCTTCTTCTCGGCCTTAGTTTCTGGCTTGTACTTATTGAGAAGCTTGAAGGTCTGAGCGGCCGTGTTGCGGTCGAGCACGTTTGAGAATTGGGCGATCGCAGGTGGGACTTTCAGGCGGAGGTTGAGGATCTTCTTTTGACGTTGTAGGCGGATGTATTCAGGCCACTTCACCATGCGCGAGAGGTTGCGACGGGGTTGAATGTCTTGGCCAATACCGAAGTTGCGCGGTCGCTTTTCGATGAGGGGGTTCTAGGGATTGTTAGATGATCCATGAATTTCGGTCGGCCCTCCTCTTTCTTTTTGAAGAAGATATACAGAGGTGATCAACATACCTTGGCAGTCTTCTTGGTAGCCCCCGCCTTACTCTGAGGGAAAGGCGCTGGCGCGGATTTTTTGCCTTGCTTGGGAGGCTGTCATTGAGAAAAGAAGATCATCAGCGACTTGCGTTCACTAATTGCGATCTTCTCTGAACTCTAGAGAGACCACAAGTCGCATTGCTGCAGACTCATGGCTCAAGCCAATATCTTCACCGTGCTACTTCGCTCCGAGAAGCTCGTAGCGGCGGGTGGGATCGCTCATCGTAGGGGACGATAGGCGGCCTTCGAGTCGAGAGGAAGGACTCCAAGGAAGATGAAGCTTACCATGATTGTCGACCTTGTTGTTGATGGAGAAGTACATACAGGAGAAGTCAGTCTATAAAGAGAGTTCTGTGTGATCCGCGATTTCCTAAGCGAGACTCTAGCGGCGGCAGCCAAGCGCCTGTTCTTGGCGTGAAGTACTCGACCTCCACGTCAACAAACGACAGTTAGCCTGTCCGATTGACGTATATCACGACTGCTGGGGGTCGTTATTCCGATTTGTACTATACTGCGGGTATATGGCTCTTTAATATAGAAGTCCTCGGTACCCTATACAGATCCTCATGCTCCTCAGGCAACCAAGTAGCCCTTGATTGACTCCAGAAAGCGCCGTCTGGCTTTCAGTGTGGGCTTGTCCTCAAGGACTGGCGGGCTGCTCTGCGAATAAGATGGAGAGTTTGCATGGCCGATTTCCACAGTCCATGATTTCAACCCTCAAGATGGAAGCTTCCTACAAGATGGACGAGGGCTACTCTGAGGACACTAGAAGCCAAGATGGGTGCGATTCGCCTATGGGAATGGATTCTGGAGGTGATGGACTGCTCCAGTCGCAGATTATGTCAGCTACTGGACTCTCTGCCGCGGTGCTAGCATTAAGCGAAGCGGAAAAAGCTGGTATTTCTCCAATTCTTGTTCCCTGCAAGCACGGAAAGAGTAATGCTGACTATCTCAGACTTTGCATACAACATTTTGCGTACACTGAGAGTCTCGTCTATAGCTGAGGTCGTCGACCAACTGTGGCCCCTCTTCCATAAGGATCCTATCACTATATTCCCCTCGGAGATCATGTCGCAGATTTTCTCTTACCTGACCCCCACGATGTTGTTGGAGGCTTCAAGGGCTTCTCGAGCATGGAGGGAACGAGTTCAGGACAATGGCCTTTGGAAGCGAAAATACGACAGTGAGGGATGGACTCTGGACGGAGAAGCGATTCACGAGTTCGAAACAAATTACAATGGGAATAGCGCGAACTTCGTCGGAGAAACGTCTCGAAAAGCGTCAGGAAAGCAAAGAGAATCTGTTCGAGGTTTACAGAAATCGCCAGGGACTATACATCGACCAAGCCAACCGCAAGGCACCCCAAAGCCTTACAGAGTTCAAGCACGAGCAAGCCTGCGATCGCCGGCGAGGCCTCAAAGTCTGGGAGGATCAGCTATCGACAGCCAAGGTATGCAAGACTATACTAGTAATTTAGAGCCTACAGATATCGAGATGGCCTCGCCAGGGCCGACTAGACAAAGTGCCGAGGTGTCCCAAGATATCCAGCGAGAGGAAGACCTTATGCGTGCACGGGTCTTACAGACGAAGACTGAGGCGATCCCAGATGCACCACATTCCGCAAAATTCCTACTGGACGCAGCTTCGTCATCCGAGGCGGTGACGGTGCCTGGAGGTGGTCAGAGGGCGCCCTTAATGTGGGGTGCTCCAGGTGGTGCAAGATTGAACTATCATCATGTTTTTAAGCAAAAGAGGAGGCTCGAGCACAATTGGGACACGGGGCAGTATAGGAGCTTTCAGCTACCCCATCGTGATCATCCTGAAGATGCTCATACGGAGTGCGTCTACACAATACAATACTCCGGAAGATTTTTAGTGAGTGGAAGTAGAGATCGCACGCTTCGAGTATGGGATCTAGACACCCAGCGGCTCGTGAGGGAGCCTCTCGAAGGTCATACTGGCTCCGTGCTGTGTTTACAATTCGACGACCACAAAGGAGAAGACCTTATCGTCTCAGGCAGCAGTGACGAAAGTGTCATTCTCTGGCAGTTTTCAACAGGCCGAATGCTCAAAAGACTGGTGGGTGCACATAAAGAGTCCGTTTTAAACTTGAAGTTCGACAAGCGATTTCTTGTAACCTGCTCCAAGGACAAAACCATCAAGATCTGGAATCGACAAGAACTCCGGATCGGAGATAGAGATTACCCCGTCAAAGGAGTGCCTGGAGGTGGTCAATGTCCTGCCTACATAATTGATGCGAAGGACATTGGAATCGCATTGCGAGAGCCTTGTTTGTTCCCTGACAAGCTTGTTCAGCTTGAGCCGTATACTCATTTAATGACACTTGACCTTCACGGAGCAGCTGTCAATGCTATTCAAATATACAAAAACGAGCTGGTGTCCGCATCCGGCGACCGCAACATCAGAGTCTGGAACATTCATACTGGGGAGTCGTCAACGAGGATGGAGGCGCATACGAAGGGCATAGCGTGTGTTCAGTACGACGGAATGAGAATAGTCAGTGGAAGCAGCGATAGAACCATCCGTATCTGGGACCCTGTCTCGAAAACAGAAGTTGCACGCCTAGACGGCCACACCAATCTCGTGCGCACCATTCAAGCGGCCTTCGCAGATTACCCTGGAGGCCGAAGAAATCTCGAAAATGAGGCCTTGGAGGTGGAGCGCAATTTTCAACTCGCGAGTATGGCAGGCCTTATTGACCCAGAGTCCGGACGAAAGTCGCGCGGTACGCCCGGATCCCGAAAGCCCCAGGACTTCAAGAGCGTTGGTGCAAAGATACCGCCAAGTGGTGGTGGAGGCAAGTGGGGCCGCATAGTATCGGGTTCCTACGATGAGACCATCATTGTATGGAAAAAGACAGAAGATGACGAATGGGTCATTGGCCATAGACTTCGTCAGGAGGAAGCACTTCGGGCTGCTGGTCCTGCCCTTATCTCTCGCTCAGATCCCCAGGCTCAAGCACAGGCACAAGCAACTTTGGGTTTAGCTAACCCAATAAACAATGTCCCAGCGAATCGAGCAGGCCTGGCTCCGGCTCAGGTCCAAGCCGCTGGGGTGCAAGGTCCATTACCTGCGCATCAAATTGTTCAGACGATAACCCAGATGGGTACCCCACAGGGTTGGAACAACCCAGCGCTGGCTCATGCTTATCACCAGCTCATGCAAACCCAGCAACTTACGGCGCAGCCGCCCGTTCCAAACCAGCAGCAGATAGCCGGAGTGCCAAACAACACCGTTCCGGTCGCTCAAAACGGGGTACCACAGCAGCAGCAGCGACCGCGTCCTCCTCGTCCCTTGGTAGCCGGGCAGGCGAACCAAGTCGTACCTGGTAGTCAGCCTAATGCCCGGGTGTTCAAATTGCAATTCGATGCCAGGAGAATTATTTGCTGCTCCCAGGATCCGAAGATTGTTGGGTGGGACTTTGCGAATGGGGATGAGCAGATAATCGAGTGCAGCCGATTCTTTGCGGCGCCTCAGTAATGCATATAGCTAGTTATTTATTATCATCTCGGGAATGGGGGACTGTTTTGGCGGAGTTTCATGTATGAATCAGCATAAGGGATTGCGGACCACTTAGCCAGGCGTTTGGTCTTTTTACTGGCTTTTGTCTCGAGGCTCGACGGCTAATCCTCGCTTTCAACATCATCTCATGCTCAATGATGGCATGTAATTATACTAGTCTCTTCTATGAGTGAGATCAGTGTATAAAATATGAGACCTAGACAAAGCCATACTAGGTAATCTTCGTTGCTCTGCTGCGGAGGCTAGGGATGCGGGTTGCCGTTTATAGTTAGATTTCGGTCGATGTCACTATCATACTCAAGTCTCTCTCATTACCAGCGATCGTCATATATCTTATCTTCGTGGGCTACAAGTGCTGTATATCAGCCCAAATCTGTGTTAGCTAGCACTGATGAGAGTCACGTAGTTTTGCCCGCCATTGCGGCTATCTTCAGCAATGTTCTCCTACCTCCATGGCATCCGGCCCAGCAACAGACGCTCAGCCGTCCCGCCAGCTGCTCCTCCTCCGCAGTCTACTACATCACGATACTACCATGAGACGTCTACATCGCCTTCCCTCCCCAACTTCAACTTCGACTGCCCTCCTCCGCGAGCATCTCAAGCCAACAGCATCAATGAAGCATCTCCAATTTCCCCCAACCCTCCTATACTACCACCCATCCCACGCATAGCTTCTCGAAACGAAGCCCGCCCATCAGCCGATAGCAGAGACCAGGGTCGAGAGGAAGATCCAAGCTCCCATGATACGCCACGACATTCGATGCGGGGAGGTCAATCCACGGCCATGGCAAGTGCTATCGAGGACGACCATCGGCCATTGGTGGCTCTGGAGAACCGTCCCCATAAAGAATCTCGAGAGACGGAACAAGTTCGGCTGCTCGAAGCCTCGCAGCAACCACGGCCTACTTCAAGCAGGCGAAAACGTCCAATTGATCACGCTTACGATTCCATGCGTGCTTATTCCGAGCCACCACGTCCACAATCTCTCAGTAACAATTTATACAACGCCTCCTTCCTACCACCACCGAACAGAGAACCCCCACTTGCACCACTAAAGCCATTATACGTTCAGCCTCACCCACAGAGGCAGGCACCACCTCCACCTATCATAGTCCAGTCTCAAATGCCACCAATGACAATTCAGAAAAGTCATGGCAAGGCCAAGCTCAATCTTCTGAATCCAATGTCGCTTTTGGCACGTCGACGTTCGTCTCAAAGTGTGGAAGAAGAAGAATATTCGCTAAATCAAAATGCTCCTCGGATGCCTGATGACTATGATCCAAGGATCCGAGGAAAGGTCGTTCACGACTTCAGTGCTCCCCGCCAAGGACGTCCTCTGTCTTCTCCTGGAATCAATCTAGACATGACGCTGGCCAAATTGAAAGGGGTATCGCCAAAGCGGAATTCCGCTTCGAACCAAGAGGACGACAGCTGTAGCAGTGTTGAGAGGGAGTACATACCAGTGTTCAAGGAGAACTTCGACGACGACGTAGAACCATGGTCTAGCGATATGGACAGTCCAGCTAAGCGGCGATCATCGGCTTTTCTGTATCAGGTATCTCTCCAAACATCCCAGGCGCCCAGCCATCTCTCTTTACCAGCTTTTGCTCGAAAACTTCCGTCCAATTTTTCCAACGAACGTGACGCGCTCCGCAAAAGCTCTTCTCCGCCTCCAAAGGCTCTCCTTACTGTCTTACATGAGACTCCAATTCCAATACAGAATCTAAAAACTTCACGACCAACGTCCCCACCGAATACTCGATCTCGATCAGCATCGATCACAGATCCAGCTTTCACCAATCCTAGCTCTCCCCAACGTTTCAAAAGCAATGCCTCCCGCTTCAGCTTCGATCTTGCTGGGGTAGGATCAGCCGCTCAGGAGAAATGGCTCGAAGAAAAGCACCGGGAAAAAGCCAAACGGGATAGACATGAAAGTTTTTTGTCTGACGGTGATGATATTGACGCGGATGTTGCCTATAATGACTACAACGATATGGAAGATGACGGTCTGGAAGAGAAGATTCCTGGCGTGAATGCCGATGACGAAGATTGTGACATGCCGGTCCTACAGCACGCTATGGACAACGTCAATTTCATTTCCCCTAATAAGTCTTCCTTTGATAGCATCGCTAGCCCTGTAAGCACAAGTCTTACTTCGCCTGGCACGCCCCGTGACAGTCACGAGAAGTCCGTCGGGCTCACGGCCTTGAAGTCGCCGCCGTATCTTTCCCAAGTGGAGCTAAAACAACATCAAAGCTTGTCGAAAACGAAGTCCTTGCGCCCAAGATCTACCCCTGACGGAAGCACGGATCTAGGTCTCAAAGCCCAATCTTTACAGCGCGAAGTCGCGTCCGAGACTAATTTAGCTGGACTTCCAAGTCGTTATGAGTGTCAAGACGATGATATGTATTTTGATGATGGGATGATCGCAGCCCTCGACAATGGAGATTATCAGGCATTTGATGAGACTGTGTTCGATGACGATGCAAGCGGAGTGTACGGATTGCCCTTGAGGGATCTGAAGCCAATGCCCAAAGCCCAGGATCGAGAACTGTCAGCCAGCGGTCCAGTTCTGGATCCAGAGCTTTTTCTACAAAACAATGTTGCACACGAGAACGAAACCTTGGATTTTTCACATCCCGGATCGTCCGAAGATGCTCATGCAAGGACTGGAACCAAATACTCTGTCGCAAAACCTAATCAGCCATCACAGGCACGCCCTATCAACCATACTGCCGGTCTAACCCAGGACAACCTTGGTCTCCATGAACGACTAGCCTTTGCCGCTAATCAAGCAGCTCTCGAAGGAAAGTTCAATCGCACAAACAGTCAGGATAGCACCCATAAGTCTCATGAAGGCCCGAACACTTCGATAGGAACAACGACGCAGGCCAACCAGTTGACCGGTCTCTTGATCCACCGAATGGAAAACGACAATGACGATTTTGCTTTCGACGACATAAATATGGCTTTCACTGAAGCAGAGGATGATGATCCCATCATTGCAGCTGCAAATGCGGAAGCTCTTGAGAACGATGATGATGGTTTCTATGGCCAGGAGTTCGGCTTTTTCGCCCGTCAACCAGGCTCTAGCGAGTCGGAATATGTTAACGGCGGCTATTTTGGCTCTCGAGCCATTGAGGGGATCCATCGGATGAACAGTGGTCGTGACAATTTCCAGGAACCGAGCCTCACTCCTATTACTGAACGAAGCGAGTGGAGCAACCGCAACTCTATGGTCTCACTAGCAATGCACGGCTACCCATTATCTGCACAGTATCAGTCCAATCCACAGCTCGCGGACTTGATGCGTGTGCAGGAAGGTGAAGAGATGTCGCTCGAAGGACTCCGGAAGCTCAGACGCGACGCCTGGGAAGGGAGCAATGGCAGTCTGCAAAGCGGTAGCAACAGCCAAAGTGGCGGATCACCACGGACATATTGGGCCCCTGGCATGGTGGCTCCCTTGATGCAGGCGACGAACAGTAACGGCAGCCTCATGAGTCCTAGCAGCCAGAATCTCGCCGGCTCTTATCAGAGTTTCAGCAGTGGTGGCCACGTCTCTTCTGATGACAGCAACCCCTCTCCATCAGCTGAGAGCCCTACCATAACACTCTCTACTTCACAATCTGGCCTCATGATCCAGCAGCCGATGGGCCCGCCACTGCCACTGCCACTGCCCCCAGCCACCGAATCCTCAAATAGAAGGCTTAGTACCGTGGATCTGAAGCCATGGGTGCCGGGACATAGTAGGACCAGTAGTGGGGCCGAGAGCGTTAGCTACCGGGAAGAAAATGGCATGTGGCTGTGCGAAAGGACGCGAGTAATCGAAGAGACTGGAGAGATCGAAATCCTCGGAAGGAGTGTCGTCGCCGGGGGTAGGATATAATTTATAACAAGAAAACTAGGGAGGATATTGAGGATATTCAGGGATCATGGATGGACAGGTAATTTGGATTAGCGAACATGGAGGAAACAGGAAATGGCGATTTACACAGTTTCTAGAGATACCCAGCGGTGGACCGATCACTCGCTTTTGTGCTTTTTGTTGGAAGGATTTGGTTTGGAGTTGGGGTTGGGAATTTGCACATAGACAATGGCAAATATATGGCCGCTTCGTTACGGATATTGGATACGTAGCTAGCTACCTTACATCTGCACAGCAATTTATGTTGTATTCTTGAGACGTCGTGTCTGTACAGCCGGCCCTGTATTTCTTATTTTAACCGGAAGGCTCTCCGTAAAGAGAAAAAGGACACAAGCACCACCATTGCATGAGCGCTAATAGGAAACGAAGCTATTCTCTTATATATGCTATTCAACCGCAAACACGACCCACGCCACAAGCCCATGCCCCCGTATGAAATAGCTTCACCATTTCCTGCCGCTACAACATACATTCAAGCCAGACCGGGCGGGGATTCGAACCTACCTATGACCTTCGCGGGAGATGCAACAGCACTTATGAACTTGTAGTATCTATTGGCCTTGCCAGGAACAAGACACAAAAGCACCACCGCAGCCTCGAGTAGCTTGCACATATGCGCTGCTATCTATGGCTGCTTTTGCTTGCCAGGCTTTGGACTTTGTTAGGTGCACGATACATAAGGTACCCATGAGATTGTGATCACCCGATTTTGATGGTGCTATCGATAGATAGGGAGCATAGCTCTGAAATTGAAAGGGTGAGATGAGAGTGACATTCCAAAATTCCCCACGAAAGAGTAAAATTGTGAAGCGTTCAGTCAATGGCATTAAGGTATAATACAGTAACGCCTCTCCAGCCAGGTAATGCTAAAGCGCTCAAAGGTATCAATCAATCAATCAAAATTCATGGTTCCGGCCTGACTCCATCTACCAAAGGAATGTTGCCCTAGTGGTCCATCATCCACGCCCAGCAGGCCTCGTCAGACCTTGTTTTGCCTGTTATTCTAGTAGTCAGTATTCAAAACTTGGAACATACAAATGAAGGTGGGTACTACCTTCATCATCTCGATCCGAGCCTTCAGCTGACTCGTAACCTCCGCAGCTCTCTTGTAGCTATCAACCCCCTTCCCATTCTCCACCGCCGATTCATCATGTCCTTCCCTCGCACCACTGACTCCACCGCCCGCGCCCCTGCTCACACCAGGCTTCTTCATCCCAGCAGAGTCGAGTGCGCCATTCTCCTTTTCTTCGCTCGGGCTACCCATGTAGTCTCTCGCGCGCTGGTAGCCGACCTCTCGGCTCTCCGATCGACCACTTTCACCGCTCTCGATGCCAGGACGGTGAGGCGCGCCGTTCGGATTGCGATCGTGGTAGATATGGTCATCTGGGGGCATGGGGCTCTGTTCTCTTACGTTCCTCGAGAGTTCGCGTTTCAGCCTCTCCATTTCGCGGCCTTGCCGTTGGACCAGACCTTCTGCGGCTTCGGCATCTGATCGTGCACGTACGAGCTGCGTCTCCTTGGCTTTGATGCTGAGCACATCGCGAGTGTGATCTTCGATCAGTTGAGCATTCTGGTTCTGGAGATCGTGGATCTGTGTCTGGAGTTTTGCTTTTTCGGACCGTAGTTCATCGGTCGATCGTAGTAGGCGGTCTTTGTCTGAGCGAAGTTCTTCAACTTCTTCTTTTTCCGCAGCGGTCATACCGGGTGGAGCGGATGGTGGTGATGGTTCAGTAGGCGTGAGAGCAGGTTTTCCTAATGGACGACCTGCGAGGCCGCGTCCCAGCTTGGGTGCTGGCGCTTCATCGTAGGGAGTGGGGGATGATATGTTTCTTCGGGGCGACTGTAGAGACGGAGCCGGTCCGACACCTCCCAGTTTCTTCTTAAGCCCAGCTGGAGGTGCGCTTGCACCTGTCTTTGGTAGACTGCCAGGCTTCGAAGGTATGGCCCTGCTTGCTGCAGGCTTAGGCTGCGGTGAAGCTGCTACAGTTTTCTCCGCTTGTGGTGTAGAGGCTTGTTTCACAGGAGCCTTTAGACCTGGGGCGACTTTTTTCGTAGTTGTCCGCTTTTGCGGCGGAGGAGCTGCTTTCGGCGGTGGTGCGACTGGTTTTGGCTTGTCCTTGGCTTTCACTTCTGCAGCTTCGAAATACTCTTTGATTTTGGTCTTCCGAATTTCGTCCAGCCCTTCCATGTACGGACCCATCGCTCTCTCACCCATAATTTTCATTAGTGTGCCGAGGACTTCTGAGCCCCCTGACCGTATAGCTTCAACCGATTCTGTGAGGAGTTTGATTGCTGCGTCCGCGATCGACTTCGTTTCTGGCTTGGACGGTGCTTCCCTTGTAGTCTTGAGGCATCTTATAAGAAATCTGAGGGTCTCTGCCTTTACTTGAGGGTTCTTGTGCTTCATAAATTCCAGTATATCTTCCAGGCATTCCGAGAGGCCTGTCGAGGCGAAAACTGAGTCCAGTGCTTCACCAAGAGCGTCCGCTACCGCCTGCTTCTTTTCCTTCAATTTTTCCAGTATTGGAGCCATTATCCTACCCCTATATCTAGCGAAGGTCTTCCTCAAACCTTTCGCAAGAGCCGTAATACATTTTGCAGCAATGGTGACCACATTAATATTAGCATCCTTCATCGATTTCGCTAAACCTTGTATAATTTCGTCAAAGTGACCGTCTTTTATTTTCTCAACATTGGCCAACTCATACAATGCATCCAAAGCTTCATTCCGGTCTTTCCATTTGGAAGATGCCAGTTTCTCATGGAAGTCGGCCGGCACTTTCCCAAGCACCTCCTGAGGCTCTGCCAAATCTATAACTTCGGCTTCCACTTCCTCTTCCTCCGCTTCCTCCACATCTTCGTTGTCATCAACAGGGGCAGCTTCCTTTGCTGCTTGCTGTGATCTCAGCAATCTGTCTTGCTTCGGCGGAGGCTCCGATTTGATTGATTCAAAGAGCTTCTCGAGGTCTTGCTGCTGTACCGGTTTAAGTTCATTCCAGAACAGTGTCTTCATTGCCTCCCTTAACCATCGGTATAGTTCCACCACAAGATTCGATGCTTCCGCGCGTACATTTTTGTCTGCATGACCGAATACCTTGGGCAACGCTTTCAAAGTTGGCTTCGGCTCTATGATCTTAACGCCATATGCGTGATACAGTGCTGTCAACGCTCCCAATGTTGCTGCCACGATCTTTGGTTGTTTATTCGAAAGGCCTTGGATCAATTCTTCGATAATCTGATCGGCTTTGCCATCTATTTCTACATATAGCAGCAGGGCCTCCAGCGAGCTTTGCTTTGTTGTGGCCTTAGCAGAGGACAGTCCTTTCTCTATTATTGGCGTAATTGTAGCATTTCGAGACCTATATTCATCTTAGTACTTGAGAACGATTATCTCCTTTGTGCGATGTACCTCGAAGTGGCCTGGGTGCCGCCGTATTTGAGGAATGCGCACAATGCACTAACTCCCTCCTGTTGCGCCGCAACATTTGAGTCGAGGACAGCTCCTCTCCACAGCCCGGAGTCTAGTATAAAGGGCTTGAAGGTAGGATCCGACTCGTCTGGCGTAGCTTCAAATGCCTTTGCTGCATCTTCATAACCTTCCTTTCGTACTTTCCAATTCTATGAAGTCTTAGCGAAGTGTCTTGTTGACTGGTAAAACGATCAGGAGAGAACCTTGTGAGCAAATCGATCTGGCAGTGGCAATTGGCTGAAGTCTTCCTCTTCTGCCATCCCTAGTAATCGGCGAACAAAGCCTACGGCCTCTAGGGGTGGCGGACTTCAAGAAGAAGTACAACCCTCGAAGCAATGAGAGCGATACGACGATGATCTCTTTCAAGAGAGAATTGACGAATGCTTGGAGATCCCAAATAATCAGGTGACAGCTTCTAGGAGTATGCGATGCAACTTGTACAATCAAAGCGCGGTGGGGTGTTGAATGTGTTTCTCGTTTGAATGTCAACAACTGCGGGCTTGGCGCGCATCTTCCGCATTTCCTACCCCCTCACGCCCCTCTACACAATTTCTTGCACACTCAATGAGTCGAATCTCTTTTCAGCATTAAGTGGTGTCGCAAGAGGACTCATCGAGATGTGTTGACCTGCCTTGTCCCCCTAACAATTACCCTCGCATATTGACTCCATTCTCCAGCGGGTGCCTGCGATCTCTCCTGGACTTACTGGATGTCACGCCCACACAAAGTACAAAGAAAGATCAGGTCCGCTGGACCACTTATAAGGATACAAAGCTTGCTATAGATAGAGGAACGAAGGGAGGCCCCTGAGACTGCAGGTGCCGACTTATGTAGCCATGAGCCAACTTCTGACTCCACGGCAAGCAGAAGAGCTGTGAGTAAGCAACTGAAATATAGTCACTATCTGTGCAAGCGCTAACGATCTATCAGTCATAAGTCAATAATTGCCTATCTAAATTCTGCAAAGCTCTCAACCAGCGCCGCAGCCCTTCGGGAAGAGCTCGCTATCGGCGATACATTTGACGATGCCACAAGTAAAAAGTATGAAGGTCTCTTGGAGAAGAAGTGGACGAGCGTGGTCAGGTTGCAAATGAAGGTCGATTGTATCGTATGACAATGACTTCCTATGCTGAACTTCGTCTGCAGATAATGGACCTTGAATCCCGCAACTCTAGCCTCCAGTCCGAAATCGATAGCGCAACACCAACGTCTCTTTCACGCCGAAATCAGGACCCTACCTCCTGGCTTCCTCGCTCTCCAGCTCGCCATTCACTGCAATCCCACCGTTCTCCCGTCACCTGCGTCGCCTTCCACCCAGTCTTCTCCTCCCTTGCCTCTGGCTCCGAAGACACCACTCTCAAGATCTGGGATTGGGAACTAGGGGAGCTGGAACGAACAGTCAAAGGCCACACCAAAGCAGTGTTGGACTGCGACTTCGGCGGTCCACGAGGCGGTACGTTGCTTGCTTCCTGCTCCTCAGACCTCACGATCAAGCTATGGGATCCGTCGGATGAATACAAGAATATAAGAACGCTGCCGGGCCACGATCATTCGGTATCTGCCGTCCGCTTCGTCCCCTCAGGAGCAGCAGGCGCTCCCGCCTCAGGCAACCTCCTAGTCTCTGCATCCCGCGACAAATCCTTACGCATATGGGACGTCAGCACGGGCTACTGTGTCAAAACCCTCCGCGGCCACGCCGACTGGGTGCGCGACGTAGCTCCAAGCTTCGACGGCCGATGGCTCCTGTCCGCAGGCAACGACCAAACCGCGCGACTGTGGGACGCGAACTCGGGGGAGGTGAAAGCTACCTTCTTAGGCCACGAGCACGTCATTGAATGCTGTACCTTCGCCCCTGCAGCCTCATACACCCACCTCGCAATATTAGCCGGGCTCAAGAAACCCCCAGCGCAGAGCAGCTCAGGCGAATTCCTAGCCACAGGCTCTCGAGACAAGAGCATCAAGATCTGGGACTCACGAGGCACATTGATCAAAACCCTTGTAGGCCATGATAACTGGGTCCGCGGCCTGATCTTCCATCCGGGCGGCAAGTACCTCCTCTCCGTCGCCGACGACAAGACGATACGATGCTGGGACTTGGCTCAAGAAGGCAAATGCGTCAAGACGCTCGATGATGCCCACGGCCATTTCGTGAGCTGTATTCGCTGGGCGCCTGGAGTTATAAAGGGCCCTGCGGCACCTGTGACGAATGGAGATGTGGGCGTGAAGGGGAAGGATGATCCGGGGGGTATTAAGGAGACGATCAGGTGTGTGATTGCGACTGGGAGTGTGGATCTGCACGTGAGGGTTTTTGCTAGTTGATGATACCATGGCATAGCATAGCATATGTTGCCACTTTTAGGGGGTTTTCGCATAGCTTGGCTTCGAGGGAATGGAAATGATTGCCATCAGGCTTTTGCCGAATAAAGTTCACTTCGTATGCATTGAGTTGTGGGGATGCCTGTCTGGCCTTGGGCATGGGCGTACTTGAGTTCTGCTCTCCGATGTGTACTGGTGCTTTTCACACTTTGGACGGAATAAGTATCGGTCAGTTACAGCGAAATCCCTCTGGACAACCATGCCCGATATTATCAAAAGTGGCAGCCAGAGAGATACGATCCCCTACGATAGCAGACGCTATAGCTTCCAAACAGCGAGGTGCCCATATATGCAGTACCTCGTAAAAGTACACAGAACAAACCACAGAGTTCCTGCTTCAATCCAACTCACGCAGCTTCGAAGGATATTCTACAAAATTGGCAGGGCTGCCACCTATTCCGATAGCAAGCGTGATGCCAGCACAGTAGTAACTTGCCGGTTCTACGCAAAGGATATGCTACATGAAAGCGTCAACGATCCCCTGACCTCCTCCCTCACTCACTCAAACCGCTTCTCGGCAGCCTTCCAATTGATGACATCCCAGATAGCGCCGAAATATTCCGCTTTCCGATTCTGGTATTGAAGACTACATCCATGTTAGCCAACACATACCTTCAAATCTAACCCACAGCTCCATTTCCAGAACTCAAGGGGAAAGAAAGAGAGGAAGGGGGCGGGGGGAGGAAACATACTAATACGCATGCTCCCACGCATCGATCCCCAACAACGGCTTAAACTGCCCTACCACCGGATCCTGATTCGCATACGTCCTCACCTGCAGCGCGCCCGTCTCCGTATCCTTCACCAACCAAGCCCACCCACTGCCCTGAATCCCCGCCAGCTTCACATTCATCACCTTCTTCAGCCCTTCCAAGCCCCCATATGCCTGTTCGATCGCCGTCCCTAGCTTTCCACTCGGCGGCTCCCCGCCACCGGCGGATGTGGGGGCGAGGTTTTCCCAGAAGAGGGAGTGGTTGATGTGGCCGCCGCCGTGGAAGTTGATGAGGGGTTGGAGGGCGATTTGGGCTGCGGGGTTGGAGGAGGCGGAGGCGAGCTGCTCGGTTGCGTTGTTGTAGGATGTTACGTAGGTTTGGTGGTGTTTGGAGTGGTGGAGTTCCATTATTTGGCCGGAGATGGCGGGCTCGAGGGCGCTGTAGTCGTCTAGTGGAGGTTTTGGTTAGCTGTTGGAGATGATGTTGGAGGGGAAGGTATCCTACATGGTAGGTCTGGGAGAGTGGCTTTGCCGCGGGTGAAAGGGATGCTGGCTGGCTTCGCTATTTTGGAGATGGTAGTGAGGTTGCGGAGGGTGGAGCGAGCGGTGGATGATCGGAAGAGTGTAGTAGACATGATGGCACGTGGGTCGGTAAGCGGGTGGATGGTCAGTAATCAATAATGGATCAATTGGCTGATGTAGAGGAGAAGAACAGTGAGTGTCTCGATCCTCAATGTTCGTGTAGACAGGAACCGCAGCTCCCCACCTCCGGACGACGTCAACGAATCCGGAAGTTACACCCTGCCGTAGCCAAGTCAAACGGGCCGAGCGGAGATAACGATTTTGGCAAGGCATATGATTGAGAGACGTACGTTGCAGGCCCTCGAAATCACTCCTCTGTACTCCGTCGAAGTGTAAGCAATATGGACATTCCGCCGGCAACTCTGATACTGTCAACCCATAACCCTATATGTGATCTTGCCCTACCAGTCGTGCCTCCTATGTTGATCCAACTCCATTGTCTACCTGGGTATAGAAGGCGACGCCAGACGCCATGCTTCCCAAAGATCAAAACGCACAGAATCCACCTCTTCATATGGCACCAGCTTTCGCTTCCCCTTTCTCCTTTTTCTCTTTCTCTTTCTCCTTCTCCTTGGCGACTCGATCTTTCTCTTCCCGATTCTTGTCTTTCCAGTACTTTCTCTGCACATCAGGTTTCTCCCAGTCGAGAATAACTCTCCATGCGTCTCCAGCCACCATCCCTGAGTCTCTGAGGTCACACTTGTCCCTACCCCATTTCTCGGAAAACACCGCTCGGCCAAGGTCCATCAACCAGCCCAGAGACAATTCAAAGCCCTCCGGATCTCGATAGAATGGCTCGCCCTGTCCACCGCCTTGCCTGGCTTGCCACGTGTTTCGGCCGCCCTTATTGGTGTTCTTCTCTTGCTGCATCGTATCCAGCTGCCGCAGTACTTCGTGGTACATCACCGAGCTACGCTGGATGCCTTTCTCCTCCGACGGAATTACTCCTTTCTGTTCTGGGGAGTGTACGCCTTGACCTGCCCTTAATTGGGTGGTATTTTCCCTTCTGCCTAATCCTATGCTAGCCCCTCCTCTGTGGTAAAGTATTTCCAAATCGCCCAAAGCCGTTGCGACATCCCATATCTTGCCAGCCTTCGCCTCTTCGATCCTGAAACCTTTCATCCACAATCGTTCATGCATGTCGCAATCGGTCAAGTAAAACGTAATCATCGTATCCCACCCCCCAACGTCCACAAAAGCCTGCGTGCGCACTAGAGCCAGATGGTCGTATGCGAACCACCTTGTTGCGAGTGAACCCCAGGCAGGGTCGAGAGTTTCTCGTAGAGCGTCCAAAGCGCGAGCGTATAAAGGTTTCCAGGGCTGACCATCCCATTCTTCGTCGCTGACAGCGACGGTATCCATGTGTGCCCAGAAGTAGTGGGACCAATTTCGTTCGAGCGCGGTGAAAGTGTAGAAATTCTGCAACTGGGCAAACGTGAAGAGGGTCGGTGTTTGGATAACATTGATGCCAAGGATTTTTGTAAGACGATGATGGTCCAGATAAAAGGGGTTTTGAAGCGTAAGAAGACCATCACGGTTCGATTTCATGACTCCAGTGTTCTCGACCACGTGAATGTCCTCGGGTGGCCAGCCAGCTGTTATGTAGCTGACAACAACTTGCTGGAGGAGAGGCCAGTTCCGGGTGAAGCCTATAAAGAGAGGGGTCGACTCGTTCACGTGAGGCGAAGGAGGGATATTCCATGTTGGGATGGGAGGAAGGTCGCTGGAGGACTGAGCTTTCGCGGCGAGGGGGAAGTTGTCGACGATGGGAGGAGGCTTTGCAGGCTCTGGTTTGTAGATGACTTTGGGTACTTCTGTGGATGCTGAAGGCCCAGGTTTCAGATCTTCGAGCTTGGGTATTGAGACACTGCCAGTGGAGACTCTCTGCACGATAAGGAGCGTTGTGATTATGAGGAAAGGTAAGACGAGAAGAAGCATGAAACGCCTGGCTTTACTTTGCGGTAACATACTTGCGCATTTCGAAACTCAGACCAGTATCGAAGCCCAGGTATAACGGCTGTCTGATGTTCAATGCATTGGATTGCGTGAGTACCTATTAGAGAACTGGAGCATGGCATTGGAAGGCGGCGAAGCTGCTGTTTCAGCCTCAGCAGATCTGAGCGGCACTAACCCGAAGGGGCTTACGCGTGTATGGCACTGAGGCAACGTTCTCTTTATAACGCCTTTCGTCTTTTTGTTTGAGTATGTAACAGTATTAACCAACGCTGAAACGCTTCGACTCAAAAAGCCGAGCTACGTCAGATGCTAGAATATTTTGCCTTCGAACTCTATTCTAGCTAGCAATCGCACACGCCGCTCGTTTCAGTAACACAGGAATGAAGACTGTTGTGAGAGGCTTCATTATCCATTATCATTATACTTTGCTCGTTGATTTCAAACATGATCACCAATCTCCTCAATATCCGCAAGCTCAAAAAACCCAACCTTGACCCCCACCGCTCCCCTTTCCTTTGTCCGCCACCAATGCTTTGCCTCTTTCCTCTTCAAGTCCCATTCCAGCCGGCGCAGCTCCGAGAACTCCTGCATACTGAGACAGTGTGAGGGAGTATCATCTGCTGAGTCAAGTACATAACCACTGTGCCGTATATAATTATCATGAGGTGTCAGGTATGGGTACCGTAAGAAGTGAGCGAGGAAATTTGTGTGCTTGCTCGGCGTCGTGGGTTGGGAAGAACGGCGAAACGTAGGTAGGGCGTTCAGAGGGCCTAGGATGAAGAGCAGGAGAAGACGTCTAGGGAAAGGTGCTGAGAGGGTAAGGATTGAATGTTAGTTCGTGGGATATACCTATTTCTTCACCCGCTGAAAGCTTGTTTGCAAAAGGTGACAACAACATATAACCTTCATGCAAGAGACAGCAATCGAGATTTGGCGAATAGGGAAATTATCTACCTGGATCATCCACTGCTGGGCTGGTTCGCTCGCTATTCGATACTCTGTGAAGCATGATATAGCGTCGGATACATGACTTATCTTCCAAGGATAGGTTCTCCAATAGTTCCTCTGTGGTCTTTGACTCAGGTGTACTCTCATACTTATCATCCTCCTGCCAGGGGTCATAATCTTCCATGTTCTTGAAGTCGGTAGCATCTACATTGTCGTCTGACCACGGGATGAGATCTTTTCCATTCCCTTCGGGAATTTCGTCATCTGGGCTTAACGGTCGTCTTCCTACACCTTGGATCGTGCTGAGAAAACTGAGTGGAGGCTTCGAGTCGCCAATCTGTTCTGTGAACGACGGATTCAATGTGGATACAGATTGTATCGATCTGACGGTGATCGTTGGTGAACTCGGCGGCTCCTCTGACTGTCTGTTCTCAGATAAAACAAATTCAAGGAAGGCTATGTGAGGCTCGATGCCTTTAGATGCGCTGGGCATAGCATGATAATGGTAGATACGTTTGGCGCCGAGATTTGAAGCTTTGCGTATATAATCATTGTAGAGACTAGGAGCAGAAGCCATCTCGAGCCATTGATAATGTAAAAGGCCAGGCTCGGGCATGGCAGTCCAGGACAGTCTACAGAGATAGAATCATTAAAAGACAGTCGATACTGTTGTAGTCTTTTCCGGAAAAGGGGCTCGGAGGAACGTTTATCCTTATGCTGGCAGCGTGGCTTTGCCGTTTCGTAACAATCATTTGCCAACCATACGGCAATTTATCCGTACAACTCTATGATAACCCAAAACACCAAATTGCCAGACCTCGAAACCCCAATCGCCCAAGTTTACCCCGTCCCGACTAGGCCCCGATTAATAGGGCCCTAAGGATTAATAAGCTAGGTGGCCAACCCTAGGGCGCCCGCAGCACACTGTCAACCACGTCGAGATCAGAACCTTAGTTAGGTGACCTAACCTAATAATTCGGGGGCTTCATTCGCAAACTTTAGGGTCTAGGATATCGGCTGGCGCATTCGGACCCCTGCAGCTAAGGGCCGCTAGCCTGCAGCCTAGGCTAGTGGTGGGGGGGCATTCTAGCAGTAATACCCCCTGGGCGATTGGGGTTTCGAGGTTTGGCAATTTGGTGTTTTGGGTTATCATAGAGTTGTACGGATAAATTGCCGTACAACCAACCTCCTCTCACGGTCTCACCCAGCATCAATAAACAATTGCTCTCCATCGCGATTCCGTTCCTGCAGGAACTATACCCTCACCTGAAGATCTCATCACTCGAGCGCATCATATGGGTGAGGCACAAGAAAGGATATAACCAGGCTGTGCAGTCCGCTACGCAGCAATGAAATATACCTTAAGGATTCTTTGAAGTATGAAACAACCTGCGCCTTCATGGCGCATTCCGCAAAATCTCTGATCGATGGTTGGAAATAGTGACGACTGGGATAATCATGGAATGGTCTTCTTTATGATCGCCACGTGCCTTCTTCCTATACTTGCATAGCCTTCTTCTTCTCAAGGCTTAACGCGAAATACCTTCGTACACTAGCCCGAATGAGGCATCATCATCCACATATTGCAGTGTCCGGAAGAGTGATTGGAGGTTTGAGTTGTTGGAGATCCTGAAGGGACCTTGCAGCCTTCGAATCCGGCTCGTAATGCTCACCTCACACATATCTTGAGGCCAAAACATCGATTGTGATTGCACATTCTTCACGATCTGCGATCATCTGTAGCCGCACGCTTACCAATGTTGGTATTCTCGACGGATGCTGATCTCTCCACCTGGGTTCATATACTCCTGCAGGCTGTGCAGTTCTTCCATACTGATTGACATACACAGTTTCAAACTCTCCGCCAACTTCGCCTCCTGAAGCTTAAGATCGTGGCTTCAAAGGTCTAGTTCACCAATCGAATCGGATGAATTTCCTGCGCTCGCTGTTAATAAACATCCATCAAACAGCCGGTTGTTTGACACTTCCTCTTATCTTACGTTCTAAGTTTGAAAGGATCAAAAAATGTCTGAAACATCAAGTCTTCGCATCAAGGCTTGATCCGTGCTCGACTATCTTTAGCGGCCAACTTGTTCGTTCGGTCAAGTCTTTTCAGCATAAATGGCAGTATGCCTCTCTTCATCCATTCTACTTATCCTATTCATCTTCAAACTACCAAGACCTTCTATACTCTCATAGATCGCTCTGAACCCGCAGCCAATCTTTCTTGATCTGCTGCAACCTCCCATAATGTATCTCCCCAGAGGAACCTTGGAGATTATGACCTTCGCCCTACTTAGTTTATCAAATGTGGCACGAGCAGCTCCACAGATTGGAACCCCAACTCTTGAGGACCGTAGCGGTGGTACACCCGCAGCCCCTGCGAAATTCGATCACAGTGGACAACCTCTCATCTACGGCGTTCCAGTCTGCGATAGTAATAGTAAGGATACCTACAGTCTCGCTGATACCATGGCTATCGTCGACCAACTGCTACGCCCGCACCCAGAATTAGGACCAGATTGCCCGGCGACTTGCCAGACCGATCCCGCTGGCGGTTGTACTCTGTTACAAGCGTCTGGTGGAACCCAACTGAAGATGTGTGGGCCACCACGTCACCCCAAGCAATCCGCATGTTACAGTTGGGTGGCAATGGCGTTGGACACTTTCAACACCGCTTGTCAGAAAAACTATCAGATTGCTGGTACCGTAAACATTCCGTACCTGGACGGCGTGACATTGCAGCTGTCCAAAACTTAGCGCCTATATTGATTGTTTGGATCGACATCTCCGAAAACGTTGTGGAATATTGTAAGTCTCTCGCTTTCATACATGCCCCTGCTCATATTAGTACCCTGCTGATCAAAGTCATGACAGATGGGTCATTGCGAGTCGGCCGTGTTTTATACATGTTGAGTAACTGTCGAATTAATTGGAGTACTGAGAGCGCTGTTCTTACATGGATGAGAAATTGCTCAGGAACAGTGAGTTTTCCTGGATACATCAAGAGGTCATTCACAAGTTGTAACTTAGTAGCAAAGACAATTACATGTATCTGGTAGAATGGTGGCATATTTATGAAATCGAGTATTTGCCTAATCCTTATTCGCATCGCCGCGACTGTATCTGAACCGGCGCTCACCTAAGGCTTGGTATCATAAGGGGTGAGGCCTGGATATCAGCTCAAGTTTCATATATGTAGTCTGACGATCTACGGGTAGGACGAGCTTCTCATTGGCTCATTTGAAGGCTTACATAAGCATCAGCCCTATGAATCTAAAATCCTGTGCAACGTTGGCTCATTAATATTATTGGTAGGCCCATCTCATATTACATTTCAGTACGCAATTGCTCCACTACAATGAGACCGATAGTGTCCACCATCTGTATACTGAAAGTGTATTGATAGTCAAGTAGATTATCTGGCGTACTCGCTCCGATTCCTTGCATGTACCTTCGCATTGGCATGCCATGGATTTGATCCTCAATCTACCAAGCTGGTATCACCAGTTGGCTCTCGAACAATGGCATCTGAAAAAGCTAGCGATGAGGAAAGAGCGGAAATAATGGAGGGATACTCCGTCTTTTCCCCAGTCGAGAAGTGGTGCATTGTCGCCATGGTTTCCTACGCAGCTTGGTTCTCGACGTTGAGCAGCTTCATCTACTATCCAGCCATACATCAGTTGTCCCAGACATTCTCTGTTTCAGTCGACAAGATCAACCTGACCGTGACTTCCTACATGGCCATGGCAACAGTAGCGCCGACTTTGGCCGGTGATGCTGCCGATGTACTGGGACGTAGACCGGTATACTTGATTGCTCTGAGTCTCTACATAGGTTCTAATATGGCCGTTGTTCTTTCGGACACCTATTCAGCGCTTCTGGGGCTACGAGTGCTACAAGCTTTGGCAATCTCTGGCATGCTCTGCGTCCAAAGCTTGACTTGGTTGCTAATGATTCCAGGCACGTTCTCAATTGCTTATGGGGTAGTCACCGACATTGCATCTCCCGCGGAAAGAGGGTCCTTCGTCAGTGCGGTCTCATTTGCGTAGGTAGGTCATGATGCTCAAATGGGAGAATCCAAGGCTCATGTGCACAAGTATAACGATTGCACCAAGCATCGGTCCCACCCTAGGAGGAGGTTTGAGCTACGCTGCAAGTTGGACTTGGATATTCTGGTTCCTGTGCATAGCTGCAGGAATTTGTCTGTCAATAATGATCTTCCTCCTACCCGAGACTTCTCGAATTATTGTGGGCAATGGATCGATTGGACCACCAAAGCACTTACGGTTACCCTCTTCGACACTGATGTGTCACTGGAAGGACAGCGAAATTGTTGCCAACCATAAATGGCGAATGCCGAATCCCTTGAAATCATTGACAATACTTGTTCGCAGAGATAATGCAATTATCATTCTGGCCTGCGGCATCCTCTACCTGATCTACACGTGCATCAACACCTCGCTCTCTGTCTTATTCATTGAAATCTACAAGCTGAATCAGTGGCAGGCAGGTCTAATATACCTTCCATTTGGCATCGGTGGAACCGTCTCAACTTTCTTTTCCGGTACCTTGTTGGACAAGGCATACCGTAATGCTAGAATTGAACGGGGTCTATCGACCGACAAAGCCGTAGGAGATGATCTGGACAACTTTCCAGTTGAAAAGGCTCGCCTCGGCGTCATATGGACGCCAATGCTCCTCACTACCATCTCAGTCGTGGCTTTTGGCTGGGTTCTCCACTACCACCTGGTTCAGCACTCCTCACATATCTTCAAAAGGCCCCAAGCTGATTCAGTCCTAGCACATTGCCATTCCTCTCTGCCTCCAATTCGTCGTAGGGCTGTGCATGCAATTGGACTTCAGCGTAAGCCTCTCCTCCCAAAATATTCACTTTTGCAGACCTGAAGCGAATGATTCACTCCAAGATCTACAACACCCTCTTAGTGGACAAGAACCATCGGAACCCGGCCGCGGCTCAGGCTTCCAGTAACATAGTACGCTGCACACTAGCGGCCATCGCGGTTTCGTTCCTCCAGAACATGATAGATGCAATGGGTATCGGTTGGACGTTTACACTCTTGGGCGGACTGTGTTTGGTGGCCATAGTGCTCTTCCTTATTGACTATCACAAGGGGACGTCGTGGAGACAGAAGAGCCTAGGCTCTTCACCAGGCACGGCATGACAGTATTAAATACGAGGATCAATATATCTTTGCTTCTTCATTCTTAACATTGAGTCATTTGCATCTTGCATTCCGCCATCTACCCATTTCATCATTTTCAATGGACAACTGACAATTCATCATTTTCATTCATAATCGACACTTACGGCATAAATACGAAAGAAGCATTGGAGTAAGTGGAACTCCTTCAACATGACCAGGCCACAAAAATGCCACACCTACACTAGTACGGATTTGCGACTTAGATACAGAGTCCAGACAACCCTCCTTTCCACAGCCCCCCACTAGCCCATAGCGAGCGGCCATCGCATAAATCTCGCACGCCACCTCCCACATTCTCATTGCAAGGCATATAATGTTCATACACAGAGCTTCGTCTTCAAACCTCGTACATTTGCTATTATAACCCATTGCGATGTAGCATACCACATAGGTACTTCAAAGAAAGGTCCTTATCAGGCCTCCAACATACTTGCTTGTTCGAATCACCCAAATTGTTGAAAATGCAAAGGTTGCCAAGACACTTGAATCATCTTATTATAGTATTTGTGGTATGTTTTAACACAAATATCTCCCATAGCGACGTCAATAGCATACTTACATCCATATGCAGGAAATATAAATCTACGTAAGTATCACATGCCCACCCTAGACCTAAGTGTTTGCACGTGTTGCACATGTGGGTCGGTATAGGTTGGTGCGTAGGAGGTACTGTGGGAAGGCCCGCATCCATGTCGTATGGGTTGAGCATTCTTCTTGTATGCCAGCCAGCTCTACCGTCGGGTCGGGGTCTGTGGGGAATTTGGTGAAGAATAGGCTTGGATCGCGGTGTTGGTGGGTGGCTGGTGGATATGTTTGGGAGGGATGTTGTATGTCCTGGAGTACGCCTGCCAGGGTCCGGGGATACTGTGGGTGATGGTTTTGATGGGGGTGGTGCTTAGGATCCTTCTGGCTGGGTATGGGGCGCTTGCGTCTGCGTTGGAAGGTGATGCAAGCGGCTCTCTCTTCCTGGGCTGTCAGTCCCCAACCCTTGGACGTGCGTTAATCTGGCAATTTGACGTCTTTATCCCATGTCCCGGCAGATCTGGCACTTGTCTCGGCTGTACCTTGGTAAAAACCCCTGAGACGGGTGCCTTGCCAAGATACGGGATAGTATAAGTACAGTAAACACATCCCTACAAAAGACAAATTGCCAAATCAAATCAAATCAAAGCCGTGCACCTAACGACAGCGACCTCTCCGTTCCTCGGACACAGCAACGACCTCTCCACGCCCCAGATACTGCACAACGCCAAACAATCCCTGCTCATCCAGTCTCCTGGCAGGGGGAAAAGCTCCTTGATCCCGTCTCTAGCGCTGTTGAGATCGGTTGAGCGATTATGGTGATGATGATGATGGTTGAGGGGGGTTACTGTTAGATTCGTTGTTGGTGCGGCTAGGTTTTTGGAAAGGGATGGCGGGGGAGCGGGGGTTGGTAACGGCGGAGTTGTACGAAAGGGAAAGCGTAGAGAGCAGATTGAAAAGGTGCGGGAGAGGAAGATGAGGTTGTCGTGCGAGAGGAAGGAGAGGGCGAGTGCGATGTGGGTGGATAGGTTTCGAGGGAGAATACATGAGGTTATCGTTATTGTTGACTCGAGGCCTGCGGATGTCGCGCATGAGCTGGTTTCGAAATAGTGGAAGATTTTCTCTTTGGAGTTTTGGTTCAGAGGCGAGGTTTGGACCAAGATATGCTTTTTGTCGTTGGTGACGAGGACTCGATCAACGGTATTCTTCTGTTCTTGGTCTGGGGGACTTTTCTGCGGGGTCGATGGCGTGTCTTGGGGAGATATTTGTTCTAGGTTGTAAATATGTTGTTCGTTCAGGTCCCAGTCCAATATGTGGATGGCAGTTGGTCCGACTCCTATGAGCAGAGCGGGGTCGTGAGGATGTATGATCCATTTGCTTTCGGCTGTATGCAATTTCAACGATCGTGTCACTGACGAAGACGTGAGCGATATGGTGGAAATCAACGATGAGGAACGGATCAAGAGCTGGGTTGCATTGGGGTGGAATAATAATTGTAAGATGGGGCCGTCTGTGCTGTTCTTCATCGGTATCTCTAAGATGGTTTCAAAATTCGGTTCTTTGGAGTCGCCGGTATTGGGGCTTATAGATGTGACGAAGACCTTTTTACTTGAGTCGGAGAAGCACAGATACCTTCCGTTGTTACTCCAGGTCATCTGCTCGATACTCAGAAAGCCCTTGGAATTATGAAGATTGGCAAGCTTCCCTCGCTGAGTGTGGTGCAAATGGACAGTCCCTTTCTCGGTACCACAGCAGTAGTAGTTGCCCATTGGCGAGCCTGCAAGTACCGTGATAGAGTCAATCCTCCCAGACCGGCTCTCGTATGCTGCAGAGCTGCGAGTAAGACTTTCTGTCTCGCTTCCAGTGTCGATGTTCCCTCTACCTCTCTGCTCTGCGAATCTCATTAAAGCATTCGGTTCCCAGGCGCTCCCATAATAGCCTCTGATGTCGTAAAAGCGACGGAGATCAGGACTGAATGCCAGGCCGAGAACGCTATCTTCAGAGACTAACTGATAGAGAAGATCTAGGTCAGATGTAGTATACACCTTCACCGTCCCACGAACATCACCAGTGGCAAAGAGATTTCCATCCCTGCTGATCGCTAGTCTTGATGCTCCCGCGGCAACTTCATCCGTTTCATCATCGTAAGGGCGCCACTTGAACACTACACCTTCTATGTATAGACCCAGGATTTCGGGATAGTGTGGATGCCAAACGGCTTCAATGACTTCGCCTCTGGAAATCTCCTCTCTTTTTCGCCAGCAATGGCCAATATGCACTGGTCCGTCGGTCTCCCATGCTGAAAGCGGATGGCCTCGATAGGCTACAGCGATCAATTTCCCATCTTTGTTCAGGGCCATATAGCTCGACGAGTTCAAGAAGTGCCCTTCAAGCTCTAGTTCTTCGAGTTCCGCCACAAGCTGCCATGATGGGGACGATTGGTTCAGATCGAGCGATCTGATACGTCTATCATCAGTACCAACAAGGAGCGTAGTATCGTTGTTCGTCAAAAGCATGGCTAACGGTCGCGGTCGTGATCCGATATTCTCAATCGAGACTCTGCAATTTCCGGTGGAGACTTCCCAGATCTTGGTCGTACGGTAGCCATAAGTCGCAAGCAACGTGCCAGTACTATTCAACTCCATCCTGTATACGCGCTCGCCATGCTTGATCGGACTGGCTGCAACTTCCTCGAAAATTACAGAATCGTAGACGTATACACTTCCTGACGAAACGAGGACAGCAATTTGAGCTCCTGCGGCTGAGATGGATGAAGCATAGGTACCAAATCCGAACGATATGCGTGCAAGTGAGTCATCCCAGTTTTCTGTCGACAGACCCGATACCAAGAGGCTCTTGTCCTTTAGCTTTCCGAATTGTTGGTATATTGCAGAGTTTTGCGGACAGAAAGGGGGAATCAACTTGTAGATCGATTCGGGGTTTTGTCGCAATATCATCCCAAATTTCCCAAGTATCTTCACGAAGTCTACAGCCCAGCTTTCGGTGAGTTCTTGGTTCATGATATGATTGGTTCTCTCATTCCGTGCCGCATCGTTCTCTTTAAGTTTGATAGAATACTTCGAGAGATATTTCGATGCTTGAATGAGTACGCGTAACTGTTTACTGGCGGCGAGGACTTGGACCCATGTCAGAACCCAGGTGCCGGTCAAGAACTTGTTGAGGGCTTCCACTACCTGCCCGCAATCGAGGGGAGCTGATATTAGATGCGAAGACCACGAGCTGGCAGCATAGTCGAGAAATTCAGGCTTCTGGTAATCTTTAACCTTTGCACGGAGACCAATAGCCATCAGACACCGCATGCAGCTCAAGAATAACTGTTTGTGTGCGGCACCCCTATCAATGACGAAGGGGCTATCATTAACGCTTAGCAAGTATTCGCGAGCAGTCTGGTGGATCATGGCAACGCTGCCACTGTTATCGATAACGACAAAACCACCACATAGATCCATAATCGATCGCTGAAAATCCAGCATTCCAGAGGTGTCTTCATGCAGTGCTTGTGACAGCTCTGGAACTGTCAACACACGTTTTGAACAAGTGACACACTGCAGAATGGCCGATGCCAATGCTCTTTCGGTTGCCGAAGGGTTTTGAGCAATTGACGACGCCATGCGGTCATATAAAGCTTGCATGCCAAGCGGTAATTGATGGAGTGCAAGCTCAACGTCGCCTTGCGTATGACACAGATTCAACTTATCGACAGCAAGTCGTATCCACTGATACATCAGTATCTTCCTGACAGAACCCACGGAGAGCGACAACACTTACGAGAAAATTGTTCTGTGCACCTTTTACTAATCGTTGTAAGATGCTCTCCCTGAAATCCGCAGTACCGGGCATGCGAAGTTCTTGACGAATGTAGAAGCGCAGGTCTTCCAAATGGCCTTCGATGCTTATTAGATTGGGGTTCAGTACTTTAGGGACCTTTTGGAAGGCCGCCACTATCTCCGACGTATTTCGGCTCACAAGCAGAACTCGGATCGGTATAGAAGATAGAGAGATGTCAGAGAGCAGCCTGATGAGTGCCCGCGGATCGTCTGCCTCATCAAGGCCATCGATAATCCAGAACAACGGTTGACCCTCCCCCAAGGTAAAAAGTATGGATTTGAATATGCGTTCCCAGATAGTCCTCGGGTCTGTGGCCTCAAAATCAATAGCTTCGTCCACAAGTTGAAGGACTCTCTGCGCGAAGATTGGCAGACTTCGCGCTATTTGGTAAGCAATTGAGCGCAGTAGTAGGCTTAAAGTCCTTTTCTTCTGATCGCCATAGTTTATGAAGAAATATTGACAAGAGATACCTTGTTCCACGAGGTTATTTATTATAAACGAGGACATCACCGACTTCCCAGTTGCTGGTCCGCCGTTCAGCCAGAGGAGAGAGGGTGTAGAATCTTGAATGCGTAGCCATTCGAGATAACTCTTCTCTTCCAACAACCAATCACTGGTGCCTGGTGCCCATTGGTCTCGGAAGAAGATGTAGTCTACGTCTGGCAAATTCGTAATGGCCAGCAAGGCTTTCAAGTCAAGTGAATCCCTTCTGTTTGATAGAACCGGCTTGTTCGACCTGCTTGTCGAAACAATCTTGCTGACGAGTGACTGCAGAGCGTTCCTCACAGCAACGTAGTTGGGGTCTCGCGGACCATCGTACTTGCAAACGTTATGGTGATCTGCATTCAATGCCCTGGAGGTCTCTCCTGGATATCCAAGTACGGATGAATCCTTTTCCAGTATCATCTTCAATACATTAGTACGCATCTTGAGGACACTCTTAGACATTTGCTTACGACCCGGGCACTCTTGATCCCGATTGAAGTAGATTGGGTCTCATAGAAAGACACAATATCGAGTCTTGGTGCGATATGACGGAACTGCTCATTGAGTTTTTGCAGAGTGAATGAGTTCTTCGCAAGTTCAGATATATACTGCTTGGAACTGGTTACTATGGTTGATCGTAAGATCCGGTCCAATAATTCGGCCAGGTTCGTACCACGATGTGGGGTTGCGAGAAAGGTGATTGCAGAGATAGCCTTCACTATTGCTTCGTACTCGGGATCATTCTGGCCTTGCATGTACGCCTGAACATCCTTAGCGTAGCGGAGGTGGAATCAGCAGGCATCTTCACCTCCTTGATAATGAGCCCTCCCATACTATGGACCACAAAAACCAAAGGCACCTGAATACAATTTAGTTTTAGCTCAAGTCCTGATCTCCGTATATTACTCACATTTCCTATATCCAGATCTTTCTGCTGCTCATCCTTCGCATATTTGAGGTCGAAGAGCAAATCTTTAGCAAAGTCTAGTACTGATGTGCTGACGTTCCCTGCTGCGCGGAAGTTGGCGTTGTATCCAAAAGTAAGTATTCTAGCCAGACAGACATCGGGTTCAAGAGGAAGGAATTTCAACGGCCAAAACAACTCCGGGTCCTCATTTTTGGACCACGTTCTTCGACTAGTGCCGCCGAGACCGTGGACAAAGACTATATCTACCTTATGACCATTCTCAGGAGTATAAAGAATATTCAGACCGAGTGGGCCAGGGTCGATTTCGCTGTTTCTACGAGCGTGACTGTTATTTTTTCGAGGGTACAGTTGGGTGGAAGTCTGAGGAACAGGCGTTGTGGAACGGGCACGTTCCTCCGAAGTTGATACAGAAACATTTGATGGGCTCGAGTTAGGACTGCGAGACGACTGCGAAGCGCTTCGTCGAAACCTTGGCTCACGACTATCCTCACTGGCTTTCCTCCTGAAGCTGAACGGGTTCTGAAACTACCGTGAAGTAATTTCAACAAATAGCTACTCCTCAGATCTTCGAGGGTGTGACTGATCACTCACCATTATGTCTGACGCAAGGTTTGCCCTTCAACAGGTCGGTGATAGTTGATGTTCGGCTATTCTAGCAAGCTGGATGTAGTCTTTGCTGGCGATGTGTCTCCTTAAGCTGAGGCCTGGCGCACAATTCACCTTTCAACTAGGAATCACTGTAGATCTAATCTAAGGTAGTCGTCCTCCAAATACAGGGCCAGAAACTTGATTGCCTGAAGATCACCAACATAAGGACGTAAGCTCACCAGTGTGGATAGTTGCATTGAGTGGCGTTGACTTGCCAGATTACACCAATAATGTTGCTTCCTCCAAAGCACTTGATACCCCACCATCTCCGGGGGGGGGATGGAACGCGGCACAGCCCTTCCTCCACCCTAAATTAAGCTCGGCCTGCCCAATCTTCCTTGCCAATGATGTGTTCTGGGTTAATGAGGGCGGCGCCTTCCAGAAGTGGAGTGTCCGCTACCAAGGATGCAGCTGTGAGTAGTTGCAGTACGTTCCATTCGCATTGCGAAAAATACCTTCGACTATTAATGTCCGCACAAGCATCTTGCATTAGTATGTCTTTACTCCGTCGAGGTGGTGCCGATCCTTTCGGCTGCAAACTGAGCCTGCGCATCACACGGAAGGAGCCAATTACCTTAACCCACGAAGCGGTTGCAGTAGCTGAATTTGCTCCTACTACACCAAGCTATTTCAGCGCTGAGATAAGGCATAAGTAGTTCAAGCCCACGATGTACGCACGCAGGGTACTCATGTCTGTGCCTTCTTCGAATGAGAAGGGATGTCAGACTCGTCTGAATGGGAGGCGGGGATTGAGGGAAATTTCCTCATCCACAAGGCTGTTGTTGATGGTACGGATAGTCTCCACAGACTGTGAAGCGGCGGAAACTAAGACCACTTTTGCAGTCATGCCTGGAAGAACAAATGTTATAACGGCAGAATCTTGTGGTATATCTGCCTGGACAAAGACTGCAAAGGTCTCGGTCGTCCTGCCAGATGGAAGTCCAAAGAGATATTTTCTCAAGGTAAACCTACTTCCTTCCTGTGTAGTCGATGCATGTTGATGAGACTCTGGCACCGCGCAGTGCGCGACAGGGCAGAGTGCACGAGCTCTGGCCGAGGGTGAATTTCAATCCGCATCTGCCATCGATGCTCTGGTACCGGGACTAGTGCCGAAACCAGCTGGATGGGGAGAATATCATAACGGCGTATCACATGTATATTTCTTCCTAGGAGACTTTCACGATATGGATCTCTCTGCAGCTCCAGAACCCGCACACTTTACATCTCAGATAGCAGAGCTCCATCAGAAGGGCATATCCCCAAACGGAATGTTCGGATTTCCTGTTCCCACTGTATGTGGCAGAATGGAACGTACAGTGACCTGGGAAAAGAGCTGGGCGCGATCCTTTGCCCATCAACTAAAGGATGTTATCAAGTATGACAATGAGACAAATGGCCCCTGGCCAGAATATGACGCCGCTTGCAAGCAACTTATCGATGTGGCCATACCGAGACTCTTGGGAGCGCTGCAGTCTGACGGTCGTGATATTACGCCAACATTGATACATGGCGATCTGTGGGAACAGAATGTCGGAATTGATATGGAAACAGGTCAAACGGTTGTCTTCGATCCTGGGTCCACCTATGCCCATAATGAGATGGAATTTGGAACGTGGAGGTGCTCTTGGGCGTTTCATTTCAACTCACCAATATATATGCGTCTTTATCAGCGCCATCTGGAGCCCTCAGAGCCTGTAGAAGAATGGGATGACCGTAATCGGCTTTACAGCATCCATCCGTATCTGAATGACTCCGCAGGACACCCAGGGAGTGCTTCAAGGCAAATGTAAGTGGTCATTCTCAATAACAAAGGAAGCTGCTGAACGATACTCCATAGAGCTTATAATGATATGCTATATCTTTGCGAGAAATATGGACCCCTGGATAGCCTCGAGAAGTACAACTCCGAGAAGGACGTGAGCGTTACAGGTGCTTACGTTCCATTTGTCATGAGTCAGCTAAAGTGAGAGCGGGCATCTGGTCTTTATCGTAGACGTTCAACGACGTGATACCTTGCTGTAAAAGAGAATCATCGCGTTCGTTAAGATGTACATTGGTAAGGGGCAGCGCTTGAGCTGCACATTGCAAGCTATGGAGGTTGCCATGTATGGTTCTCTTCACAGGTTTTCGGGGGCCTTAAGAAGACAATCATGAGCGGATCGTATATATACCGCATTGGGTTCTGAAACCGTAACATTCCGCAATGCGTGTTGATAAAATCATTCTGCCTTGGGTACTCGAAGCAGGCTTTATCGTTTCGATTCAACCGAGCCTGGGCCATCTCCAAATTCGACCTGCGTCTGCAGAATACAGCTGATCTTCGTCGTCAATCCGTATCAGGCCCTCTATAGTGGCGATGTGGATGAGGTTGGAGGGTACCGATGGGCTGGCTCACGTCCCAAAATCTATTATAGGCAAACCGTAATTTATCCCTATATGAGCAAAAGGCTTTAAATTACGGCCTCGCTGCCAAGGCCACTAATTCGGATAGCAGGATCTGAGCAGAGTATGGCATAGCAGTAGAGACAGTGATGACTAAGTCATAGTTCGCGAGAGGCGGTAGTCTGGAGCAAGGGCCACAGCCCCGCATGACCCGATATGGATTTCGTACTTTGTCAAACCAAGAACACGGCGCGGCGGAGCATGTGGGAGGTAAAGGTGACTCCGAGGGGGAGACACTCAAGTACATAGGTGAGAAGTGAAGAGGCATGAGCCAGTGATCGAGATCCTCCCATGCTCCGGCCAGAGCGGATCTGGCCAGACAATATGTCATCTGGCCACGGACGAAGTTGTTTTGACCAAATCTCCGTCAACTACTTCAAATAAAATTTCACGTCCTCGTAGCCCATTGACAGTGATCATTGGCCTTGGATGTCAACAATGTTTTGCTCCTGGTGTTGGTATACCAGCACTGTTGGTATACAGGATGCTTCATCCGGCCTTCATCTTCAACGTTTTCTCATTACTGATCTGCGGCCCTTCCCCAGCTTTTCTCCTTTTCCACTGCCATTCCACTAACACGGGTAGAAAGGTCCAGAGGTCGAAATCAGGCCAGAGACACCTCAAGAACACGATCTCTGTGTCTTGATGGCATTGCCAAAGCATGAAATCACTCAGTCTCTCCACCCCAGACGTTCGAACGAGTAGATCTAGCGGTGGCAGATCGGCAGTGAACATGTGGTCGTTCAAGACTTCGGATGTAATAGTCTCCGGATCGGGGTACGATTCTCGACGTTCGACTTCAATATCCTTGTCTTCGAGAAGTAGGGGCTCTTCTGGTGGAGAGTCTGGATGGAGGGTTGTCGATGATGAGACCGAGTCTTCCGTATCAGAGGTTGCACTAGAGGACGGGGAACGTGATCTGATGTTAAGAGTAGCGGCAGAGAGATGTCGAGAGCGAATGGTATGCGTGATGTGCGACTCGGAGAATGACCGGCGCTGGGAAGGCAGCGGTTTCGAATAATCAACCACGGTATCCCGAATGGCCGTCGTTATCTCGTCGTGAGACGTGTAGGGAAAGCATACATTTAGAACCGCTTGTTTGTTATGTTGAGTCATACCGACAGCTCTATCCATTGCCTCAATTACGTCGGGCTTGAGTAGCTCACGCTGACCGAGGACTCTGACGCTAGCTCCATATCGATCCAATAGATCCCCATGCTGAGCCAATTGTGAGAGCTTGACTTTGGCCATCTCCATAAGAGCGTCGACTTCATATTTGGATCTTTTGAAATTTTCGATGCTGAAGGCGTAGACAGTGACTACCTTTACACCGGACTTGTAGCACACTTCCAGTACCTATACGATTCAACATATGCAGACCTCAAGGTCAGGAGGCGTGCTCACTCTAGCCAATGCCTCAAACCCCAGATTATGTCCCTCCACTGTTTCTATGCCATGTGTGCGCGCGAAACGCCGATTCCCATCCATAACAAAGGCCACATGCTGAGGTATTGGTCCCTGGCGTAGAGCGCCTATGAGAAGGTCTCGTAGATGCAGGATACCCCATTCCACGGGGGGTGACTGCAAGAACCATCTTCTGATCTGGGATAAATGCATGGAAGGCATGATAAAGTCTGGGAAGGATGGTGAGTTTCGATAGTACCGTTGAAGCACCTTGTAACGGCGAGGTATGTAGCTTTTGTCTAGAGCCAGTTGTGGACCAATGCTGAATTGCAATAACGTAGAAAGCTCAAATCCTCAAACCGAGAACCAAATACTTCATGAACTCCATAACTCCATCGTGGTCAGCAAGGCGTGGTGTGAAAGACAGTGTCCGTGTTTTGGTGGATCTCGCGTGCCTGGAGAATTGGCGTTGCCTTACGTTTTGCACGCTTGACGCATTCACCAGTAAGGCACGATCAACTCTACCTAGCCATAAGACACATCTAGCATCCTTGAATCATTACTGGCCGACAACTATATGATGGTGCTTATTGCCACAGCGAAAGGACCGCTTCACGACAATAGGTTATTACTGGACTATGTTTCGTTTGGCTACATGCCACAACGTTCTCACCCAAGAAATATTGAACTGTCCGATGGATTCTTTCCATTCATACCCTATATGTCAGACAGAAAAAGTCTTCGTGATCAAAAGTCGTCAGGGTATCGTGCATCGCCGTGACCAAATCGCCAAGTATCATCTCGCACTTCCATTAAATTTCTTGTCTTTCAAGTTTTCCTTGCACTCATCGCAGTACCACTTCACTAGAACCATTCTGTCAGCATCATTCGTTGAATGTCAACATCTGAAAAAAGACTTACCATTCCTCCCAGGTGCCTTTTCAAGGCCCACGCACTCCAGATGAAACCACTCTTTCTGGCACTCTTTACCATCGCAGCCGACCATCTCCCCATAGCTAACGCCATTGCAATAGCAATATCTCGGCTCGTCTCCTTCATCATCATCATCATCTCCCTGCAGTGAATGCCCATCATCGCCATGGGTCGCAGCAGCTGCTGCAAGCTGAGCTGCCAGCCCAGCACCTTTTTTGTGAGACCGTTTGAGTGGTGCCTCACGTGGTGCTCGAGTCCGTACTGGTTCCGCGAAGCTAGCGTTGATAGGTGTGCCGGTTTTGGAAGGCTGCTTGCTGTTGCCTCCCCGCGTCGACACTGATATTGACGGTGGTCGGGTCCGGCCATTGACTGACTCTTCTCGCTTAGACACCTTGTCTTGGGTTTTACTGCCGACCACAAGACCTCCACGTAGGTCGCCGGCCCCATCGCTTGTGCCGATAGCCTCAATCAGATGCTCGCCTTTTGTATTCACGGTCTCCTTCATGGAATTCTTGACGTCGCTAACACTCCGTCCTATCACACTGGAAACCTTCTCGACATCGGCAGTGGTACCGTTCATTCCATTGCCATTAGCAGCCTTGTGGTTCGTCGATGAAGAAGGATTTCTTGACACTTGCGACATATTTTGGGTGGAATTTTGACGAGCCCGCGACGAAGGCATCCGCTGCATGGCCGCGGGGGCTGGACTTCGGCCATGTCTATCTTTCGCAACAGCGAATGTACCTACTACAGGAGATGACGCTAATGAAGGCGAATTGACTGCCGATGCGTTTGTGCCGGCCCTGTTGAGAAGCATTAGTGATTGACTAGGGACAGAATGTCAAAGATACTGACCTTCGTCTCCCAGTCCCGTTCATCGCAATGCCTCCCCTCCCTCTCCTTTTCATGGTTGCATCGTTGAGTGATACGTCTTTGGGACTAGCTCCATTCCGTCCACCAGAACCCGAATTGGATCGGTATACCGAAGCCATGGCCCTCTCCACTCCCAAATGTCCAGCCATTGACTTCTCGATTTTGCGTCGCTTGCTTGGAGGCGCAGCGCCGTTCGCTATTCCCAAGCCGATACTATTCCCACTGCCTGCATCGGCAGCTTTCCTCCCTTTGGCGCCAACTTGAGCCTTTCTGCTGACGGTTCTTCCGTCATCGAAATCAGAGTCAAGATGCTGATTCCGAGGCTTCTTCGCCGCTAGATCTTCACGCCTTGATTCGCTTCGCAGCGCTGCTACCTCCGCTTCGTGTACTGCCGCCGCATTGTTGGCAGCCCTTCTCGTTCGCTCACCAGCGATTATGCCTTTCTTTTCTGCACCCTTGTCTGTATACGCCCAATGTGTCAGGCTTCCCAATCGAGCTTCTTCGCTTATCTCATCTTCGATGTGAGGAAACGAGCTGTTGCAGCGCTTTTGTTGCTTCCCAAGGCAGTCAAGCGCTGTATTGATGACGTGGTTCTTCTCATCAAGAGTCGCGAGCATTCCGAGCAGTGTCGAGCGAATGTTTTGGAAGTGGAGTCTACGAGAGTAGGCTGGGTCAGAGGGGTCTTGTGTATTTGTCTGGGACGCAGTGTCTGAACGTGAACCCCCTTCTGTTACCATAGGCTGACCGCTGGAGGATGCTGTAGTAATCGACGATGTGGAGCCGCTGGCGTGCAATGTGGAAGCCTTCGTTCGAGGGGGTACAGGATCCCTCAGTGCGGTCTTGATGAGTTCTGCTAGCTGTGCTTCTGGACCGAAAACTTTTGCATCAACCTCTTTCAGCATCGTATTATGTCGGATCATTTCTTTTGGTAACGCTGTTATTGCATCCGTGAAGTGGGTCAGAGCAGGGAAGAATCCTGGATTCACATTTTGTTCGTTATCTGGAGTTTGAGCGGCGGGGCGCCCTTGAGGGGGAACGACATTTGAGGCGGTTCTTGCAGGATTGGTACGTGTGTGACGGACGGGTTGCCGTCTGTTCGATGCTGTAGGCTGCTCAACCATCGTAGACCCCGAGAAAGCCTTCATCTTCGCCGCGCGATAGCTCAGGGAATCTAGGAGGACTCAATGCGACAGTAGAACGGTGTTTGAAGCTCCACAAGTCAGCACATGTAGGAATAGACCTGGAAAAGCGGTGAGAGGCGATGCACCCAGCAGAAATGGACAAGAAGCTCGGGATACATATAGAAGAGACTTCTTGTGGCGTGATTGAAGAGAGGATAATGTGGGCATTGACTTCTAGGGCTGGATTGAAACACCCCAGAGCATCTCGTAAAGCCGGCTAAACTCCGACTCCAAACTCTAATGACTTTCACTGGCACATTGAACAACTATAAGGTATCTATTTCTTTCTACATGATCATTGCAACGCGAATAGCTGACTTATTCTGCGCTCGCTGTCTGTGCAGGTGGTTCAAACCTTCCGTACCACTTTTATACCATGACCTCGTCCATCCGTACTCCACGCAATCATCATCCTCGCCACAGGATCATGGAGGGGCTGCAGTGCACGAAGAGGCCAGTGCGAAAGAGGATATTCAGGGGCGCATGTCACAGCGTCTTCTCCAGATGACAGAAGAGTCCATTGAACAGAGCGGGCGCGGTATGACGAAGGCTATAGAAGAGGGGGGGTTTTCTGAGGATCTGAAGAAACAATTGGAGGCTCGAATTCAGGATAGCACATTCAGAACCGAAAATCGTGCCGCCCTTGCAGAGATCAATATGCCGGTACGTTTGGCGTTCCCATGATACAATTCAAGTGCGTAGCTAACGTTTTTCGAGTCGATTGCAGGTCAAGGGACCCGTGACATAGCAACCGCAGCACCTTGGGCAGGCACAGAGCGATTGGAGGATGCCGCACTACGTATGCTTGATGACGCCCACAAACCCCTTCGTGGTAGTAGACCCCCGAGGATTCCTCAGCCTCGAGCACCCTCCATGAGCGTTGACATGCGAATGAAGAAAGCCGTGCAGAAGTCTAGCGCCGACCGACTTGCAAACGCTCGGGACCGAACTTCTGTGTACGCATTGAGCCAGGACCAGTCGCTGTCCGAGAACGAAAGGGAGAACATGCGGAAGATTCTGAAGGAGCGTTTCACAATTGGAGCGCGGCCAATGCCAGGTTCGGTGCAAGGCTTGGCTGCGTTAGCAAATGAAAGAATCGAGGATGCTATCGCTAGAGGGCAGTTCAAAAACATCGCACGTGGGAAAGGCAAGAACGTTGAACGCGATTATAATGCTAATAGTCCATTTCTGGACACTACGGAATATTTCATGAATAAGATCATTCAAAAGCAGGAGATTGTGCCGCCATGGATCGAGAAGCAACAGGAGCTCGTGAAGGCCGCTGCCGTGTTCCGTGGAAGGCTCAGAGCCGACTGGAAGAGGCATGCTGCACGAGTGATTGCCAGCAAAGGAGGGTCACTAGACGCACAGGTTCGACGAGCAGAAGCTTATGCTGCGGCTGAAATGGCCAGTAATCCGAAGCGAATCAAGACAGAGTCTATGACCGAGATTGACCGCGAAGGGAAGCTCTCGCAGCTGACCGTTACCGAGACCCCAGCCCCTTCAAGCTCCACGTCAGATTCAAACATCGAGGTCTCAGAAAACTCAACATCGCCTACTCACATCGACACTCAAGCCGCCTCTGAAGAACAAATGCCACCTGCATCCACCATAGCCCCCCCCAAACCCAACCCACCCCTCCCCACCCTCCCCCCCTTCCGAGACCCAGCCTGGGAATCCCTCGAACACGCCTACCACACCCTCGCCCTCCAAAACCTAAACTCCCTAACCCGAACCTACAACCTCCAAGCCCCCTCCCTCGCCAAGAAACCCTACTTCTCACTGCACCGCGAACTGCGCGCCTGTTTCGCAGACGTCGCGCCCCAGCTGCCTAGCGAGATTTTGGAAAGGGCGCGTAGGCCAGAGAAGGTGAGGGGGGAGGGTGGGGGAGATAGAGGTGGGGTTGGGGGTGTGTTGGAGGGGTTTTTGGGGGAGGGGGTGAGGGTGTATGATAGTCGGAGGCCGCATTTTGGGTTTAGGGAGTTTTGGAGGGGGTTGTGGGGTGGGGGTGGGGGCGTGTGAGTGGTGGGTGTGGTATGAAGGGAATGAGGAATGAGGGATGGATGTTGGAGTATTTTTGATGCGGTTTTGGTGCGTGAAGGAAGGGTTTGGAGGATAGAGAGTCTTTGGAGAAGTAGCTTGTATGGATCAGGAGATACAGAGTGGATGATTACCTGCTCGATGACTATGCCAAAGTGAAGAATTTGTATAACAGATGGAACAGATAAGGGGCGAACTTTCTTCTGCGCCGCGGAAGTGCAAAGAAGTATATGCAACGCGTTCCACTGAAGACCATGTCCTTGTTATGTTGGGGGGAAAACGACGATGCCAATTCCTCACACACCAATGACATGATACAGCAGTACCAGACTCACTCGGTACCATCCACATCCCTCATCCTCTCCTCCCACGCCACTCTCAACCCCTCCATCTGCCTCCAACACTCCCTCCCCAAACCCTCAAAATCTTCTCTATCCCCATTAGTAACCTCCACAAACCCCCTCCTCGTCCCCTTCCTCCCCTTCAACTCTCCCTCCCCCAGTCTCCCTCCCAAACCCCATCCCTCAACCACCGTCCTCATAACCTTTTCATGTCCCATGGTATCGACAGCACTCCCCCACTTCCCCTTGCCGTCCCGCTGTTCCATGTCGTCGATCTCATCCTGATCGATCAGCGCGAGCCAGACGGGCGCACAGGCACCTTTGTATGCGGAGACGGTGTGCCAGGGAGACCCGAGCCAGCGCGCTGTGTGCATTACGGCGAGCATGGTGTAGTAGAGTATGACGGGGAGGGGAATGAATCCGGTGGCGCAGATGCCGGGGTGGCAGAGGTAGATTTTGGGAGAGGAGTTGGTTGGAGGGTGGTATTCGTTGTCTGACAGGGTGATGAGGTGGGGTGGGGTGCTGGGTGTGGAGTCCGGCGGTGTGGGCTGGGGAGTTTCGTTGTCGAGGAGAGAGATTGACTGAGGAGCTTGCGGGGAGGAGGGGGAGATGAAGCGCTGGACGAAAGGTTTTGTAGACGTGAGGGTTGATGTCAAAGCCAGAATGTCCGATAGACGTTTTGAGGATTCGTAGGCTTTCTCGGTGTTGAGGCCTTGTAGGTCGTCTGTACTGAAGTGGGCAGCTGTGGGTTCGATGCTAGATTCGAGTATGATGCGGCCTTGGTCTGGAGAGGCTAGCAGGAGAGGCAGCAGGTTGTGGGCGAGGACGTAATGACCGAAGACGTTGGACGTGAACACCTGGCCAAGGGGATGCTCCTCTTCTATAGAACCACCATCGTCTAGGCTGGGTCGTTTTGAGATCGACTGCGAAGGAGTCGTCGTTCCAACAGTCGTCAGCCGATAGTGAGGATAGGAGACGGCATGGACCAGGTCTGTGCAGACGGCCCATATTGCCTGGGGCCAATTGAGGCCCGTGCAACCGCCGATGCCTGCATTGCAGATTATAGAGTCGAGACGAGGGAGAACTTCGAGCAGTCTAGCAGAAAGGCGATGAACGGCGCGGAGAGATGTCAAATCTAGTTGCTCTGGTTGAAGAAATACCCTGTGTTTCAATGACGTATCGAGTTGCTTCCATCTGTGTGCGATATGCTTCTCCAGGCGCCGGAGAGCATCGTCACTCTTCTTGGAGTCTCGGGTGGTAAAGATGAGGGTGAGACACTGGAATGCTGGCCGCGAAAGAACGAATTCATCAATCAATCGACAGCATATGGCGAAGCCAAGGCCGCTGTTCCCTTGTCAGACCAGAAGAGGACATGAGAGCTATGTTCGAGCTCACCTATTGGCACCAGTAACCAACACATAGCTGTGCTGCTCATTGTCTTGCGGATGTAGTCCTTCATCATCCATCGCTTGGAGTGGTGGAGGTGACGTCCCGAAAACGGCCATCGCGGACATCCGACGACCAACTTTCTACATATTCTATCATCTATTCTACCTCTCAACATCCAACCTTCACAAGTCTACGTACTAAGAATGGACCGCCTCTAAACCTCCTCCTATCTACTCGGTAGGTGTAGTAAGTCGATCGAGTGTGACGTGGCAACTTTTCGTTGTTGTGGTTAATTTAGAATCACGGAGGTTGAGGAATGTTGCACTGTTGATGTCTTCTCCGCCGCGATGTATTTCTCTTGCACAAGACCTCCAGAGCATGAGTGAGAGCCAGAAGATGGCAGTCGTGATGTTCGACCTGCAACGCCGCATGCGGCGATACCTCTGTTCTGTATCTTGACTCTCATGAAAGCGTATGTCATAATCTGACAAGATTCTTTGTCTTGCCACGCCTTCTACATCTCCACTCTTGAATGCTGGCGACGCTGTGCAAGTATCTGCACTTCAGTTCCACATCGGCTGCTACTCGCTATCCTTGCTTGGTCGGGATGTTGAAGATATTAGTGCTCTCCACTCTGGCTGGAAGAGTCCTTGCACAAACCTCAGCCTCAACTGGGTCGACAGCTCTTGGAGGTTTACCTCAGTTACCCTCATGTGCTGTAAGTGTGCCCTACTTGAATAGTGGCCTCATGCTGAGTCGTATCAGCAAACATGCCTTGGAGAAGCAACCGCACAGCAATCCAGCTGTAACAGCATCGATGCCAAATGCTTGTGTCAAAATCTAGATTATGACCATTCACTATCTTGCTGCATCTATCAAAGGTGCAACGCGGCAGACCAGCGAAGTGAGCATTCCGAAACTGTATTCGAAAACGCATATCTAATATCCATACAGCGGCCCTAGCTTTCAACGTTGCAGAATGTGCAAATGTGAATGTCGCCATCCCAGACTTTATTGGGTGTATCAACGGCACAAGCTCCTCCACTGGACCATCGGCCTCTACGACAGTTCTAGGTGCGATATCCGTGGCGACTACTGCCGTGGCGACATTTACTGGAGGAAAGATTTTCACAGGATCCTGTACCACGGCACAATTTGCCTCAGCCTCATTAGCTGCCGGCGGAATAGTCGAATATCCATGGCTCGGGTGCTCGAACCAAGAACCTGAGTGCTGCCCTTTCGATCTCAAAGTTGGAGGCGCTCTTAGTATATGTCCACAGGATTATGTTACAACGAGCGGTGCCTGCTGTCCATCGTGAGTTCAGGGTATATGACTCACAATTCCCATACTTCTTTACTAACAAAACTCAGCGGTTGGTCAATCTATACCTCCACAATAGCAGGCGAAACACCATGCGTCACCTCTCCGTCCAAGCCCCTCGTAGCTCCCACCTCCAAGCCCTCTTCTGGTGCCTCTGTGAGCGTAATCACCTCTCAGCAATTCACACTCAAATACACGCTCGCCACAAAATCCTCTCCTGCCCTGGCCACAGGTGCTATAGCCGGTATCGCCGTTGGCGCCGCCGTGGCCATCGCATTCTGTGTCGCTCTACTGATCCTCTTCATCCGCAAACGCCGCACCAAAGCACGCGTTGAACGCGACGCGGCTACAGTCAAAAGCCCAACAGGGGCTGGCTTCGGTCCCTTCTCGGAGGATCCCAACAGCTCCATATCCCAGATGAAGGGGCCACCATACCCGGCACAGGATTCAAATCGCCCAGAACCACTTTCCTGGACGACGGAACCACCGACGCCGGGCACGCCGCTGAACCCAGTCGGTGGCGTTGAATTGCCCGCTGACGAAGCAAAACCGGCCGCACCACCACAGGAAATGATGGGGGATATGTATATAGACGAGCATCATCCAGCTTACAGCCCGCCGCCCCAGATTCCACCACTCAGCCCTCCAATATCGGAGATGCATGCAGACGAAGCGATGTCAACGCGCGATCGGAAGCGCGATACAATCGCTTCCATGGTGAGTGAAGCAGAAAGCCCAATATATAGTCCTGTTGGTGGGAGTGCTTTGTTACCAGATTCCCCTCACTTAAACGGGGGCTTTGCTACCGAGAAAGACGAAAAGCAGGAGAAGGCTGGGACTCCAGCAGAGGAGGACGGTGGTAATAAATTTTAGTCGACATTGATTGTCTAATGATGGGTTAGGTCAGGTAATATTAGCGTGCTTCATGTTTGATGGAAAGCGTCTTCGTTGAAAACTTTCTCAGTTTCTTTCAAAACCATGTGCGCAAAATGTTCCCAACTGTCCCCAGCAAAGCACCGACACACGATCAGATGTACAACAAGACTTGCATCATCTCCTTGTTGCTTCGGTGGTAAGGCTTTGAACTCAAAGAACTCTCAACTTCGCTAGACATGGTGAATCTTCTTGATACAGTTATGGCGTTTGGTAGGTTCATTGTACAATAATAGTACATCCGTACTATCTACAAAGATCTCTTTCCTGCATTCCCGACTTCACTCCACTCGACCCCCAAGAGCAGCTAAACCCAGCGCATCAGTGAGGAAAAATCCCAAATCCTAGATATGATTGGATCAGGCGGGTCGTACAAGATGCGATATTCGATATTGTTTGGCTCCACCCAAAAAGCTTTTCTTGGCTACGAGTCATGAATAATTCCAATATTCATTGCCATAGTCTTAAATTGGTATATGAATGCAATTCTTCCACCTCCTCTTCCTTTAACTCTCTCTTATCTCACAGCAGACATTATCAACTTCGCAGCTTGCAGTCTTCACTTCTGCACCACAGTATCGAGACCAGCCATCCAACGCCATACCAGAGTAGTAACATAGCACCATCATTGCTATTACAGCAGAGAGCATCAGTGTCGCTACCATATTGCAGAAAAGTATCATTGCTATTACGTCGTCAATATTCAATTCCAGAGATCAGCTCACCGACGCCTCTCTGGACGAGAGTCATCCAATACTACACGAGCATAGCTGTATAGCAGCATCATCGCTACCGCATTACATAGCATCAGCACCGCCACCGCATCGCCAACAAGCTGATACAGATATCGGCTCGTCCACACTTCTCACGACGGCAGTCATCCACACTACACTAGCATCGCTGCACATCAGCACCATCGCAACCGCATCAGCATTGCTACCACATCTGATATTGTACCAGCATAGCTACACAAAATCATCACCACTACGACGTCGCCGATAACATATCACAGACACCAGCTCAATAACGCAATTCTCGACCAAAGTCGTATAACACTACACCAGTAGTATATTTGCACAGTACCACCATCCCATTACATAGCATTAACCTCGCCCTTATCGTATCTCAGAAACAAGCTCAACGACGCAGTTCTCAAGAATCGGCATCCAAAACTACACCAACATAGCAGTATAGCTACATCACACCACCATCGCCACCATACCACTTCCCCGATAGAATCACAAAAACTAGCTCTTCAACGCTTCTCTCAACAGCAATCATCCAAAACTACGCCAGCATATCAGCACATCTACACCTCACCGCAACCACCACCACATTACCAGTCAAACAACCAAAAAACCAGCTCATCACCACCTCACCCAACATTAACATCAACCACATCCCCACAACCCACCACCCCCCCGCCACCCCTCCAACCATGAATTTCTCAACCCCCACCACCCGCACCCTCCCCCCCGCATCCCCAACCCCAACCCCCCTCCTAACCACCCTCCTCGACACCGGCGCCTCCCTCCCCTCCATCTCCGCAACCCTAACAGCAATCACAACAGCCACAGCCCTCCTAACCGACCAAACCAGCATCCCCACCCTCCCCCCCACCCTCTCCCACCTCCGCCGCCGCAACCTCAGCAACCACCACCCCCTACGAAAAAACCCACTACATAGCGCACCTGCACTGCACCGCTTTTGCGCTCAACGCCGATATCCGCGCCGAGACGGAACGGTATGTTGATAATATGTGTATTCTTTATGCGCAGGCGGTGAGGAAGATGGATCGGGAGATGGGGGTTGAGGGGGGGTCTTTTGAGAAGTTGGCGAGGCGGTTGGGGAGGGAGGGGTTGGGGTCTGTGGAGGCGTTGAAGGGGAGGGTGGAGGGGAGGGTGGGGGGTGTGCGGGGGAGGGATGGCGGGAGGAAGAGGGGGATGTATTTGTGCGAGATTGCAAGGTTTTGGAGGAGGTGGGCGGGGAGTGGGGAGGCGAGGAGGTATGAGGATGTGTGGGTTTTTGTGGCGGGGAGGGCGCTGGTGCAGGAATGACTAGGATGATTTGGAGTTTGGGTTTTTTGCGGATCGTTGCGACTGTACTGCTTCTCGGGCTTTGGGTTCTTCCTTACTGTCTGTCGGTGTCTAGGCTTGGGATTCTGGCTTCCTTTGGTCACTGCGAGCATTCGGAATCTGGACTTCCATTTCATTCCTGCTGTCCGCATTAGAACTTTGAACTTTTCCTTTCCGCACTGTTAGCATCTGGAATCCTCCATATCAAACCTATCCCCACAGCCAGAAATCCATCACCACGACATCCATGTCTCATCGAACTCCGACTTAGACATTGATTTTCAATCTATCGAGACCTTGCGGGACAGTCTTTACCATAGCGCAGCAAGAACCTCGATGATAAACTACTTATGAAGATCTGGTAGATAGTTGCAGCAAATCACAGTCACAAATCACAGTCTTATGGAATTTCCTGTCTACAACTCATGTTGGTAACCCTCTCCTATTCTCCACTCCCCTCCTCTTGATCAGAGAATCCCATTCAGTCAGCCAAACCATTTCACTGCCCTTACGCTATCTATAGAAGCTGGGCCTTACCTATGGTTTCGTCAGGAATTCAAGCGCTCGGCAAGGTATGCAGAGGAGGCTGAGTATATACTTAGAACTTCACCCCCTACCATTTCTTCATTATCTTTATCTCTATCGCTACTGTTGTAGTAGAGCGTCGATACACATCTCCATCATCGAAGAGTCGTGGTGGTCTGGATCGTTAATGCGTTATGCTCCAGCTTTAGAGCCTGAAGCAATAATCTCAGCCATCTGCTCCGCCAACGCATAAACCATAACCATATAATGCGCACTGACAGGCGTCGGCACAACGCTAGCATCCACAACCCGCAACCCCTCAACCCCTATGACCTTGCACTCCGTATCCACCACCGTGCCCATACTCGCCGTACCGATGGTATGATAAAACGTGCCTCCGGATCTCCGCACTCTGGCATCGAGTTCGGCGTCCGTGCTCTTCGAGCTCAGAGCTGGGAATCCGGCAGGCGGCACCTCCTCTGCAACGACCGCTTGACCTTCCGCAGTCTCGAAGGCGGCCATGTTGCGGCGCATGGCGGCGCGGAGGACGACGCGGTCGAATTCGGTGGCGTAGTAATTGGGGTCTTGGAGGGGATCCGAGGTTGGGTCGATGGACGCAAGGGTGATGCTGCCGCGGGATGTGGGTAAGAGGCCTATGATGCCGATGCTGATGATCGAGCCATCCAATGGGATCTTCAGATCCGTCAGGGGAACTTCGGTGGGGGCGTACATGGGGAGAATTTCGTAGTGAGAGCGGCGTGGGAAGATATTGGGATCGGTGTCTGTTATGGTCTGGTCGGGATTGTCATGTTGCAGTGCATGCTTAAGGTCGGCCGTTGGGGCGGATTCGGTGATTATGTAGTCTGTTGGAAAGCCTTCTACATAGGTGGGATTGGTGAAGAAGGCAGGGGATGGAGCACATAGACCCCTTTCTGGGTCACGGATGCGGTAGAATTGGGTTACGGAACTGTGGTCACTAAAGTTCTTACCCACCTCGGTTGACTCGACATGGAGAGGGATGTTGTGTTTCTTGAGCTCATCGGCGGGGCCAATGCCGGAAAGCATGAGAAGCTGTGGGGTGCGGATGGTGCCACAGCAAACGATGACCTCTCGTTTAGCCAATAGTGTTTCGCCAGTAGTGAGCACGATTCCCGTAGCTTTTTTGAGATTGTCAGGGCCATCTTCGAGTATTATCTTCCTCACGGTCTTTTCATTGATGACTTCGACACCTTTGAGCCCGTATGCTTTTCCTGCAGGTTGACGCTTGCCCTTGTACCAATTCTCAACATGTGGCGCCATGCCCTTATTGTCCCCGGAATTATGATCGCGGATAGGTTTCACTCCGATCTTCACATACGCTTCTTTCAGTTGCTTTGTTAGGGGATATGTACGACCGAGGGCCGGGGTTGAGTGTATGGGACCGTCGAACCCATGCTGATGAGGATCGGCCTGATGGTCATGATGAGTCTCAGTCTTTCGAAAGTAAGGAAGTAGACCATCGTAGGTCCAACGTTCATCGTTGACTATCTTTCCCCACAGATCGTAGTCTGCCCTGTCACCACGCGTCCAAGCTGCATAGTTGCTGACAGACTTGTGTCAGACATTGATGATTAGGCCAGACAGAACCGCTGATGCCACTCACACCGCACTTGAACCAGACAGAACCTTCCCGCCAGCCTGGAAGACCTGTCGACCATCGTAGGGCTTCTGAGGAACGGATCTGTAATTGTACTGGTACTGACTACCATTCAGCTGCATGGTACCCATGGGCTCGGTGATGAGAGGGTTTTCATGCTCATTCGGGCCTGTCTCAACGACTGTGATGTTGATCGAGGCATCATATTCTTTAAGACGAGAGGCCAGGACGCAACCAGCAAGACCACCGCCTACAATAAGGTAGTCGGTCATGATGATTGGTCAAGAAAGATTTCAGAGTGCTGGGGCCGATGAGCATTTAGCTGACAATTATACCAGAGAAAGGCAAGCATGGATCATCTGAACGAAAGAAAGCATGCACCAGTGACAACCAAATGCTTATCAAGCAAGCATACCCACTTGTTGTGCGTAAGGGAGGATTCTATCATTGCACCACAATACCGTCGGCTCAAGCAGCCAAAGACTAGGAAAACCTACCATCCGATATAGCTCCTACCATATTGATCCTTCGACGCTTTAGCTTCGCAAGGTGCCCACAGTTGCGTTTCACACCTCGCCTAGCACTCTCTAGCCTTGCTCAGGCTCATAAGCTCGGCCAAACGATTGGCTTGATCAATAGACGGTAAGGCGGAAGGCCCACTGGAAGAGCACAATCCCACGGTGTTGGCGGAGGAGAAGTTTCCTGTCACGGAATCGTCTTGGCATCCACTTAACCCTAGCCCTAAAATATGACTTACACTAGGACAAGTGCATTGTGTAGTAGGATGCATGAAGGGTCCATATTGGAGTAGGTGAAGCCATTAGCTGCAGATTAGAATCCTCCAAAGTCATTACCCCTCGCGGCGTAAAATCTTGTTACGATGTATCGTATGTAGCCGATGAGACACTCATGCTGATACCACACACTGTTCGCCCGCCTCCTCGTACATAGAATCATTTATGCAAAAAGCGAGACGCCACTAACATATTTAACAGCATACGTAGTGTGCCCTGAACTTTCCCAAGGATGACAATTTACCACATCCAGACGATCGTCAAACGACACTGAAATGTAATCTTAACGTTGCCGAATCACGGCTCTTGCGCTTCGGTGACCAGTCGTGACCGGATGGAGGAGACGACTGTTCCTAGCAACCTATGGCTGAATAGAATAGCAGGAGCGCAACATTAAAGACCATGATGAGCCTTTGCTTTCTGTCAAGAAGGCTAAGCCGATGGGTTATTGCACGGACGGGTCTCGGTGCCAGAAGCATTGTCGTGTCCTCATGGGCTCTTCGAGCAGTCTCTGTTTTCATAAAGGCGGATAGAAGACGTGGATATGTATCCATGTGACCAAGACTGCTTCTGTCTGATGTGATATATTGGATCAATTTTTGCCAATTGATCCTGAACTCAGTGTATTATCTCAGGAGCAGAGTGTTGTATAAGAAACTTCTTCGTGTCCCGTAGTGTGATATTCGATATGGTTCTGCTCCCGTTATCAGATTTTCTATCTTTGCAGCATGAGGTGACGGTAGCGGCCTTGATAGCGGTCCACGCTACTTACTCGTTGTATGGTCTTTTCATGATATCGTGCGATCCTCGCGAACAGCGAACCATATACGCCAGACTTCCATAATCTGGAAACGGAGCCTTAATGGCGTTCTGGTGAAGACGGTCATGTAATCACATAGTTTGTTCAATTCTTCTTCTTCTTCTCCCCCATCCATCTCCGCATCTCTCTCGAGCTGTCATGGGCCGCACGAAATACTGTTGACACGTCAGCCAATTGTTTCCTCGAAAAGAAATCCCAGTGAATATACATTGTCTCTCCATCTCATCCAACCCTCTCAGAAAATCTGCTCCCTCCCCTAAAGCGCCTCGGGGATTATGAGCATGATCCGCAATCTCCGCCGCCCTAATCTTGAACGTCTACCCAAATATGATCGTCAGAACCACCTTTAGTCCCTGTTGAAGTGAAGACCCTATAGTCGACTGATATATGACATACCTCACACAGCAGGTCCACGATTTCCTCCTCCTCAAACATCTCCAGTACCATAGCAGCTAGCTCGTAATAGTGCCCCGCCAGGCTCCTCAAATCCACCGTCTTCGCGTCCGCCTTCAATGCATTAAGTACGCGTGGTGAAATGGAAGGCGGTAAGTCAAGCGTGCAGAGAGGCTTGGAAGTGGGACCTTGGGCTTGCACGGTCAAGAGCGTAGAGAGCCAAAGGGGAAGCGAGACGCGGGTGTCTTTCTTGATCTGTATGGTGAATCATGAGCGTCCAAGTGATAGAAAGAGTCAGTCCTTGGACGATGGGGGATGTACATCTCCACCTGGATTCTCGTCAAGGTAGCCTAGGCCAGGGATGTCGTGGTGAAATATACAGGGGACCTTTTGGGCATCTGTTAGGATGGCATCTATATTGTAATATGGATCCATGTTGAAAGGGAGCACTTGAGCATTTGCTCTGTAGGACTCCGTACTAATACTGGTTGTGATCTTCTTGCTGGTAACAGCTTTGAGGCTCTGCGGGTCGCGGCAGTCTTTGTTCGGCCCGAAATCTAGCTCTCCCCTGGAACCGATCACTTTAGCGTGTGCCAGGGGTCCCCAATTATCTAACATCACGTAGACGGCAATTCCATCCACGAAGATGACTATGGATTTGTAGTGATGGGCTCTCCATTCACTATACCTTGTCATCTGGCCTCAACTGAGGTTCGCCTACCACCTCTGCTTTGAAAATGCCTCCTAGACCGCCAATAACGCACTTCCTCTGCCTCCCACTCGTCACCCCAACCTCTCGCCCCCAGCTCCAAGCCTCCATCTCGCGCTTCACAGCCGAAGTGACCGACCATGAAGCTCCCACACCCCTCTCAGCCAAAGCCGTTCGGCCAGTGGGCGCACTGCACTTCACCATCGGCGTAATGTCGCTGCCAACGCCCGAACGTCTCGAAGCCGCCTGCTCATACCTTCGAAACCTAGACATCTCACATCTCCTTCGTCAAGCCGAAGCTGATAACTCCACCGATGCCCCAACAACAACCTCATCAGAACCTTCAACCGAGCCCCAAACCCACAACACATCCGCAACCACACAACCCCAACCCCTGAAAATCTCCCTCTCAGGCCTCCACGCCATGCACCTCCCCACAAAAACATCCTCCCTCTACGCCTCCCCAACAACCGCCACTCCAACCCTAACACCCTTCACCCACTCCCTCCAAACCGCCTTCCGCATCGCCGGCTTCCTCCTCCCCGATACCCGCCCCTTAAACCTCCACGCCACGATCGTCAACACCATCTACGCCCGCTCCGCCGCCAGCGGGAAAAAACGATGGAGCAAAGACTCCGGCAAGTTCGACGCGACGGCGTTGATGGAGAAATATGGAGAGTATGAGTGGGTGAAGGATATGCGGATCGAGCGGGTGGCGATCTGTGAGATGGGCGCGAAGAAGGTTTTGGAGGGGGAGGTGGTGGTTGATCAGGTTTATACCGAGGTGGCGAGTGTGCTGCTGCCTTAAATGTGTGAAGGGAATATTGTGTGCCTATGGTCTAATCGGGGCCTAGTTGAAGTGAGATAGCTTCGAGCGCGGATGGATTTGGTCCATTCGACGGGGTAATCGACGTAGGGCTATATGCCATCCACATTGATCTGCAACTATCCGTGAAGTCGAAAGACTCATGGACACCCAGCGACAAGATCGAGGCTTGGAGACGTGATCGAAGTCTTGCATAAATTTGAAGAAGCCTGAGAGGTCAAGCAGGACCAGGACACCGTGCTCCTAGCCAACGGTTTAGATCCCACGAACGAGAACCCACGACCAACATAGGATTATCTGATGGAGAGTCATGGCGTCGCGGATAGCGATGTGAAGGGTTGGCTTGGGTATCAATTTGTATCGCCAGACGGGTGTATATGTACTCCATGAACGAGAGATCAAGCGCTCAAAATCAACGCTATGCTATTGCTCAAACGCATGCTGCACGAAAAAGCCACCTTCGGCATCGAACCCACATCCCTTCATCCCTTCGCATTATACTTATCATTAAACGCATTGACCGCAATTCCAATCTGCTTATACAGCCAATTCCTGCCGCTCTCCTCGCTCACGGGGATAAACGGGCCATTCGTACCTCCCTTCAGCGTGATACTCATTCCCGTCCTCTCCTTGCTGATGGTCTGGATATCATTCAATTTGATATCCCACTCGCTCGTGAGCTTCTTCGTCTTGACAAGCATGATGCGATTGTAGGTGAGCATGACGAGCAGGTCTTTGCTCTGGAGCTCCAAGTGGGCAATGTAGTCTTCGTGGAAGTATTTGCCGTCGTCGAGGGTCTTGAGCCAGAATTGGCCGAGCGCCTCGCGTTGGGCGTAGGGACGCACGATGCCGTCCATGCCGATGAACCTGGTGAGTCGGACGCGGTCGAGGCCTTCCTGGTCGAATACGGTGGTGGTGTTGCGGACGCCCTCGGCCATGTCTAGGACGTTCGTTAGCTGATGTTCAATCACAATCGATGAGCAAAGCACTTACTGGAGGCTAAATCAAAGGCCCCTATTGCTGGTTTGGTAGCCAAGCCTAAGAAGCCCTTGCCGACACCCTTCATGAATCCTTGTACGCCCTCTTTCTCTGCGCCTTGCATGGGATGCCTTGCAAGACCACCAATACCACTAGCTATGCTCGTAGCAAAGGCGTTCCCACCTGATGTGACGCCGTAGAGTGCATGCTTTGGACGATTTCTTGACTTCGACATCCGCCGCTGGTCCTGATACTCTTTGTCGAGAGTAGCAGCTGCTAATCCTTTCGACATACTCCCAGTGAACTTCGCCATGCTGTCGGAGAAACCGAAGACGGATTTTTTCACAAAGCTTGATGCACCCTTTGCAATGCCTATTCCGAGCTCTTGCGGTCTGTCTGTCATCACTAATCCCTGATATGGCTCATAGAAGATATCTGCAACGCCAGAGCTAACATTGTTGAAAAGACCAACCGGATTACCAAGGAAGTCAGCCGAGCCAAGGATAATATGCATTTGTCGAATACATTCTTGAGTATAGTGGCTCTGAACGCTCGTCATTAAAGCGGGGATGGAAATCCGTGCATTCTCCAACATGAGGGCGTTGAACCTTAGCGGCGCATCATTGACATTTCCAACAGACATCGTCATGATGTTGACGAAGAACATGAGAGGGTTAGACGAAGCGACCGTGTCTTCGGCATTGATGCGCTCCGTTCTGACGAACGACAGGTCCAATTGCATGGGCTGTAAATGTAAGAATTCGAAGTATATGTCTTGACCTTGCTCTTCCTGTTGAGGTTCTGGGATGTCTAGATTCTCGTCACAAAGCTTGCCTTCCGCTTCCTCTGACCATGATGCACCAGGCACCTTTGTAAAATCCAGCATCGTGAAGATGAAGTCTTCATCGAGTTCGAGTGTCATCTGCTGAAGAAGCAGCGTGAAGTATTTAATGTACATCACACCGTATGAATCGTCCTTAACGCGAGTCACCATGGCGTGAAATATTGGATGGGCTTCCATCTCTTTCCCAGTCTTTGGCACAACACTCGGGTATAGCAGGATGGGGAAAATGCCTCCGTAGAGTTGATTGTCAATCTGAATCCATTTGATCGTTGAGTTCAGAGTCTGGTACAATTTGGAGTCGCCGTACTTGAGCTCGATCTCACGGAGGGTAAAGTACAAGAGCTCCTTGAGGCTTGAGTTTACCAAGGACAAACCTACACCAGCAAGTCGTAGTTGAGCTTTGAAAGTGACTTCAGACTCTTGCTCCTTGACCTCGAAGCCACCCGCCAAACCGCTTTGCGAGGTATGAGCTGACTGCGATTTCTGCTTGTACAAACTCTTCGATTGCTTGTAATTTGAGAGGACAAGGGTCTGTGTTGGACCTTCCGCGGCTATGTTGAGGTCTATTATTTTAGCAGGCTTGCCTTGAATTCCAGGTACCTTGAGAGGAACCAAATTTCCGATTTCGGCCAGCTTGACACGTCGCTCCTTGCCGTTGCATATGATGACCAACTCCTTGTTCTTCGAAGCAGGATAATCCCAAGCATACGGCATAATACTCTTGACTGGTAGACGGTAGCGGATCGGTTTCCACCCAGAGCCTCCGTCTTCTTCGTCCTCTCCAAGGTTTGGGTTCACTTGATAGAACATGAATTCCGTGTCGCTTTCATTGCGCATCGAAAATGGCCAATGTTTGGTCTCGATGCTGACATGAAGAAATATAGTGGCTGCCTCCATGATGACCTCGACGCGAATGAGCTGCTGTCGTTGTCCGGCTTTCGCAAGCTTGATATGAACGGTCCCCACGTTTGCGATATTGAATGGCGAAGACCATTGATTATTTACTCCATCGAAGCAGAGACATAGCTGTTTCTGAGGTACGGCCTTCATGAAGTGGATTGGCAGTAGTTCTCCCGTCTTTAATTTCATCACGTCGGAAGATCCTGGCTCGCGAATGTTCATCTGTTCTTTCAGCTTGTTCTTCATGACGAAGCGAGGCGCAAGGGTCACAACTTTAGTCAAGTTGTATTTCCCCTCGCCCTCGGCAACTGAAATGCCTACATTCA
>JAABUP010000537.1_pt1 | contig 82942 bp, 87 predicted proteins | sample 5559201 | NCBI WGS metagenome assembly JAABUP01 (sample SAMN10711887, study PRJNA513373) | rock metagenome | isolation source: Antarctica rocks | place: Antarctica
GCCGCGGAGGCAGCGGAGGCAGCGGAGGCAGCGGAGGCAGCGGAGGCAGCGGAGGCAGCGGAGGCAGCGGAGGCAGCGGAGGCAGCGGAGGCAGCGGAGGCGCCGCCAACCCGCCCCGCGCCCACGTCTCCCGCCGGCCCCTCCGCCGTCCCTCCGGCCGGGCCCCCTCCGGCAGGTGCGGGAACCGACGTCGTGTCCCCGCCGGTGTCGCCGGTCGAGCCGCCCCCGGCCACGTCGCCGCCACCCTCGGTGGCGCCCGTCCCGACCCGACCGCCCGACCCCTTCCCTCCGCCCTTCCGTTGGGACGACGACGCGCCCCCAGCCACCGCGGAGCGCACGCAGGTGGTCCCGGGCGCCGGGGCGGGGCGTATGCGATCCGTCCCGGTGCCACCGCACATGACGGCGCCACCCTGGGGTGTCGCGGCGCCGCAACCGGCTCGCCGGGTCCCACAAGCCTCCCGGCCGCGGATGCAGGGTCCGGAGGTGTTCGGTCGCGGGCCGGGCGTCCGTCCCGCCGCGGTGCTGGGCACGGTGTTCGTGGTCGCGCTGGCCCTGGCCGTCCTGGTGGCGTCGTTCCTGTTCTAGCCGTCTACGCTCCGGACCCGTGGCGACCATGGTCACCTTCCACGCTCATCCCGACGACGAGTGCATCGCCTGCGGCGGCGTCATGCGCGCGGCCGCCGACGCGGGCCACCGGGTCGTGCTCGTCGTCGCGACCCGCGGCGAGCACGGCGAGATCGTCGCCGACGTCCTCGCTCCCGGGCAGACGCTCGCCGAGCGGCGCATCCAGGAGACGCACGCAGCGGCCCAGGTTCTCGGCGTCGCGCGTACGGAGTTCCTCGGCTACGTCGACTCCGGCATGGCGGGCACCGACACCAATGACGCGCCCGGATCGTTCTGGAGCGCCGACGTCGAGGAGGCCGCAGAGCGGCTCGCCGAGATCCTGCGCGAGGAGGACGCCGAGGTCCTCACCGTCTACGACGACCACGGCGGGTACGGCCACCCTGATCACATCCAGGTGCACCGCGTCGGCCTGCGGGCCGCCGAGCTCGCCGGAACACCACGCGTCTACCAGGCGACCCAGAACCGCGACGAGGTGAAGAAGATGATCACTGCGGCGATCGACTCCGGCCTCGGCGACGGGCTGGCCGACCGCGAGACCCCCGACATGGAGGCGATGGGGACTCCGGCCGACGAGCTCACGACCCGCGTCGACGTCACGCCCTGGGTCGGGGCCAAGCGCGCGGCGATGCGCGCACACTCCAGCCAGATCGCCGCCGGCTCCTTCTTCCTCGCGCTGCCCGACGAGGCGTTCGCCCTGGCCTTCGGGACCGAGTGGTTCATCCGCGTCGGGAGGCCGGCGGGCGTGCGGGAGGACGGCCTCTTCCCGGTTCTTGCGGCGTAACGTGGGCCCATGAGCCTGTTCGGGCGCGACAAGCGCCAGATGGTCGACCGCGCTGATGCCCTGCCCGGACGTCCGACGCCGTTGCGGGTTCCCGAGACCCACCTCGTGTCGGGTCACCGCATCAAGCCGCCGTTCCCCGAAGGCATGCAGACCGCCGTGTTCGGGATGGGCTGCTTCTGGGGCGCCGAGCGCCTCTTCTGGCAGACCCCCGGCGTGTACTCGACGGCCGTCGGTTACACGGGCGGGTTCACGCCGAACCCGACCTACGAGGAGACCTGCACCAACCGCACCGGGCACGCCGAGGCGATCCTCGTCGTCTTCGACCCGTCGGTCGTCCCCTACGAGCAGCTGTTGAAGATCTTTTGGGAGGAGCACGACCCCACCCAGGGCATGCGGCAGGGCAACGATGTGGGAACCACCTACCGGTCGGCGATCTACCCCGTCGACGACGCGCAGCGGGCGGCCGCCGAGGCGAGCCGCGACGCCTACGCCGACGCGCTGCGCGCCGCCCGCCGCGGCGAGATCACCACCGAGATCGAGCCCCTCGGCGACTTCTACTACGCCGAGGACTATCACCAGCAGTACCTCGCCCGGGTGCCGAACGGCTACTGCAGCCTCGCCGGGACCGGTGTGTCCTGCCCCGTCGGCGTCGGGGTCGAGGCCCCGCCGGCCGCGACGCCGTAGCGCGCCGACCCCGTCGCGACGAGGGCGTCGGGTCGCCGTGGTCGAACCCGCTGGGAACCGACCCACGACGGGTGACGTGGCACACTCGCGCACCGTCGTGATGGAGGAGCGATGACCGCCGAGCCCGCCGGAGCTGCTGCGCCCGCCGAGATCGTCGTCGAGTCGGAGGGGTGCCGCCTCGCGGCCTGGCACCTCCCCGGGCGGTCGGACTCGCTGGTCCGCGACGGGCTGCGGCCCTGTGTCGTGATGGCCCACGGATTCGGGGCGACCCGCGACTCCGGGCTGCTCCCGTTCGCCGAGGCGTTCGCCGCCGACGGCGCGGACGTCCTGCTCTTCGACTACCGCGGGTTCGGCGGCTCCGATGGCCACCCGCGTGGCGTCATCGACCACCGCCGTCATCGACCACCGCCGTCATCGTCGCGACTACCAGGCCGCGATCGCCCGGGCCCGCTACCTCGACGGCGTCGACCCCGAACGGATCGTCCTGTGGGGGAGCTCCTACTCCGGCGGGCACGTGGTCCCGGTGGCCGCGGCCGACGGGCGGGTGACCGCGGTGATCTCGCAGGGCGCGGCGATGGACGGGCTCGCCGCCGTCATCGAGATCCTCCGTTACGCCGGCCCCCGGCAGCTCCTACGGCTCTCCGCGCACGCGGTCCGCGACGCCGTCGGCGCGCTCGCGGGACGCACGCCGCATCACGTCGGCGTCGTGGGGCCTCCCGGTGCGCTCGCTGCAGTCACCGCCGCGGACGCCGCCGACGGCTACGGGGCGATCATCGGGCCCACGTTCCGCAACGAGATGCCGGCGCGGGGCATCCTCGCCATCCCGTTCAACCGGCCCGTGACGGCGGCGCCGAAGCTGCGCTGCCCGCTGCTGCTCGTGATCGCGGAGCGGGACACCATCGCACCTCCCGCGGCGGCGCGGCGCGTGGCCGAGACCGCGGGCGGTGACGTCGAGGTGCTCTCCCTGCCCTGCGGGCACTTCGACATCTACGTCGGCGACATGTTCACCACCTCGCTCGCCCGACAGCGGGAGTTCCTGAGCCGGGTGTGACCCGGGGAATCAGCCCTCGAGGACGTACCCGCGCCCGCGGATGGTGCGGATGCGCTCCGCACCGAGCTTGCGGCGGAGGTATCCGATGTAGACCTCGACGATGTTGGAGGTGGGCGGGCCGCCCCACACCCGGGTGACCAGCTCCTCCTGGGAGACCGCCTGCCCCCGCGGGTGCCGCATCAGGGCGTCAACCAGGGCGAACTCGGTGCGTGACAGGTTCACCGGCTTGCCCTCGACGAACACCTGCTCCTGCGCGGTGTCGACCATGATCTCGCCGCGGCGCAGGAAGAGCTGCGCGGTGGGCCGGTCGTCCCCGAGCCGCAGCCGCAGCCGAGCGAGGAGCTCCTCCATCGGGAACGGGGTGACCAGGTAGTCGTCGTGGCTGGCTCGGAGCGTCGACACCGTCCGGTCCCGGCCCTCGGGCGTGGTGAGCGCGATGATCGGTGTGCGGGGACTGTCGCGATGCAGGTCGGCGAGGACCTCGGCGGGCCGCATCCCCGGCATCTCCACGTCGAGGACGACCGCGCGCGCCCCGCTGGCCCGTGCGGTGGCGCCCACGCTCCAGCTGTCGCGCAGCAGCTGCGGCTCGAAGCCGTGGGTGCGCAGGGTCCCGACCAGGACGCTCGTCGTGCGCAGCGGGGGGGCCACGCACAGCACGCGTCCCCGCTCCGCGTCCGCATAACGATCCCGTTGCATCACGGCCAAGCTTGGCTCGCCCGTGGCGGAGTTTCAATCGGTGAGCGCTGAGTGGAGACCGACCTCTCCTCCTGAGCGGTGAGCTGACGGATCCACCACGCCCGGCGGCCGGTCCTTCACCCCCTCGGACCAGTCGCGCCGCAGTTCGGCGCGTGTCGACCGCACACGGGCGTCGGCTCCGGTCGACGGGTGCGGGGTCGGCGATCTACGGTCGGACCGGGGCGGGAACACGCCCAGCGGGAGTCCGAGGAGTCGGGCTGAGAGGGGATCCGGCCACACGCGTGGCGCCGATTCCGACCGTTCGAACCTGATCCGGGTCATGCCGGCGCAGGGAGTGATCACATGAGCACGCCCATGTCCAAGAGCGGTGCGCCCGGTGTCGAGGCCCGGGAGCAGAGGGCCGACGACGTACCGAACGAGGTGGCCCCCACCCTCGACGGTCCCGTCCCCCGCACGCTCGGCCTCCTCGACCAGGGCGCTTTCTGGGCCAACCTCGGCGTCAGCCTGCTCGGCTTCGCCGGCGTCCTCGCGGTGCTGCAGCCGGCCGGTGCCCCGCAGCTCACGATCGCCGCCGCGGTGACGGCCACGATCGTCGGCACCGCCATCGGGGCCGCGATGGTGGGGTTGTCGGCGATCCCCGGGGCATCCACCGGTGCCCCCGCGATGGTCGTCCTGCGGGGCCTGTTCGGCGGCGTCCTGTCGTGGATCCCGTCCGTGCTCAACATCGTGCAGCTCATCGGGTGGGGGACCTTCGAGCTCGTCGTCATCGCGGCGGCCGGTCAGCTCGCGCTGGGCGGGCCCACGTGGGCCTGGGTGCTCGGGGCCGGGGTGGCGACGACGGGACTGACGCTGCGTCCGCTCGGCATGCTGCGCCTGCTGCGGCGGGTGGTCACGATCCTCGTCGCGATCTCGATCGCCTACCTGGCCTGGCATCTGTTCTCCCAGCCGCTCCCCAGCCTGGGCACGGGCTCCTGGGCCGGCTTCTGGGCAGGCGCCGACGCCGCGATCGCCGTCGCGGTGTCCTGGATCCCGGTCGCGTCGGACTTCTCCCGGCACTCGCGACGCCCGTCCACGGCGTTCACCGCCGCCACCGTCGGCTACGGGCTGACACAGATCCTCTGCTTCGTCGTCGGCCTCGCCGCACTCGCCCTGGTCGCGGGCAATGGTGACAAGGTCTTCGCCCCGATGCTCGCCGCACCGCTCGGCCTGGGCGCCCTGCTGATCCTCGTCGTCCGCGAGACCGACCAGTCCTTCGCCAACGTCTACTCGACGGCCGTGTCGATCCAGAACCTCGCGCCGCGGGCGGACCGCCGACTGCTGTGCCTGGCCATCGGCGCACTCGTCACCGCGCTCGGGCTCGGCGTCACGATCGACGACTACGCGGTCTTCCTCGCCGTCATCGGATCGATCTTCGTGCCGCTGCTCGGGGTGGGGGTGGGCGATGCCCTGGTGCGTCGCGGGGTCACGTCGGACCTGTCGCGCTGGGCGCCGTCCCGCCCGCTGATGGTCCTGGCCTGGGTCGTCGGGCTGGTGGCGTACCAGCTGGTCAACCCCGGCGGGGCGCCGGGCTGGTCGGATGCCTGGACGGCCCTGCGCCAGGCGATCGGGTTCGCACCGCCGTCGTGGCTCTCGGCGTCGCTGCTCTCGTTCCTGGTCGCCGCCCTCGCCGCATCCGCCTGCGCTGCCCTCGAGAGCCGGCGCCGTCGCCCCGTCGGGATGACCTCCCTCGATTGAGGATCGGTCGGGCGGGGCAGCCCGTCGACGAGAGATCCGTGTCTGCCCGAGAGGAGCCCGCGATGAAGGCGGTCGTCCACAAGGACGCGCACGCCGTGGCCGTGGAGGACGTCGAGGACCCGCGGATCGACAAGGATGTCGACGCCGTCGGCTACCAGGCCCACCGTCGCCGGCGGGGAGGAGCAGCCCGCGGTCGTGCTCAACCAGCTCGTCGACGCCGTGCGTCACACCGGGCGCCTCGGCGTCGTCGGGCTCTACCTACCCAAGGATCCGGCGCGCCCGACGAGAACTCCGCCGAGGCAGGTTGCTGTTCAACATCGGCCGCTTCTTCGAGAAGGGCCAGAAGATGGGCACCGGCCAGGCCGACGCCAAGGCCTACAAAGCCCAGCTGCGGGACCTCATCGTCGCGGGGTGGGCGACCCCGTCCTTCGTGGTCAGCAAAGAGCTGCCGCTCGAGGACGCCCGCGACGCCTATGCCCGCTTCGACCGTCGCGAGGACGGCTACTCCAAGGTCGTCCTGAAGCCTTCAGCACTGCTCGAAAGGGAAACAAGCGTGAAGATGCGGACCCTCGGCAAGACCGGGATCAAGGTCAGCCCGTACTGCCTCGGCGCCATGATGTTCGGCGCGTGGGGAAACACCGACCACGACGATTCGATCAGGATCATCCACAAGGCCCTCGACGCCGGGATCAACTTCGTCGACACCGCCGACGTCTACGCACAGGGCGAGTCGGAGGAGATCGTCGGCAAGGCGCTCACGGGCCGTCGCGACGACGTCGTGCTCGCCACCAAGGTGCATGGGGGGATGGGCGACGACCCCAACCGGGCCGGCAACTCCCGGCGCTGGATCGTCGCCGAGGTCGAGAACTCGCTGCGACGGCTGCAGACCGACCACCTGGACCTGTATCAGATCCACCGCCCCGACTCCTCGGTCGACGTCGAGGAGACGCTCTCGGCGCTCACCGACCTCGTGCGCAGCGGCAAGGTCCGCAGTGTCGGTTCGTCGACGTTCCCGGCCTCGGACATCGTCGAGGCGCAGTGGACGGCCGAGCGGCGCGGACTCGAGCGGTTCCGCACCGAGCAGCCGCCGTACTCGATCCTCAACCGGGGCATCGAGCGCGAGGTCCTGCCGGTCTGCGAGCGCTACGGCATGGGCACGCTCGTCTGGAGCCCGCTGGCCATGGGCATGCTCACCGGGAAGCACCGCAAGGGCCAGGAGTCGTCGACGGAACGGATGAAGTTCGCCCCGGGACGCTTCACCGACGAGCGCAAGCTCGACGCGGTAGAGGATCTGGTTCCGCTGGCCGAGAAGGCCGGTGTGTCGATGGTCCACATGGCGATGGCCTTCGCCGTCGCCCACCCGGGCGTGACGTCCGCGATCATCGGCCCACGCACGATGGAGCACCTCGACGACCTGCTCGCGGGGGCCGAGGTCACCCTCGACGACGAGGTCCTCGACCGCATCGACGAGATCGTCCCGCCCGGCGTCGACATCAACCCCGGGGACGTCTCCTACGCACCTCCGGCGATCGATCGGGCGACCCTGCGCCGGCGGCGGGTGGCGGAGCGCGCGGCCGCGTGACCGGTGCTCGTGCGGCGGGTGCTGCTCCGCATCGGTGCGGCCGAGGTTTGCCCCCGAGATGAATCGGCTACGTGACCTGCCGCGCCCTCCGTGCACCCGGTCGACCGCGGATCGGGTCGGGTGCTCGTCGAGCCGAGGGAGAACCGAGTGACCACCGTCGTCATCGTCGTCGTGGTGGTGATCGTGCTGGCCCTGCTGGTCGGAGGGGGACTCGCGCTCGCCCGGCGCCGCCGCACCCAGAAGCTGCGGGAGCAGTTCGGCACCGAGTACGACCGCGTGCTCGAGCGGTCATCGAACCGTCGGGAAGCCGAGAAGACGCTCAGTGCCCGGCAGGAGCGCCACGACGAGCTCGAACTCCGTTCGCTCAACCAGCCGAGCATCGACCGCTATCGCGACGACTGGAAGCAGATCCAACGCTCGTTCGTCGACGATCCCGGCTCCGCCGTGGAGCAGGCCGACGGCCTCGTGACCGCCATCATGCGCGACCGGGGCTACCCCGTGGACGACTTCGAGCAGCGGGCCGCCGACGTCTCGGTCTCTCACCCCGGCGTCGTCGAGCACTACCGGGAGGCGCGTCGCGTGCGGGACGCCCACCGCGACGGCACGGCAGGTACCGAGGACATGCGATCCGCCGTGACCTCCTACCGCGACCTCGTGGAGTCCCTGCTCGACGAGAGCAGTGACGACCGGGGAAACGACTCCGGCGAGGGGCGCCACCGGGGGCGCGGCATCTCGGGTGATCGCGGCGGGCGCCACGGCACGGACGAGCAGGCGCGCGACGCGCGCCAGGACGGGAGTCGACGGTGACCGACCGGGACCAGTACAGGGAGCCCGTCGCGGACGACGGGCGCCAGGAACCCCGCACACCGCCCAGGAACCCCGCGATGCCGGACGGTGCCGAGCAGGAGGGCCGAGAGGGCCAGCACCACGGCGACACGCCGCCGGGCCACGACGCTCCGGCCCGTCCTCCGCAGGGCTACGGCCACCAGAGCCGCGAGCGACAGGGTTATGGGCGGCCGGACCCGCCCGGCTACGGCCAGCCGGGCCCCGGACCGCAGGGCTACGGCCAGCCGGGCCCCGGACCGCAGGGCTACGGCCAGCCGGGCCCCGGACCGCAGGGCTACGGCCAGCCGGGCTACGGCCAGCCGGGCCCGGGGCCGGAGGGCTACGGCCAGCCGGGCTACGGCCAGCCGGGCCCCGGGCCGCAGGGCTACGGCCAGCCGGGCTACGGCCAGCCCGGTCCGGGTCATCCGGAGTACGGCCAGCAGGGTCCCGGCCAGCAGGGCCCCGGGGAGCAGGGGTACGCCCAGCAGGGATACGGCCAGCAGGGTTACGGGCACGAGGGTCCCGGACCACACGGATACGGGCAGGCGGGCTCCCCGAACGTGGGCGCACCGGATCATGGAGCGACCGCCTTCGCCCCGCCCCCGGGACCGCCGCACCAGGCATACGCGGAGCCCCGTCCCGAGGGCTCCGGCGGCGCTCCGGATGGCTCCGCGGGAGGCGGCCAGCACACCGGGATCCCGGGGCGTACGGAGCAGCTCGGAGCGCGCGGCGTCGACCCCACGACCGGTCCGACGACCGGTCCGACGAACGGCCTCGCCGAGCCCGGATCCGCCGGGTCCGGCGCGGGCTCGGCTTCGGAACCCGAGGTCGCCGTCCTCTCGTCGACGGTCTCCGACGCCCTGCGGCGGCGGTGGGACGACGTGCAGACGGCGTTCGTCGACCGTCCTCACGAGGCGGTCGAGCAGGCGGACGGGCTCGTCGGGGACGCGCTCGACGAGCTCGGTCGGGTCTTCCGGGAACAGCGCGCCGACCTCGAGAGGCGTTGGGACGACGACTCGAGCTCCACCGAGGACCTGCGGCAGGCACTGTTCCGCTACCGCGAGTTCTTCGACCGGCTCCTGGCGCTGTAGCCCCGACCGGCGGGTGAGGGTCCTTGGTCCGCACGGAGACCAGGCCGCCTCCCGGGGACGTCGGGTGGGGCACGGGACGGCGCGTGGCGCCGTTCGTCCGACCGGCAGCGCCGTCCGTGCGGTACAACGAAGGTCGGACGGGCCGGAAGGGATGGAGGCGGCCGTGAGCAACCGGTTGCACTCGTGGGACGACGGCGACGTCGAGGTCGTCGCGAAGCGGCTGTGGGCAGGAGGGGTGGCGACGGCGATCGTGGCCGCCGGTATCGGGATTCTCGGGGTGCTCATCGTGGGGACGGTGCTGGACGTCGGCATCCAGGCGGCCGGCCGCAGCGGCGCCCTCGTGGAGAACGCCTCGACGATCATCCCGGTGTCCGCGGCGATCGCGGCGCTGGCGGGCACGGCACTGCTGCACCTGCTGCTGCTCACCACACCGCGCCCTGCCTCGTTCTTCTCCGCGATCGCCTTCCTGATCCTCGCGGTGCTGGTCCTGCAGGTGTTCCTCGCGGACGGCTCGATCGGCGCACACATCGCCACGGCGGTGCTCTACGCCGCGATCGGCGTCGCCATCGTGTCCATGCTCTCGGGTGTCTCGGCCACCTCGGTGCGCCCGAGGTCCCCCGGCGGCTGGGGCGGGCGGCGCTACGACGGCCGGTACGACCCGCAGTACGACACCCACGACCCGCAGTACGGTCCCGGTCCCTACGAGCAGGGCAAGGGCGGGTACGACGCCCGTGCGCAGCCGACCGAGCGCTACGACCCGCGGGGTCGCCCCGGCGACCGCTGGAGTTGAGCCTGCCCACCGGCCCACTGCGGTGTCGTGACCTTCCTTGCCATTCGGCCCCCGGCCTTGACCGATTCGGCCGACCCTCGACACGATCGGACCTCCTGATCCTCGTGGACGGCTCCTCGCCTGCCCGCACAACGGTTCGTCGTCCGGTGGGCGGCGTGGTGGAGAGGTGGTCCTCGTGGCGCGATCGTCGGTCAACGGACGCGGAGCAGGACCCGAGCCCGCCGGTCGCCCCGCACCCGTCGACGCGGTGGCCGTGCTCGACCAGGAGTCCGACCAGGAGTTCGACCCGCAGGCCTCCGGCCCCGGGGCGCTCGCCGCCGCCCGGGCTGCCCTGCGCCTCGCCCTCCCCGAGCCGGGCAGCAAGTTCAGCCAGGACGACGAGTGGTGCGTGGTCGCCCAGCCCGGGGGTCCGTGGACGGAGTTCCGCTTCCACGACTACGATCGCATCTTCGCCGTTCCCGGCCTCTACGAGAAGATCTTCTACGACGTCCTGGGCTGCGACTCGCCGCGCTTCATGGTCGGCCTGCTCGCCGACGCGCTGGCCGCCGCCGGACAGGACCCGGCCTCCCTGCGCGTTCTCGACCTCGGCGCGGGCAACGGGATCATGGCCGAGGAGCTCGCCGCGGTCGGCGTGCCCTACGCGGTCGGGGTCGACATCCTCACCGAGGCGCGCGATGCCGCGGCGCGCGACCGGCCCGGGCGCTACGCCGACTACCTCGTCGCCGACTTCACGGCGCTGTCCGCCGCGGAGCACGACGTGCTCGCCGAACACCGCCTCGACGCCCTCACGGTGGTGGCGGCCCTGGGGTTCGGCGACATCCCGCCCACGGCGTTCCGCACGGCCTACGACCACATAGCCGACGGTGGGTGGGTCGTGCTCACGATCAAGGACGCCTTCCTCCACGAGACCGACCCCTCCGGGTTCGCGGCGATGATCCGCGGCGGGATCGAGTCGGGCGCGCTGGACATCGTCCGGCGGGAGCGCTTCCAGCATCGGCTCGCCACCGACGCGAGCCCGCTGCTCTACGTGGGGATCGTCGCCCGCAAGCGCGCGCCCCTGCCGACCTGAGCACGAGTGCAGGTCCGTCGTCGTGTGACCCGCCGGTAACACGCTCTACCCCGTACGGTTGTCGGGACCGTTGTCGTGGAGGTGTCGGGAAATGTCTGTCCAGAGTCGTCCGTCGAGCGTGCCCGTGAGCGAGCCACAGCGCCCTGCCGACCTGGCGAGGGCTCTGGAGTCCCTGGTCCCCCCCGAGCTCCTGGCCAAGGCCGACCCCGCCCTGTTCGGGCGGACGATGCTGCAGCTGGCCCAGGGCTGGGCGGCGCACCCCGGGGACGTCTCGCGGGCGGTCGCCGCCTTCGCCGGGGCGTCGGTGCGGGTCGGGTCGGCGACGGTGGCGCGGGCGCTCGGCGGTGAGCCCGAGGGCCCGATGCCGGTCGAGCGCGACGGTCGGTTCAAGGACACGACGTGGACGGAGAACCCAGCCTTCTGGGCGTTGCGCCAGGAGTACCTGGCGATGCTCGACATGCTCGAGTCGCTCGTGGACGCGGCCGGGCTCGACGACGACGCGCATGGGCGCGCCTCGATGATGCTCGGCCTGCTCGGCAGCGTGCTGTCCCCGACGAACGTGCTACCCGGCAACCCGTCCGCGCTCAAGCGGGCCTTCGAGACCGGCGGGTCCAGCGTGATCGCCGGTCTGCGGTCGATGCTCGCCGACGTCGCGACGAACAACGGGCGACCCCAGCAGGTCGACAGGAGCCAACTGCGCGTCGGCAAGGAGCTCGCGGCGACGCCGGGGAAGGTCGTCTACCGGAACCGGCTGATGGAGCTCGTCCAGTTCGATCCGCAGACCGAGGACGTGCACGCGGTGCCGATCCTCGCGAGCCCACCGTGGATCAACAAGTACTACGTCATGGACCTCGCCCCGGGCCGCAGCTTCCTCGAGTGGGCGGTGCAGCACGGGCACACCGTCTTCGTCATCAGCTACCGCGACCCCGACGCGTCGATGGCGGACACCGGCCTGGAGGACTACCTCGAGCTCGGTGTGCTGGCGGCCCTCGACGTGGTCGAGGAGATCACCGGGTCGAGCCAGGTGGATCTCGTCGGGCTCTGCCTCGGCGGGCTCATGGCGACGATCGCCACCGCCGTGCTCTCCAGCCGCGGAGAGGACCGGATCCGCTCGCTCACCCTGCAGAACACCCTGCTCGACTACAGCGAACCCGGCCCGGTCGCGAGCTTCGTGAACCCCGACATCGTCGACCGCCTCGAGCGTCAGATGCGCGAGACCGGCTACCTGCCCGCCGACTCGATGGCGAACACCTTTGATCTCTTACGTGCCAACGACCTGATCTTCAACTACGTCGGTCCGAACTGGCTGGAGGGCAAGGCGCCGCCCGCGTTCGACATCCTCGCGTGGAACAACGACTCCACGCGGATGCCGGCGGCGATGCACTCGTTCTATCTGCGGCACTTCTACCTCGCCAACGAGCTGGCCCGTGGCGAGCTCGACCTGCTCGGCGAGCGCATCTCGCTCAAGGACGTCACCGTCGACACCTTCATCATCGCGGCCGAGAACGACCACATCGCGCCGTGGAAGACGTCCTTCACCTCGACGCAGCTTCTCGGGGGCGAGGTGAGCTTCACCCTCTCCACCGCGGGCCACATCGCCGGTGTCGTGAACCCGCCGAGCCCGAAGGCCAAGCACTGGGTGGGGACCGTGGCCGACGGGTCCGATCCCGAGTCCTGGCGCTCGCGGGCCACGGAGGTGCAGGGCTCGTGGTGGGAGTCGTGGACCGAGTGGATCGCCGAACGAGCTGGCGAGCGGGTGACGCCGCCCGAGGTCGGGTCGTCGGTGTACCCGCCGCTCGAGGACGCGCCGGGCTCCTATGTCCTGGGGACGGCGTAGAAGGCGGCGCCGTGTGCGCGAACGCCGTGCGGCGCTTGCTCCCCGCTCTGACCTGACCCGCGCCCAGGGGCACCGCTTGGTATCCTTAGCGTTCAGCGCACGCACCACCCCCGGAGGTTGGACATGACGACGCCGTCACCCGAGCAGATGCAGACCCAGGCCCTCGAGTACGTCAAGCAGGGCCAGGAGGCCCTGTCGGCCATGGTCTCGACGCTGTCCGAGGCCCTCGCGTCGGTGCTGCGGACCGCTGGCGGGGTCGTGGGAGCGGGTGGGACCGGTACGGGCGCCGGACCGGCAGGAATGCTGCCGAAGCCGGTCGAGGCCGTCGACCAGGCCTTCGACATCAGCATCCAGATGCTCGAGGCGCAGCGCGCGTTCGCCCATAGCCTGCTCGACGCCGCTGCTCCCGCGCTCCGCGCCGCGGAGTCGGCCGTCGATCCCACCATCGACCGGACCCGGACGCGCTGACGCCCGGCGCTCTCGAGCACACCGGCGGAGGAGCGGGCAGTGGTGTCGGCGCAGGCCTGGGATTCTCAGCGTCGGGCGCTCGGCGAGTTGATCCGCAGCCAGCGGCGTCTGGCCCGGCTCTCGCTGCGTCAGCTCTCGGCGTTGTCGAGCATCTCGAACCCCTATCTGAGCCAGGTCGAGCGCGGGCTGCACGTCCCGTCCGTGCGCGTCCTGCAGGCGATCGCGCAGGCCCTCGACATCTCGGCCGACACGCTCCTGGTCCAGGCCGGCCTGTTCCGCTCTCCGCTCGGGAGCACCGAGGACGAGAGGGATCACGACGGAGCGGGTCCGACCGAGCGCGCGCTGCGCAAGGACGGGCGTCTCACCGACGCCCAGAAGGAGGCGTTGATCGCCGTGTACCGCAGCTATCTGGCCGACGGGAACGAACGGAGATCCCGCTGATGGCCGCCCGCGCCCTCCCTCCCGTGCCGTCCGGGGACGCCGGTGGTTCGGAACGCATGATGACGGTGTGGGGACAGCAGGTGCGCGTGCACGTGCGCTCCGCCCGGCCCCCGGGTCCCGGACACGTCCGGGTCCGTGCGCCGCGGCCGCTCGTGCTCGTCAACGGTATCGGCGCGAGCCTCGAGCTCTTCGACCCGCTCGTCGACGCCCTCGACCCGGCACGCGAGGTGATCCGCTTCGACGTCCCCGGCATCGGCGGCTCCCCGCTGCCCTGGGTACCGCTGCCGATGGCGGCGCTCGCGGCGCTGCTCTCCGGGATCGTCGACGGCCTCGGCCATCGGCGCGTCGACGTCCTCGGCATCTCCTGGGGCGGGGGCATCGCGCAGCAGTTCGCCCTGCAGTACCCCGGGAAGGTGGGGCGGCTCGCCCTCGTGAGCACGGGGATGGGCGTGATGATGGTGCCGGCCCGCTTCGCCGTGCTGGCCAAGATGTTGACACCCCGACGCTACAACGACCGCTCCTACCGACGGGAGGAGGGCGCCGAGATCTACATCGGTGAGGACCAGGCCGCGGTCGACCGCCTCTTCGAGCGCGTCCACCGGGTCTCGACGCAGGGCTACACGTACCAGCTCCTCGCCGTGGCCACCTGGACGAGCCTGCCGGTGCTCGGCCTCATCGCCGCGCCGACCCTCGTGCTCGCCGGGCGTCGTGACCCGGTCATCCCGGTGGTCAACGCCCAGATCATGGGCGCCATGATCCCGCGCTCGACCGTCCACCTGCACGAGGGCGGGCACCTCGGCCTGCTCACCCGTCCGGACGAGCTCGGCGGCGTCCTGGAGGACTTCCTCGACCACGACACGCCCTGACCCACGGCGTCGGGGTCCTACAGTGGTGGACGTGCCCCGCATCAAGATCGTGCGTGCCGCCGACGGGCGGCAGTGGATGGTGCGCCAGAAGCTCGAGTGGATCGACCCGTCCACCGAGGAGGACTTCGAGCACGACATGGAGGGCGGTCGCCTCGCCTCCATCGGCATCCTCTCGTTGCTGGGTCTGCTCTGGGTCGCGCTGGTGGCCTGGGCGTTCACCGGGGGCCAAGGCGTCGTCGTCCCGTGGTGGGTACTGCTGTTGCTGGTCGCCGTGGCCGCGTTCTTCCCCATCCGCTGGATCCTCCGCCGGCCGCGGACGCTGCTGGCGGAGACCGCGGGCGGCGCCGACGGGTCCGGGCCCGAGCGCTGGGTCGGGTGGGTACGCGGCACGACCGCGGCCCGCGAGGAGATGATCCGCACCGTTCGCAACCTCGAGACCCGGGCGACACCGGCCTACGCCGACAGCCCGCTGCAGCCCGGGCTCTGACGTGCCCGAGCTGCCCGAGGTCGAGGCCCTGGCCGAGCACCTGCGCACCCACGCGCTCGCCCGCCCGGTGGCGCGGGCCGACCTCGCCAGCATGACCGCGCTCAAGACGTTCGACCCGCCGCTCTCCGCCCTCACCGGACGCCTGGTCACGGGGGCGGGGCGCCACGGGAAGTTCCTCGACATCGGACTCGACGGCCTGCACCTGGTCGTGCACCTGTCCCGGGCCGGGTGGCTGCGCTGGCACGACCAGGCCTCCGCCACCCCGCCGAAGCCGGGGAAGGGACCCCTGGAGCTGCGCGTGCACCTCGAACAGGTCGGCGGGCCCGGGTTCGACCTCACCGAGGCCGGCACGCAGAAACGGCTCGCGGCCTACGTCGTCACCGATCCCGCCCACGTGGCGGGGGTCGCGAAGCTGGGGCCGGACGCGCTCGAGGTGACCCGCGACCGGCTCGCCGAGCTCCTCGCCGGGCGCGGGGTGCGCCTCAAGACCCTGCTCGGCGATCAGCAGGTGATCGCCGGCATCGGCAACGCCTACTCCGACGAGATCCTGCACGTGGCGCGGCTGTCGCCGTTCGCGTCGGCGGGCAAGCTCGACGCCGAAGCGATCGACCGACTGCACGCCGCGATGGTCGAGGTGCTCTCCGGCGCGGTGGCACGGGCCGTCGGCCAGGACGCCGCCCGGCTCAAGGGCGAGAAGCGCTCCGGGCTGCGGGTGCACGCCCGGACGGGTCTGCCCTGCCCGGTGTGCGGCGACATGGTGCGCGAGGTGTCCTTCGCAGAGCGCTCCTTCCAGTACTGCGCGACCTGCCAGACGGGCGGCCGGGTCCTCGCCGATCGGCGGCTCTCACGCCTCGTGAAGTGACCGCCTGCACGCTTCGTCACCGACAACGTGCGTACGTTGCGCCGAACAGGCGACACGACGGGGAGATGGGCGTGCGGCGGATTGCCGGCGCGCATCGCGGCGGGGAAGCATGACGGCCGTGCCCGCCCGGCTGACCGACCCCCTCGCGATCGTCGCGCTGGTGGTCCTCGTCGGGCTCGTCGTCGCGGGGCTGGTCGTCGCCCGGCGGGCGCGCCGCCGTCGCCAGTTCGCCTCGCCCCTCGAGCGGGCCACCTTCTCCACCCTGCACACCGTCTCGCTCGCTGCCCCCGCCCTGCGTGCGGGGCTCTCGGAGAGCTCGGCCCAGTACGCCGTGCCCTACCTGCGCACGCTGCTCGACACCGAGGCGCTGTCGATGACCGGCGCGGACGGGGTCCCGCTCGCCTGGGACGGCGAGTCCGAGCACCACAGCCTCGACGTCCGCCAGCAGGCCGAGAAGGTCCTGCGCTCGGGTCGCCAGCAGGTCGCGAGCCGGAGGGACGTCGACTGCGGCTCGGCCGACTGCCCCGTGCGGGGGATCGTCGTGGTCCCGCTCGAGGTGGACGGCAACGTCGTCGGGACCCTCGCCGCGGTGAGCACCGAGACACCCGGACCGGTCCTCCTCCGCGCCTCGGCCGAGGTCGCGCGCTACGTCTCCAGTCAGCTCGAGCTGGCCGACCTCGACGAGTCCCGGGCCCGGCTCAACCGCGCCGAGGTGCGCGCGCTGCGGGCCCAGATCTCGCCGCACTTCATCTACAACGCGCTCAACACCGTCGCCTCGTTCATCCGCACCGACCCCGAGCGCGCCCGCGAGCTGCTCACCGAGTTCGCCGACTTCACCCGCTACTCGTTCCGTCAGGCCGGGGAGTACACGACGCTCGCTGACGAACTGCGCAACATCGACCGTTACCTCATGCTCGAGCGCGCCCGCTTCGGTCCGCGGCTGACCGTGAAGGTGCAGGTCGCCCCCGAGGTGCTCTCGGTGGTACTGCCGTTCCTCGCGCTCCAGCCGCTCGTCGAGAACGCCGTGCGCCACGGCCTGGCCACGAAGGTGGAGGGCGGGACGGTGACGCTGACCGCGCAGGACTCCGGGCCGGAGTGCCTCATCACCGTCGAGGACGACGGGGTGGGCATGGACCCCCGGGCTCTCGAGGAGGACAACCGCGACGCGCACCTGACTGGCGCGCACGTGGGCCTGGGCAACGTCGACGACCGCATGCGCTCGGCCTTCGGCCCCGACTACGGCCTCGTGGTCGAGACCGAGCGCGGCGCGGGCACGAAGATCAGCCTGAAGGTCCCCAAGTTCCGCGCCGGCGTCCGCGCCTGAGAGCGGGAGCCGGGCGCGGATAGCCTGGGTTCATGGAGTTCCGCGTCCCCTCGGCCCTCTCGTCGGTCCTGCCCGCGCCCATGGGAGGAGCGATCGGTGGGCGGACCGTGAGCGTCGTCCGTCTGCATGGCGTGATCGCGGCGCCCAGCGGGCCGGTCCCCCGTTCGGTGATCAACCTTGCGGCCGTGGACACGGCCCTCAAGCGCGCCTTCGAGGCCGACCGGGTCGACGCCGTCGCCCTCGTGATCAACTCGCCGGGCGGCTCGCCCACCCAGTCGGCCCTGGTGGCCGACCGCGTCCGAGGGCTGGCCGAGGCCCATGACGTGCCGGTGCTCGCGTTCTGCGAGGACGTCGCCGCGTCCGGGGGCTACTGGCTTGCGTGTGCCGCCGACGAGATCTACGCGCACCCGACGTCCATCGTGGGGTCCATCGGCGTGGTGAGCGGCGGCTTCGGGCTCACCGGGCTCATCGAGCGCTTCGGCGTGGAGCGCCGACTGCATACCTCGGGACGGTCGAAGGCGCGCCTCGACCCCTTCCAGCCCGAGAAGCCCGAGGACGTCGAGTGGCTGACCGGCCTCCAGGGCGAGCTGCACGCGCTGTTCGTCGAGTGGGTCCGCGACCGGCGCGGGGACGCCCTCGCCGCGGACGAGGATCTGTTCACCGGGGAGGTGTGGCTGGGGCGGAAGGCGCGTGAGCTCGGCCTCGTCGACGACCTCGGCACGCTGCGCGAGGTGCTCGCCCGACGGTTCCCCGAGGCCACACCGGTCGTGGTCGAGCCCCGCAAGCCGCTGCTCGCGCGCCTGGGCCTGACCGGCCTCGTCGGAGTGGAGGGTGCAGGCTCGGTGAGCGCTCTCGACCCCGCAGCGTCGGTGACCTCGGCGCTCGAGTGGCTCGAGCACCGCGCCGCCTGGAGCCGGTTCGGGCTCTGAACCGGCCTTCGGTCGCGGGCGCGTGAGCGTCCGGTGGCCCTACCCTCTCGGGTGATCGTCGGAAGACCGGCCGACCGAGGGGGTGCGACGTGCCGATCCCCGACGTCGGCTGGGGCGCTCGCGACACCTCCGGCCTGAGCCACGAACAGATCCATCGGTGGGTGCACGACGGTGCCGACCCCGTCGCGCTCGCCGACGCCCGTGACCGGCACGCCGCGCGGGGGTCGGAGCTGCGGGCGGCCGGCCGCCGCCTGGAGGCGGCGCGAGGTGCGCTCAACGAGGGATGGGCCGGCCGGGACGCCGACGCCGCGGGCTCCCGCGTCCGCGCCCTCTCCGACCGGATGGTCCGTCTCGGCGACGACCTCGCCGGGCAGGCGCGCGGTCTCGACGGGATGCGGGTGGCCCTCGAGCGGGTCCGGGCCGCTGTCGGGCCGCCCCGGCCCGCGGTCCTGGACCCGCTCGTCGGGGCGCGGGCTCGCCGGCCTGCCGTCGGCGGCCGCGGGGCTCCCCGCCGACGGTTTCGCCGCGTTCCACTCCGCCCACGCCGACGAGGTGGCGGCCCGCGCCGCCTACCGCACCTATCTCGAGGAGACCGCCGCATCGGCCCGGGCGGCGCCCGCGGTGCTCGACGCGGCCCGGGCGCCCGGCACCGGGAGCTGCGCCCCGCACACGACCGGGTCGGGGGGCCCGGAAGCCCGGGGAACGGGTCCGTCCGGGGCGGGGACCCTGGCCCGGGCGGCGCGAGCCGGTGGAGCCGGGCGGCCCGTCCCCCCCGTCACCACCGGGACCGGCGCGACCCCGACCCGGGCCGTCACCGAACCGGTGGCGGGGTCCGCGGCCGCGACGACGTCCACCCGTCCCGCGAGCCCGTCCGGGGCCGTCCCGATCGGCCGCGGAGGACCGGGTCGTACAGGTTCTCCTGCGCGGGCGTGGGGTCCGTCGGGCCCCACCGAGCCCGGGCGCAGGATGTCGTCCCGGGTGCCCGCCGGCCGTCCCACCCGTGCCGGGCCGTCGAGCGCCTCCGACGCCCGGCCCCCGGACCGGGGTCGCCCTCCCGCCCGGGGACTCCTGGAGCGCGTGGCCGCCGTTCTGCGCGGTCGAGGGGGAACGCGACCGACACCGGCGATCCGAGACCCGGAGCGCCGCCGGTCGGAGGAGCCCACGACGGGGACCCCGCCGACCCCGTTCCCGTCCCCGGCCGGCGGCCGCGGGGTCCTCGGCGTGTCAGCACCGCTCGACCCACCCCCCGAACCGACGTGGGGACCCCCGCGGCAACGGCCCCGCTACCTGGTGGAGGCAGACGGGGTGGACGCCGACGCGGGGGACGCCGACGCCCCCGCGTTCGTCGCCCCTCCGGTGCTCGGTGGGGACCCGGGTGGTGAGCCGCGATGACCGCGGTCCGGAGCGCGATCGAGCTGACCCGCCACGAGCTGCTCTGGGTCGTCGAGCAGTGTGGTGGCGACGGATGGCCCTACCCCCTGCGACGGGCCCACTGGCCGGCCGAGACCGAGGAGGAGACCGCGGTCCACCGCGCCCGTGCCGAGGCGGCCCTGGGCGGGCGCGGGCTGCTCGCCCCGGGGGCAGCGTCCTTGCTCCTCGCGGTGGGCGATCTCGTCCGGGACTGGCGGCTCGCGGTCGACCTCGTCCACCGCTCCACGAGCACCCCCCGGGTGGGTGTGGGGGTGTCCGACGGCCGCCGCGCGGCGGTCCTCGTCTCCACCGACCACACCGAGGCGCCGGTCCTGGTGTCCGCGGCACCTCCGGACCGTCTTCCCGAGGCCGTGCTCGCTGTCCTCCCGTCGTGCGCCAGGGGCACCGGCATTGCGGTCGGGGTGCCCGCGGACGCCCTCCGGCCCGGCCAGGACACCTCGACCGACGCCGCCCCCGCCACCCGGCGGGGGGCCGACGCCCGGAGGCACGCGCGCCGGTTGCTGGACTCGGCGACGGGATGGGCGCAGGCGGGCGTGGCGGTCCGACCGCTCCCCGCCGGGCCGGGGCCGCCGGGCCCGCCGGTACGGCGAGAACCACTCGTGATGTGGCTCGACGGGCCCCATGGGAGGCACCGTGTGGTGCACGATCGTCGCGGAGGGCCGGTCCGCGCGCTCGTCGCCCCGGTCGACGACGCCGAGCTCGCCGCCGACCTCCACCGCGTGATCTCCGGTGCCCCGCCGCTGCCTCCGGGAAGGAGTGCCGCATGAACGACGGTCCGGACGCTCCGCCCGTCGGGACGCCGCCCGGAACGTTCGACCCGGTCCCGGCCTCTCCACCGGGCTCCGTTCACGGACCGGCCGCGCAGGGCACCGGCTCCGCGGGCGGGTCGACGGTGCTGCGCCCGGAGGACGCCGAGCGCTTCACGTCACGCCTCGACGACCTCGAGCAGAGCGTCGCCGAGGCCCGGGACGCGCTGCGCCGCCTCGCCGAGACACCGCTCGCCCTCGGCTCAGGACAGGACAACGCAGTCATGGGCGCCTGGTACCGCGACCTGCTCGACGGTGACGCCGCCCCCGCCGCCGACGAGCTCGCCCGCGAGCTGGACATGGTGCGCCGCGCGGTCCGCGAGAGCGTGGCCCGGTGGGAGGACACGGACCGGGGCGCGGCCGCCGGGTTCCACCCCGACCCTCCACCATCGTGATCACCCGCGCCGGCCCGGGACCGCGGCGTGTCGCGCCCGGAGGGCGTTCGCCGACGCGGCGCCACGGAAGGGCGACCGCTGGAGTGGGGCCTCCCCGTGGACGGGGCAACGACGGGTGTGCAGGATGACGGGGCAGTGACTACCAACGACAACGACGGTCTCGTCGTCCTCGCGGTGGACGACGAGGAGCCGGCGCTGCAGGAGCTGGCGTTCCTGCTCGACCAGGACCCCCGCGTCGGGACTGTGCTGCGCGCGAACGACTCCATCTCCGCGCTGCGCATCCTCACGGGGGGCGACCAGGTCAGCTTCGGTGGATTCGGCGGTGGAGCGCTCCCGAACGGGCTGTCCGCGCCGGCCAAGCAGTCGGACGTCGACGTGCTCTTCCTCGACATCCGCATGCCGGGCCTCGACGGTCTCGAGCTCGCGCAGGTCCTCTCCCGCTACGTGATCCCGCCCGCTGTCGTGTTCGTCACCGCACACGACGACCGCGCTGTCGAGGCCTTCGACGTCGGCGCCGTGGACTATCTCCTCAAGCCGCTCCGCCCGGAGCGCCTCTACGCCTCGCTCTCCCGGATCCTCTCCACGCGGGGGACGACGGTGTCGGTCGAGCCCGCGGCCGAGGAGGAGGGCGACGACGAGGTGATCCCCGTCGAGCTCGCCGGGACCACCAAGCTCGTGCAGCGGTCGACAGTGCGGTGGGTAGAGGCGCAGGGCGACTACGCGCGGCTGCACACCACCGAGGGCAGCCATCTCGTGCGCATCCCGCTCTCGGTGCTCGAGGAGCGCTGGTCCGACGCCGGGTTCGTGCGCATCCACCGCTCCTACCTCGTGGCACTGCCGCTGATCACCGAGCTGCGGCTCGCCGGGTCCGGGTACGTCGTCCGTCTCGGCAGCGGTGCGGACATCGCCGAGCTGCCGGTGAGCCGGCGGCACACCCGTGAGCTCAAGGACCGTCTCGTCCGCTCGACGAAGCAGGCGTGGGGCCGGAGATGACCGTCCAGGGTCGTCTGCGGGTCGCCGACGGCGCCCCGGTCGACCCGCCCGCCGCCGCCGAGGCCGGTCCGTCGCGCCCGTCGGCACCGCCGTGTCCTCCGGTCGCGGAGGAGGGTCGCATTCCCCGTGGCGTCGTCCGTCCCGCCCCGAGCCCGTTCCCGACCCCCGGGCAGCCACCCCCCGGGGTCGCACGCCGCACGGGTCGGCACGCCCTGCCCGAGCGCCGGGGCGTGGACGAGCACACGCCACCCCGCGGCTACCAGCCCCGCCACGCGGTGCCCGACGCACCGACCGAGCAGTTCGCCCTCGCGCCGACCGACTCGGGGCCGGCGTCGTCCTCCCTCGCCACCGTGACGCCGCTCCCCGTCCCCGCCCCGGTCCCCGAGCCGATTCCGGAGGCCGCGGCGACGCCGGAGGCGGCGGCCAAGAGGCCCCTCTACGGCCCCGGGCCCATTGATCCGGACGCCCCGGTGCCCGACCGGGTGCGGGTAGTGCTCGCCGAGCGACGCTCCCCGACGCGGGCCGTCCGGACCGTCGCCGAGATCGAGCAGCAGACCGAGACCGGCGAGTTCCTCCTCGACAACCTCATGCGCGCCCAGCTCGCCCTGGCCGTCCGGCTCGGGCTGGTCGCGGCCCTCGTCCTCGGCGCCCTGCCGGTCGTCTTCCTCCTCGCCCCCGCGCTGACCGACGTGTCCGTCGCCGGCGTGGGGCTGCCGTGGCTCCTGCTCGGGGTGGCGCCCTACCCGTTCCTGCTCGCCCTGGGCCGGCTCTGCACCCGGCACGCCGAGCGCAACGAGCGCGACTTCGCCGAGAACGTCGAGGACTGACCGGCCGTGAGCACCGGTGCCGTCCTCGCCCTCGCCGCGATCGTGGTGGTCACCGCGGTGACCGTCGTGTTCGGGTTCCTCGGCACCCGGGTCGCCCGCAGCACCGACGACTTCCTCGCCGCGTCGCGCACCGTCGGGAGCCGGGCCAACGCCGCGGCCATCTCCGGGCAGTACGTGGCCGCGGCGGCGTTCCTCGGGATCGCGGGAGCCGTGCTGTCCGACGGGGTGGACGGTCTGTGGTTCCCCCTCGGGTTCGTCGCCGGGTTCCTCGCCCTGCTGCTGTTCGTGGCGGCGCCGCTGCGGCGCTCCGGCGCGTACACGGTCCCCGACTTCGCCGAGGCCCGCCTCGACTCCGCGCCGCTGCGCACCCTCACCACGATCGTCGTGGTCGCGATCGGATGGCTCTACCTGCTTCCGCAGCTGCAGGCCTCCGGGCTGACCCTGGAGGTGCTCCTCGGGGTGCCGCCCTGGGTCGGCGTCGTCGCCGTCGGTCTCGTGGTCACCGCGAGCGTCACCTTCGGCGGCATGCGGTCGCTGACCGTCGTCCAGGCGCTGCGGTTCTGGTTCACCGTCGCGGCGATCGCCGTCCCCACCCTCGTGCTCGTCGTGTGGCTGCAGGCGGGTCGCTCGGGCGCTCCCGATCCGGACACGACCACGGGCCCGCCGACCTTCCCCGCCGCCACCGACGTCGACGTGCGCACCCCGGTCGCCTTGCAGATCGGTGCGCCGGTCGCGCTCGAGGCCGTCGGTCGCGTCGACGGGACCGACGCCGCCGGACCGGTGCGCTGGGGGCCGGGCCGCCACGAGGTCGCCGCGGGCACCACGCTGCGCTTCGGCGCGGGGGCGCCGGTCCCGGTCGTCGTCGGTGCGGTCTCCGACGACGCCGCGTGGGCGCGCCCCGCCCGCGACGGGGAGTCGCTGCTCGGGGCCTACTCGCTGCTGGCGGCGATGGCACTGGGCACGATGGGTCTGCCGCACGTGCTCGTGCGCTTCTACACCAACCCCGACGGTCGGACCGCCCGCCGCACGACGGTGCTGGTCCTGGCCGTGCTCGGGGTCTTCGTCCTGTTCCCGATGCTCCTCGGGGCGATCTCGCGCGTGTTCGTCCCCCGGCTGCTCGTGGACGGCTCCACCGATGCCGCCGTGCTCCTGCTCCCGCAGGCCACCCTCGGGGGTGGGGCCGGGGCGGCCCTCGGGGCGGTCGTCGCGGCCGGTGTGTTCGCGGCGCTCCTCGCCGTGTCATCCGGGCTCGTGCTGGCGGTCGCGGGCGTGCTGTCGAGTGACCTGCTGCCCGGGCGGGCCGCCGACTTCCGCGTCGCCGCTCACGTCGCCGGGATCGTCCCGCTCGTCGCGGCGCTGCTGCTGCCGCGCCTCGAGATCACCCAGACGGTCTCGACCGCCTTCGTCCTGGCCGCGTCGACCTTCTGTCCGCTGCTCGTGCTGGGCATCTGGTGGCGCGGGCTCACCGACCGCGGCGCGATCGCCGGGGTCGCCGCCGGCGGCGGGCTCTCGGGAGCCGCGGTGGCGGCGACCCTGCTCGGGGCGACCCTGCCCGGCTGGCCCGGGGCGCTGCTCGCCCAACCCGCCCTCGTCACGGTTCCGGTGGCCTTCGCGGTCATGGTGCTCGTCAGTCGCGCGACGTCCTCCCGCGTCCCCCCCGCGGTCGCGCGGACGCTGATGCGCCTGCACGCGCCCGAACGCCTCGGCCTCGGCGACCTGAACCGAGCGGGACGCCCCTCGGCCTGATCGCTGTCCGGTTCGTCGAAACGCACGTCGCCTGGGTCTTGTGTCCGGCGTTACTGTTCTGTCGTTCTCGATCCGGGCAGACGGGCGGTGTCGGACATGAGTGCCACCGAGGAGACAGAGGGGTCTCCGTCGCGCTTCACCAAGGGTGCGGGGGACCGCACGCACGGGGCGGCCGGCGAGACCGAGGGTGCCGGCGAGGGCACCGTGTACCAGCGGATGCAGCGCAGCCCCGAGTTCGCGGCGCTCCGCAAGCGGTGGCGCGGCTACATCTTCATGATGAGCGGGCTGTTCCTGGCCTGGTTCCTGCTCTACGTGCTGCTCGCCGACTTCGCCCCCGACCTGGTCAACATCCGCCTCGGCGGCACGAACTTCACGCTGGGCCTGCTCCTGGGGCTCCTGCAGTTCGTCTCGACCTTCGTCATCACCATGGCGTACGTCCGCTACGCCGACCGCCACCTCGATCCGGAGGCCGCCGCGCTGCGCCGGCGAGTGGAGGAGACGCCGTGAGCCCCGCGCAGGCACCGACACCGGCCGGCGCCCAGGTCGGCAGCCCCACCCTCAACATCGCCATCTTCCTCGCCTTCGTGGTGACCACCCTGGTGATCGTCTACCGCGTGAGCCAGGCCCGGTCGAGCGCATCGGACTACTACGCCGCGGGCAGCTCGTTCACCGGGCCCCAGAACGGCGTCGCCATCTCGGGCGACTACCTCTCCGCCGCGTCCTTCCTCGGGATCGCGGGCGCGATCGCCGTCAACGGCTACGACGGGTTCCTCTACTCGATCGGCTTCCTCGTCGCCTGGCTGGTGGCGCTGCTGCTGGTGGCGGAGCTGCTGCGCAACACCGGACGCTTCACCATGGGCGACGTCCTGAGCTTCCGGATGCGCGAGACCCCGGTGCGCGCGGCCGCCGCGACGTCGACGCTGCTCGTGTCGTTCTTCTACCTGCTGGCGCAGATGGCGGGGGCCGGCGGGCTCATCTCGCTGCTTCTCGGCATCAAGAACCTCCCCGGCACGATCCTCGACGGGCAGTCCGTGGTCATCGCGCTGGTCGGCGTCCTCATGGTCGGCTACGTGATGTACGGCGGCATGCGCGGCACCACCTGGGTGCAGATCATCAAGGCCGCCCTGCTCGTCGCGGGCGCGGCCGTGATCACGGTGTGGGTGCTGGTCCTCTTCGGCGGCAACCTCTCCGGTCTGCTCGGGGCGGCCGACGCGGCCAGCTCCACACCGCTGCTCGACGCGGGCAACCAGTACGGCGGGTCGATCACCTCGCAGATCAACTTCCTGTCGCTCGCGATCGCGCTCGTGCTCGGTACCGCCGGGCTGCCGCACATCCTCATGCGCTTCTACACGGTGCCGACGGCGAAGGAGCCCGCCGGTCGGTCACCTGGGCGATCTGGATCATCGGGATCTTCTACCTGTTCACGCTCGTCATCGGCTACGGCGCCGCCGCGTTGCTGCCGCCCGGTCGGCTCACCTCGTCCAACGTCAACGACGCCGCGCCGCTGCTCGCCTACCAGATCGGAGGGACGGTGCTGCTCGCCGTCATCTCCGCGATCGCCTTCGCGACGATCCTTGCCGTGGTCGCCGGGCTCACCATCACCTCGGCCGCCTCCTTCGCGCACGACATCTACGCGAGCGTGCTCAAGAAGGGCGCCCCGGAGCCGGGATCGGAAGTGCGGGTGGCCCGCTACACCGCCCTGGTGGTCGGGGCGGTGGCCATCGTCGGTGGCGTCCTGGCCAACGGGCAGAACGTGGCGTTCCTCGTGGCCCTCGCCTTCGCGGTGGCCGCCTCGGCGAACCTGCCGACGCTGCTGTACTCGCTGTTCTGGCGGAAGTTCAACACCACCGGAGCGCTGTTCAGCATCTACGGCGGGCTCGCGAGTTGCATCCTGCTCATCGTGTTCTCGCCCGTCGTCTCCGGCGCCAAGACGGCCATCTTCGGGACGGGGGTCGACTTCGCCTACTTCCCGCTGCAGAACCCCGGCATCGTCTCCATTCCGCTGTCGTTCCTGCTCGGCGTGATCGGGACGAAGGTCGGTTCGCGCGAGCCGGTCGACGAGGTCAAGTTCGCCGAAATGGAGGTGCGGTCGATGACGGGGGCGGGATCCTCGGACGCCGTCGACCACTGAGGACGGGGGGTCGGCGGCACCCTCCGACGAGAGGTGGGTGCGGTCGCCGCCGTCGTGGTGTGATGGGCGCGTGACCGGACCGCCCATCCCCACCGTCGCCCCCGCCGACATCCCCGACGCCGCGACCCTGCTCGACGTCCGTGAGGACGAGGAATGGGTGGTCGGGCACGCCCCGGACGCGGTGCACCTGCCGATGTCGGCGCTGCCCGCGCGCCTCGCCGATGTGCCCTCCGGCCCGCTCGCGGTCGTCTGCCGGGTGGGTGGGCGCTCCGCGCAGGTCACCGCCTTCCTGCTCGCGCAGGGACACGAGGCGGTCAACGTGGAGGGCGGGATGCTGGCCTGGGAGACCGAGGGCCGTCCGCTCGTCGGCGGCGGGCCCGACGGAGCGCGGGTGGCCTGAGTGAGTTGTCCCCGCTGCGGGCGAGCCCAGCCCCCCGCAGGTGCGCCCGGCACACCCGCCTCCGGTGCGGCGCGCTACTGCGTGCACTGCGGGCGTGTGCTCACCGGGGTGCGTTGGGTCGCCTCCCCCCCGGACGCGTTCCGTCCCCGCGAGAAGGCCGCCCCACGGCTGCTCTACGGCGGGCCGCCCCGCTACCGGGCCGTACCGCGCTGGAGCCTCTGGCCGTGGGCCGCCCCGGTGCCCGCGGGCACCGCGGACGGCCCGGCGGCTCCCGCGCCGCGGGCCGACCCCGAGGGCGCGCTACGGGCCGTGGCGGAACTCCTGTGGCGCCTCGCCGCCACCACGGCCGTCCTGGCCGTGATCGCCGCGTTCGCCGAGGGCTGGCGCTACGCCCTGCTGCTCGCCAGCCGCACACACGCGCTGACCGCGGAGCCGCTGGCGTGGTCCGACGCGGTGGTCACTCTCGTGGGTCTGCTCGCCCCGGTCGCCGCCCTCGCGACCGGGGTGGTCGGCCTGCGGTGGCTCCTGCTCGCCCGGGGGATCGCCGCCGACGCCTCGCGCACCCGCCCCTCGCGCTCATCCACCGCGATCGTGGTCGGCGCCCTCGTCCCCGTGACGACTCTCGTGGTCCCCGGAGCGGTGCTCGCCGAGATCGAGCACGCGGCCTCGGGGCGGCCCGCGGACGAACGACCGAGGCCGTCGCTTCCGGTCGCGCAGTGGTGGGCGGTGTGGGCGGCGAGCGTCCTGGTCGGACTCGTCACCGTCGCGCGCGGGTTCGACGACAGCACCCAGGCGCTCGCGGACGGTGTCGTCCTGCACGGCGTCGTGGACCTCCTCGCCGCGGCGACGGCCCTGCTCACCGTCCGGGTCACCGCGCACCTCACCGAGCTGCTCGCCCCCGAGCTGCGCCCCCGCGGACGCTCGTGGGTCGTGCGGGTGGGGACGCCGCGCACGGCGGAGACCCCGGCACCCGCACGTGAACCGGCGGCGTCGAGCGGCTAGGCCCCACCCCCGAGGGTGGCGACGCCGCCGGCCGCCGGCGGGGCGGTGGGGTCGGTGCCGGCGCCGGAGCTCATCTCGCGGGCGACGAAGTCCTCCACGTGGAAGAGGTTGTCGCCGGCGCGCCGGACGATCCGCAGCAGCGTGGTCATGGAGGCGACCTCCTCGACCTGCTCCTTGAGGTACCACTGCATGAACTGCTCGCCGAGGTAGTCGCCCTCGTCGCGCGCGGTGCGGGCCAGCGTCGCGACCTGGTCGGTGACGTTCCGCTCCTGACGCAGCACGAGCTGGACTACGTCCTCGAGGGACGAGAAGTCGCTGCGCACCTCGTCGATCCCCGGGATGACGACGGGCAGGTCGTTGTCGAGCAGGTACCGCACCATGCCCATGGCGTGGTTGCGCTCCTCGAGCGCCTGCGCGTAGAAGTGTGCGGCGAGCTGGGGCAGGTCCTCGTCATCGCAGTACACGGCGACCGCGGTGTACTGCTGCGAGGCGGTGAACTCGTTGCGGATCTGCGCCCGGAGGAGCTCGTGGAACTTCGAGGAGGCGCCCATACGGGCTGATCCTACGAGGTCGGGCGGTACGGGTGGCCGCGCTCAGCGGTCGATGCTCGCCGCGACCGCGCGATCACCGTCCATCGTGACGGTGATCGGGGGCCGCGCGACGCCGAGGTCGCCGCATCCGAGCATGGTGTAGGAGCCCTGCAGTCGCTGGGCGAGGAAGGTGAACAGGGTCGTCGCCGCCGCCGGGTCGGGGCTGGGCGCGGCGCCGAAGCGTTCCCGGTCGGCGGCGAGCCGCGCGGGCGCGACGTCGACGAGGGCGCGGCAGTAGGCGGCGGGATCGGCGGACGCCGTGGTCGGCTGGTCCACACCCGCCCGGTACAGCGCGTTCTTGGTGGGGGAGAGGGCGTCGTCGACCTTGCTCATCGGATCGTTGGCCGGCACCAGGGCCACGGGGTCGCCCTGGTGGGCATGGGCCTGGAGCTCGTTGAGCGCGAGCGCCGAGGTCGGGCGCCCGCCGCCGAGGTCGGGAGCGGTGAACGGCCTGCAGCCCAGCGCGGGGTCGATGAACGCGGTGAGCAGGCCGTTGTCGCTGGCGTTGGAGAGCTTCTGCCCACCGGCCGCCGCCGCGGTGTCCTGGGCCATGCGTCCGCCGACGATGCGGTAGGTCGTTGCGAGGTTGTCGCTCTGGTCCTGGTCGACCACGGAGAAGTCCCGGACGGTGGGGCACGGCCGGCCGTCCGCGGCGGCACCGAGAGCGGGGATCCGCAGCGTGCCGGCGTCCACGGCGGCGGTCGCCGCGGTGAAGAACGCAGGCGCGTGGCAGTGCGCGAACTGCCCGAACGGTGATCCGGGGACGCCGTTCACGCATTCCCCGGCGCCCGCACCGTCGAGGGTGAGCACATCGCCGTTGAACCCGAACCACACGCCCACCACGGCGCCCGTGGGGAGCGCGGGCGCCGTGGGGGCGACGGCGGGCTCGTCGCCGTCGTCGACGACGAGCGGGTGGTAGATCGACAGCGCCCCCGTCCTGGGGTCGAGCACCGCGGCCTCGACGAACGCCGACTGCGCCTTGTCCGCCTCGTGGCAGGGGCCCTGGTCGGCGTCGGTCGCCCGCAGCCGGAACGGCGTCGCCAGGCCCGTGGCTCCGGTGGGGTCGGCGGGGACGACGAGCGTGCAGTTCGGGTTCGGCATCGCGGGGGCGGCCGCGGTGGTTGGGGTGGCCGCGGTGGTTGGGGTGGCCGCGGTGGTTGGGGGGGTTGGGGTGGTGGGGGGGGTTGGGGTGGCCGCGCCGTCAGCGTTGGGCGTGGCGGCCGTGGATGTGCTCGAGGCCGGTCCGTCCGTCGGGGAGGTGTCCGTGGCGCCGGTGTCCGGAGCGGCGTTCTCGTGTGACGTCGCCGACGACGTGCCGACCGTCGAGGACGGCTCGTCGGCCGACGAGCTCGCCCAGGCCTGGGCGGCCCCGGCGGCGAGCACGAGGGCCAGGGGAAGGGCGACCATCCACTTCGGGATCTGCGGTCGCCGGCGGTGCGTAGCCATGGGGAGCCTTCGGGGGAGGGGAGGGAGTGACGGGGACGGGGAGGGCGCCGGTCCAGCCGAACTGCTCGGTGTGCACGCGGACGGCGGGGACGGCGAGCTGGTCGAGGGCGGCGAGGGAGCCGGCGAGCAGGGAGGGAGAGCCGCAGACGACGTAGTCGAGCCGCTCGCGCCCGGCCGGGTCGGGGAGGACCTCGGCGAGCAGGGCGGCGTCGATGCGGCGACCCGCGAGCCGGGTGACCTCGAGATCGAGGCGGCGACCGAGCGCAGTCAGCTCGTCGTCGAAGAGCGGTTCGTCCCCGCGTTCGGCGACGACGAGCCGGTGGCGCCGGGCGTCCCCACGGTCGGCCAGCGTGCGCAGCATGCTCATCATCGGGGTGATGGCGACGCCGCCGGCGATGAGCACGAGCCCGTGGTGGTCGGGCCCGGCGAGTTCGTCGGCGGTGAACGCACCGTGCCCGTCGAGCCAGACCCGACCGCCGACGGGCAGTCCCAGCAGGTCGCGGGTGAAGTCGCCGCTGTCGCGGACGGTCAGCTCCAGCCGCCCGGTGACCATGGCGCTGGAGGCGATGGTGAACGGGTGCTCCTCGGCGCCGACCACTCCGCGGCGTCGGCGCAGCCACACGAACTGCCCCGGGGAGAACCGCATGCCGCCGCGCCTGCAGTGGACGGCGGCGAGGACGAGCGTGACCACGCGGGGACCCTCGCGCCGGACCCCGTAGACGACGTAGGCGCCCTGGCGGGAGAAGAGTGGACGCCAGATCCAGCGGTGCGAGAGCACCCCCAACAGAGCAGCGGCGAGGACCCCGAGACCGACCCGCATGACCGGGTCGGCGACGAGGTGGCGCAGCCAGACGACGTGCAGGCCGGCGAGGACCAGCGTCGCCGCGGCGAGCCCGACGTGCAGGCGGGCCCACCACTCGTAGTGGGCGCCGGGATGGCGCCCCCGCCCGGAGGCGACGCCGACGAGCAGGAGCGCGACCGCGGCGGCCCACGCCACCCGGGCCGCCGGGGGCGCGGAGAGGACGTCGAGCAGGGCCGGATGGTTCACCACCGCCACCACGGCGTGCAGGCCGACGAGGACAACGGCGAGCAGGCCGAGCCACCGGTGCAGGCCCAGCACGCGGTCCACGCCGAGCAGGCGCGTCAGGGTGCGGATCCGCGACGGGACCGCGACGACGACGACGAGGACCGAGAGGGCGGGCACGCCGAGGCCGACCGACAGCGCCACGGCCACCGACGTGCTGTCACCGCGCCAGGTCGCCAGGGCCGTCGGCCCCATCAGGAGCGCGGCGAGGACCGTGACCACCGTCGCTCGCCCCGTCCGTCCCCGAACCCGTCGCTGCACCGGCAGGACGCTAGGGAGACCGACCCCCGCATCCGCTCAGACTGAGAACCCGCGCCGACGCCCGCGACGACCGCGTCGCGTGTCGCGCTCACGAGCAGGGCGGCTGAGCCGTTCGGCGGCGGACCGTCCCGAAGGGGGAGTCCCGCTTCTCAGTGTCGGACTCGGGACGCCGAGCGGCGTGTTGCGCGAGTCGGACGGCACCGCGCCCGCCGTTCGGGTCAGTGGAGGAGAGGATGCGCGGATGACCGCACACGCCCCGAGGGGCTACGACACGCTGGTCACCCGCCTGCGCGCGCTCCGTTCGCCGTTCGACCGCACCGGCGAGTCCGCCGCCGTCCCGCAGGCCTTCGACCAGCACGCCTCGTCCTACGACCGGCTCGTCGGGGCGAACCCGGGCTACCACGACCACCTGCGCCGCTCCGCCGAGCGGCTCACCCTGCCCCGGCGCGGCGCCGGGCTGCGGCTGCTCGACGTGGGCTGCGGGACGGGGCTCTCGACCCGCGCGCTGCTCGACGCCTACCCGGACGCCGAGATCGTCGGCGCCGATGCGTCGGCCGAGATGCTCGCGCAGGCCCGCGCGAAGACCTGGCCGGACAGCGTGCGCTTCGTGCACAGCAGGGCTGAGGACCTCGCCGGGGCCGGCGTCGAGGGCTGGTTCGACGGCATCCTCGCCGCCTACCTGCTGCGCAACCTGCCCGACATCGACGCGAGTGTCGCGACCCTGCGCGACCTGCTCGCCCCGGGTGCGCCGATCGCCGTCCACGAGTACTCCGTGGCCGACTCGCCCGCCGCCCGCGCCACGTGGACCGCGGTCTGCTGGGCCGTGATCATTCCGCTGGGCTGGCGCGTGACGGGCGACCCGAGCCTCTACCGCTACCTGTGGCGGTCGGTCCTGCACTTCGACGGGCTGGAGCGCCTCCGGCGACGCCTGCGCGAGGCCGGGCTCGAGGCCGTGCGCGCGGAGCCGATGGACGGCTGGCAGCGCGGGATCGTCCACACGGTGGTGGGGCTCCGCGCCGTCTCCTGATGCCGGGTGGTCGCCTCGATCACCCGCACGGTCTTGGTGGCTGCCAGCCGCCCCAGCGTTGGTGCAGGCGCAGCCCCGCCAGGCGGGCCCTCAGGTCGAGCTCGGCGGGCCAGGCGTAGCGGGTGACCACGGGGAACGGCTGGACTCCGGGCGCCGAGAGCCGTACGTCGATCTGCACGTCTTCGAGCCCGACGTTGTCGGCGTCGACCTGCTGATCACGCAGTCGGTGCAGGAAGCTGGGCACGAACGCCTCGACCAGGATGGCCGGCGACGTTGTCGAAGCACCGCACCTGCTCGTCCTGGCTGAGCAGGCTGAACAGCGAGTTGAAGACCACGAACACCATGTGGTAAATGGCGTCGGGCAGCACGTCGGCCAGCTTGGCGCGATGCTTCGCGACCATCGCGGCCGAGAGCTCGATCCCGTCGACCCGCAGACCGCGGGCGGCCAGGGGGAGGGCGATCCGGCCCGTCCCGACGGCGAGCTCGAGCGCCGGCCCTTCGTCGGCCAGTTCGGCCAGGAACGACACCGCGGCCGTCTCGTCTCCACGAGGCTCATCCTCGTAGACCTCGGCGGTCTGCTCACCGAAGCTGTCCACCGGTCGGTAGCCCTCCACCCAACACACGTCTCACGCGCCGCACCGCTGGAGCAACCCCTTTCGCTCCTCACCAGAGGGTGGCTCCGAGGGTCAGGCCGAGTCCGGCCGCGCCGAGCCCCGCGAAGACGGAGGCGACGACGTTGAACACGGCCCCGGTCGGGGCGCGGTCCTCGCCCAGGCGCACGGTCTCGTAGCCCAGAGTCGACCAGGTGGTCAGGGCGCCGCAGAACCCGGTGCCCAGCAGCGCGGCGACCGCGGCGGGGGCGGGGCCACCCAGCACGAGCCCGAGGAACAGGGAGCCGATGATGTTCACGGTGAACGTTCCCCACGGGAAGCCGGTGCCGTGGGTGGATTGCAGGGCCCGGTCGGCCAGGTAGCGCAGCGGCGCCCCGACCGCGGCGCCGAGCACGACCAGCAGGGCGGTCACCGCCGGCCCCGGAACCGGCCGGTGCCCAGCCGGCGGGTCAGCGCCATCCCGAGGACCACGGCGGCCAGCACCGCGAGCACGGTCGCGGCCAGGTAGGTCCCGGCGGTGGCCAGGTGTCGGGTGGTGAGCAGTTGCTGGGCCTCGACGGTGTAGCTGGAGAAGGTGGTGAACCCGCCGAGCACGCCGACCCCGAGGAACGGGCGCACCAGCGGGTGGGCGCTCCGGACCTCCGTGACGATCACGACGAGCACCCCCATCAGCAGGGCCCCGCCGACGTTGATCGCGAACGTGGCCCAGGGAAACCCGCCGGGCGGGGTGGGGGCGACGGTTTCCAGCGCCCACCGGGCCAGCGCGCCCAGCGCCCCGCCCAGCGAGACCACGGCCACCGCGCGGCCCTGCCCGCGGACCACCGCGGCGCCGGGTTCGCGCCCCGCGACGACATCCTCGGTGACCTCGTCGCCGGGTCCGGCGTCGGGCTCGGTGGGGGAGTCGGCGGCTGCGGAGGCCGTGTCGATCTCACGGTGGCTCGGGGTAGGGGGCACAGCAGCTCCTGGACGCGAACGGTCGGCACTGGTCCAGGGACCGTTGGCGCGGTGCGCGGTTGTCGGTGGGCCCCACCACCCTCGTCGGTCACCGTAGCGGCACGCTCATTCCGCCGCACGAACCGTGGGCGTGGACCACACCGGGAACCCCGCCGGCGTGCGAATCCGACGGGAGCTCTCGTTCGTGGGGCTTTCGCCCGCCTCTGTCGAGGGCTAACTTGCTGGGTAGGTGATGGGACTCACCTTCAACCGCGGATACGTCCGCTGACGGTCCCTATTCGGCTCGCCGATTAGGAGACCGCTGTGCTCACACCGCTCATCCCGACACCGCTCATCCCGACACCGCTCATCCGCCACCGGTCGTCGCGGCGACCTCGGCCCGCTCGGCACCGCCGCTGTGCGCGCTTCCCGAGCGCCGCCCCCTCCCTGTCCGGGGTGGGGTGGGGGTGGGTCGCGTCGCTGAGTCCGCGCCATGCCCGCCAGCTCGACGAGATCGCCGTCGGGCTGGCCGGCGCCGCCCGAACCTGGCCCGACAGTTGTCGCGTCACCGCATGCTGCCGCTCGCTGTCCCGGTTCGGGTTTTCGGCGCGGCGGCCCTGCTGGGCTCGGGCGCCGGGATCGTGCCCCTGGCTCTCGGGTTGCACGACGCGGTCCTCTGGATGATCGCGCTCGGGGCGGTCACCAGCATCGTCCTCCCGACCTGCTCCCACCTGGATGCGCGCCAGCCCTCGGATTACCACTGCGTTCGTCATCGGAAAGGACGTGTTGTCATGAGCACCGCTGAGCAGACCGGACCGGGCCTGCACGGCCGGGTGACCCCCGCGCTCGCCGGGTACCACGCCCCCGGCGGCATCATCGCCGCTTCGTTCGATCGCCGGCTGCTGCCCGTCGGCCCGTCCCGGCCCCGCTCATGAGCGCCCCCAGGCCCGCCGGCGGCGGCGTGATCCCGACCGGGCTGCCGCGGCTCGCCCGCGGACGACACACCGAGCCCGATACGGGCAGTTGCCTGATGGAGTACGTCTCGGTGCTAGCCGGGCGGCGCTTCAGCGACCATCCCCGCTGCACCCACCCGCTGCTGGGCTGGCTCGCCCGCCGGGTCAACGACGCCGTCAGTGACAGGGCCCGCGCCCAGCTCGTCGCCGTGGCCCCCGCCTTGATCGGCACCAGGACCCGCCATCGCGGCGTGCGGGTGATGATCTACGGCCAGATCGCCCGCGCCGGACTGGCCGCCGCCCCCGGTGACCGGTGGCTGCGCGAGTTCGACGACCTCACCCGAGACCACCTCGCCCGCCTGGCCGAACCGCACTCCGAGCACCGCCCTGTCCCGACGTCCCGCCGGTGGGGGCAGCCGCTGCTCACCATCGACCGCAACTTCGCGTTCGGTTGTCTCAGCGACGTGCTGGACACCCTCGACACCGCGGAACGCGATCTGCTGCTGCTCGGCCTGCTGGCCGGCAGCGTGCACGACTATCGCCGTTGCCTCGGGCTGCCCACCGTCCCGGCGGAGACCCACGAGACCATCACCAGCTCCGTGATCAGTTGAGCTGGCCCGGACCCATCGCTGCCCGCGTCGCACAGCGCGGCCGAGCAGGACAGGGGCGAGGCGTCAGCATGCAGGTCGAAGTGACCGTCGAGATTCCACAGGGCGAGCGCAACAAGTACGAGATGGACCACGACCGGCCGCATCCACCTGGACCGGTTGCTGTTCACCGCGACCCGCTACCCCGCCGAGTACGGATTCCTCGACCACACCCTGGGTCGCGACGGTGACCCGCTCGACGCGCTGGTGCTCACCGAGGCCCCGACCTTCCCCGGCTGCATCATCGCCGCGCGCCCGGTGGGCATGTTCGTCATGGACGACGAGCATGGCTCGGACAACAAGGTGCTCACCGTGCCCGCTGCCGACCCCCGCTACGAGCAGGTGCGCGATGTCGATGACCTGCCCGAGTACACCCGCGCCGAGATCGCGCACTTCTTCGAGGTCTACAAGCAGCTCGAACCCGGCAGGCAGGTCACCGGCACCCGGTGGGCCACCCGCGCCGACGCCCTCGCCGAGATTGCCGACGCCACCCGCCGCTACGGCGGTGCCGACCACCGGTCCGGCGCGGCCGCATCACCGGAGTCGGGCGCCGAGGGGGACGAGGTCGTCCCCGACCCACGGTTCGACCGCGCCGGGCCTCGCCCCGTCGCGGCGCCGGCGGCGCATGTGGTACTGGGCTACCGCGATGGCCCGCTCGGGCAGGCAGTGCTGGGCGTCGGCGCGGACCTCGCCGCCCGCCTCGGCGCCGCCCTGCACGTGGTGCATGTGGTCGGTGAAGGCGCCGCCAGCATCGCCAGCCGCCTGATCGGGGTTCCGTCGGTCTCGCATGGGCTCATCGCTCGCAGCCACCGCCCCGTCCTCGTCGTCCCACCCCGCGCCGCCCGCAGCGAGACCCGCCGCACCGATGCCTCCTGAGATGGATCGACGAGGCACCGAGTAGGCAGACCAGGTGCGGCGGCGCATCTCACGCGCGGCGGCGCCGCACCTCGTAGGTCCGCTCGGCGTACTCCAGGTCGTCGACCCACAGGCGCGTCGCCGCCCACTCCATCGCGGGCCGCACCAGCGGTTGGATCCGGCGCGCCGTGGCGAACCCCGCCCGCGTCGAGTGCGCGATCGTCGCCTCGATCACCGCGGTACGGGCCCGGCCGTCGGGGTGCGGGGCGAGCGGGGTGGCGTGGGTCTCCACGACGCTGCCCGCGCCCTCGCCCTCCACGATGTGCATGACGACGGTGCGCGGGTCGGGGCAGGTGAACCGCGCGAGGACCGGCACGCCCCAGTCGCGCCACACGCGGAAGGCCACGCGGACGTCGAAGTGGTCCTCGTCGTCGTTTGCATCCCGGTGCGGGGCGCGGAGGACGCGCAGGTCGGCGAACGAGTGCGCGTGGAACCATGCGCCGTGCCACGGATCGAGCCGGTTGGCGATGACGTCGTCCGGCTCGCAGGTACCCGTCACCCTCGCCACGGCGACGAGACTCTCGCCGTGCGGTGGGCGCACCGGAAGGATCGGCGCCTGAGTGGGGTCCTCGCGGCCGACGGCGTCGAGCCGGACCCAGGTCAGCACCCCGTCGTCGTGCGCGGGCAGCGTCCGCCACCCCGCTCGTCCGCTGGGGCCGAGCGCCAGGCCGTGCCAGGTGCAGATCAGCTCGCATCCGGACTGGACGGCCGTCGCCATCGACGCCCCGAGGTGCGGGCAGGCGCCGGGACCCGCGTGCAGCGTCCCGTCCGGCGAGCGCCAGAGCACCAGCTCGACGCCCGCGACCGTGACGCCGCGGGGGGCGCCGGCGCGGACGTCGGCGCTCGGCGTCGCGACGTACCAGTTCCCCGACGGCCGGGCCTTCGCCCGCTCCAGCGCCGCGCGGATGATCCCCGGCTTCGCGTCGCGCCACGTCGGCTCCATCGCCGCCCAGGGCTGCCCCGAGAGCCGACGCATCGGCGAGTTCTCCTCGGTGCGCGCGGCGATCGTCGCGGCGACCCTGTTGCCGATCCCTGCCGAGCGCTTCTTCAGCACGCCCGCGACGGTACCGCCGCACGGGACCAGCCCCGAGTCATCGCAGCGGTGCCCGCTCCCACGGGCACGACAAGCACCGGGGGCCGCCTCGGCCCGGCCCCAGCTCGAAGCCCTCGATGGTGATCACCTCGACGCCCGCGGCGGCGAGCCGGGCGTTGGTGGTCGTGTTCCGCTCGTAGGCGACGACGACGCCGGGGGCGACCGCGAGCGTGTTGTTGCCGTCGTCCCACTGCTCGCGTTCCGCGGCCACGGTCGCCGGACCGGTGTCGATGGCGCGCAGCTCGTCGATCCCCATTGCCCGGGCGGCTGCCGGGCGGAACGGCTCCGGCCCGGTGATCCGCAGGTGGTCGCCGTCCTCAGCACGACCCCGAGGGCCCGGCTCCGCAGGCCCCGCGGGCCGTAGCGTCCACGCCTCCAGCCCGTCGAGCACCTGCGGGAAGATCACCATGGCGTCGACGTCGACCATGGTGGCGACGGTGTCGAGGTGCATCGTCGCCCGCCGTTGGGTGATCGGGACGGCGAGGACGGCCTGGGCGAGGCCATCGGTGAACATGGCGCGGGCGAAGGACTCGGCACCGGCGGCGCTGGTGCGCTCCCCCACCCCGACCGCGAGGACCCCGGGCGCAAGCAGCAACACGTCCCCGCCCTCCACCGCGGAGGAGTCCCTCGACGCGGTGTGCGCGACGCCCCCCAGCCTCGGGTGCGCGCCCTGAGCGAGCGCCACCAGCGAGGCCTCCCGGCGCCGTGCCGCCATGCCCATGGACGCCGCGACCACCCGGTCGCCGACGCGCACCGACGAGTCACGCGTGAACATGAGGTTGGGGAGCGGGTCGACGACGAAGTCGTCCGGTGTCGCCATGCGGCGCACGAGGGAGCCCCCACCTCCGCCGAGCTCGCGGAAGGTGACCCCGCCGGTGAGAGCACGGGCGAGGCCCGGGGCGTCGAGCGCCGCCAGCTCGCGGCGGACCACCTCCGTGAGCTCCCGGCCCAGGACACGCTCGTCGACGGCATCGGCGATCCCCTCGTCGCGTGCCGCCGGCGCGGCGAGCGCCTCGGTGAGGAGATCGGCGAGCAGCAACACCCGCACCCCGCGCGCGGCGAGCACGGCGGCGAACGCGTCGTGCTCGAGCTGGGCGCGTTCGACCCAGGGGATCGCGTCGAACAGCAGCCGATCGGCGTTGCGCGGCGTCAGGCGTTCGAGCTCGGGACCCGGTCGGTGCAGCACGGCGCTGCGCAGGACGCCGACCTCGGAGTCGACCCGGGGGACGGGAGCGGTCATCGCGGCGCCAGCGTAGGGCCTACGGTACCGATCATGAGACTGCTCGAGGACAAGGTCGTCGTCGTCACCGGAGCGGGACGTGGCATCGGCCGCGGTGAGGCGCTGGAGTGTTCCCGGCAGGGTGCGGCGATCGTCCTCGCCGAGTTCGACGGCAAGGCCGGGGAGCAGGTGGCTTCCGAGATCATCGAGGCGGGTGGCCGCGCGGTGGCGGTCGCGGGCGACGTCTCCGATCCCGCGGTGGCCGACCGCCTCGTCCTCGTCGCCTGCGAGACCTTCGGCGCCCTCGACGGGCTCATCAACAACGCCGGGATCCTGCGCGACCGGACACTGGTGAAGATGTCCGAGGCCGAGTGGGACGACGTCGTACGGGTGCACCTGCGGGGGCACTTCGCCCCCACCCGGGCGGCGTGCCGCTACTGGCGCGAGAGCGGGCGCGCCGGGCACGTGGTGCACACCACGTCGACCTCGGGGATCTTCGGCAACTTCGGTCAGGCCAACTACGGCGCCGCGAAGGCCGGGATCGCGGCGTTCTCCACGATCACCGCGATGGAGATGGCGCGGTACTCCGTCACGTCCAACGCCATCGCCCCAGCGGCGTTGACCCGCATGACCGAGACCCTGCTGCCGCCCGATGTGCGCGAGGACCGGCGTACCGCCCTCGAGCGCGGGGAGTTCGACTTCTTCGACCCCGACAACGTGGCCCCGTTCGTCGCCTACCTCGTCTCCGACGCCTCGGCGCACGTCAGCGGGAAGGTCTTCGGCGTCCAGGGCGACTCGGTCGAGCTCTACCAGCCGTTCACCTCGATCGCCGAGATCCGGGGCGACGGTGTCCGCTGGGACCCTGAGCAGCTCGCCGGGAAGGTCGACGCCCTGTTCGCCGACGCCGGGGTCGACCCGGCCCCGGAGAACATGATGGCGCGGGCGCGCCACCAGATCGTCGGCTGAGAGGCGGCGGGAGGTCACCCCGGGAGGAAGGGCAGCGCACCGGCCAACAACGCCGACCCGACGAACGCGACGACGTCGATGAGCGCGTGCGCACCCACGAGCGGCCAGAGCCGGCCGGTGCGCTGCCACACCCGCCCGAACACCAGACCCATCATCAGGTTGCCCACGCCCCCGCCGAAGCCCTGGTAGAGGTGGTACGCCCCGCGCAGCACCGCGGCGATCAGGAGCGCGCGGTTCTCCGGGACCCCGAGCCTGCGCAGCACCGTGAGCAGGTAGCCGACGACGAGGACCTCCTCGGCCCACGCGTTGGCCACCGCGGACCCGACGAGCACCGGCACCGTCCACCAGTGGTCGTCGAGCGCCGACGGGACGACGGTCAGGTTGAGCCCGGCGGCCCGGACGAGCAGGTAGAACCCCAGCCCGGGGATGCCGATGAGCGCGGCGAGGCCGACAGCGGCGGCGGCGTCGCGTCCCGGACGCCGTCCGTCCAGGCCGATCGCCCGCGGTCCGCGGCCGGAGCGCACGAGCAGCAGCAGCCCGAGCGACGCCCAGGCCACCAGCGCGAGCCCGCTCGCGAGCTGGGAGGCGAGGTCGACCCACGGGTCGCGGGCCTGCGGGGCGTCGATGGCGACCTGACGCTGATCCAGCGGCACCGTCGAGGCCAGCGCGTCCACCAACGACAGCAGGCTCCGCAGCCCGGAGAGCCCGAGCGTGACCGTGAAGACCACCAGGAGCTCGGTGACGAGGAGGCGACGCTCGCGCGGGTCGGTCTCCACCGTCCCGGACGCCGTGGTCGCGGCCGGGGGCATGAGCCACGCCCCCATCCGGCCGGTCCCCATCGGCCCCACCCTAGGAGCGCGCGCGGCGGGCGTACCGTCGGGCGCGGGTAGCGTGACGGGCGTGCTGCGCCTCCTCGCGACCCTCCGCTGGACGGGGTGGACGCTGCTCGCGACGGTGATCGTCGCGGGCTGTCTCGCGATGGCGTGGTGGCAGCTCGTCCGGGCGCAGTCGCCCACCGGCTCCCTGCTCAACGCCGGGTACGCGCTGCAGTGGCCCCTCTTCGGCGTCTTCTTCGCGGGGCTGTGGTGGCGGATGCTGCGCGCGGAGGCGTGGGCCATCGAGCGGCTCCGGGCCGAGGCCGATCCCCCCGCCGAGGACACGGCACCCCCTGCCGCCATCGCCTCCTCCCCCTTCACCCCGCGTCCGTCCGGGGTCCTGCCCGGGGGGCGCGACGCGGTCCGGGCCGGGTCCGCCCGCGAGGAGTACAACGCGATGCTGGCCGAGCTCGCCGAGCGGTCCGACGGACCCGCCGACGTCCCCGGAAGGCGCTCGTGACCGCACCGAGCCGTGAGGTCGCGGCGTCCATGCGCCGCTACCGCGTCGCCGCGTGGATCGTCGGTGTCGGGCTGCTCGCCCTCGTCCTGGGCATGGTCCTCAAGTACGGGTACGACCGGCCGACGCTGGTCGGCGTCGTCGCGCCCGTGCACGGGTTCCTCTACATGGGGTACCTGGTGCTCACGGCCGACCTCGCCGTCCGCGCCCGGTGGACGATGCAGCGCGCCCTCGGCGTGGCGCTCGCGGGGACGATCCCGTTCCTGTCCTTCGTCGTCGAACGCGCGGTCACCCGTCCGCTGCGGGCCCCGGCCGCGGCGGACGGGCAGGAGTCCCCGGCGTCCCGCTGACGCCCCCCGACGCAGGCCGGTGGCCGGAGCGGGCGGGCCCGCCCGCTACCGTGCGACGGTGTCCACCGTCCCCGCGACCGGGGGAGCGCCGACCGACGGTGTTCCACCACTGCTCCGCCGGATCGTCGACGACGCGGCGCTCGTCTCCGAAGGACCACGACGGGCGATGGACGACGTGGTGGACGCCCACCTCTCGGCGCGTGCGGAGCACGGTGAGCTCATCGGCGCGCTCGTGGTCCCCGTGTCGCGGCTGTCCGAACTCGTCGCCGAGCTCGTCCGACGCCGCCCCGCCGGTCCGGTCCCGGTGACGCTGTCGGTCGACACCGGACTCGGTGGCGTCCCCAAGGCCTTCTCGCTCACCTCCTCCCGCGCCGCCCTGCTCGCCCCCGTCACCGTGGAGATGCCCGCCCCGCACGACGTCGACGGGCTGTGGCTCGAGCGGGTCACCGAGTTCGTACCCGAGGACGTCGTCGCGGTGGTCGAGCCGCGGCGCCCCGACACCGGGACGTCGGCGGACGGGACGGTGGACTGGCTCGCCGGGGTCCGGCGCGTCGTCGACCACGGGTGTCGCCCGAAGCTGCGCTGCGGCGGCCGGCGCGCCGGCGCCTTCCCCGGCGACGACGATGTGGCCGGATTCCTCGCCGCGACGGTGGGCTCCGGCCGGTCGTTCACGGCGAGCATGGGGTTGCAGGCCGCGGTCCGGCACGTCGACGCCACGACCGGGTTCACCCACCACGGCTGGCTGAACATCCTCGTCGCCACCGCCCGCCTCCTCGGCGCCGGTCCCGCCGCCGACCCCGGAGCGAGCCTCGGTGGGGCGTTGGCCGGGACCGACCGTGCGGCCCTGGCCGCCGAGCTCGAGGCCCTCGATCCCGACACGACCATCCGGGTCCGCGGCATGTTCCCGTCGTTCGGTTCGACCGCGCCGGCCGACCAGGGCGTCGAGGTGGCGCGGCTCGGGCTCGTCCGCTCCTGATCGGTCGACGTCCGTAGTCTCGTGCGCGTGACTGACGGTGCCCCCGGCGTGCGGATCGCCTACCTCGGGCCGCCCGGCACCTTCTGCGAACAGGCCCTGCGGTCCGCGGGTCCCGCCGCGGGCACCGAGCTCGTCCCCGCGGCGAGCACCACCGCCGCCCTGGACACCCTGCGCGCCGGTGAGGTCGACGCCGCCTGCGTGCCCCTCGAGAGCTCCGTCGAGGGCGCGGTCCCGGCGACGATGGACGGGCTGGTGGAGCGACCGCCGCTGGTGGTCACCCGCGAGATCCTCCTGCCGGTCCGGTTCGCCGTGCTGGTCCGCCCCGGCACCGGGGCCGACGCCGTCTCCAGCGTGGCCTCCCACCCGCACGGGGAGGCGCAGACCCGACGCTGGCTCGCGGCGCACCTGCCGCGCGCGGAGGTCTCGATGACCCCCTCGACCGCCGCCGCCGCCGCGGAGGTCGCCGCCGGGCGCGTCGACGCGGCCGTCTGCGCCGCGGTCGCGGCGCGGCACTACGGCCTCGACGTGCTCGTCGACGGGATCCACGACACCGGCGACGCCGTGACCCGCTTCGTGATGCTCCGCCCCCCCGGGCGGCTCCCGGAGCGGACCGGGGCGGACCGGACCTCGCTCGCCGTCACGACCACCAACGAGCCCGGCGCCCTGCTCGCCCTGCTCACCGAGTTCGCGGTCCGCGGCGTCGACCTCACCCGCATCGAGTCGCGCCCGGCGAAGGCGCGTCTGGGGACCTACTGGTTCTTCCTCGACGGGGCCGGCCACGTGGGCGAGCCGGCGATGGGGGAGGCGCTCGCGGCCCTGCGTCGCCGGGCCACCGAGGTGCGCTTCCTGGGCTCCTACCCGCGCGCCTCGGTCCCGTCCGGCTCGACCGCGCCCGCGCCTCCGGTCGCCGATCCGCTGCCGGGGCAGTCGCGCAAGGAGTACGACGAGGCCGCGGCGTGGCTCGCCGAGGTTCGCGCGGGGGTCGGGGCGTGACCGGCGTGCCGGACGGACCCGAGCGCGCGGACAGGCTGCTCCTGGTGCTCGCCCGCCACGGGCAGACCCCGTCGAACGTGGAGCGGCTGCTCGACACGCGCCTGCCCGGTCCCGGGCTCACCGACCTCGGCCGCAGCCAGGCCGCCGCGCTCGGCGCGGAGCTCGCCGCGGCGTACCCGCACACCTCCGCGGAGCGGGTGGTGGCGGTCTACAGCTCGGTGGCCACCCGCGCCCGGGAGACGGCCGCGCTCGTCGCCGATGCGCTCGGGCTCCTCCCGGCGGTGGTCGATGGCCTCCACGAGGTGCAGGTGGGGACGCTCGAGGGCCGCAACGACGACGCCGCGGTGGAGCGGTTCCGCGAGACCGTCGACCGCTGGCGGGCCGGGGACGTGGACCTCGCGTTCGAGGAGGGCGAGTCCGCGGCCGACCTCGTGGCGCGCTACCGCCGTGCGATCGCCGACATCCGCCGCCGCCACGGGGGTGGGGGCACGGTGGTCGTCGTCGGGCACGGCGCGGCCATCCGCCTCGCCGGCGCCGACCTCACCTCCACCGCCGGGGTCCGGCCCGACGACGACCACCTCGACAACTGCGGCCGCATCACGCTGCTCGAGGGACCCCGGGGCTGGACGCTCGTCTCCTGGCTCGCCGACGCTCCCGGCGGGCTGCGGTCCTCGTTCGACGCGACGACGGGCTGAGCACGGGGCGGACAGCGTTTGAGGGCCGAAGCCCGCGCGCTCGCCTATCGATCCCCCGCCTCGAGATCTGATCGTCCACCGAAAGGATCTCGACGCGGCCGTAGCCTCGCTCCCGGCGGAGTGACACCCACTCCTACGAGCGCCTGGTCGTCGTCGTGCGCCAATCGGTCAGTGCCCGTACGCCCTGCCTCTACCCCCAGCCCAGCCGGTGCAGCGTCTCCTCGTCGATGCCTACGTGGTGCGCGATCTCGTGCACCACGGTGACCGCGACCTCCTCGCGCAGTTCGTCCTCGTCGGCGCAGAGCTCGGCCAGCGCCGCCCGGTAGAGCGTGATGCGGTCGGGGAGGACGCCGCCGTAGTCGCTGGTGCGATCGGTGAGGGCGACGCCCTCGTAGAGGCCGAGGAGGCCCGGCTCGTCGGGATGGCGCTCGTCCACGAGGACGGCGACGTTGTCCATGGCCGCGAGTAGCCGCGGGGGCAGCGCGTCGAGCGTTTCGGCCACCAGATCCTCGAAGCGGCTCTGCGTGATGTCCACCGGAGGCAACGTCAGCCGGGGGCGGAGCTGCCCGCGGGCGGTGTGGTCGGCGCGACCGTCGGCGTCTCGCCGGGGGCGGGGTCCGCCGGCGCCCCCGGGGCGACGGGAGTGCCGGCGTCGGACGACGCCGCATCGAGCGGTCCGGTGGGGGAGGCGCCCTGGACGCTCCCGGGGACCTCGGCGGGGGCACCGGGCCGGGCGGAGGGCACCCCGACCACGACCTCGGGACCCCCGATGACGACCCCGGTGGCGGCGCGCCCGGTGAGGGGCGCGAAGCCCGAGCCGTCGGGGAGCAGGGTCCCGAGGTTGCAGGAGACGCGGCGGGTTCCCGCGTCCCAGGAGGGCCCGGCCAGGTTCTTCCAGTAGACGGTGAGCTTGGAGTCGGCGAGCTTCTGCGGCCCGCCCACGAACTGTTCCGCCACCGTCGTGCACGTCGGCTGCAGGTAGTTGTCCTGGTCCTCCTGGGAGGGCAGCGCCCCCGGGAACCGCGCCCCGAGGTCGGCGGACCCCATCACCTCCGCGGCGTGCGGTGTCGCGCAGTCCACCGGGTCGGACACCTCCTTGGCGGCGAGGCCGAGGCAGGTGCCGGCGGGGAACACGGCGGCCTGGTCGGCGTCGCCCACCCGCCCGGTCGAGGTGAACAGCGCCCCGGTCCGTCCGGGCGCCTGCAGCCCGCACCGGACCGTCCGGTCGCCGGCGTCCCACGCGGTCCGGCTCGGCTTCAACGCGCCCGGCCGGAAGCGTCCGACGGGGTCCAGGCGCCCGCCCAGGTAGGCGACGGCCAGGGGGGCGCACCGGTCGGCCACGAGCTGCTGCCACTCCGCATCCTCGGGGAACGGGCTTCCCGACGGCCGGGGCGCGTCGACCGGGCCGACGACCTCGAACAGGTGCGGGCGGGCACAGCCGAGGGCCACCACGTCGGCGGCGTCGTCGCGGGCCCAGCTCAGGCACGCGCCGGGCTCGGTGGTCAGCGCCGGCTCCTGGCCGTCCGCCGCGGCGGCCGGCCCGTCGGGTCCCGCGGCGGGACCGGGGGAGGAGGCCAGCCCGAGGAAGGCCAGGTCGGAACCGGCGCCGGCCATCCCGCCCGTGACGAGGAGCATGGCCAGGGCGCCGGCGACGACACCGATCACCGCGCGCCGGGCCACGAGGCCGCGCGCGGCGGTGTCCGCGGGACCGTCGTCCACGGACGTGAGTAGGCGTTCCGGTCGGCGCATCGCCCTGACATCATGCCGTTTCCCGGGAAGGCGGTCCCAGCGGGGGACGCTGCCCACCGGACGACCGGCTACCGACCGCCTTCGGCGGCCGGACGCGAGCTGCGCGGAGGCAGACCGATGAGGGTGCACCAGTGAGCGACAGCACCCCGGGCGGGCAGGGCACACCGTCCGGACCGGAGGACCCCACACCCCCTGCGGGCACACCCACCCCGGCGGGCCCGCAGGAGCGGCCGACGGTGGAGACCGAGTCACCGGCGCCCCGTACCGGGCGCATGCGGTTCCAGGACCCGGAGTCGACGACGCCGCGCGAGCCCACCGTCGCCGAGCAGCGGGCGCGCCGCGAGGCGCAGCGCCGCGAGAGCGCTCAGCGGGCCGCTGCGGATGCCGCGGCGTCGCGGCGGAGCACGACCCGCAAGCGCATCCTCGTCGGCGGGGCGGTTGCGGTCGGCGTCGTCGCGCTCGTCGCCGTGATCTACGCGGCGAGCTCCGACGGCGAGGAGACCACCGCGCAGTGCGTCGACCAGGCCACCGACATGGTGGTGCCCGACGACCAGTGCAACGGGCCCGCCACCGGCGGGTACTACAACGGCGGCACCTTCGTCCCGATCTTCCTCGGGGGCGGCGGGCGCCAGTACCACTACCACTACGGTTCGAGCTCCCCGGTGGGCACCAGGGTCTCGGGCGGCAGCGTGATCCCCCCGGCCGGTGGGACGTCGGTCCGCAGCGGTACCTCCGGGTCGGCGCTCGGGTCCACTTCGTCGGGCACCGTCAACCGCGGCGGTCTCGGGGTGGGCGGCAGCTCGAGCGGCTCGAGCAGTTCGGGCAGCTCGGGGTCGAGCTCCGGCTCCGGCTCGTCGAGCGGGAGCTAGTGCCGATGCGGCGCGAGCGGTCCCGGCCCCGACCGGACTGGCAGACCCGGATCGCCGAGCAGGGTCTGGTGTTCGGCACCCCGGCGGCGGGGCTCGACGGGGCGCGGCCGTACTGGGACGAGTCGGCGCACTACGTGTTCGACATGGCCGAGGTGCTCTCCCTCGAGGCCGACGTCGAGCTGTTGCACTCGATGTGTCTCGAGGCGGTCGAGTATGTCGTCACCACCGAGCGGTTCCGTGACTTCGCCCTGCCCGAGTGGTGCTGGGAGCAGGTGGCGGCGTCGTGGCGCCGCGGCGACCCCCACGTCTACGGCCGCTTCGACCTGCGCTACGACGGCACGGGCCCGGCGAAGCTGATGGAGTACAACGCCGACACTCCCACCTCGCTGCTCGAGGCCTCGATCTGCCAGTGGTACTGGCTGCAGGACACTCACGGCGACGACGACCAGTGGAACTCGCTGCACGAGAAGCTGGTGGCGCGGTGGACGGAGGTGGCCGACCGGCTGCCCGGGAGCGAGGTGCACTTCACGTGGTCCGAGGCGGACCGCACCGGCGAGGACCACGTAACCGTCGCCTACCTGCAGGAGACCGCCGCTGAGGCCGGCATCGACACCGTCGGGCTCGCCATCGAGGCGCTGGGCTGGGACTCGGCGCTGGAGCGTTTCGTCGACCTCGAGGAGGCGCCGATGGCGTGCGTGTCGAAGCTCTACCCCTGGGAATGGATCCTCACCGACGACTTCGGCCGCCACGTGGCGACGAGCCTGCCGGAGACGCTGTGGATCGAGCCGATGTGGAAGACGCTCCTGTCGAACAAGGCGCTGCTCGCCGTCCTCTGGGAGATGTACCCCGGGCACCCGAACCTGCTGCCCGCGTCGCTCGGGGACCCCGGGATGCTCACCGAGTACGTGCGCAAGCCGCTCCTCGGGCGGGAGGGCAACAACATCAGCATCGTCGCCCCCGGGCAGGAGACCGAGACGGGCGGCGTCTACGGCGAGGAGGGTTTCGTCTACCAGCTCTTCGACCCGCTCCCGGAGTTCGACGGCTACCGCCCCGCCCTGGGCGCGTGGATCGTCGGGGACGCTTCGGCCGGTCTCGGCATCCGCGAGACCACCGGGCTGATCACCGACAACGGCGCCGCGTTCGTCCCGCACCGCATCCCCGACTGATCCGCGGGACTGCCCTAGTCTGACGCCCCCCCCCGACTCCCCCTGACCCCGACCCAAGGATCCGGCGTGCTGCCTCCCGACTTCTTCGCCACCCTCGGCGTCAACATCGGCCTCATCGCCCTCTACGCGGTGCTCGGCGCCGTGCTGATGTACCTGGGCTACCTCGCGATCGACCTCACCACGCCCGGGGATCTGCGCGGGCTGGTGCGCGAGGGCAGGCCCAACGCCGTGATCGTCTCGTCCGCCGGGGTGGTGTCGATGGCGTTCATCGTCGTCACCGCCATCTACGTCTCCGGCGGCGGCCTCCTCACCGGGCTGCTCAACACCAGCATCTACGGCCTCGTCGGGATCGTCGCCCAGGTGCTCGCGGTGCGCGGGCTCGAGGCCGTGGCCCGCCTCGACGTCGGGGCCTGCCTGCACGACCAGCTGGTCACACCCGTCTCCGCCGTCATCGCGGCCATGCACCTGGCGCTCGGGCTCGTCGTCGCCGTGGCCGTGATCTGACCGGTCCTGCGAGGTCATCCGCCCGACGTGACCTCGTTGGCCACGTCGTCGTCGCGGTGGGCGCGCACGAGCGCGGCCGAGAGACGGGCGAGGTCGTCGCCCGCGACGAGGTCGGCCAGCGTCGGCGCGTCCCCGGGCAGGCCGACGGCCATCGCCCCGTCGAGCGCCTTGGCGTCGAGGTGCGGGCGGAACTCCGGCCACACCAGCTGCACCTCGCGGGTGAAGATGTCGGCGCCCACCGGCCCGATCCTGGGCATCTCCGTCAGGAAGCCGGCGAGGGTCGACGCGTCGCCGTCGGCCTCGGATCGCATGGTCCGGAGGTCGCCGTCCCAGCGGTCGAGCATGATCTCCGCGCCCTCGCCGAGCGCGGTGGTGGTCTGCTCATCCGTGCGCGTGTAATGCGCCCGGCCGAGGGCGGCGATGACCTCGACGCGGGGCGCGTCGCGCATGTGCTGCGGGGAGCCGAACCCGGCGTCGATCAGCTCGCGGCACGCCGCGGTGCCGAGGTACGACTGGACCCGACTCGACAGCAGCACCGAGAGCACGAGCAGCCGGTAGAGCGGGGCGGGCTCGTCGAGTAGACGGATGCCCGCCTCGTCGGCGAACGTGCGGCCGGCGACGTGGAGCAGCCGCGTGACGGTGTCGGAATGGCTCACGGGGAGGACGTACCCGTCCTGGTCCCCGGCATCCGTCCGGTCGTCGGGCCGGGCCAGAGTCGCCGGGCCATAGTCTGGGTCCGGTGGAGCGACCCCGGCTGGTGGCCAGTGACATCGACGGCACCCTGCTCGCCGCCACGGAGACCCCCACGGCCCGCACCCGCGCCGTCCTCGCCCGCATGGCCGACGCCGGCGTCCCGTTCGTCCTCGCCACCGGCCGCCCCCCGCGGTGGGTGCCGCCGGTCAGCGACGCCGTCGCGGCGGGGCTCGTGGTGGCCGCGAACGGTGCAGTGCTCTACGACGCCGCGGACGACCGGATCCTCGAGGTCGCCACCCTCGACCCGCCGCAGCTGGGCGAGGTGCTCGCCGGGCTCCGCGACGCCGTCCCGGGGTGCAGCCTGGCCGTCGAGCGGGTCGCGGCGGGCGCGACGGCCCGCGCGGGCGAGCGGTTCCTCGCCGAGCCCGCCTACGAGCCCGCCTGGCCCGGGTCCGACCACGACGCGGTGGGGGAGGGCGAGCTCGGGGCGGAGCCGGTGGTGAAGGTCCTCGTGCGGCGCGTCGGCGTGACCAGCGACGTGATGGCCGACGCGGCCCGCGCGAACCTCGGCCACCTCGTCGACGTCACGTTCTCCGGGTCCGGCGGGCTGGTGGAGTGTTCGCGCCGCGGGGTCACGAAGGCCTTCGGCCTCGTCGCGGCCGCCACGCGGCTCGGGGTGGCGGCCGAGCACGTCGTCGCGTTCGGCGACATGCCCAACGACCTCGAGATGCTCCGGTGGGCCGGGCATGGCGTCGGGATGGCGAACGCCCATCCCGCGGTGCTGGCCGGGGTCGACGAGGTCACGGCCAGCAACCTCGACGACGGTGTCGCGTCCGTCCTGGAGCGATGGTTCTGACGGCGGTGCCGCCCGGCGGACCGTCGATGGACGGATCGGGGGCCCCGCGGGGCGTCACGGGGTCCGCACGGGCCCCCGCGTAGCATCCGGAGTACCGGGAGGAGGACATGTGCTCGATCGGGCCGATCGCCGTCGCGGCGTCGAGGTCGCCGCGCTCCGCTCGGTCCAGCGACTCGCGGGCGACCGGGAGGGCACCGTGGTCCTAGCCGCGCGCGGGCTGTCCCTCGTCGGGGAGCACGCGGCGGGCTGGCTCGCGCTCGGGAGCCTCGGGGCTGCGGCTGATCCGGCGCGTCGGCGTCGATGGCTCGCCTCGACGGTCGCCGTCGCGGGAGCGCACGCCGCGTCGATCGTGGTGAAACGCGTCGTCCGCCGTCCCCGCCCGCACGACCCGCGCGTGGTCGTGCACGTCGGCACCCCGAGCCGGCTGAGCTTCCCCTCCTCGCACGCCACCTCCACCACGACCGCCGCCGTGCTCTTCGGCGGACTGCTCGCACGTCCGGGCTCCACCCTCGGGGTCGCGCTTCCCGTCATCGGCGCGATGGCCCTCTCGCGGCTGGTTCTCGGCGTCCACTACCCGACCGACGTGCTGGCCGGCTCGACACTGGGGGCGGGGTGCGCGCTCGCCGCGCGCTCGGCGATCCGGCGCGGGTCGATCGGCCGCTGGAGGACCGCATGACCTCCATCCCCACGGCCTCGCAGGGCTCCGAGGGCACGCCGGTTCGGGGGACGCCGGCCGGTGACGTCGCCGCCCCGCCGTCCGAGCCCGGGGAGCCCGCACCAGAGCAGCAGCCGGGGTCCGCCCCGTCCGATACCGGGCAGTCCGTGTCCGCCCCGCCCGACGTCGCCCGGCCCGGATTCGGGTCCCCCGGGTCGGCGGCGAGGCGCGGCCCGCTGGCGCTGCCCCGGGGCCTGCTCACGGCGATGCGCCCGCGGCAGTGGGTGAAGAACGTTCTGGTCCTCGCGGCGCCGTTCGCCGCGGGCCGGCTCTTCGAGGCCGTGGTGATCCCGAACGTCCTGCTGGCGTTCGTGGCCTTCTCCCTGGCCGCATCCGGGATCTACCTCGTCAACGACACACGCGACGTCGCGGCCGACCGCGCGCATCCGACGAAGCGCCACCGTCCGATCGCGGCGGGCATCGTGCCCCCGACGCTCGCCGTCGCCGCGTCGGTGGTGCTCTTCGCGGCGTCCCTCGGGTTGGCCGCGCTCGCGTCGCCCAACCTCGTGACCGTCCTCGCGGTCTACATCGTGGTGCAGCTCGCCTACTGCGTGTGGCTCAAGCACGAGCCCGTCATCGACATTTGCATCGTCTCCTCCGGCTTCCTCATGCGGGCCATCGCCGGCGGTGCGGCGGCCGGGGTCGCGCTCTCGCCGTGGTTCCTGCTCACGATGGCGTTCGGCTCGCTGTTCATGGCGTCGGGCAAGCGCTACGCGGAGATGCGGCTCGCCGAACGCACCGGGGCCAAGATCCGCAGGTCGCTGGAGCGCTACTCCGCCTCGTACCTGCGGTTCGTGTGGTCGCTCTCGGCCACCATCGTGATCATGGCTTACGGGCTGTGGGCCTTCAACATCGGCGCCGTGGCGGGGCGCCCGCCCTCGACGTGGGCGATCGTGTCGATCGTGCCCTTCGTCGTCGCGATCCTGCGGTACGCGGTCGACGTCGACGGCGGCAACGGGGGCGAGCCCGAGGAGATCGTCCTGCGCGACCGGGTGTTGCAGGTCCTCGGCGCCGCCTGGATCCTCATCCTCGTCGTCGCGGTCTACCTGCCGCGCCTGATGGCGTGACCACCACCGCACGCACCCCGGGGCCCGCGACGGGCCGGCGCGCGTTCGTGTCCGGGCTCGTCCGCTACGCGCTGGTCGGCGTCGCGAACGCCGCAGTCTACTACGCCACCTACCTCCTGGTGCTGGGCTCGACGGGTTACCTCGTCGCCCACGTCATCGGGCTCGGCGTCGCGATGGTGGTGTCGTTCCTGCTCAATTGCCGCTTCACCTTCCGGGTGCGCCCGACCTGGACGCGGCTGCTGCTCTATCCGGCCTCGCAGGCGGTCAACATCGCCGCGACGACCGTCGGCGTCGTCGTGCTGGTGCACCTCGGGGTGGATGAACGCCTCGCCCCGCTCGCCGCCGCGGTCCTCGCGGTGCCGGTGAGCTTCCTCGCCGCCCGTCTGGTGACGACGCGTCTGACCAGGCCGCGGCCGGGTCCGTCGACGATGCTCGACGCCGTGACCGTGCCGCTCCCGGCCTTCCGGAACGCCCCGCGCTGACGACCGGCGCCACGGCCCGGCGTCCGCACTCGGAGCGGTCCTCACTCGGAGTGCCCGCGCCCCCGACTCCGGGGGCCGGGGTCGGGGGCCGCGGAGTCGTGCAGCTCGCCCGGCCGCAGGATCGGGCCGGTGTCGTCCTCGCGGGCGCGACTCCACTCGCCGTCGCCGGTGCCCGGCACCACCGGCAGGAGCGCGACGGTGGTGTTGTCGAACCCCCCGTCGTCGAGGGCGGCGGCGACGAGCGTGCGGGCGTCGGCGAGCACGTCGCCGCTGCCCACCACCGCGGCGAGGTCGTCGGCGTCCGGTACGTGGTTCCACAGCCCGTCGCTGCACAGCATGAGCAGGCCGGGCGTCGCGGGCCGGAAGCGTCGGGCCCGGGCCGGGCCGGGGGGTGAGTCGTGGCCCAGCCAGTTGGTCAGCACGTGCGCGCGACGGTCGGCGTGGGCCTCCTCGTGCGTCATCAGACCCGCCGCCGCGATCTCTTCGGCCCACGAGTCGTCGACCGAGAGCAACTGCGAGGTGCCGTCGGAGGCCAGCCAGTAGATGCGGCTGTCGCCCACCCAGGACACGACGGCCGACCCGTCCCGCACCACCGCCCCGACGTAGGTGCACGCCGGCGGATCGTTGGCGTCGCCGTCGCGCACCAGGTCGGCGACGGCGTCGGCGGCGGCCGACGCGGCGAGCGCGCCGAGCGCGTCGAGCCCGTGCGGGCCCTCCCGCTCCACCGAGTCCACGACCGCGCCGACGGCGCGCTCCACCGCGGCCAGCGACGCCTCGTCGCCCCGACGGGCCGAGGCGACGCCGTCGCACACCACGCCGACCAGCACCTCGCCGGCCGGTGTCGCGACCCGTCCGAGACCCACAGCGTCCTCGTTGCGCCGCCGCCGCAGGCCGCGGTCGGTCACCCCGACGCAGGAGCCGAGCACGAACTCGAGTCGGTCGCGGGCCGGGACCCGGGGGCTTCCGCACGCCGGGCACGCCCCGTCCCGCGGCGGGTTGGTGGCCCCGCACTCGGGGCAGCCGCGGTCCTCGGCCTGCTCGATCACCCCGCGCATGTCGGTCCGCTCGCTCACCGGCGCGTCCACGCCGGGGATCGCGACGGGCCCGGTGTCCGGCCCGTCACCCTCCCGGTCGCCGAGCGACCCCGGCCCGGGGACACGGTGCTCGGTCACGTGATCGTCGCTCCTCGGGCGTCGGCTCCTCCGCACGCGGGTCGGCGGCGGAGCCGGTGCGGCGCGGGAGCATCATCGCGTCGTCGGTGTCCCGGGTCCTCAGGGGGTGCGGCCCCGTCGGCGAGGACCTCGCGCAGGGCCGCCACCAACGCTCCGAGGTCGGGACGCCGGGCCGGATCGGGGTCCGTCGTCGTCGCGACGAGGCGCGCGAGCCCCTTGTGGTCGGGGAGCCGCGGGGCTCGCCACGGGCCGGTCACCGCTCCCCGCCCCCCGGGGCCCGTCCTCGAACCCACCGCGAGGACCGACAGGACACGCCCGAGCGCGAACACGTCGGACGCCGGCGAGGGCCCCGCCCCGCCGGGCACGATCTCGGGGGCGGTGTAGCCCTCGGTCGTCCACACCGGGCTCGTCCGGTCCACGACGCGCCGGACACTGCCGAGGTCGAGCAGCACCACCGCGGGATCCGGGGTCACGACGAGGTGGTCGGGCGTGAGGTCGGCGTGGAGCAGACCCAGACCGTGGAGGTGGGCCAGGGCGGGGAGAACGCCGAGGGCGACGCGGGCCACGTCGAGCAAACAGAGCCCGGCCGCCTCCCCGCACCCGGTCCCGTGGACCCGATCGAGGACCAGGTGGCGTTGCGCGCCCGGCCCGTCGACGACGTCGCGGACCCGCACCAGCCCCGGGTGGTCGAGGGCGAGCAGCACCTCGGGCTCGCCCAGCGCGACGTCGCCCGCCTCCGGACCGGCGGGTCCGCGCGTCCGGGAGAGCACTCCGGACCGCCCGGTCCGCTCGTCGGTCGCCGCGTGCAGCCAGGAGTGGCCACCACGGGCCAACGGCCCCGCCACCCGCCAGCGACCCCCCCGCCGACCGGGCAGGACGTCGCCGACCGCGAGGTGCGGGGTGAGGTCGAACGCCGCGCCGCACCAGGGGCAGACCCCTCGCAGTCGGCCCGGGCGTCCGCCTCGTGCTCGGCCCACCGCGCCACCGCACGCGAGGCAGATCCGGCGGTGCTCGGGCAGGAGCGCCTCCACCGGATCCATCGTTGCCCCCTGCGGTCCCTCGTCGCGGCTCGTGCGCACTGATCGCTGCCTCCATCGTCGCAGGTCGCTCGCCGGCCGTCGCGACACCGAGCGGACGTCCGGACCGCTCGGTGGGCCACTCGGACAGCCGCGTTCCGACTCGCACGTCCAGCTCCTACGCTCCGCTCTCGGTGCGCAGCTCCGACCCCCGACGGGGCTATGCGCCTCCCCCGTTCGACACCGAGCGGTGCCCGCAGGCGCTGCGATCCGCACCCTGCGCGACAAGCGGTCGTTTGATCGGTGGTCGCTGTCGGGGTACGAGGCCGGAGGGAGGCCGCGCGAGTGCGCTCGAGGTCACGTCGTCGAGGATCGCTCGCTCTCGGGGCCGCCGCCGGCGTCCTCGCCCTGGTGATCGCGGCCCTCGTCCCGGGTCTCGCCGCGGCGCAGGAGCTGACCCCGACCGGCGCAGCGGTCCCCGCGCCCGCCCCGCCCGTCCGCGGTGGTTTCGTGCCCCTGCAGGCCGCGCGGCTCTTCGACTCCCGCGACGGGACCCGCGTCGTCGACCGCGGCTTCGCCCGCGCGCCCGGACCGATCGGACCCGGCCAGATCCTCGGCGTCCCCGTCGCCGGCCGTGGTGGCGTCCCCGACGTCGGGGCCGGGACCGTGGTCCTCAACGTGACCGGCACGACGTTGTTCGGCTCGAGCTTCATGACGGTGTGGCCGCAGGGCGCGCCGCGCCCACCGACGTCGTCGCTCTCGCTCCCGCCCTCCGACCCGGTGTCGACGACCATCGTCACCAAGCTCGGCGAGGGTGGTGCGGTCAGCCTGTTCAACGTCAGCGGGGTCTCCGACGCCACCGTCGACGTCGTGGGCTGGTTCCCCGAGAACTCCCCGCTGGTGTCTGGGGTGCCGCAGCGGGTCCTCGACACGCGCTCCGGCGGAGCCGGGCCCCTCGGCCCGGGCGAGAGCCGCACCGTGCGCGTCGACGGGGGATTCGCCCCGGTCCCCGCGGGCTCGTCGGTCCTGGTCAACCTGGTCGGCACCGGTGCCACCGAGCCGACCTCGGTGAGCACCGCCGCGGCGGGCGGCCCGACGCCGGCGGGGCTCGCCGCACCGACGCTCTCGCTCGCCCCCGGGGACACGCTGCCGACGATGACCGTCGTCGGGGTCGGGGAGGGCGGCGCCATCACGGTGGTCAACCGCGCCGGTTCGGTCGACCTCCTCGTCGACCTCGTGGCCGTTCTCCCGCCGTCGGTCGGCCGGTCTCTCGCCCCGGCCCGCCTCGTCGACACCCGTCTCGGTGCCCCGGCCGCTCCCGGATCGACGACCCCGCCGTTGCCCGCGGGCCCGCTGGCTCCCGGCACCACCCGCACGGTCGCCGTCCTCGGGCGGGGTGGCGTCCCGGCCGAGGGTGTCTCCTCGGTGATGCTGACCGTCACCGGGATCCAGCCCGCCTCCACCGGCGCCGTCGGCGTCTGGGGTGCGGGCCCGCCGCCGAGGACCTCGGCCGTCGTCGTCCCGGCCGGTGCGGTCCGCCCCGGCTTCGCCGTGGTCCCGGTGAGCCCCGACGGGACGGTGCAGCTCGCGGTGGCCGGGTCGGCGATGGACGTCGTCGTCGACGTGGTCGGCTGGCTCTCCGGCACGCTCGCGGCCGCGCCCATCGCGCCCAGCACGCCGGGGACGACCACGCCCGGGACCAGGACGCGCGGAGCCACACCGGCCGTCCCCGGCGCGGACCCGGCCGCGGGCGCCGCGGACGGTGGCGGCCTGCTCTGGCAGGCCGACTTCGCCACGGGTCTCGGTCAGTACCGCTCGACCCCGTGGAACATCGTCGGCGCCCCGACGCCCCGCGTCGGGACGCTTCCGGGAGGGACCAAGCCTGCGGTCGCGTTCACGATGCCCGGCGGTGGGCAGCGCTCGGAGATCGAACCGAACTTCCGCTCGCTGCGCGCCGGCGACGACCTGTACTTCGGCTTCTCCGTGACCCTCGCGCCCGGCTTTCCGGCCGACACCGACAACTGGCAGGTCATCACCCAGTGGAAGAACGAGGGCACCGGCTCCCCTCCGCTGTCGGTGAAGGTCGGGAAGGGCGAGTACCTGCTCGACAGCGGCTTCGACCGCGGCGCCCCCTTCCAGGTCCCGGTGGGCGCCGCGGTCCCCGGCCGCACCCAGAAGGTGGTCGTGCACGTCGTCTTCGCCGAGGGCGGCGGGACGGTCGACACCTGGGTCGACGGCCGGCCGACCCTGACGGGCTTTCGCCCGCCGGCCGGAACGCTCTACTCCGGACTCACCAGCTACCTCAAGACCGGCATCTACCGCAACACCGCGATCGGGCAGCCGGGAACGCTGTACTTCGACGACTGGCGCATCGCCACGAGCTACGCGGCGGCGTACCCGCGCTGAGAGGTCGAGTGGGCTCGTGCGTGCGCGCCGGGCCTGCTGGCCCGCACGGACGAACGCGGTGATGGGCCGGTCCGGCGGGTCCGCCCGCGCCCGGGGTGGTGGGCTGGAGCGGGGTGCCGGCTGCCATGCTGGCGCCGGTCGGGGGTCGGCGGGCTCCGTACCGGAGCATGCGATGAAGAGAGTACGAGGACGCGGTGACATCACTGCAAGGCGACGACGCCAGCCCGCCGGGACGGCCCGGGTCGCACGCGGCGTCATCGGGAGCGGAGTCCTCAGGTTCCGCGTCCACGGAGTCCATGGAGACCACGGAGTCCATGGAGACCACGGAGTCCACGGAGTCCACGGAGTCCACGGAGTCCACGGAGTCCACGGAGACCGCGAGCTCCGGGGGGTCCGCGGTCTCGGCCGGCTCGGCGTCGTCCGGGGACTCGGGGGTGTCCGCGGCGGTGGACGACGCGGAGCGCGAGCTGGCCGAGGCCGCCCGCGCCGCGGAGGAGGCCGTCGCCGCGGCCCACACCGACGGCGCCGACGCCGTGGAGCAGGGCTACGAGGCCGCGCGCCGCGCGACCGACGAGGCCTACGGACAGTCCAGCGCGCGCAGCGACTCCCCCTCGGCCTGATCGGCCACACGGCCACGACCGGCTCCGGAGGGAGTGAGCATGACGGTGCACGTACGGGTCGCCGACCACGGCCTCGTCGTGCGGTTCTCCGGCCGGGACCGGGTGTGGGCCTGTAGCCGTGGCGTCGACCTCCCGATGAGCCGGGTGCTCATGGCGCGGCCGATGGCGCGCCGCGACCTCGTGGCCGCCAGTCCACGGGTGCACCTGCCCGGTGTCTGCGTGCCCGGGATCCTGCGCGCCGGATCGTGGGGCATCGGCGAGCGGCGACAGCTCTGGATGGTCCACGGGGCCGACCGGCTGATGGCGATCTACCTGCGGGGCCTGCCGTACCACCGGGTCGTGCTCGAGGTGGAGGACCCGGAGGGCTGCAGCCGCGTCATCAACGACGCGCTACCGCTGCGCCGGTTACCGCCGGCCTGAGTCGGACCGCGCGGGTCATCCGCTCGAGCTGGGGACGGGAAGAGCGGCGGCCGACGCGTAGCTCGACGCGATCCGGGCGTCGAGGAGGAACAGTGTGGCGTCCTGGTTGATGTCCGTATCGCGGTAGATGCCGGTCTTGAGATAGGAGTCGTCGCTCGGGTAGCGCGTGCCTCCGGGAGGATGGAACCCGGCGATCCGCTGCTGCCCGTTCTGCCACACGTCGACCACGGCCTTGGCGGGGTCGCTGGAGAACACGATGTGCACGACGAGATGGTTCGTCTGCCCGGGACGGGCGCTGCCGATCGGCATCGAGAAGTAGTCCGACGGGTCGTTGCCGGCGCCACCGTCGAGGGTGAACTTGCCGCGCCCGATCTTCACTTCGATCGGCGGGCTACCCTCACCGGCGTTCTTCCACTGCGCCACGACCTGCCAGTCCTGGGTGTTCACCGGGAAGTCCGCGGGCAGCTCGTGGGCGAAGCCGTACCAGAACTCGGCGCCCTCCTGGATCACGTCCACGTTCGGATCGAGCTCGGCGCGTTTCCCGCCCGCCGGAATCTCGAACCGGATCGCCGTGCGGCCGGGGAGGCCCGGCGCGGCGACGACGGTGGGCGCGGCCGCCCCGTCGTTGTAGGGGGTGTTCCCGAATTGCCGTAGCGGGTCAGGGCCCGTGGTGCCGGCCTGCCACAGCGGCGCGGGCACGTTCCGCGGATCGGGCGCGCCGGTGAGCAGCGGGGCGTCGCCGGCAGTGAACACGGGTGCGGGCGCCTCGACCGAGGTCGAGGGCCGGGCGCCCGACCCGGAGGTGCCGTCCGGGCCCCTCGCGCCGGACGAGCAGCCCACGACGACCCCGGCCAGGAGCAGGGCCGTGACGGCCATCGCGAGCAGGTTCCGCGCCGTGCCGCGGTCGACGGCGCTCACGTGCCCGCCCCGTCGGCGATCAGCGGGTCGAGGTGCAGGGTGGGCTGGTTACCCGCGACGGCCTGGAGGCGCCACTTGTGCGGGAAGAGCGCCAGGAGCTCACCGTCGATCCGGCGGGTGAGCACCTCGATGCCGACCGCCCCCCGGAGGGCCTGGGCGCCGGCGGGGTCGGTGCGCCGCGCGAGGGTGTAGTCGAGGCGGTCGAGCCGGATGGGCGCGGAGAACTCGTCGGCGAGCCGCGCGGACACCACCTCGAACTGCAGCGGGCCGACGGCCGCGAGGACCGGGGCCTGGTCGCCGCGCAGGTCGGAGGACAGCACCTGAATGACCCCCTCGGAGTCGAGTTGCTCGATTCCCTTGCGGAACTGCTTGGTCTTGCTCGCGTCGGCGACCCGGGCCACGGCGAAGTGTTCGGGCGCGAAGCTCGGGATGTTCGGAAACGTCACGGCGCGCTCGGCCCACAGCGTGTCGCCGGGACGCAGGGCCGTGGCGTTGACCAGGCCGACGATGTCACCGGGGAACGCCTCGTCGATGGTCGAGCGGTCGCGCCCGAACATCGCCTGGGCGTACTTGGTGGCGAACGGGCGGCCGGTGGCGTCGTGGGTGAGCACCATCCCGCGTTCGAAGCGCCCGGAGCACACCCGGACGAAGGCGACGCGGTCGCGGTGGCTGCGGTCCATCGAGGCCTGCACCTTGAACACGAGCCCGGAGAACGGGGACTGCACGGGGCGGGCGTGGCCGGTCGCGTCGGGACGCGAGGACGGCGCCGGCGCGAGGTCGACCAGGGCGTCGAGCAGGCGGCCCACGCCGATGTTCGCCAGAGCCGCCCCGAACAGGACCGGGGTGGCCGTGCCCACCGCGAACGCCTCGGCGTCGTAGTTGGCACCGACCTCGCCGAGCAGCTGCAGCTCTTCGGTGGCGCGCTCCCAGTCGGCCCCCTCCTCGGCGGCCGCGCGGCCGGCGTCGAGGATCTCCTCGCGAGCGACGGAGGCGCCGTGGGCGGTGCGCTCGAAACGGCGCATCGTCCCGTCGGCCCGCTCGACGAGCCCGCGCAGGTCCCCCGCGATGCCCACCGGCCACGTGATCGGCATCGGACGCAGCCCGATGCGCTGCTCCACCTCGTCGACGAGCTCGAGGGCCTCGCGCCCGGGCCGGTCCCACTTGTTGACGAAGGTGAGCACCGGGACGCCCCGGCTGCGGCAGACGTCGAAGAGCTTCAGGGTCTGCGCCTCGAGGCCGCGGGCGGCGTCGAGGAGCATCACCGCCGCGTCGACGGCGGCGAGGACGCGGTAGGTGTCCTCGGAGAAGTCGCCGTGACCGGGGGTGTCGAGCAGGTTGATCACGTGGTCGCGGTAGGCGAACTGCAGCACCGCCGAGCTCACGGAGATACCGCGCTCGCGCTCCATGTCCATCCAGTCGGACGTGACGCCACGGCGCCCGCCCTTGCCGTGGACCGCGCCGGCGGCGGAGATGACCTCGGCGTGCAGGGCGAGGGCCTCGGTGAGCGTGGACTTGCCGGCGTCGGGGTGGCTGATGACCGCGAAGGTGCGACGTCGTCGTGCCTGGGTCGCCGGGTCGCCCGGGTGTGTCGAACTCGGCGGCGCCGAGGGTGCCGCGGTCATCGGCCTCCCATCCCCGTCGTTCCCCGGTTGGTCGCCGCTGTCCTCGACTGTCGTCCCCGTTCGAGGGTACGGACCTCGGGCGCGGACTACGCCGACGGGGTGAGTCCCGCAGCCGCTCGACGTCGGTGCCGCAGGCGATCGCCTCCCCCGGAGCCTGCGTCAGGTGGCGCCCGCTCCGTCGAGGGGCTTGTCGGGCACGACCCGCGGGACGTTGCCGCCCCCGCCACCGTCGGGCTCGACCCAGATGGTCACGGCGTCGCCGGCCGGGACCCGGGTGCCCGCGAGGGGCTGCTGCGCGGTGACGGTGCCGGTGACCGTGGGAGGGGTGTCCGGGTCGGGGTCGACGGCCACGACCCGCGCCGCGACGGCCAGCTCGTGCGCCTCGGCGGCCGGGAGCCCGACGAGTGCGGGCACGAGTACCAGCTCCGGCTCCCTCATGCCACGAACCTATCGGGCACGGTGGGGCACCGATAAGGTCCGGACGCCGCAGGTCGCTCGGCCGGCCGCCGCCCCGCGTCGGGCAGGATCGTCCGCGACGGTCACCGGGTGTCCGGCGTCGGGGAGGGTGGGGCATGGCGGATCGGGTACCAGGGGGTGGGGGACCGTCGGACCGACCGCGGCACCGGCTCGTCGTCGGGGTCCTCGTGCTCGGCCTCGCCCTCACGGCGTGCTCCAACGCGCCCGCGCCGGAGGACGCCTCGCCGACGGGGACGGCGGCACCGGCCGTCCCGTCCGCGAGCGGTGCCCCGCCCGCCGCCGGACCGCTGTTCACCTCCTGCGACGGCCGGTACGAGTGCGCGGACGTCCGGGTCCCGCTCGACTACGCGAACCCCGGCGGGCCGACCATCGACATCGCGATCGCGCGGCAGCCGGCCCGCGACCAGGCGAACAAGCTCGGGATCCTGCTCGTCAACCCGGGGGGGCCGGGCGGTTCGGGCATCGAGGCGGTCGAGGGCGGTGCGGTGCCCGCGGACGTCGCGGCGCGCTTCGACGTGATCGGGTTCGACCCGCGCGGCGTCGGGCGCAGCGACGCCCTCGCCTGCCCGGTCGGGCCCGACACGCCCTACGACGGCGATCCCGACCCCGGCGACCCTGCCGGCGAGGCCGCGACCGACGCGGCCGTCAACCGCTACGTCGACTCGTGCGTGCAGCGCCACCGCGACCTGCTACCCCACGTCGGGACCCGCGACGTCGCGCGCGACATGGACCGGATCCGCGAGGCGCTCGGCGAGCAGCAGCTGAACTACTTCGGCCTCTCCTACGGCACGTCGATCGGCCAGACCTACGGCGACATGTTCCCCAGCCGGATCCGGGCGATGATCCTCGACGGCGTGGTCGACCTGGCCCTGCCCGGGCTCGACGTCAGCCAGGCGGAGAGTTTCGAGAACTCGCTGCGCCAGTTCGCGGCGAACTGCTCGGCGAATCCCTCCTGCCCGGTGCGGGCCGACCCGATCGGCGTCGTCGACCGCGTGCGGGCGAAGGTCGCGGCCGCGCCGATCCCGGTGCCGGGGTCGAGGCCGCTGACGGCGGGCCGGTTCGAGATGGGCGTCGTCATCACCCTGTACTCCACGCAGACCTGGCCCGCGCTGTCGCGTGCCCTCGCCGCCGCCGACGGCGGCGACCCCCGCGCGATGAGCCGCCTCGCCGAGGAGTACATCCGGGGCAGCAACTCCGACACCTACAACGCCGTCACTTGCATCGACACCCCCTGGCCCGCCACCGACGCCGAGGCCCTCGCCTCGGTACGGGCCAGCGCGGCGCGCGTGCCGCACTTCGTCGGCAACGTCCTGGTCAGCGCCCTGACGTGCGCCGGCTGGCCGGTTCCACAGGACCCCCTGACCCCGCCCACGGGCGTCGGGCTCCCGCCGGTGCTCGTGGTGGGTACCACCAACGACCCGGCCACGCCGTACCGCAACAGCGTCGCGCTCGCCGCACGCCTCCCCGGCTCCGCCCTGCTGACCTATCGGGGCGACGGGCACACCGTCGTCGGCCAGGGGGTGCCCTGCGTCGACTCCGCCGCGACCCGATACCTGATCGACCGGCTCCTGCCTCCGCCCGGCACGACCTGCTGAGCTAGTCTCGGTTCCGGTGCGCCGGGAAGTCTGGTCGGCAGTCGTGTTCCCCTGCCCGGAGGCCGCTCGTGACCACCCCCTCGCCCGTCCCTTGCCTCTTCGCCCGGGGGACCTGGGCCGAGACGGCGCGCATCGCCGAGGTGCTGCGCCGCGAGACCGTCGGGGGCTACCTGCTCGTCATCGGCGCGGTGCTGGCGCTGGTGTGGGCGAACTCCCCGTGGTCGCAGACCTACGCCGACCTCGCGGCCACCCGCGTCGGTCCGGCGTCGCTGCACCTCGACCTGACCCTCGCCACCTGGGCGGCGGACGGCCTGCTCGCCCTCTTCTTCTTCGTCGCCGGGCTGGAGCTCAAGCGGGAGTTCGTGGCCGGCGATCTGCGCTCGCCGGCGCGGGCGGTGCTCCCGATCGCCGCGGCGGTGGGCGGGATGATCGTGCCGGCCCTCGTCTACACCGCGGTGACGCTCTCCAGCGGCGGCGAGGGCCTCTCGGGCTTGGCGATCCCGACCGCCACGGACATCGCGTTCGCGCTCTCGGTACTCGCCCTGATCGGCAGCCATCTGCCCGACGCCCTCCGGACCTTCCTGCTCACCCTCGCCGTCGTCGACGACCTCCTCGCCATCACGATCATCGCCGTCTTCTACACCGACGAGCTCTCGGTGCTGCCGTTGCTTGCGGCCCTCGTCCCGCTCGCGCTGTTCGCGGTCCTCGTCCAGCGGCGGGTCCGCTCCTGGTGGCTGCTCCTGCCGCTCGTCCTCCTCACGTGGGTGCTGGTGCACGAGTCGGGGGTGCACGCGACGGTGGCCGGCGTGCTGCTGGGGTTCGCGGTGCCGGTGGCCCGACGCACCGAGGGGGACGGCCCCGGGCTGGCCGAGCACTTCGAGCGGCGGTGGCGACCGCTCTCGGCCGGGGTCGCGGTGCCGGTGTTCGCCTTCTTCTCCGCCGGGGTGGGCGTGGTCGGCGGCGGCCTCGCGGTGGCGGTGCGGAGCCCGGTCACGCTCGGGATCGTCGCGGGCCTCGTCGTGGGCAAGGCGGTGGGCGTGATGGGGGCCACGTGGGCGGTCCAGCGCTTCACCCGGGCCAGGCTCGACGAGAATCTCGGCTGGTTCGACGTCCTCGGGCTCTCGCTGCTCGCCGGGATCGGCTTCACGGTATCCCTGCTCATCGGGGAGCTAGCCTTCGGCACCGGGACACCGCAGGACGACCTGGTGAAAATCGGCGTGCTCGGCGGGTCGCTGCTCTCGGCCCTGCTGGCCGTGGTGGTGCTGCGCGTGCGCAACCGCGTCCACCGCACGCTCCACGACGCCGAGCGGGTGGACGCCGACGCCGACGGTGTCCCCGACGTCTACCAGCACGAGGGGCCGACCGCGGAGCGATAGCGCCGGACTCCGGTGGGTACTCGGCGCCCATGACCAGCGCCACGCCTCCCGTCCCGCCCACGCCGCCCCCAGGAACCCCACCGCCCCCCGGCACCCCGCCCCCCGGCACCCCGCCCCCCGGAACCCCGCCCCGCCCCGCGCCCACGCCCCCCGACCCCACCGCCGGCGCCCCGGTGGAGGGCACCACCGAGGTGATGCCCGCCGTGGTGCAGAAGGTGAGCGCGTTCGCGGCCCGGGAGATCCCCGGCGTGGTCGCCCTCGGCGGTTCCTCGGCGTCCCGGGCGCTCGGGGCGGTCCGGCAGAGCGTCACCGGCAACACCGAGAACGTCGCCGGCGTCCGCGTGGAGATGGAGGGCGACACCGCCCGTCTCGGCGTCGACGTCGAGATCGAGTACGGGGTGGGTGCCCGTGAGCTGGTGCGCGCCCTGCGGCGCCACGTCCCGTCCGCCGTCGAGGAGATCGCGGGCGTCACCGTCACCGCCCTCGACATCAAGATCACCGACGTCCACCTGCCCGGCGGGGACCCGGTCGAGGTCTGACCGCCGCACGGAAACGAGGCATACGACCCACGCCGACGACGACGCCCCGCGAACCGTTCGGTTCGCGGGGCGTCCGTGGGTCAACGGGAGCTCCGTGTCGCGATCACCGGGAGCCCGGGTCGGCGTCGGTGTCCCGGGTCAGCCCAGCGCGCCGAGGAAGGTGATGATGGAGTCCGCCGCGGCCGCGAGCCCGGCCAGGACGGCGGTGACGGTGCCCGCGGCGCCGGTCGGCTCGCGGAGGATCCAGAACAGCACGAGCACGCCCACGAGGACCCCGATCACGCGCTGCATAAGGGGAAGGTACTCAGGTGTGCCCGGTCAGACGAGCGCATGGACGGAGACGGCCCGATTCGACGAGTGATTGGGCGGGACGCTGCTCGGGGTCGGCCGAACGACGGAATCCCCGTCGCGTTCCTCGAGGGCCTTTCGGTCGATCTCCGATGCGCGTCGTATGGATTCCGACGAGCCACGGGGAGGACCACCCCGACCTCCCTCACGACTCGTCCGGAGGACGGTCAGCCACGCGTCGTGCCCGTGATGCGCATCGCGACCTGCTCGTCGTCGGCGGTGTAGGCCTCGTAGACGAACTCGGTCCCGGTCCGCGCGACGTACTCCTCCCAGGCCCTGTGCTCGTGCTGCTCCCAGCCCGGGTAGTTGAAGTACTCGTCGAAGATGACGACCGAGCCCTCGACGAGTCGTGGCCCGCACAGGTCGAGCACCGTCTTCGCGGACGAGTACAGGTCGCCGTCGACGTGCAGGAAGGCGATGTGGCCGTTGTGCTCGTGCAGGAACTTCGGCAGCGTGTCGTCGAACCATCCGACCACCAGCTCGGCGCCGGGCACCGTCGGGAGCGCCTCGAGGGCGAACGTGGCCGCCGGAAACGTCGAGCGCCAGTCCTCGGGCAGACCCTCGAAGGAGTCGAAGCCGTACACCGACCCAGCCTCGGGACGGAGGCCCGCGATGATGCCGAGGGTGGTTCCGCTGTAGACACCGAACTCCAGCGCGAGCCCGGTGGCGGGAGCCGCCTTCACCGCATGTCGAAGGGTTTCGTGCTTGTCGTGGTAGGTCGTCGCCGTCGGGAAGTGCTCATAGGCGAACTGCGCGCTCGTCCTGACGGCCTCGCGCTCGGCCGCCTGGAAGATGTCGCGACGGCTGCGCTCGTCGGCGCTGTCCACCGTGTCGAGGATCCGGTCGACCTGGCCCTGCATCCAGGCCTCGTGCTGCTCGATCCGTGCGTCGAGTCGTACGCGGACGGCGTCGTCGACGACGCTGTGGAGCTTGTCGTGGATCCGGATCCGCAGCTTGTCGAACATGGGTTGTCCTTCCGGTGGCGGGACGCACCCGGCACGGTGGGCGGCGGTCAGGCGCAGAAGAGGTGCTGCCAGAAGGCGCGGCTCGTGAGGTCGGGGACCGCCTCCCGCAGGCGATCACGGGCCGCGCCGCCCTCACGGCGCAGGCGCAGGAGGACGCGGGCGGCCTCGCCGCCCAGGGTGATGAGCGCCGCACGGTCGAAGCTCCGTACGCGCACCCCCTCCTGGGACCGGTCGGTGACCACGGCGGTGCGGAAGCGGGAGACGTGCCACCACGACGCGTCCTGGGCGTTGATCGACACCGTTCCGAGCGGCCGGCCCCGGAGTTGCGACGCCAGCCGCTTGGCCAGCACGGCGGTCTCCCGGGACGGCGCGTGTCCGGCCTTCGCCATCGGTCGGCCGCCGGCGCGCAGGCCCGGCACCGCAGAGGCGGGATGACGCACCGTCTCCGGGTATGCCCGGCGCAGCTCGCGGACTGCGTGGAGAGCCGCGACACCGCCGTCACGCATGCTGTCGGGGCCGCGCAGGAAGTCCTCCACCGCGCGGATCAGGGTCGCGGCCTCGCCGTAGCGCATGGACACCAGGCACTCCGCGATCCACCGCCCGGCGACCCTGGCGCTCGCCGAGGGGTCGAAGTCACCGTGCAGCGCGTCGATCATGAGGGCGTTGCGGAGCGTGAAGTACCGCGACCAGTCGTCCTCGTCCTTCCAGTCGAAGTCTTGGTGCCACACGCCGGCGCCGGGCACCGTCACGGTCGCGTGTCCGCGCGAGCGTGCGCGGTAGCCGAACTCGACGTCGTCCCACTGGAAGAAGAAGGGCATGGGGTAGCCGATGTCGTCGACGATCTCCGACGGGATGAGGCAGCACCACCAGGCGTTGTACTCCGCGTCGACGCGGATCTCCTGGAGCTCCTCGGTGATGTCGACCTTGTCGAGCGCGTCGGGCACCGCGAGGCCCGGCTCGATCTGGCGGAAGTCGGCGGTCTCGGCTCCGACGTGCAGCTTCTCGGGGTGCAGCAGGTGCAGCATCTGTGCGCCGACGATCACCGGCTCCACGGTGCGGTTGGCGAACGCTGTGAGGCGCACCACGACGTCGGGCTCGAGGAGGATGTCGTCGTCCATGAACAGGACGTTGGTGCGACGGGCGCCCTCGACGGCGGCGACTTCGTAGAGACCCCGCGTGAAACCCCCCGCGCCGCCGAGGTTGGGCTGGCGGCGGTAGTGGAGCGACGGGCCGAGCGCTGCGGCGATCTCGACGAACGCCGCCCGCGAGTCGACGGTGTCCTCGCCCTGGTCGACCACGTACACGGCGTCGACCATGAGACGTGCCTCGGCGTCCGTGGTGAAGACCTGAAGGGTGTAGACGCAGTCATCAGCCCGGTTGTAGGTGCACATGACGAGTGCGGTCGGCCTCAAGGCCTGGGGTGCGGCCACGCTCCAGCGCACGTCATCGACCTCGAGCTCGTGGTCACCCGCGGAGAACTCGGCCCAGAGGGCGCCCCCGTCGACGAAACGATCGATGGGGAGGGGGATGTCGACGCGCTGCATCGACACCGCGTCGAGGTCGCGGTGGGCGACGGTCCGCTCGACGCCGTCGCGATCCGACGCGCGGACCAGAATGCGGCCGGAACCCGTGAAGGAGGCCTCGAGCACGACCTCGGTCGCCGAGGTCCAGCGCTGCCAGTAGCTGGCGGGAAACCGGCCGAAGTAGGTGTTCTGGCTGACGTGGCTCCGTGGGGCCAGGACGACGCGGGAGCGCAGGAGCTCCACATCCCCTTCGGCGCGGACGTAAGCTTTGCCGGATACTCGTACGAACGGTGCAGTGAAGAAGCCGCGTTGGGCGACGAGCCGGTCGAGGTCGGGGCCCTGGTCGGGGAGGGGCGCTTCAGCGCTGTGCTGGGTGGAATCGTCGATGTTTCCGCCCTGTGCTGTCACGGTCATGCGTGTCCCCTTCGCGGACGGACCGCGATCTCGGAGGGCACTCACCCAAATGTTGACCCTCCTGCCGACTGGTAGTGCAGTACTGAACGCGGTCTGCGGTGATGTCGCAGCAGAGTCGGCCCAGACGGAGACAGTCTAGAGGGCGCGTCATCATCGAACCGATGAGGGTCCGCAAGACCGTCTCACCGTCCCTCGGAAGCCCGCGCGCAGCGCCGACCACGTGTGGGACACAGCGACGCGGTCTCGATCCGTGTTTCGGCGCGTTCACGGTCGCGGCCCAAAGTAGGCTCGATCACTTGGCTCTGCCCAACGGGGTTGGCGTGGTGGGCGTAGGCGTCGTCGGTGCACCGTCGCGGCGGGGTCGATCAGGTCCCGCGCAGGTGGCGACGATCTGGAGGTTGAACCCCGGTGTCGTGGCGCTCGCCGCTGTCGAGGTCGTTTGCGGTGGTTCCAGGCCCGGGTCGGGGCGCGTGCACAGTCAGCTTCACCTCGTGAACCAGAAGCTTGCGCCGGACGGTTCAACGCCGTTCAAACGGGGATCGCTCCAGAGTGGCCTCAGTATAGTTTCCAGATGTGGCGTAACCGTCGTATAACGAGCAGGAAAGACGATGTCTAGACTACCTCCTCGGGCGAGCAGATACGTCGCAAGCATGTACTGCTCGTTGTAGTAACGACGAGTCCACGAAGGCGGATAATCCCACGGGAGTTCGATGTCGTGGAGGCCCACGACGACGCCCCTAGGAAGGTTGGGTAGGACCTCGAGGAAGAATACGGTGACATCAGAGTTCATAGAACAGCGATGGGAGCCGTCGAAGAAGACAAAGTCGCCTGGCCGGAGGTCGGAGAACACCGAGAGGTCGGCGTCCTCCAACCTCTGCCGGAGGACAGCGTCGCAGAGACGGTCTACTTCAGCGCGCGGGTTCGGGTCGATCGACGTGATCCTGGTGGAGAGCTCATTGTCGATGATTGCGCGCCGAGCAAGTTTGGTGGACTCACCCGACCCGATCTCCAGGTAGTGTTCCGGTCCACGCTCGGCCAACAGCGTGTAGTTCGCCACCATATCGAGCGCGGGCAACCATCCGTTGGCCCAGCACGGCTCGCTCGACACAGACCGGTGTCTTAGCGGGATGGCGGTGAAAGCGTCTTTGTACTTGAGGGCGCGCTCCAGAAAGGCGACATAGGTTGTGTCGTTCTCGGAGATCAGATCGTTGAGACCGCTGTGGGCGGGCATGCCGTATCCGTAACGAGGCTTCCCAGTCACGGGATAGTCGAGGACCACCAGTTGCCGGCCTCGAACAGTCCACATCACCTTTGCGAATGTCGGACTTTCGGTCAGTAGCCGTCGCAGATTCTCCATCAAAGCTGGGTGTTGTTGTAGGGCGGTTTCCAGGCGCTGCCGCATGGCCCGACACCCTAACCGGGCGTGGAGTCAGTGGTTCCGCGGCTCTGGCTTGTCTCGCAGGCACCGTCGATCCAGGGCCATGGTCCAGCAGACGGACTCGTCGACGCTGCTGATCGCCGGCGCGGTCGACGAGGCGGTAGGCGTCGGTGCCACCCGTGGCGCCTACTGCCCCGGGTCATTCGAGCGCGCCCCGCACGGGCAGCCCAGGTCGCCGCCGGTTGCCTGCCGACCTGATTTGCGACCCCCGACCGGTTCCCGGTGGGCTCGGACCGACCAGCACGGCCTGGCGGCCGGTGGGGCACCTGCGACTGCACCCCACGGCCGCACCCCGACGCTTCGCAGGACCACTATGCGTGACATCGAGGGGGAACCGGTCACGCTCCTGGGCTGCGTTCCGCATGCCGACGAGTCGTGCCCGGCGTGTTCGGGGTGCCACCACCTTCCTCACCCGTGGCGTGGTGCAATATGTCGGCCACTGCGCCGCTGGGGGTGGGATGCCGGGTCATCGATCGTGCCACGGAGACGTCTGGGTCGTCGTTCCCGTCTTCAACGAAGAACGCGTGATCGCCACCGTGATCGAGGAGCTCCGTCGGGTCCTGCCGAATGTGGTATGTGTGGACGACGGCAGCTCGGACGCGTCCGCGGACGAGGTTCTGCGGACTGGTGCGCACCTCGTTCGGCATCCGATCAACATGGGTCAAGGCGCGGCGCTGCAGACGGGCATCTCCTATGCGCTGCTGCGACCGGGTGCGCGCTACTTCGTGACGTTCGACGCCGACGGTCAACATCGGGTGCAGGACGCTGCCGCGATGGTTGCCATCGCCAAGGCAGACTCGGTAGACGTCGTCCTCGGGTCCCGCTTCCTCGCCGGCGGTGGTGAGGAGTCCGGGACTGAAGGATCCGCCGGCGTGCCCCTACTCAAACGCATGATCCTCCGTTCGGCGGCCTGCGTCGGGCCGTCCGCGCGCCGGCTGAAGCTGACCGACTCGCACAACGGTCTCCGCGTGCTGTCGAGGCCGGTCGCGCGGGAGCTGCGGATCACGATGAACGGCATGGCCCACGCCTCCGAGATCGTCTCCTACCTCGGACGGTCACGGTGGACGGTCCGCGAGGCTCCGGTCTGCATCCGCTACACGGACTACTCACGGTCGAAGGGTCAATCGCTGATCAACGGTGTCAACATCCTCTTCGACCTGTCCGTTCGTCAGCGAGGAGGGTGAACCGTGCTCATCAAGCTCGTCCTCATCCTCGCCGTCATCGGTCTGCTGGTGTTGTTCGTCCGGAGCAGGCCGGGTGTGCGGTTGCAGGCCGGGAAGCGGGTCGGCGTCGTCGTCTTCGCGCTGTTGAACATCTACGCGGTCGCGCGGCCCGATGATGTCAGCGTGGTAGCCCAGGCGCTGGGTGTCGGTCGCGGGACCGACCTGGTGCTGTATGCGCTGGTCATGGCCTTCCTTCTCGGCATGCTCAACTTCTACGTGCGGTTCAGGGAGTCCGACCGGCGTTTCACCGAACTCGCGCGGACGATCGCGATACGGGAGGCGGAGTCGGTGAACCGCGAGCGCCACCTCGATGAGCAGCCCGGGACCGCGCTCACTGTGCCGGTGGGACGCCTGGACGAACCGGACGCGTGACGAGCCGTCCAGCGCGCCGATGACGATCTCCGAGCGCGACACGAGATCGGCCGACGTCGACCGATGCGGTCTATCGCTGCGGCCCTCCCATGTCGGGTCGGCACCGGGGGGCGAGGGCGACGACCTGCCTGACTTCCGGGCGCTGGGCTGGCTCGCCGTCGAGGCCCTCTCCGCCGTGGTGGTCGCGGCGGCGGTCAGCCTCACCATTCAGCTGGTGATCGGGAGGGTCGCGATACCGCGGCCATCGTACCTCCCGACGGCGGCCACAGCGCTGACGGTGGCGGCCCTGGCGACGGCTCTGGTGGTGCTGTGCCGTCTGCCGCGAGCGCCCTGGCGCGCGGTCGCGGAGTGGAGCCTCCCGGCCGCGCTGACGACGTCGGTCCAGGCCTGGGCGTTGAACGGGACGCCCCTCTACCTGTTCGGCACCGGCGGCGACCAGTACTTCCGGATGCAGTACCTCGGCCGCTACGCCGCATCCGCCCAGCTGGCGGACCCCAATTACGTCGACGTCCCACCGTTCTACCCGGCGTCGTGGTTCTGGATCGGCGGCCGGCTGGCCCACGTCCTCGACGTGCCGGCGTGGGTTGCCTACAAGCCCTACGCCATCATCACCATGGCCGTGGCGGCATCGCTGGCGATGGTGCTCTGGAGCGCAGTGACCTCCCGGCGGTGTGCGCTCGCGTTGGCGGGGACGACTGCGGTGCTGGGTCTCGCGATCGGAGCCTACGAGCCGTACTCCTGGCTCGCGGTGGCCTGTATCCCCCCGGTCGCCGTACTGGCACTCCGCCTCGCGGAGCGCGATGCGCTACGGGGATCGACGGCTCCTGGCGGTGCCACGACGCTCCTGGTGGGAGTCTTCGTCGGTGCCTGCGCTGCGACGTACAGCTTGCTCGCCGGGCTCTTCGTCCTCGTGTTGCTCGTGATAGCGGCGTTCGTCGTTCTGGCGCCCCGACGCTCGGGCCTACGACAATCCGAGGACAGGGGGCGGACCTGGACGGCCCTGACCCAGGGGGCCCGTCTGTCGACGGTCGCGGCCATCGCCGGGGCCCTCGCGGTTCCCGTCTGGCTGCCGTACATCCTCGCGGCGCTACGGAGCCCGTCAGCCGGAAACGGCGCCGCGCGGTACTTCCCCGACGTCGCCGCCGAGCTCCCCATGCCGATGTTCGAGCTCTCCCTGCTCGGCGGGCTGAGCCTCCTGGGCGTGGGGTGGACGACGGTGAGGTTCGCCCGGAGTCTCACCGCCCGGGCCCTCGCCATCCTCGCGGCGTCGTGCTACCTCTGGCACGTTCTGTCGACCATCATGGTCGCGTTCCACACGAGTCTGTTGGCGTTCCACACCGACGTCGTGCTCAACCTCGCCCTGGTCTGCGCGGGCATTCTCGGGCTCGTCGACGCGCTGGCGTGGTTCCGTAACCGGACGAGCACCGGGCTTTGGGTGGGGACGCGTGCCGCCGTGAGCATCGTGGCCGTGCTCGCCATCGTGTCGCTGACCCAGACCCCGCCCGACGCGATGCAACAGTTGGTCGCCGGCGCCTTCAGCAGCTACGACGATCATGGGAAGACGGCGCTCGACCCGGCGGCGACGCCGCGCGACGACGAGCCCGGTTCGTGGAACGAAGAGCTGATCGCCACGCTCGACCGTATGACCGGTCGGCCGCCGCAGGACGTCGTTCTGCTGACCAGCGACTGGCCCATCCTGGACTTCGAGCCGTACTGGGGGTTCCAGACCAGCATCCAGGAGTACGCGAACCCCCTCGCGCAGTACCCTGCCCGCCGGGCCGAGATCGAGGATTGGGCGCGGTCCTCGGACTCGCAGGACCTCCTGCGGCGTCTGGACGCGAGCGCGTTCACCGCGCCGACGGCTTTCGTCCTCGCTCGTGAGACCGACGGCTTGCACGTGGCTCTGTCGTACAACCAGTTCCCCCGCTCCGACACCAACCGGTACGTCGACGCAGTGTTCCCCTCACGGCTCTTCGACGGCCCCGGCTTCGTCCGGCGCGACGTCGGCCCGTTCACGGTCGTCGTCCGGACCAGTCGCCCCTGATGTACCGGGACCGGAGCATGGAGGGGGTCATGACGCGCACAGGGGCCAGCGGTTCTCCGCTCCAGGCCGTATCGCGACGTCGCGGTGGCCCCTGGGGCATCGCCCTGCACATGGCCGCAGGCGTCGGTGTCGTGGGCGCGGCCGGGTACGCCTTCGTCGCCATTGTGGGCCACGTCTTCACCGGGGCAGGGTTTGCCGCCGACGTCGCCGCGCTGACGTCGCTCTACCTCATCGTCAACATCGTCGGCCCGGGCATCTTCACCGCGCTGGAGCAAGAGACCAGCCGGGCTGCAGCGGCGAGCATCGCGGCCGGCCACCCGGTCGCAGCGGTTGCCCGCCGGTCGGCGTGGCTCGCCGCTGCCCTCTTCGCCGCGGTCACGGTCGTCCTCGTCGGGCTGTGGCCGGGCGTGCTCAGCCGAGTCCTCCACGGCAACACGGCGCTGCTCGAGGCAGCCGTCCTCGCCGCGGCCGGTGCCGCCGTTGCGTACTGGGCTCGGGGGCTCCTCTCTGGGGAGCACCGCTTCGGCCGTTACGCGACCACGCTGTATCTGGAGGGCGCAGCGCGGCTCGTCCCCTGCCTGGTCCTGGTGTACCTGGCAGTGCGGGTGCCGGCGGCCTACGGATTCGCTTTCGCGGTCGGGGCGGCAGTGGCGGGCCTGGCCGGGCTTCGGCCCCGCCGGCCCCGGCCCGCCTCGCCGGCAGCGGGACAACTGGACGGCATGGTTGAGTCGGTCGCCTTGCTCGTCGGCGCCACCCTGTTGATGCAGCTCATGGCCAACGTCGGTCCGCTCGCTGTGGCCTACCGGCTCCCCGCCGACCCGACTGCGGTCAGCGTGTTCGCAGCGACGTTCGTGTTGGCCCGTCTCCCGCTCTTCCTGTTCTCGCCGATGCAGGTCGTTCTCGTTCCCTCGCTCACCAGAGCCGCGACCAGGGGAGCCTGGACCGAACTCCGACGCCGCGTGGTTCTCGTGCTGGTGGTTGTCCTCAGCGTCGCCGCCATCGGAGGAGTACTGGCGATCTTCTTCGGCCCCTGGGGCGTCCGTGTGCTTCTGGGCGCGGCCTACGCTCCGGCGGCCGGGACGGTCGCTGTGTTGGCCCTGGCCACCACCCTCATGATGACAGCGCAGATCCTTCAACCGGCCTTGATCGCCCTGCGTCGACAGGTCCACGTCGTGATCGCCTGGGCGGTCGGCTCCGTGGCATTCCTCGGGACGCTCTTCGCGCCTCTCACACCCGTGACAGCCGCGCTCGCCGCCCAAATCATCGGTCCCGCCGTGGTGGTGCTCTGCGCGGGGACGACGTTCCTCGTCACTCTGCACAAGAGTGAAGCGCGAGGGCAGCGATGACAGCACGAAAGGGCCCACGGATGTCCGACCCGACAACGGGGACAACGGCCACCCCGGGTATTCTCCGGCCCGTGGCGTCATCAGGTGGTGAGCAGACGACAGCAGTCCGACCGCCGCCGGCACTCGACCAGACGTTGCCTCGGGTTCACTTCTTCGTTCCGTTCTACGGCAGTCCCCGGTTCCTCGTCGAAACCGTGGAAGCCGTACGGCGATCGGAGGACACCCGATGGCGACTCACGATCGTCGACGACGGCTGGCCGACGACCGAGATCGAGGACCATCTGGCGCGCCTCGGTGATCCGCGGATCCGCTACCTGCGCAACGAGACGCGTCAAGGAACCGCTGGCAACCTCTTCACCTGTATCCGGATGGCGCGAGAGCGCAGCGAAGCCCCCTATGTCACGTTCCTCGGAGCCGACGACATCGTCGAGCCGAACTATGTCGATGTGGTGACGTCGGCCTTCCGCTGGTCCAGCGACGCTGTCATGGTCCAACCGGCGGTTACCGTCATCGACGAGTCGGGCGAGGTCCACACGCCCCTCGCCGACCGCGTGAAACGCCTGAGTTCGTGGTCATCGCGACGCCGCGGGGTGGTCAGCGGCGAGCACGCGGTACGGCAGCTGATGCGGGCCAACTGGTTGTACTGGCCGAGCGTGTCCGTCCGACGGGACGTTCTCGGCCGAACTCACTGGCGGGCGGACATCGACGGCATCAGCGACTTCGCCCACGCGATCGACATCCTGATCGGCGGTGGCTCGCTTGTGCTGGACAGTGCTCTGGCGTTCCGCTATCGGAGACACCCCACGAACGACTCGTCGACCCGGGCGCGGTCTGGTGTGCGGTGGGAGCAGGAAAAGAGGTACTACCAGGAAGTGGCCGCGGCCCTCCGGGTCCACGGTTGGACCCGGGCAGCGCGGGCCGCCGACCTTCACCTCTCCTCCCGCCTCCACGCCGCGCAGGCCCGGCTCATGGCGGCGACGGCTGCCGTTCACGCCAGACTGAGAAGGGCAGGATGAGTTCACTACCGAACTATGAGCGGGCGAATTACCGGATGGCGCAGCGGGCCCGTCTCGCGGCGGGTTTCGCCCAGCAGGTTGAGCTCACGGTGACGCCGTTCCTCGACACGGACTTCTCCTCCTGTCGTGTCGCCGACATCGGGTGCGGATACGGCCATGGACTCGTCGCGCTCGCCCGCCGGTGCCGCAGCGCTGTCGGTCTGGAACCCAACGCGGTGCTGGCCTCCGAGTCCCGCCAGCGTTGCCGCGAGGCGGACCTGAACAACGTCGAGGTCCGCGACCAGGTCGCTGGGGATCTGGACGAAGACGGGGGTTTCGACGTCGTCGTCCTCGATAACGTGCTCGAGCACATCGACGACCAGCGCAAAGCGCTGCGTCGGATCGGGAAAGCGTTGAGGGTGGGGGGCGTCGCGTACATCCTCGTGCCCAACAAGTTGTGGCCCTTCGAAGCCCATTACGGGCTGCCGTTCCTCGCGTATCTCCCGCTTCCGCTCGCCAACCGCTACCTGCGGGTGACCGGCCGCGGCAGCGACTACACGGACGCCAGTTACGCCCCTAGCTACCGCACCCTGCGACGCCTGCTCGCCGAGAGGGGCGAGCTCGACGGACAGTTCACTCTGCCTGCCGATGTCACCCTCGCCGAGGGTGGCGCCCGCTGGTCGTACAAGGTCGGCTTCCGGCTGCTCGAGCGGTTCCCAGCCCTGTGGGCGGTGTCGAAGGCGTTCCTCGTCGTCGCGACGAAGACGGCGCCGACTCCCTGAAGGTGGGGGTCGGGGTCTCCTACTGCGGCATCAACTCGAACACCGTCACGTCGGGGTTGGCGTAGACGGGTCGCAGCGCGCGCACCCGATCCAAGGCCACCAGTCCCGGTTCCCTCTGGCCGCTGTCGAGAAGGAAACCGCGACCGACGATGACCCAGCGCACGTTGAGCCGGGTGGCGGCCGCGCGGACGGCGGCGTCGGTGTCGTACTGGTTGAACCGCGCGGTCAGCAGACTCGCGGCGGGCCCGATCCCCTCGCTGCTGTAGTGGCCGGCGACCGGCTGAACCCCGTCGAGCGCATACATCCAGACCGACCCGTCCATACGATCGTTCATGACCCGCTCCCCCGGCCGCACAAGCGAGCGCAGAACGTCGTAGGCCTGGACCTCGAGTGGACTGGTCGCCGGGCCGCCGACGTCCACGATCAGGCGCAACCTGGCCTCGTTGCGGGCGAGGTAGAGCCCATTGCTGGCCCCGACGAACCCGGCGAGTACGACCGCCGCAAGCATGGCCGCGGTCGCGGTCGGCCCTACCCGGACTCGGCGTCCTAGCTCCGCCCGGCGCGCCACCCCGACAACCCCCGATTGCACCTCGGCGATCCCGTGGCCGGCGACGACGCCCAACGCGACGACCGCGACCCCGATAAGCCGATACTGGTCGTTCCACCACGGTGCGGTAATCGCCTTCACCCAGGGGGCGTCGGAGGACGCGTCCACCACGAAGAGGGACACGAAGATCACCGCGGTACCCCCCACCCACCGCAGCGGGCCGATCCGCCGGAACCGGAGCAGACCGACAATCAGGGCTGCAGTCAGCCAGAGCTGGGGCGGGATCGCGGGACTGTGGACCAGATCGGCATTCGCGGTGTGCTGGAACAACAGAACCTGACCCAGTGCGGTGGCGGGGGTCAGGTTCGCCGGCCACTCGAACGGGGTTCCGGCGCTCTGCACCACCCCACCCAGCTGGGCGGCCGCCAGCCCGCCGGTGACGATCCCGGCCACCGTCAACGCGGCAACCTCACGCAAGATCGTCGCTGGCGCACCCCACCACCGGACCACGGCCATGGGCAACGCGAACACCACGGCGGTGATCAGGACGGCGGGGTGGAGGCACAGCAAACCGACCGCACCCAGCACGAGCGGCAGTCCGGGCGCGATCCGCGCGCGCCGGGACGGAGCGTCGAGGAAGTCGACCACGAAGATGACCGCGACCGGGACGAGTGCGACCCCCAACGCGTAGGGCAGCAGAGGCCCCCGAGCGACCAGGTCCCAGAACGAGGTTGCTGCCACCACCACGAGCGCGCTCGCCCCTGCATGGACCGCACGCCCCCCGAAACGGCGCACGAGTGCGGCCACCCCAAGAGCCAATACGCACGCCAACAAGGCGGTGTTCGCGTCGAGCACTGACGGGATGTCGCGTCCGGTCAGCTGATAGACGACGCTGGCGACGACGTGATACCCGTTCGGGTAAAACACTCCGCGGGGCGACTCGTACCAGTTCACCCGAGTCATGGAGTACAGGCCAGCGTCTCCGGTCTCCGCGATCCATCGAATCCCGTTCGCCTGCAGCGGCGCGTCGAAGCCTTGAGGAACGGCTCTGATACTCCGGAATCCGACAAGAACGGCCGTCGCACCAACGCCAGCCGCGAGCGCACAACACACGGCCACGCCCAGGTGTCCCGAACGCGCCCAACCCGAGGACTCCGGCGCCTGGTCCCTTCCCGCGAGCCGCCGCAGACCCGCAGCCACACCAGCAAACACGACCGTGGCAGCGGCGAACGTCAGCGGACCCCACCCGATCCCGATCGCGGAGCTCCACGGGCCGGCCAGGCCCGCCATGGCGTAGGTCAGCAGCGGAGCGCCAGCCGCCAGGGTCCACCCACGAACGCCGCCGAGTGCCCCGACCAGCCCGCCGGGCAACCACAACACCATGGCGTAGACGAGAAGTAGCGCCACGTCCCCCCACGACACTGTCGGAAGTACCACCATCACCTCTCGGCTGTTCTCCCAGAGCGGTCAGACCGCAGGGTCCGATCCAGCTCGCCACACCACGCTCAGGAGTCGCGGTCCCGGTGGTGCTGCCTATGACGACCTGCTCGTTTGTGGGCGGGTAGGCCTCGTGGCGAACCCGGTGCCGCCGCTCTCCGCGTCCCCTGCTCACGGTGCTACGACCGGACAGGCCCGCGTGCGCGACACCGCGCACGCGCACCGCATTCCGCCCGAGCGTGTGCTGTAAAGCTCATCTGGGGCAACGGAACGGCGGAGAATCTACGCTTGGCGACGAGGCGATTGACGTCGGCGCCCGTCGTGAATCCCCCGCTACAACACGGGCTCGTCCCTTGTGGTCGGGTCCGCCCTCCCTGGGTCCGCCCCCTGCGAGGGGCCTCCCTCCCGCGATGGCTCGGTGACCAGCTCCGAGGCCCCCACCGACGCGGAGCTCGGGCTCGGTCATGAGCGCCGCCACCGAGTACCAGCCCATCGCGTTGAGCAGGACGGGCACCAGCGTGACGGCCACGAACCGGCGCTCGCCCCGCGGCTCGAACCGGCCGATCGACGCCGTGATGGGCGAGCACGAGCGAGATCGCGACGACGGCGAGCCCGCCCTCGAGCCCGAACCCGCTCCGATGCGTCAGGACGAGACCGAGCGTGAAGACCGGCCAGTGCCAGAGGTAGAGCGCGAAGCCCGGGCGGCCGAGGTGCTGCAGGGGAGCGGATGCAAACAGGCGGTCGACGCCGCGCGGGTCCCCGGTCCGGCCGGCGAGCAGCACCGCGCACGCAGCGAGGACGGGCCACAGCGCGCGGTAGCCGGGGAAGCCGCCGGCGACGTCGAGGACGACCCCGCAGCTCAACGCGTGAGGACGATCGAGTACGCGAGCGACGCCGCGGTGAGGATGATCACCCAGAGCCGCGTCAGCGAGTGGAAGTGCGCGAGCTTCCGGCAGCACCAACGCGCCCTGGACCTGCAGCGAGAGCGACCAGAGGTGCTGGCCGATGCTCGCGGGGTCGTGCGCGGCGTAGTAGTCGACCGAGTCGGCGGCGAGGCGCCAGTTCTGCAGGAACAGCGCCGACGCGACGACCCTCCCGGATCGTCTGCGCCCAGCGCACCTCGGGCAGCACGAACGCCCCGACCAGCGCCGATCCGAGGACCGGTATCCCGGGACGGATCGGCCCGCCGGGACGGATCGGGCTGGCGGTGTGGCCCGGAACGGCGCGGGCGAGGGCGGCGCGGGCGAGGGCGGCGCGGACGAGTGCGGCGCGGACGAGTGCGGCGCGGAGCGGGGCGACGTACGGGGCGCGGCGGCGTACGCCGCGGCCCCCCGGGCCCGCTCCGGCATCGGGTCTCTGCTCGCATGGACGACCCCGTCCGGCCAGGAGGTCAGTGCACCGTCCGGTCCCCGCCCGACGCGGCGAGGGCACGCCGATGATCACGCGAAGGTGGGACGGTGGGCCGCGACGGTGGTCTCCTTCCGCCGCGCCGCCGGATGCCCGACGATGTATACGTGATCACAGCTCGCAAGCCCTCGAGATGGCGCCAGCAGTGGGACGTCGCGCGCGACGGTGAGCCGCTCGCACGGTTCGACCAGGCCACCTTCCGCAACCGTGGGAGGTTCACCCTCGACGGCCGGGACCACCTGGTGAAGGGGCTGGGCATCGGCACGAAGTACGCGTTGTACGCCGCCCGCGTGGACGGTGGCGAGGCCTCCGACTCCGGTCCGGTCCTCGCCGAGGCGACGCGGGTCGGGCGCAAGGACTGGTCGATCACCACCGAGGGCCGGACGTTCCACTTCCGCCGACGCTCGATGTGGCGTCCCGATCAGGATCTTGTCGACGACACCGACGCGGTCGTCGGCAGCATCCGACGCGCGAGCATGTGGAATCTGACCGCCGACGCCGACCTCCCGGGCCTCCCCGACCCGGTCGCGGTGTTCGCCGTCCTGGTCGTCGTCCTGATGTGGGAGGCGTCCGCGTCCGCCGCGGCGTCCACCGGCGGCGCCTGAGGGTCAGCGGGCGGTGCGCGGCGCAGGCGAACGCCGCGCGTCCCATGGAACGGCACGGTGCGGGAGCGGACTTCGGTGTCGTCGGGCATGAGTTTCGCGGTGCCGGCACGCCAGCGGCGGGGGACCTCGACTCGTACCCGTCGGGTTCTCAGGAACCCGTTCCAACTATCAATGGTGCGGGAGCTGGCGGGTGGGTGGGTTCTGGTCTGGTTCTGGTCAGAGCAGTCGGAGGATGAGGACCCGGCGCTGCTCGACGGCGATGGCGTGGACGATCAGGCCGGTGCCGTCGCCGTAGGTGGTGATCCGCTGGTCGCTGGGCGGGTCGAAGGCGTCTCCTCGGGGCCGTAAGGGTCCTCGAGGAGCTCGGCGACTCGAGTGTCGATCTGGCGTTGGGTGTCCGGGGAGAGCTCGGCGTAGTAGTCGTCGGCGATCTCGAGCCAGCGGGCGGAGAACGCGGCCATTGAGCGGAGGTGTCTTTACAGCTGGGTGCGGGTGCCGTTCTCATGATGGACGATCCAGCTGGTCCCGTCGCCGGCGCAGGCGGGGGCGACCTGGTCGCGTTCGGCATCGGTCAACGGATTGGCTCGGATGGCGGCGATGTGCCACCACCGGTCGAGCACGCGCTCGAGCGGAGAGAGGTCCAGGTCGGCGTCAGCGCGGGCGAGCGCCTGGCGGAACTCGGCCTCGAACTGGCTGCACTCGTCGAGGGCGGCCCCGGCCTGGGCCGCGCGGATGGCCGGCCCGGCGCGCTCGATCTTCGTCGCCGCGGTCATCTCGCGAGTATCCGCCCTCCGACGGCGCGGCGGCGGCAGGGTCGGCCGTTCGGCGCGTCCGCCGCGCGCGGGTGCTGTTCATCAGCCTGGGCCCTTGACCGTGCCCAACGTCGGTCGCTCGACCGGCAGCGCCATTTTCGTCGCGCTCCCGCTGCGCTGACGCATCAGCCCTCCATCCAGTGGCGCTCCCAACAGTCGTCAGCATCCTCCTCGTCGTCGGCCTCGCGTTGATCGTGCGGCGACAGTCGGCCCGGCTCGGGGTGGCCGTCCTCGCCCTGGTGCTCGTGCTGGTCAACGTCGCAGCGGGGATCAACGCCTATGTCGACGACGACCGGACCCTTCCCAGGTCACCACGCCGCCGTCGGGGACGCTCACCCAGCTCCTGCGGCGCTCGCTCGCGCTGCGCCACCCGACCCTGTTCGAGACGGCGACGCCGACTCCGAGCCCTTTGCCGCGCTGAACGCCATCGTGCCGAGGGCGCGGGCCGCGGGGCATCCGGCGCGCAAGGTCGTCGTGCCCGAAGGAGGCCACACCTTCGACGTCTTCTCCGCCGGGTTCGCGGACTCGCTGCCCTGGATGGCGGGGCGTCTCGGGATCGGCCCCGTCGTGCGCGATTCGGGGTGCTCCTGCGCCGGGTCAGGACGCCGGCAGCTTCCGCAGCGCGTCGCGCAGGGACTTCTCGGCGTCGTCGGCGAGCTTGCCCAGGGCCGGCAGGAGCAGCGGCGTCGCCAGCTTCGCGGCTCCGTGGAAGGTGAACGTGGCGGTGTAGGACACGTCGGTCCCGCCGTCGTCGGACGCGGTGAGGTCCATGTCGTCTCGTCACCGTCTTGTTGCGCCCGACGATGCGCAGGTGGTCCGGATCGTCGCGCTCGAGGGTGTAGGTCAGCGTGGTCTCGCGTCCCCGGAACTGCGAGACGTTGCGCCACTGCTTGCCGACGCCGACCGGGGCGTCGTCGACGGGGGTGCAGGAGATCGTGCCGGCGTCCCACACCTCGGCGTTGGCGAAGTCGCGCAGGTAGCGCTGGACGACGTCGATGGGCGCGGGGGTGTGAACGGTGCGGGTGACGGTCGGCATGTCCCAGGACTACCCGATCCGGGTGACGGTGTGCATCGGGTTACCGTCGGAGCCGTGGTGGATCCTGATCTGGTCGTCGTCGGTTCCGGCTTCTTCGGTCTCACCGTGGCCGAGCGGGCGGCCAACGAGCTCGGCAAGCGGGTGCTCGTCGTCGAACGTCGCTCGCACCTGGGCGGGAACGCCTACTCCGCGCCCGATCCGGAGACCGGCATCGAGGTGCACCAGTACGGCGCGCACCTGTTCCACACGTCCAACGAGCGCGTGTGGGCGTACGTGAACCGCTTCACCGACTTCACCGGCTACCAGCACCGCGTCTTCACGATCTTCCAGGGCCGTGTCTACCCGATGCCGGTGAACCTCGCGACGATCTGCGAGTTCGCCGGGGTGGCCATGAGCCCGGACGAGGCGCGCGAGTGGGTCGCGAAGCACGCCGCGGAGATCGACGTCGCCGACGCCCAGAACTTCGAGGAGAAGGGCGTCGCCCTCGTGGGCCGCCCCCTTTACGAGGCGTTCTTCGCGGGGTACACGGCCAAGCAGTGGCAGACGGACCCGAAGGAGCTGCCCGCGTCGATCGTGTCGCGGCTGCCGGTGCGCTACACCTTCGACAACCGGTACTTCGCCGACACGCACGAGGGTCTGCCCCTCCACGGGTACACGGCCTGGCTGGCGAAGATGGCCGACCACCCGAACATCGAGGTCCGCCTGGACACCGACTGGTTCGACGTCCGTGCCGACCTGCCCGGGGGCGTGCCCACGGTCTACACCGGCGCGCTCGACCGCTACTTCGACTACGCCGAGGGCGAGCTGGGCTGGCGGACCCTCGACTTCGTGCGCGAGGTCGTCACCACCACCGGGGACTTCCAGGGGACCCCGGTCATGAACTACGCGGACCGCGACGTGCCGTTCACCCGCATCCACGAGTTCCGCCACTTCCACCCAGAGCGGTCCCACTACCCGGGCGACCGCACCGTCATCGTCCGCGAGTACTCGCGGTTCGCGGAGACCGGCGACGAGCCCTACTACCCGATCAACACGCCCGAGGACCGCGCGAAGCTCGAGCGTTACCGCGAGCTCGCGCGGGCCGAGGCGACGCAGCGCCGGGTCCTGTTCGGCGGCCGGCTCGGCACCTACAAGTACCTCGATATGCACATGGCGATCGGCTCGGCGCTGACCATGTTCGACAACCGCATTGCGCCGTGGTTCACCGGCGGCGTCGGGTTCGAGGGGGCCGACCTCGCGGAGGCCTGAGCCTGGATGGCCGAGGTGTTCCTCAGAACCAGGTTTGGCCAGAGACGGGTCGCAGTCTGGACGAGGCCGGCGACGGCTCCGGACCGGCTGTGCGGTGGCCACGCGATTACCGTCGTGACCGTCGGCGCGTCCAGCACCGGCACGGCAGCGAGGTCGCCGCGCAGTTGGGCTCGGC